>Ga0335073_10015204_pt1 | contig 10766 bp, 12 predicted proteins | sample Lox_Sample_22_FD_207093 | JGI IMG/M metagenome (GOLD analysis project Ga0335073, IMG submission 207093) | Soil microbial communities from Loxahatchee National Wildlife Refuge, Florida, United States - Lox_Sample_2.2 | ecosystem: Environmental > Terrestrial > Soil > Wetlands | place: USA...
CACCTTCGAGGATGCCGGGGCGGCCGCCGTCCATATCGAGGATCAGCTCCTGCCCAAGAAATGCGGCCACCTCAACGACAAGAAGCTGGCCGACGCCCATGACATGGCGGCCAAGGTAGCGGCGGCGGCGAAGGCGCGCCGGCATCTCTACGTGATCGCGCGCACCGACGCGGCCGCGAGCGAAGGGCTGGATGGTGCCGTGGCGCGCGCCAAGCTATTCGTCGAGGCCGGCGCCGACGCGATCTTCCCCGAGGCGCTGACCTCGGCCGAGATGTTCCGCGCCTTCGCGCAGCGGATGCCGGGCGTGCCCCTCCTCGCCAACATGACCGAGTTCGGCAGAACGCCGTTCCTCACCGCAGGCGAGTTCGAGGCGATGGGATACCGGATGGTGATCTGGCCGGTCTCTTCGCTGCGCGTCGCCAACAAGGCGCAGGAGAAGCTCTACGCCGCCATCCGCCACGACGGCGGTACCAAGTCGATGCTCGCCGACATGCAGACCCGTGCGGAACTGTACGCTCTGATTGGTCTCAACGAATTCGAGGCGCTCGATGCCTCGATCGTGCAATCCGCGCTTCCCCAGGTCGCTTGACCCATGGCATCCCGTCACCCGATCGTAAGGGCTAGAGAATGACCGAGCGCTCCAAGCTGATACCGCCGGGCGGACACACCAAGGTCCTGCTGCATTCCTGTTGCGCGCCGTGCTCGGGCGAGGTGATGGAGGCCATGCTGGCCTCGGGTATCGACTACACGATCTTCTTCTACAACCCGAACATCCACCCGCAGAAAGAATACCTCCTGCGCAAGGACGAGAATGTCCGCTTCGCGGAAAAACATCGCGTCCCGTTCGTCGACGCCGACTACGACCGGGAGAACTGGTTCGCGCGCGCCAAAGGGATGGAATGGGAGCCGGAACGCGGGACGCGGTGCACGATGTGCTTCGATATGCGCTTCGAGCGGACGGCGCTCCATGCCCATGAGAACGGCTTCCCGCTGATGACGTCCTCGCTCGGAATCTCGCGCTGGAAGAACATGGCCCAGATCAACGATTGCGGCCACCGCGCCGCCGGCCGCTACGAGGGCCTGGCCTATTGGGACTTCAATTGGCGCAAAGGCGGCGGTTCCCAGCGCATGATCGAGATCAGCAAGCGCGAAGAATTCTACCAGCAAGAATATTGCGGCTGCGTCTATTCGCTGCGCGACACCAACAAGCATCGCCGGGACCAGGGACGCCCGCCAATCGCGATCGGCATGACGTTTTACGGCCGCGACGAGGAAGCCTGAATTCCCGATAGGACGAGGCCAGTCGGGAGAGGCAGACCCAAGTCGCGGCCTCTGACGTTCAGGTCAGTCCTAGCCGCAGCACCTGCACGCCCGGCACCAGGTTCATGCGCCCGGTGGCCTGGCTCCTCGCGTCCTCGCTCGCCAGCAGCCGCTTCCTGAGCGCGATGATGGCTTGAGCGGCGATCGTCCGGTCCCAGAACCAAGCCTGCATTTGCCGGCTGGAAGGAATATCGGGTCCGGCCGACATTGCCGAGAGGCAATAGGCCTTTACGTCGTCAACGGCCCAGCGCAAGGCCTGAACCGGGGTTACCGCCGGAATCGGATTGACCGGTGCGGCGGCCGCCAAGTAGGCCGCGAGATATCGGACACAGGCCCCAAGATCCAAGCCGCTGATGCCGACCGTCGTGCGCCGGTTCGCCGCAACGAACTGCGCGTAGGCGGGTGCCAGCGCACGCACCTCCTGTTCCAGCGCCGCGGCGAGCGCCCCTTCGTCCGAGAGATCGACCTGGGCGGCGGAAAGCTCGAACGGCGGCCGCCAGTTGTCGACGTCCGTGGCGGTGGGGTCGTCGCGCCCAAAATCCTCGAGCACCACCGGTCCCGGCATCGCGGCGAGAAGTCCGAGCGCCGCCGTCAGCACGTCCTTTTGAAATGCCGCATCGTTCGGCGGTCCAAGCGGCCGTCCCAGTTCGAACGGCACCCACAATGAGCGGGGATTGCCGACCTTCTCGGTCTGCACCCGAATGAGGCTGATCGCGACCGTCGGCAGACCTTCGTCTTCAAGGAAATAGGCGAGCGCGCTCACGGCGCGCGTGCAGAGGGGTCAAACCGGGGTCAGCAACACCCCGTCGACGCGATCCGCTTTCAGCCGGGCGGCGACCTCCCGCGCATTCGCTTCCATGCCGCGCGGATCGGTCGCCCCCATGAAGGAATAATGCGTCGAAGCCACCGAGCCGATCGCGCCCGCATCTGCCAATTCGCGCAGCCGGTCCAGTGGATAGACCACGTTGATGTCGCGCTGAAACCCCGTGCGGTCGAAATTGACCGAGACATGCGTCATCAGCAGCTGATCCGCGGGCGTGTCACCCGGGAGAACCCGGTAGTCCACATCGCCCGATGTGAACGGACGCTCGCCGCGCCGCACGAGCCCCGCCGAGGTCACGACAGCGATGCGGCGTTCGTGAAGCGGGGGCCCCGAAACGAACGGCTTCCGGTCGAACGTCGGACATTCGAGGTTTCGCATGCCGGTTTGCGTCGCGGGCGGCAGATCGACCAGTCGAACCATGCAAGTCTCCTGACGGAACGGCAACGGTATCAGCCAAGCCGCCGCGGAACAACGTATTTTATATCGCTCGTTATAAAACCCGATAAGCGAGGCAAAAACTGCGCGCCGAGACGAGGAATGGGAAGATCAGCGTCAGAAAACTTTACAGCTGCCCATCGCCAACGCGACCGAAGTGCCTGTAAGCCGCTGATGTGGTATAATTCGTCAATATTGGCACCGAATTTGCAACATGTTGAGTGGACATCTGGAGAATGTCGGCTGCGATGGTTGCAATGGCGCGGAAATGGCGCATTTTCCGGCCGATGGGCTCCGGCGGGGGACAGAGCATGCGGACAAGAAACATTGCAATCCTGTTGGCGCTTGTGTTGCTGGCGCTCGCCGGCGGTACCGCTTGGGCAGGCCCGGCAGCGCCGAACCCGGTTCCCGAGCCGAGCAGCCTGGCTTTGCTTGGCGTTGCGGTTGGCGGCGCCGCCTGGGCGAAATTCCGCCGCCGGAAATAGCTGAAACGCTCCGGCATGGTGGGGGATCGGCTCGCCGCGATAGTCGGATCTGTCTCCGGCGGCGACATAGCGATCGCGGCGCTGTTACTCGTGACCGCGCTTTGGGAAGTGGGCCGGCCGGAGCATGCCGCCGATGATGCGGCCGGCCAGCGTTGGTTTTCCAATTTTTCGCTCTTCGCCATCAACGAGGGTGCGCGTTTATGGTTGGCGCCGCTGATCGCGGCGGCAACCGGTCCTTGGCCGTTCCACTTGCCGCTCCCAGCTGCGTCCGGGCTGCGATACCTCGTGCTTCTACCGGCGCTTGATCTGACCGTTTATGTGTTGCACCGGCTGTTCCATCGAATTCCGTTTCTTTGGCGCCTGCATGCCATCCACCACACCGACGTCTCGGTCGATGTCAGCACGACGGTCCGGCACCATCCGGTCGAGGCCATCGTGATGGTGTTTGCGCTGGTGGCGGTCGGCGGCCTGCTTGGCGCCACTCCGCGCGAGATCGCGATCTACACCACGCTGGCCTTCGCGGTTCAATTGACGGCGCATGCCAATGTCGGGCTGCCCCCGTTTGTCGCCGCGGGATTGGGTTTGGTGATCGTAACGCCGTCCTTCCACCGTTTCCACCATGCCTGCGACTTGACCTTTCGCGATGCCAATTACGGTGAGATTCTCGTCGTTTGGGACCGCCTCTTCGGCACTGCCGTAGCGTCACCGCAGGCGGCTCACGCTCCATCGCAATTTGGTGTCGCCGCCTACCTCGCGCCGCGTTTCCGGTCGCTCGCCTGGATCCTGCTGCAGCCCTTCCTCCCGCGGCCCGCCGAAACCGCGCTGCGCGAGGGGAGCGAGATAGCCTGATAGTCGGGCGAGTTGCCATCGGAGCCTGACGGCGTGGGACGGCCGACTTCCGTATCGGACCTGAAAGCAGTCATCGCTTTGCCAGCGAAGGATGTCGCAAAAGTGCCATAAGCTGACATCGGCATTCGACTTTACTCGATCGCCGCGCGCAGCTTGGCGCGGTTGGCGTCGCCGCTAGTCTAGGGCGCCACTTCCTCGGCGATCCGGCCGCGCGTCTCGACGCAAAAGAAGAACACGATGACAGCGGCGGCGAGCGAGGTCGCACCAAACAGCAGGAAAACCGAGCCGATCCCAACATCCTCCAGCATCAAGCCGACGACAGCAGGGCCTAAGATCGAGGCGATGCGCACGAACGCGCTTGCCGAGCCGCTGCCGATGCTGCGCATGCGGGTCGGGAAAATCTCGGTGATGTAGACCCAAATGCTGACGGTAACGATAGCGACGAAGAACCGGCTTATCCCCGCGAGGACGAGGACCTGGTTTGGCGAGGCGCCGGCACCGAGCCTCCATAGCACCAGAAGCGGCAGCGCGCCGCCGAGGAAGGAAATCAGATAACTCGCGCGGCGACCGATCGAGTCGAGCATCGTGATCGATCCCCAACTGCCAAGCGTCGACAGGATCGTGAAGATGAAGGCATCGTGCAGCGCTTCTCGGAGTGGCAGGTGATAGACCGTGCGAAGCGTCAAAGGCATCCAAGTCTGCAACCCGTAGCTCGTCAACGCCATGGCGAACGCCATGCACCAAACCGACAGCGTGCGCGCGCGGTAAAAAGGCGTAAAAAGGCTCGCCCATCCCGCATGCTCGGTCGAGACGGCCGGTATATTGGTCGCAGGCGCCGGCAGCGGGCGCATTCCGTGGCGCGAGGCTTCGTCCTCGATCGCGCCGAGGACGCGGCCTGCCTCCTCCAAACGGCCGTGGCTTGCGAGCCAGCGCGGCGATTCCGGAACCAGGCGCCGCATCGCCGCACCCAATAGCGCCGGCACCGCGCCGATAAAGAACATCCATTGCCAGCCAAAGGTCGGCACGACCAACAGCGCGACCCACGACACGAGCAACGCGCCCAGCCCGAAAATCGCCTGGAAAAGCGTGATCATCCGGCCGCGATAACGGGCCTTGGTGAACTCGTTCATGTAGACGACGGCCACCGGCCCCTCGGCGCCAAGCCCAATGCCCTGGACCAGCCGCAGCCAGAACAGCGACACGTAGTTCCAAGCGAAACCGCAGGCGAGGCTCATGATGCCGAAAATGATCAACGTCCAACGCAAGACGCGCAGACGCCCATGGCGCTCGGCCACCCAGGAGAGCCCCAGCGTGCCGCAGAGATGCCCGACATAGCCGATCGAGACGAGAAAGCCGGCTGCCTTCGCATCAAAGTGCCAGAGCTCGACCAGGACGGGCAGTACGAATGCGATGGTGAAAGTATCGAATGCGTCGAAGGCCCCCGATATGCCGCCGACCAGCATGATTCGGATGTACCATCCCGTCATCGGCAGGCGTTCGAGCCGGGCGATCACGTCTTCTTGCGTCGGGAGGCATTGTGGCACTGCAACTTCCTTTTTATGCGACAGTGGCTCGCAATCGCACCGGAAGCCCCCGTAATCGAACTTCATCTAGCACGGTCTGACCGAGATACAGCCTGCGGAACGCCCATCGCCGTTTGAGATGCTCCGTATGCCGAGGTTTTGCCCACGCCGCAGAGACCAGCGACGCCAATCAGCCACGTCATAATGGCTTAGTGGTAGCGGGGGAGGGAGTTGAACCCCCGACCTTGGGATTATGATTCCCCTGCTCTAACCAACTGAGCTACCCCGCCGCCAAGCCGCGGCATATAGGGGACGCCCGAAGCGGCCGTCAAGCCAAGGCGGACGCCGGCGCGCGCCGGATCCAGCCGCCGCCCAGAACGCGATCGCCATCATAGAAGACGCAAGCCTGTCCCGGCGCCACGCCGAAGGCGGGCTCGTCGAGCGTGACCGCGCCATAGCTCCGCTCGAGCGTCACCGTCGCGGCGATCGGCGTCTGCGCCGAGCGAAGCTTCACATCGCATCGCAGCTCTCGCGGCGCCGGCGGCGCGCCAAGCCAGCTCACACCCGAAAGCGTCACCTGGCTTCTGCCAAGCGCGCTGCGCGGGCCCACCACGACACGCCGTTGCGCGCGGTCGAGCCGCACCACGTAAAGCGGCTCGCCCTCTGCGATGCCGAGGCCTTTGCGCTGACCCACCGTAAAGTGGGCGATGCCGCGATGGTGACCCAGCCGCCGCCCGTCGAGCGCCACGATCTCGCCCGGCTCGGCCGCCTCGGGCCGCAACTTCTCGACAACGGTGCCGTAATCGCCGCCTGGCACGAAGCAGATGTCCTGGCTGTCCGGCTTCTCCGCGACGGCGAGGCCATACCGGCGCGCGAGATCGCGGGTCTCGTCCTTGCTCATGGCGCCCAGCGGAAAGCGCAGATAGGCGAGCTGTTCGGGCGTCGTCCGGTACAGGAAATAGCTCTGGTCGCGCGAGCGGTCGCTGGCCTGATGCAGTTCGGGCCCGGACGGCCCCATCACGCGCCGGACATAATGTCCAGTCGCAAGCGCCGCCGCGTCGAGATCGCGCGCTACCTCGACCAGGTCGCGGAACTTGACGGTCTCGTTGCAGGCGATGCAAGGGATCGGCGTCTCGCCGCGGACATAGGCCTCGGCGAAGGGCTCCATCACCGCCTCGCGGAAGCGGCGCTCGTAATCGAGCACGTAATGCGGAATGCCGATGCGTTCGGCAACGCGCGCCGCGTCGCGCACATCCTGTCCGGCGCAGCATGCATGCGGACGATCTTTGCCCGCGCCCTGATCATAGAGCTGCAAGGTCACGCCGATCACCTCGAAGCCGCGATCGGCGAGAAGGGCCGCCGTCACCGAGCTGTCGACGCCGCCGGACATCGCGACGACGACCCGGGCGCCATCGGGAAGGTCGAGCATCATCAGCCGTTCAACAGATTGCGCGTCGCCGCCGGCAGCGTGACGGTGAGCCCGTCGAGCTCCTCGGTCATGATGATCTGGCAGCCGAGCCGCGACGTCTGGGTCAGGCCGAAAGCGAGATCGAGCATATCCTCCTCGTCCTCGGTCGCGTCCTTCAAGAGCTCGTACCAATCGGCATCGACGATGACGTGGCAGGTCGAACAGGCGAGCGATCCTTCGCACGCGCCCTCGATATCGATGTCGTTGCGGTGCGCGATCTCCAGCACGCTCAATCCGATCGGAGCCTCGACCTCGCGCCGCGCGCCGTCGCGATCGATGAAGGTCATTTTCGGCATCGGCACAAGTCCCACAAACGTCACGGCGCCGGCGCCAAATCCTCGGCCAGCACCGCCGCGGCCAGCACGGCTTCATCGCCGCTTCCCAAGCGCGCCATCAGCCGCAGCACCTCAAGCCCTGCCGCTTCCGCGGCCTTGGCAAGCACGAGCTCATCAAACGGTGCTGCCGCGATGACCGCATGCGTCACCGGCCGCTGAAGCTGCCGTTCGGCGCGGCCGCGCAGGTCGCGCAGCAGCGCGCCCAATTCCCGTTCGTCGAGCCGGCCGCGCGGCGCAAGGCCGGGCGTCATAAGCCGCCTTTCTCCAGTGTCGCCCGGCAGGATCTCTGCATTACCGCCGACCGCGATCGCGACCGCGGCCCCTTCGGGGGCGCCCACATCGATGCCAACCGCGGCGCCATGCCCGTCGCTGTCGACCGGCGCGCCATCGGGCTCTTCGATCTGGAAGAGTTTCATCCCGCGATCAGACGTGGAAGGATTCGCCGCAACCGCACCGGCCCTTCTCGTTCGGATTTCGGAACGTGAAGCCCGATTGCAGCTTGTCTTCGACGAAATCCATCTCGGTCCCGATGATGAACATGGTCGCCTTGGGATCGATCAGAATGGTGACGCCGTTCTGCTCCACCACTTCGTCGAATTTCCCCTTTTCGTCCGCGTATTCGAGCGTATAGGTCAGCCCCGAGCAGCCGCGCGAGCGCACGCCGACGCGAATGCCGACCGACGGCTTACCGCGCTTTTGAAGAAGGGCCCGGATGCGTTCCGCCGCCGCTTCCGTCACGCTCATCGCCTGCTTGCGCGCCACCATGTTAAGGGCTCCTTAACCCCATTAGCTGCACCCGCCACCCCTTATTTGGCACCGACCGGGTCACTTGTCACCCTGCCGGCGCGCAATCGCCCCACCGCACCGGCAAGGGCGTCGATGGCGAAATCGACCTCTTCGGCGATGGTGAACCGACCGAGCCCGATCCGGATCGAGGCGGCGGCAAGCGCGTCGCCCAATCCCAGCGCCCGAAGGACATAGGACGGCTCGACCTCCGCCGCGGTGCAGGCCGATCCCGAGGACAAGGCCAAGGTTGGGCAAGCGGCCATCAAATCAGGTGCGGCAATGCCGGGAAAGCTGAGATTGAGGTTGCCGGGGAGCCGCCGCTCGGGATCGCCGTTCAGCACGGCATCGGGCACCAGCGCGCGGATGCCGGCCAGGAACCGCCGCCGCAAGCCCAAAAGCCGATCCGCTTCCGCCACCATCTCCGCCTCGGCCACCGCCGCCGCCGCGCCGATCCCGACGATCAGTGGCGTCGGCAACGTGCCCGACCGCAAGCCTCGCTCCTGCCCGCCGCCATCGAAGAGCGGTGCGATCCGCGCGCGCGGCCGTCGCCGCACATAAAGCGCGCCCACACCCTTCGGGCCGTACATCTTGTGGCCGGAGATCGACAGAAGATCGACACCCCACTCCGTCACATCGACCGGGATCTTGCCGACCGCCTGCGCGCCGTCGGTGTGAAAAAGGATCGAGCGCGCGCGGCAGAGGCGCGCGATCTCGCCGACCGGCTGCAACACGCCGACTTCGTTGTGCGCCGCCATCACGGACACGAGGCTCGTGCGCTCGTCGAGCGCCGCCTCGAGCCGCTCCAGATCGACAAGCCCGCTGTGCTCGACCGGAAGCACCGTAACGCGGAATCCCTCGGCCGCGAGCACGCGACAGCTCTCGAGGACGCATTTGTGCTCGGTCGCCAGCGTTACGACATGGTCCTTGCCGAAGGCGCGGTGGAAATGCGCCGCCCCCTTGACCGCGAGGTTATTGGCCTCGGTCGCGCCCGAAGTGAACACGATCTCGCGCGGCTCGGCGCCGATGAGCGCAGCAAGCTGCGCCCGCGCGCGCTCGACCGCCGCTTCCGCCTCGCGTCCGAACGCATGGGTCAGCGAGGCCGGATTGCCGAATTTCTGCGTGAACCATGGGATCATCTCGTCGAGCACGCGCGGATCGCACGGTGTCGTCGCGTGATAGTCGAGATAGACCGGCGGCCGGTTGCGTTCGCTCATGCGGCCTTCGCCCGGGTCCGCTGGTAAAGCGCGCCCCAGGCCTCCACAAGATGGTCGATATCGGCAGCCTCGGTGCTCCAGCCGAGGCTGATGCGGATGGCGCAATCGGCGTCGGCTTCGGCGACGCCCATCGCCTCGAGCACCGGGCTCCGGCGCAGCTTCCCGGACGAGCAGGCGGCGCCCGCGCTCACCATCACGCCGGCAAGGTCGAGCGCCATGATTTGCGTCGCCGCCGGGACGCGCGGCATGGAGAGACAGAGCGTGTTGGCAACGCGCGGGACGGGGGCGCCAAACACTTGGGCGTCAGGCGCGAGCGCCAACAGGCGCCGCTCGGCCTCATCGCGCAACCGGGCGATGCGGGCCTGATTGTCGATGTGCCGCGCCGCTTGGCGAGCGGCGATACCAAAGCCAACAATGCCGGCGACATTCTCGGTGCCCGCGCGGCGCCCCCGCTCCTGCCCGCCGCCGGCAATAAGCGGCGCCAGATCGAGGTCCGGGCGCACGACCAGCGCGCCGACGCCTTGCGGGCCGCCGATCTTGTGCGCTGACAGCGTCAAGAGATCGGCGCCAAGCGCCGCCGTCGACAAGGGCAGCCGGCCGGCGGCCTGCACCGCGTCGCTATGGAACAGCGCGCCATGCTTCTTTGCGATGCGCGCGGCCTCGGCCACGGGCTGGATGACGCCGGTCTCGTTGTTCGCCAGCATGATCGAGACGAGCGCAGGTCGCGTTTCCGCGGCCAACATGCGGTCGAGCGCCCCGAGATCGACCTGTCCGTCCCCCGTGACCGGGATGACCGTCGCACCGGGCACGGCGCGGACCGAATCGTGCTCGATCGCCGAGACCAGGACGCGGCGGTCAAATCCGCGAAGGGCTGTCTGATTCGCCTCGGTGCCGCCGCTCGTGAACAGGATGTCCTGCGGGGCCGCGCCGACGAGTGCCGCGACGTCCAGGCGCGCCTCTTCGACCGCGCGACGCGTGGCTCGGCCCCAGCGATGCACCGATGACGGATTACCGCATCGGGCCAAGGCTTCCGCCATCGCCGCCGCGACTTCGGGCAGCACCGGCGCGGTGGCGTTCCAGTCCAGGTAAGTTGCGCGAGGATCCGTCACGAACAGAGACCTACTGCGCCGCCATCACGTCCCGCCGCTCGCAATGGAGCACGCCGCTGCGGCCCAAGAGGCGTCGCTCGCAGACATCGGCGAGGGTGACCGAACTCAGATAGAGGTGGATCTGATTGCCGAGCTCTTCCCAAAGATCGTGGGTCAAGCAGCGGCTCTTGCTGCCCGAGCATCCAAGCGGCGCGCCCGGCATGCAGCGGGTCGCGCGAATCGGCTCGTCGACCGCGAGGATGATGTCGGAGATCCGGGTGTCGCCGGCGCCATGCGCCAGGAGATAGCCGCCGCCCGGACCGCGCACGCTCTTGACGAGGCCGGCGAGCCGAAGCTTGGCGAAAAGCTGCTCGAGATAGGAGAGCGAGATGGCCTGCCGCTCGGCGACCTCGGCAAGCGCCACGGGGTCGCCGCACCCG
>Ga0335073_10015205_pt1 | contig 10766 bp, 7 predicted proteins | sample Lox_Sample_22_FD_207093 | JGI IMG/M metagenome (GOLD analysis project Ga0335073, IMG submission 207093) | Soil microbial communities from Loxahatchee National Wildlife Refuge, Florida, United States - Lox_Sample_2.2 | ecosystem: Environmental > Terrestrial > Soil > Wetlands | place: USA: Florida...
GCCGCCTGCACTCGAGGCACGGACACTACAAGCGATGCAAGTGACAACCCCGCTATCAGGCTTCTCCGTAGGTGCTTCATTAGCCCGTCTCCGAACAGCTACAAAACAGTGGTGCGAGATGATCGGGGTGAGAGGCCGTGTAGTGGCATCGAGACCCGATCGTCCCTGTGCGCCCGCGCGCCGAATTTTGCTCCAATTGGCGGCCGCCATTCTACAGGGTGTTCCTGCCATTGTGACGTGATGCACAGCGTCTCGACAGCGACATCACGATTGATTCCAGAGGGCTCGTCTCCGCGCCGTCTCTCATCGGCGACGCTCCGTGCTGTTAAGATGCGCTAGTCGCGCTGTTTCAGACCAGTGGCTCAGTACATGATCCGAGTATTGCACATCATCGACACCGGCGGCCCGGGTGGCGCCGAGACGGTTTTTCTTCAGACGGCCACACGTCTCGATCCCGCGCGATTTCACTCGACCGCGATTGTGGGCGGCATGGGCTGGCTCGCGAAGCAATTTCCGGAAGGGGCAGAATCCCCTCACATTGTGTCGGCCAAGGGTTCCTTCAACGTCCGCTACCTCTCGAAGCTGTTGCAACTCGCCCGCCAGCACAGGAGCGACGTGATCGCCGCGCACCTGTATGGCTCGTCGGTCTATGCCTGCCTCGTCGGAACGCTCCTCTCGATCCCCGTCGTCTCGGTCCTGCACGGCCACTCCGACGTGCCCGACGCCGAGCGCTTCTCCTCGCTCAAGGCGGCGATCATCCGCAGAGGGTCCCGCAGGGTCGTATTCGTCTCGCAAAGCTTGCGGGATCATCTGCAGTCGCGGTTTCGGCTCGCCGCCGCACAATGCGCCGTTATTCCAAACGGCGTCGATACACAGGTCTTCCGCCCCAACCGCGATCGATCCCTGCGGGTGGAGCTCGGACTGGACGAAGGCACGGCACTGCTCGGGGCAATCGGCAATATCCGCAAGCCCAAAGCCTACGACGTCCTGCTGCGCGCCGCGCGCGCGCTGGTAGACCGCGCGCAGCGCTTTCACCTGGTCATTGCCGGCGATTGCGCCAATGATCTCGGCAGACAGCTCCAACGACTCAGGATCGACCTCGGCGTGGAGCGGCACGTGACCTTCCTCGGACTCAGGCCAGACGTATCGCGCATCCTCAACAATCTCGATATCTTCGTGTTGAGCTCGCAGACCGAAGGATTTTCCATCGCGTGCGTCGAGGCGATGGCATGCGGCGTTCCGGTGATCGCCACCCGCAGCGGAGGCCCAGAGCAGATCCTCGAAGGCGAGGCTGGACTCCTGGTGCCTACAGGCGACCCCGAATCCCTGGCGCTCGCAGTCGAACGGATCATCTCATCGCAGGACCTCGCCGGAGCACTCACCGCAAGAGGCGTGAAGCGGGCTCACGAGCACTACTCGTTGACCAACATGCTTTCCCAGTACGAAGCGCTGCTCGAGAGCGTAGTCCCGGACTCGCGACTCTCTCCTCGTGCTACAGCCAGCCGCTGAGGCGCTCCAGAAACGCGGCCCGGGCGCTGCTCACGTCCTCATGCACGCCGATCCGGCGCATTAAGTGAGGGTCGCCGCTCGCATCGTTCCATCCCTTGCGGGTGGTGACCGCGCCCAGGTAGTTCCGGCGAACCAGATCGACCGCCTCCACGGACGTCTCGCCGTTCGGATAGCAAAAGAGATTGATGGCCTGGCCGGATAGCTCCTGAAGAACCTTGCGGGAGCCGACGATCTCACGCTCCAGCTCTTGCGGTGGAATCCGGCCGCCGAGCCGAAAGTGCGTCGCCGTATGCGAGCCGAATCGGATCAGGCCGCTCGCGCTCATCTTCACGATCTGCGCGTGGTCCAGAATCTCCGGCAAGTTGCCGGTGCCGTCGGTGCTCCCTGCCGCTGCTTCGACCAAGCCGCGGATTTCCGCTTCATCCCATTCCTTGGCAGCCTGGACCACGGCATCGGCATCCTCGGCACGCAGCTCACCCCGACGCGCGGCTTCGGCCAGCGCAGGCCTCACGATACTGTCCAACGGCTCGGGATAGGCGACAGAGCCGTGCTCAGAGAACGACCTTTGCAGCAGGCTCATCAGCCGGTTCGGCCAGAATGAGTAGGTCGTGCCGAGGTAGCTCGAGACGAGAAAAATCGTAGCCGGTGCGCCGTGCCTCGTCAGCACCGGCAGAGCGAATTCGTAATTGTCCCGCCAACCGTCATCGAATGTTATGGCGCAGGCGAGTCGCGGCAGCGGTGCGCGCTGCTGCGCCCGCTGCAGCCAGTCGTCCAGGTGCACCAGCTCGAGGTGCTGCTTCAGCTCGCGCAGGTGCAGGTCGAGAGTTTCGGGAGACACGAACATGCCCGGCTGCTCGGTCCTTCGCGCTCGAGAGTCCCGTGGCAGCACGCGGTGATACGTCAGTACGACCAGAGCGCCCGCCCTGCGCCATCGCCAAGTCAGGGGCGCAGCACGGGCCACGGCGTGGACTACGGCCTGCTTGGCAAGCTTCTTCAGTAAGCTCACCAGGGCAACGCCCCGCTGATGAGGGGACCAAGGGTATTTGCGATACCGAGAGGCAGGTGTTGCCAGATGGTAGTCGCCAACTGCATCACCTTACCCGGCCCCTCGCCATCAGATGTTTCTACCCCGCCATCGCGCTCCCAGCGATACCAATGGAGCGACATGGGCTCGGCGCCCCATTGCCGCTTGAACCGGTCGGTACCGCTGTCTACGGTGGAGCGCCCGAAATCGAACACGGTGCAGCCGCGGCGGATCGCATAAGAAAGCAGCTCCCAGTAAAGCTTCATGTTGGCACCGAGCGGCTTTGCCTTGGCCCGGCACGATGCCCAGGGGACCTCGGCGCCGCCCCGCCAAAACACGAGGAATGCCGCTGCCCACGGCTCGCCCTGCGATTCGATGATGACCAACTGACAATGCTGCTGGAAGCGTCTGAGGATCGCCTCGAAGAAGCGCTTCGGGTAAACGGGGGTGCCGAGATCGCGCATGTTCTCGGCGAATACGGCATAGAAACCGTCGAGCAGCTCCATCGTGCCGGTCCGGCACCGAACGCCTTCGCGCTCCGCTCGCTTGACTTGCGAGCGCAGCTTCGAGCCCAGGCGTTTCGATAGGGCTTCCACCGTGTCCGGAAGCTGCAGTCGTAGCGTCACCTTGTCATCGCGCCTCAGCCACTCGCCCGCTCGGGGGTGAACGCCACGGAATTCGAGATATCGGCACCCGAGCGCCCTGGCCTCCTCAGCGGCCCTGGTCATCAATTGCTGGGCATCCACAGGATCCGGAGCGAGTGCTCCCCCGTAGTTGAAGTACGCCAGCGACGTTGCGAAATTGCCAAGCAGCCAGCTTCGCTGCTGAATCACGGGCAACACGCCTGTCAGCGTGCCCGAGGCGTCGCGCGATTCCACGAACAACGTTCGATGCCCGAACACCTCGCGCGCCGTCTCCGTCCAACCGCTCAGATGGTAGATGCTCGAGTCCGGAAGGCTCATTACGAACGGGTCCCAATCGGGCCCTGCATCCGCCCGCACACTCACTCTGCATCGGGACTCCGAGAGCTCGGCTAACGCTGCCATCATGCCCCTCCACCTTGCAGCGCTGAAACGCAATACCGCGCCCTCTGAGCCGATGGCATCGAATCCGGGCGCTGCCCCTGCGGGGTCGATGGGCCGCCTGCCTCGCGCGCTCTCAGGTCCACAGCTCATTCCCCCCGAAGTAAAGGTAAAAGGCATCGCTATCCAGCATCTGCACGCTGATTATGTCGCGCGGAACCGACACGCTATTGCCAGGCCGCAGGGATATTGGCAGGCCGAGACGCTGGTGAAATCCGCAGCGGTCAAGGATTTGCGACAGACTCGGATCACTCGACCAGACGACCAGCTCCGCCAGCCCTCGTTTGCTCCTGGCCTGATTCACCGCGGCATGAACGAGCACGCGCCAATCGGCAGGGTCCGGCGAAGCGATCCACATGTCGGCAATGCGAGCCTGCCCTGGTGCGTAACTCAGGAGGAAGTAACCCTCGATGCGCCCGCCCTTCTCCATGCCATAAAGCTCGATCGGCACTATGGGACATGCGAGCACGTGTCGAAAGAGCGCAGCGCTGCGCTCGAAGACGGCTCTGCCGGGAATCGGCCGAGGTAAAGGCAACTCGATCCGCTCGACCGCGTCTATATCGATCCGGCGCGTCCGCCAACCCGTCGTATCCGCCCTGGGTGCAGCGACTGACCAAAGGAGGCTGCGTGCCATGCGCGGGATCAGTTTCCACCGCGAAGGGATGGGCCTTTGCAGAATATCGAGCGGCGAAATAGTCCGGGCGTAGCCCGATACCGTGCCGCACTCGACGTAGCCGATCATGGGGAAGATCCTGCGAGTGTGCTCGCTGCCGCCAGTCGCGAGCGAGAAATCGCTCATGCGGGCAACGTGTTTCGCCAGTCTGATCCCGGCGCCGGCCGCTTCGCGTCGGGCAGCCCAGTCGATCATGTGGCTCACTCGTACGCGAGTGTCGCCATATCGAAACGCCCCAGGCACTACGGCAAGGTGAGCGATCAGTCTGCGACCGTCAGTCATGACGAACGAACGCGGCTCGGGGCAGTCAGACCTCTGCCGCCAATACTTCCACTGCAGATGCCGAGGATCGCTGTGCGGCTCCAGGCCGGCGGATCTCATCAATTCGACGATTGCAGGTCCGTCCTCCGGCGTCGAGGGCCTCACAAAATCACGTCGCGCATCAGCCGGGGCGACTTCAATCGGTGGGGACGACACGCGGCCGTGCTCCTGCTCTACGTTCGACAACTTAACAGATTCCGGGCGGGCTGGGTCCTCGCGTGATTCTATGGTACAAAATGGAGTTGCCCAGCATTCAATACTCGCGGACCCCGACCCTGCCCCACCTCACCACCCCGGAGACTTGCCATACCAGCACGCCGGCCAAAGCGCGGACTCTGCCGCCACCGGTGGCTCTGGTTCTCGGGTTCTGGGTAGCAGTTGCTCTGGTCTACTGGCCTAGCACTCTTGAGCTCCACAGGCTGTGGACGGATTGGCCGGGTGAGGCCTACACCCATGGCTATCTGATTTGCCTACTGTCTCTCTGGCGCAAGCGACTCGCCGCCACGCCAATTTCCCCGGAGCCGCTGGCCTTGATTCCGCTCGCCTTGATGAGCGTCGCCTGGCTGTGGTTCTGGCGAGCGGCGATTCAGGAACTTCAACTCCTCGTGTTGCCGGTAATTCTTTACGCGGCGCTCTTTGCGGCCCTCGGCCGCCGCATGGCGCGGGCCGTGGCGTTCCCACTCTGTCTTCTGTACTTCGCGATGCCCCTCTGGGGCGACATCAACCCCCTCGTGCAGGCATTGAGTGCCAAGATGACGGGGCTTCTGATCTGGATGACGGGCATCCCGGCATACATGGACGGTGACTTCATTCGCCTTCCAGGCGGCGCGATCGAGATCGCGCAAAGCTGCAGCGGCATACACGAACTCGTGGTCGGACTCGCGCTGGCCGCGGTTTACGGCAAGCTGTCGGGTGAGCGCTGGCGGCGAAGGCTGCAGTGGCTTGCAGTCATGGGCGCGCTATCGCTCGCAGTCAACTGGGTGCGGATCTTCACGGTCGTAATCGCCGCCTACGAGACCAATATGGCGAGCTCCCTCGTCAAGCACCATTACTGGCTCGGGTGGTGGCTGTTCGCATTCGTATTCGCTGCGTTCCTCTGGTGGACCGGGCGGACCGCGCCAGCGACACGGGCGCACTCCCCGGATGAAGAGCAGGACGCTTCATCCCCACTACCCGGCTCCACGATCGGCTCCGGTTCCACGATCGGCGCGTCAATTGCACTGAGTCTCGCAGTGCTCGCGATCATGCCGGCGCTGGCCTACGGAATGGACTGGGCGAATTCCGAGGCTGCTAATGCGGTTGCGATGCAGTGGCCCGCGGCGCCGAAGGGCTGGACCGGCCCCATTTCGGCGGCATCGGGCGAATGGCAGCCACACTTCGTCGATTCCAGCGGCGAATCGCTCATGCGGTACACCGATTCCTCCGGCCAGCCCGTCGATGCCTTTGCTGTGGCCTACCGCGTGCAGACACAACTCGCCAAGCTTCTGGGCTACCGGAACGACCTGCTGGGACATCCTGAGCGCATGCGGCAGCTATCGATGCGTATGGTGGACTCGCCTGTCGGGCGCTGGCAGGAAATCGTGGCACTCGATGCTGACGGCTCCCGCTCGCTCATTTGGACGAGGTACCGGATCGGTAACCGCGTTTTCGCGCGGCCGCGTACTTCGCAGCTTTGGTATGGGCTCGCAGCGATCGTGAGTCCGCCCGTCTCGTCCTTGACGGCGCTGCGGACCGCGTGCGTGCCCGACTGCAAAGCGGCCGGGACACGCCTGTCAGCGGCCGCATCGTGGCTGCGGCCGGCCCTCCGTTAGCTCGAGGTACGGCTGCTGCCCGCGGCGTCGTCGGCCACTCACGTGCTGCCGCTGCCTTTGTTCTCGTAGCCGTAGTAATAGTACGGCGCCGCACCCGACCGCACGCTCTGATTCAGCACGAGCGAAATAGCCGGGTGCCCCTCCAGGGTATGAAGGGCATCGAGCAACACCGGTTGCGGGGTAGTCTCGGCCCGCACCACCACGACGATCTGTCCGGCAACCCGAGCCAGCGCCGGCGACTCGGTCGTCTGCAGCAGCGGCGGCGAGTCGAACACTACGATCCGGTGGCTGTTGCGTTGGCCGAGCAGCGTTGCCATGCGCTCCATGCGCGCACTCGAGAGCAGCTCGGTGGCGTCATCCGCACCCACGCCTACGGGCAGGAACGACAGCGATCGAACGTTGGTCGGCCGGATGAGCGTTTCGACATCGCACTGCGGATCCCGCAATGCATCGAGGAGTCCCGGCGCATTGGCCAGTTCCATGATGCGAGTCAGGTGCGGCTTGGGCGCGTCCGCGTCCACCAGCAGCACTTCGACTTCCTTTTCCAACGAGAGATTCAGCGCGAGATTCATGGCGGTGAAGCTCTTGCCCTCACCGGACATCGCGCTCGCGATCATGATGAGATAGCCCTTGGGCTCCCGCGGCATGCCCCGGCCCATCGCCCGGGCGACCAGCGGATGCTTGATCTTGCGGTACTGCCGGGTGATGAGATCGACCTCTTCCGGCGGCGGCATCAACCCCGCGGATTGCAGAGTGGCGCGATCCAGGAGGACTGCCGGCGCGCCGGTCGCGTGAGCAGCGACGTGGGGCGCGGCCGGATCGCTCGGACGCGGCGCCTCGGTCGTCTGACTCTCCGCCGGACTCTGCGTTTCAGCCGCGTTCTGCTCCCGCTGCTTCTGGAGCTTGCGGATCGCCTTTTCCACAACACTCATGTTCAAAAGCCCCCGGATATCATCGGATAGATGCTGATGGTAAACACGAGCGCGCCGGCCAGGAGAAGTCCCGTTGACAGCAAGGCGTAACGGACCGTGCTCTCACGCCTCTCGACACGATGCTTCTCCGCCCATGCCATGCTCACTGCGCCGAGCACGGGAATTCCCGTTGCGGCGGTCAGCTGCCTCGTACTCACGAACACCGGCCGCAACAAGTGCATCAGGTACGCAGCTCCCACTCCGGCTCCCAGCGCCAGGAAAAAGATGCCGATGACCAGCAGGGGCCGGTTGGGGGACACGGGCTGGAAGCTCGCCGAAGGCGGGTTGATCACCTGAAACTTCACCAACCCGGTCGAGGCAGCCTGCTGCCCGAGGCGCGCGCTGTCCAGGCGGGCGAAGAGCGCGTCGTATTGGTCTTTCGTTACCGAATAGTTACGCATCAGTTGCGCGTATTCCGCCTGCACCTGCGGCGCGGAGCCCATCTGTCCCTTGAGGGCCGCGATGGTCTTCTGCCGATCGGCAATCTGTTGCTGCAGGGAAGCGATCTCCACCCTCTCCGAGTTGTACTCTTCCTGCAACCTCATGTAGACCGGGCTGGTGGACAGTCCGAGCGAGGACGCCGCGCCCAGATCACCATGCCGGGCCGCCGCCTTCTGCGCTTTCTCGCGCGCCTTCAGCTCCTTGATGCTTTCGCGCAGCGAGATCACATCCGGGTACTGGTCGGTGTATTTCAGCAGCATCTCATCGAGCCGCTGCTGATCCCTCTGGATCTGCTGCTCGGTATCCAACGGGGTCGAAGCGCCACCCGAGGCATCCGAGCCCGTTGCGGCGAACTCCTGTCCATTTCTGAGCTCGCCGGCGAGCGCATCACGCTTGCGGACGGCGACGTACAGGTCCTCCCGCGATTGGGTGAGCGCCTGCTCCTCCTGCTGCAGTCGGCTGAAGAAATCACCCGACTCGCCCGGCACCAGCCCCATGTTGTTCTTCTTGAAATCCGCAAGCTGCTGCTCGGTGGCCGACAGGCGGCGTCCGTAAATGGCAATCTGTTGGGTCAGGAACTGCTCAGCTTCCCGCGACCCCTGGTTCTTTTGCTCCAGCGAGGTCTCGACCCATTCGTTGAGCAGGCGATCGACCACGGCGATGGCGCGCCTGCGGTTGCCGTCGCGGTAGGTCAGGGTGAACTCCTTGGGCGCTTCGTTCGGGTGATTTGGATCGATATCGGCGGTGATGTCGATCTTGTCGCGCAGGTCATCGATCACGCTCTGCTGCGCCTTGTCCGTCACCGCGCCGGCGAGGAGATTGGTGTCGCTCGCGACCTTGCGCAGCTGTGGGGTCCCGAGCAGCAACGCGCTCACGCGCTCGATCTGATCGGTGACATTGTCCTCCAGGCCGATTCCCTTGGTCGCCTGGCTCATCGTCGTGCCGGTGTCGACATAAATCTTGGCACTGCCCTCGTAGGTGCTCGGGACCAGGAACACCACCGCCCAAAGGACCAGCGCCGTGCACCACGCGACCAGGATCGCAACCCGCCTGAAGCGCCACATGCCGCGGAGCTGGTCCTGGAGGGCCGCCACATCGGAGAATATCGAGGATGTTGCCATCGTGTCTCTGTCTCAACCCTTGACGCTGCTCATCAACTGCTGCGCTTCAGCCCGGCTATCAAACGGTTGACCGTTCGATAAGATCCTGGAGAGGATCTGGCGCGCCTCGGCCGGTTGTCCCGTCTTTGCCAATGCGTAGGCCAGGTGATACTCGACGTTCGGGTCGCTCGGATCGAGTTTTGCGGCGCTGCGCAGGTAGTCGACCGCGTCAGCCACCTGACCGTCATGCGTGAGGATCCATCCGAGCGTGTCATCGATGTCCGGGGCGTTCGGCGCCAATTTATGGGCGCGCTGTGCGATGGCGAGGGCTCCGGAGTCACCCACCTGATTCAGCGCCCACGCCAGATTGTTCAGCGCGACGACGTCGTTCGGTTCCTGAGCGACCACGGCCTTGAATTCCTGGACGGCCCGGCGCGGTGACTTCACGACGACGAGATAGTACTCACCGAGCAGGTCACGTACCGGCCAGCTCTGCGGCTCGTGCGCCAGCCACTGCTCGAGGGGCTGTTGCGGCTGCGGTGTGTGAGCCGCGATTCTCGCCCGATATAGGCTTACCGAGAGGCGAGCGCTCGGGCGCAACTGCTGGGCTCTGGCGTAAGCCACTTCAGCCGCCGCCGGCTGCTTCAAATAGTCATCCACGTTCCCCTCGAGCTCCAGCGCCCCGGCATCGTTCGGCCGCTGGACGAGCAGCTCGCGGATCCGGGCCTGCGCCGCCGGGCCGTTACCCTGGTGGATGTCGAGGTACGCGAGCGTGGCGACCACAGGCAGCCACTGTGGCTGCAGCTTGTCCGCCTGGTTCAGCGACGCGCGCGCCGCCGCGGGCTCGTTCAGCGCGAGCTGCGCGCGCGCCGTGTTCAGCCAGTAGCCGGCATCCTTGGGTGCGATCTGGGTCGCCTGACTGAAGCGCGCCAGTGCTGCCTCATATTGATTTGCGTTCAGGAGCAGCAGGCCCGCGTCCTCGACCGGCGCGGCCTGCCCCGGCTGGGCGGCGAGCGCCTGGTCGATGGCCGCATACGCGCTCTTCAGGTCTCCGCTGGCCAGTGCGACCTGCGCCAATGCGAATTTCACCTGAGGGCCCGCATTCGGACCAGCCGCCTCGAGCAGAGTGCGCGCGCTGTCGTAGGCCTTCGTGCGCACCAAGATATCGGCCAGCGCAAGGCGCGCCGGCAGGGCTTCGGGATGCGTTCTCAGCACCTTCCGCAACCGGCTCTCGGCCTCGCTCGGGTCGCCGGCGGCCTCGTCAAGCCGAGCGAGGCCCACCTGAGAGCCCAGGTCTGCCGGATCGATAGCAACGGCGGCGCTTAGCATCGCTCTTGCGTCGTCGTTCCGGCCTTGCGAGACATAGTAGGAAGCCGCGAGCCCGAGCACGCCTGGATCGCGCGGGTGCGCGGCTAACAACCGCGTAACTTCGGCTCCAGCCGCATCGGCGCCTTGAGCTTCCATCAACGCGGCGACCAGCATCCGGTCACGCCGCGAATCGCCGTCATCCGCGGTCTTCTGCAATGTTGCGAGCGCTTGCTGAGCCTCCCCAGCCGCAAGATAGGCGGCCCCCAGATTCAGCAGCACCGTCTGGTCGTTCGGGTGCTCCTGCTCGCTATGCTGCAGCGCCTCGATGAGCGCCTGCTTGTCGCCGGTGCCACGCGCCGCGGCGCCGTAGAGCGATAAGAGCTGCGGGTCGAGGTTGGCGGTGGCGAGCGCCGGGCTGAGAACGTCGAGCGCCCCCTCCGGCTGACCGAGCTTGAGCTGTACCTCGGCAAGAAGCTTGCGCGCCGCAAGGTCGTCGGGTGAGTTCTCGAGCAGTTGCTGCAACTGC
>Ga0335073_10015206_pt1 | contig 10765 bp, 11 predicted proteins | sample Lox_Sample_22_FD_207093 | JGI IMG/M metagenome (GOLD analysis project Ga0335073, IMG submission 207093) | Soil microbial communities from Loxahatchee National Wildlife Refuge, Florida, United States - Lox_Sample_2.2 | ecosystem: Environmental > Terrestrial > Soil > Wetlands | place: USA...
GGAGTTCCGTGTCGTCGCTGAGCGCGCCAAGGCCCCATTCCAGCAGGACGAGGCGGGCGTGCAACCGGGCGCAGGGCACCGCGCCCGGCAGCGCACCCAGCTCGAGGAAGCTCCGGTACGGCCACTGCGCGGCGAACGGGGCTGCCCGCGCCGCCCCCGGCCTGGCGGCCAGGGGCCGGCCGTGAGCCGTTTGGCCTGCGGCAAGACGAGGGTGACCGCCCGTGTGCCGCGTCCGGCTGCTCGTCTTGCACTGCATGATCGTGTCCCTTACTGCATTCCGCGTGTCTGCCCGGCCCGCACCGTCATCGGCCGGCACCGGGCCGCCGCGAGGTGGCCGCAGGTCAGGTCGCCCGTGCCGGGCGTGCGCGACTCCGGCAGTGCTCCGGTCGTGCCGCTCACCTTGCGTATCCTTCAGGGGCCGGGGGCCGCTGCTGGTGATCGGCGAGGTTCAGCCCGGCCAGGACCAGGGCGGCCTCGATCTCGGAGATACGGCGAGGGCCGATGCCGCGGATCTTGCGGAGCTGGCGGCGCGTGTACAGGTCCACCACGTCGCCGACCGTGCGCGGCTCGCCGAACGGCGCGTCATAAGCGCGTGTCAGCGGGTTAAAGCTGTTCATCGACAAAACGGTGAGCAGGCACTCAACCGGGCATTCCGGCGTGACCGGCCCGTGGTGGGGCACTCTGCCTGTACAAGCTGTCATCAGCCGCTCAGCCATGGCCCACCCGCCCTGCCCCGGCCGGGCGCAGGACCGATATCGCCCGCGTGACCGCCTCAACCACCGGGCCGACAACACTGGCCGGGTCGGCGAGCTGGCCGCACGGTTCCCGCGCTGAAACCATGGCAGCGGCCTCGGCCAGGTAGTCACGGGTCCAGGTCACGCCGCCTTCGTCGGTCACGCAGACCTGCCCGCCCCCGTCGCATGACCCGGGAACCGTCGCGATGATCTCGGCGAAGGTGTCGAAGGCGGTCTCGTCGCAGTAGACCGCCAGCTCCACCTCCAGGCCCCGGGCCTTCAGCTCCAGGCCGACGATGCCCTTGAACGTGACGTTCTCGAACTGGTGCCCGGCCCCCAGGCGCGGCTGCGACCCGCTGCGGCCGGTCAGCAGCACGGTGGCCAGGTCAGCGGTCAGGTCCGGGTCGGCGTCGGCCGGGGACCAGGGGCAGTACTCCCACTCGGCGCTGCCGCCGTCGCCGACCGCCAGGGTGCACCGCGCTCCCGGCCAGGCGATGTCCAGGCGGCCGTCCCCGTCGGCGGGCGGGCGGACGTCAAGGCCGGCATCAGCCAGGCGATCGGCGACCAGGCGCAGCAACTCGCCCGGCGCGGTGCGACCGGCAAGGGCAGAGTTCACGTCGGGTCGTCCTTCCGGTCATTACTGCCGTCGAGGACGGCCAGGTGGGCGAGCAGGGCAGCAGCGACCTGGTCCGGACCGGCTGGCCCGGCCGGGGGCTGGTAGTGCCACTCGATCTCGATGCCGTCCCAGACAGCGGTCACCGTGTCGGGCTGAGGCTGGCCGGTAACCGGAAGCCGGGCGATGACCTGGGCGGCCTCGGCTGTGGTGCGGCCGGTGTAGTGGCAGGCGGCCTGGCCGTTGTCCTCGGCGGCTACCTCCACGTACGGGCCGCCGGGCAGGCCGGTCACCCTGAAGACGGCCAGGTCGCGCCCAGGCGGGAACGCGACCGTGTACACGCGTTCTTCGAGCTGCGCCGCCAGCACCTTCGCCATCTCGCCCGTGACCGCCCGCGCGCTCACCGGCCCGTCGCCTCCCTGCCCGTCACTGGCGACGCCGACCAGATGCGGGGCTTCCCGCCGGTCACTCATGGCCGGGCGCCCCCGCGCAGGCTGCCAGGACCGTGGCGGCCGGGCCGGCGAGCAGGTCGCCCAGACCGTCGGGCTGGCCAAGGATCACCGGCAGCAACGCCGGGCGGGGCATGCGCAGCGAGTCCGCGAACTGCAGGAGCTGGCGGATGTCGTAGATGCCCTGCCGCCGTCCCGCTTCCCAGTACCAGATCACGCTCTCCGAAAGCCCGGTCCGCTCGCCCAGCTCCCTGCGGTTGATCCTGGCGGCCGAGCGGTAGATGACCAGGACGGCGGGGAAGTCCAGGCGGGCCAGCGCGTCCCGCATCGGCCCGGTGTCCCATACCCACTCGGCCATGTCATCGCGGGCATCGGGGTCGGCGAGGTACTGACGGTCAAACAGCGCCCGCTGGCACGGGGTGCAGAAATCACCCGGGTTGTAGCCCGACAAGCGCGTCTGGCGGCACGAACCGCAGACTCGCGTCACCGTCCCGGCCTCGCTCATCCGGCTTCACTTCCCTGCGGGGAGCGGCCCCGGACCAGCGCGAGCCGGCCAGGTTCTCCCGCAGTGGCGCCGCCGCCCTCCGCCAGGCCGACCGCGCCAGACGGGCCGGACACCTCGATCACCAGGCGGGCCGGAACGTACGGCAGCGTCAACGTCATGCCCTCGCCCGCCACGGCCTGGCGGGCGAGGGCCTGCCCTGGCCCGGGCGTCTCGCCGACAGCGGCCTCGGCCGTCTCCGCGAGGGCGACCAGTTCCCCGGCCGCCTCCAGCAGGTCATCCAGGCGGGCCGCCACCCGCAGGGACGGCCTCTCGTTGCCGTGGACGACCTTCGACAGGTACGAGGCGTCGCACGGTACGCGGCGGGCCAGCTCCCGCACCGACAGGCCGCGCGGTTCCGTCAGTGCCAGGATCCGCTCCCCGAAGGGCGCATCGGCCCGCAGGCGCCGCAGCAGCACCAGCCGGTCGGTCTGCGGCAGGTTCTCGTGGTCGGCGAGGTCCAGGAGGCACAGCACGTCGGTGTCGTAGACGGCGGCCAGCAGGCACAGCACGTACACCGACGGCTTGCGGTCGCTGTAGGGCCACTGCTCCGCCTCGCACAGGTGAGCGCCGGTCATGCCCGCGCGGCCCTGCGGGTCGGTGCCCTCGCGGGCGGCCCGCTCGTTGAACCGCTCCGCGGCCTGGGTCAGCGTCCATCCCCAGGCCAGCCGGTACGCCTCACGCGGGCGCGCCTGGTACCGGCGCGACAGCTCGGCGGCGATCTCGTCATGGCCGAATCCCAGGCCGCGCATCCGGTCCCGCAGCCTGTCCAGTTCGGCGGTGAAGCCCTTGCCCCTGGCCCCGGCCTGTGTCCCCGGCGCGGCCACGGCACTGGCCTGGTTCACGGTAACGACCCCTTTCCTGAGTCACGGTTAATGCGAACAAGCTCGGTGGATATGCGCTGGCCGCGCTTGCCTCCGGCGTCAGGGCTTCCTCCCGATCCCGGCGTAGACCCAGCGGGTACCGCCGCCGGCGTAATACTCCGTTGACGGGCGCCACTGCGACAGAAAGACAATGCCGGGCTCGACTATCGCGAACCCGGCGAAGAATCGCTCTACCTCGTCTTTTGTCCGCATCACCATCGGCGCGGTCGCCTGGTCGTAGGCGCCGGCGATCTGGCCCAGCGCGGCCTCGTCCCGGTTCTCCCGGGTCACGTGGGAGATGACCAGGCAGCTACCGGGGCACAGGGCATCGCACAGCCTGGCCACGCACCCGTACGGGTCTTCCTCGTCGCGGACGAAGTGAAGCAGCAGCGTCATGCTGAGCGCTACCGGCTGCGAGAAGTCGATGATCCTCCGCAGCTCGGGGTGCCCGAGGATGCCGCCGGGGTCTCGCAGGTCGCCGGGGATGAGGATCACGCCGGCCAGGCCGTCGAGGCAAGCAGGGCCACGGGTAAGCACCACCGGGTCGTTGTCAACGTAGGCGACTCGCGCGTTCGGGTTATGCTCCCTCGCGAGCTGGTGGACATTACCCCTGGTCGGCAGGCCAGGGCCTATGTCAATGAACTGGCAGATGCTGGATTCCGCCGCCAGGAACCTCATCGCGTGCTTGAGGAATTCCCGGTTCTCCAGGGCGGCCAGCGGGACATCGGGTGCGGCCCCGAGCACCAGCCGGGCCGCTTCCCGGTCAGCGTCGGTGTTCTCGTTCCCGCCGAGGTAGTAATCCCACATGCCCGCGACATTGGGGATTGCCTGGTCAACGCCGGGCAGTTCCGTTTGGTCAGCCACCTAGTCCTCCTGGTCAGCGGGCATCCGGGCGAGGCCGGCCTGCCGGATCGCCCGTTACGGGTTCAGCAGCGGGGCCGCCAGTTTCGCGGTGAAGTCGCGCGCATCGCCCGGGTTCCGGTCTTGCCCTGTTGACTAGTTGCCGCTGCACAAGTTCGATGGTGGTGGGCAGGGCATCCGGCCGGAACCGCCGATTACCAACAGGGGACGTCCTATTACCGTTGCTGGTAGGAAGCACGTGCAGTGACGTGGCGTAACCTATGCTCATGGACCAGACAGACAGGCCCCTACCGCCAGAGTTCTGGTCCTCTCCGGCCGTCGCCGCAGCCCTCGCGAGCTGCGACTTCGCGACGCTGCTGGAGGAGATCCGGCGAGCGCACGGCTGGAAGCAGAAGCAGCTGGCCCTGGCGGCGGGGTACTCCCAGAGCTGGGTCTCGAATGTGCTTCGGAGGCAGCAGGCACTAACCGTCGACCAGGTCCGGGAGATATCGCGCCGGATCGGGGTACCCGTTCACCTACTCCGGTTCGGCGACCCGAGAGGTGACGATCCGACGAAACGGCGAGACTTCGGCAAGGCAATGGCGCTGGCCCTGGTCCCCTTGCCCACGCGGGCGGTCGTCGATGAGACGACGGCCCCGACCTTGACAGCGATTACCGGCGCGCAGCGCAGGCTGGACGCCACCACGTCCGCCCGCGAGCTGGCGCGCGGCGTGACCGCGCACGTAGAGATGGCCAACCGCATGCTCGCGCGGGCTGGCAAGACGCCGTACGCCGCGGACGTGGCCGCCGCTGTCAGCGAGGCGGCGGGCTTCGCGGCCTGGCTGCATGCCGACATGTACGACATCGGCAGCGCACGGGCCTATTACCGCATGGCGATCGGCCGCGCCCGTCAAGCCGGGCAGGACCTGCTCGCGGGGTACATGCTCGGCAGCCTGGCCGCGTTCGAGACCGACGGCGGCGACCCCGAACTCGGGCTCAGCCTCGTCGGCGAGGCCCGCCAGCAGATCGGCACCACGCCGCACCCGTCCCCTCGGGCATGGCTGGATGCCACCGAGGCCCTCAGCTTCGCCGCCGCGCGCCGTGACGGCGACGCCGCCTCGCACGCGCTGGCCCGCGCCGCGAGGGCCATCGACGCCGACCGGCGGACAGAGCCTCCGCCCTGGCCTTGGGTATTCCCGTTCGACCACGCCAAGCTGGCCGGGTACCGGGCGCTGGTCGCGGTCAGGCTCACCCGGCCCGGCGACGCGCTGGCCGCGTTCACCGAGTCCCTGTCGGCCGCCCAGCCCGCCCCCAAGCAGCGGGCCGTCATCATGCTCGAAGTCGCGACCGCCGCCCGCCAGGACGGCACGGCCCGGCGCGACAGCGACCGGATCGATGAGTCGTTCCGGCTCGCCTGCGAGGCCCTCGGGGTCGGCACCGCCTACTCCTCCGAGCGCATCATCGACCGGGCACGGCGCTTCCGCCGCGAGTACGCCGGACCCGCCACCAGCTACGTCCGGGACTTCGATGACCAGCTCCGCTCAGCCCTGCTCTAGAGGATGTGCATGTACCGCATCGCGATCTCAGGACACCGCGGCCTGCCCGCCCCGACAGTACGCCTGGTCGACCAGGCCCTCCGCTCCGCCCTTGCCGAACGCGCGCCTGACGTGACGGGCCTGTCCTGCCTGGCTGACGGGGCCGACCAGATCTTCGCCCGCGCCGTCACCGACCTCGGCGGCACCCTCGAAGCCGTCATCCCCGCCGCCGAGTACCGGGAGAAACTGCCGGAGGACTCCCATCCCGGCTACGACGACCTGTTCGCCCGCGCCGCCGCCGTCCACCGCCTGCCGTTCACCGCCTCCACGCCCGAGTCCCACATGGCCGCCAGCAGGCTCATGGTCGATGAGGCGGACGAGCTGTACGCGGTGTGGGACGGCAAGCCCGCGCGGTCCTACGGCGGCACCGCCGACGTCGTGGCCTACGCACGCGAACAGGGCACCCCGGTGCGCGTGATCTGGCCCGAAGGCGCACAGCGGGGATTACGGCCACGCAGGCCGGCAACCCTGCCGATGCCGTGGTCCTCACGTGGGATGGGCCGCGCGGCGAGGTGCCTGCGGTGGCAGGTCCTTTTCCGCGCGGCCTTCCCCCGAACCACGCTTGCACCTTTCAGCGCACGTGGCTCTCTGGTGACTTACGCCGTGGCGTGGGCAGGGTGCCCGTGGATGGCGTCGTGGCAGGCGCGGCAGACGATGAGGGTCTTGCGCCGCATCCTGGTCATCTTCGCTGCCCAGGCGGGCTGCCCCTGGCCGGGTGCCTGGAGGCTGGCGAGGCTGCGGACCTGGTGCACTAGCACCGCGCCCGCCTCTTCGCACAGCTCGCAGTGCCGTTTCAGGAGCCGGGTGACCAGTTCCCTGCGCGGGTAGGCGACCGGCCTGGGGATGGTGTCGTGCAGTACCGCGTTCTTCTTCCGCACCAGCGGAATCCCGCCGAACCGGGCTACCAGGTCCGGCTTGCCGTCACGCTCGATCCTGGCCTCGAAGCACGTGCGAAGGCCGTGCGGTGTCTCGACCTTGGCCTTGTACCTGGCTGCGGTCTTGGACACCGAGGACCTGTGCTTGGCCGCCAGGGTCTTGAGCATGGACGTCTCGGCGTTCCAGCGCAGCGCGCCGAGCCGCCAGACGTCGCTGGCGAGCAGGTAGTAGCCGACGATGCCCCGGTACTCGGCCCCGTAGATCCGGACGATGTCGTAGTCGTCCAGGTTCAGCAGGGCCGTCCGTCGCCCGGGTTTGCCGTGGCTTCGGTAAGGGGCTCGCTTGGCCCGGATCACGTCGAGCGGCACGCGCAGCGCGATCGTCCCGTTGGCCGATCGGCGGCCTCCGGTGATCTTGCGGTCGGCGTGCTGGACGGTGATCTCGTAGCCGAGGTACCGTGCCGCCCGGGTGCGGGCGTGGGTGACCAGCGTCTTCTCGCGGCTGAGTTCCAGCTTGAGTTCGTCGCGCAGGAACCTGGCCAGCTGGTTCTTGATGTCCTCGGCTTCGGCCTTCGGCCCGGTGAACCCCAGGAGGTGGTCGTCGGCGTAGCGCGAGTAGCGCAGCCGCCGGTACCCGGGGTCGTCCGGGTCTCCGAAGGGGAGGGAGCGTACCTGCCGCTGGTACTCCCGGGCCTCGGCCCGGTTGCCCTTCCGGCGGGCTTGCGTGAGCCGGTAGTGCGCCTTTCTGTACTCGGGGTTTCCTTTCCGGCGTTCCCCTCGGGTATATTGCGGTATGAGATCTGTCTCGGCAAATGCGTCCAGCTTGCTGAGGTAAATATTGGAGAGAATTGGTGAGACCACGCCGCCTTGCGGGCATCCGCTTAGCGTTTCGTGGTACTTCCAGTCTTCCAGGTACCCGGCTTTTAGCATGTTACGCATAAGCCGCAGGAACCGGTTATCGTGGATCTTCTCTGACAGGATCCGGACCATTACCTCATGGTCCAGCGACCCGAAGCAGTCAGCGATATCACCCTCGATGAACCACGTCGTCCCGGACCAGCCGACTGCCACGTCGGTCAGCGCCGTGTGACAGCCCCGGCCGGACCGGAACCCGTGCGAATTGGCGGAGAACGTCGGCTCGTAATACGCTTCCAGCAGGAGGCGCACCACTTCGCCGACGAGCTTATCCGACCATGACGGCAGCCCCAGCGGGCGCATCTTCCCGTTCTTTTTCGGGATGAATATCCGCCGGGCGGGGCTGAAGCGGTAGCGCTCGGCGCGCATCGCCCCGGTGATCTCGTGGATCTTGTCCTCGGACATGCCGTCTGCGGTCTCTGCGCTGGCCCCGGGGGTCATCGCGCCCTGGTTGGCGTAGATCTTCCCGTAGGCCAGCAGGTACAACGCCGGGTTGAACATCTGCCGGTACAGCTCGTTGCACGGCAGGCCGCGCCTGCCCCGTTCACGGAGGACTTCAAGCACCGTTCCGGCTTTCTGCATTACGCATACCTCGCAGCTCTCGTCATCCAGTCACCTGTGCCCCTTCGCCCTGCGGGCGGCCTTCCCGCCCTCCGTGGCAGGTCGTTACTCCGTAAGTATTCGGAAGTCTCGTGGGGTGGCCGCTGGGCGATGCGACGGGGACCGTCGAGGTCTCCGTATCGGTCGTCGGCGTACGCGTGCGTCTGCGCACGCGCGGCGTCCATGGCCTTGCCGGCCGCTCGGGCGATGAACGGGTTGGGCGGCCGCAGCTCGGCGGTGTCGCAGCGTAAACGTCGGCTGACGCGACGCTAGCTCGGCGGCGCGGACAGGCGGGCCGCAATCTCCTCCGGGTTCTCGACGGTCAGTACTATTCTGTCGTACTTGCTGTTGGCCAGGTCGATGACAATCCCGGGGTTGTGGCCGTGGCAGACGGCGAAGGTGACCCGCTCGTCGTCATGGAAGCTTCCCACCCGGATGCCAGGAAGCTCTGTGCCTGCCCACTTCAGGCCGTGGACTTCGGCAATGCAGTCCGGTACGGCCCGCACGCCACTGATCGCGCTCCGGCGGAATGTCTGATCTCCGTGCGCCGCCTCGAACCTCTCCCCACGAGACATATCGATCGTGACCGCGTCATCGGTAATCAGCAGGTGCGCCATGAAACGACATTCTGGCGCGCACCGGCGCCCGGCTGCCAGGGGTCCTGCTGCCGATCAGCCATTGATCCGGGTCTCATGCCGGCGATGGCCTGCTTGTACGCCGCTGGATGGCGCGGCGCGGTGACTGTGGCGCGACACGCCTGCCGGTTGCGTGGTTCCCGGCTTACGCGGGTGTTTGCTGTGTTCCGTGGCGGTTGCGGCTGGGATGCTGCCGGATGCGGGTGCTGATGCGCCGCCAGCGGATGCGCTGGCGGCGCATCAGGCGCTGGCGGCGAACCGGCAGCTGGCGCGGCTTGTGGAGGAGCTGCGGGCGGAGAACGCCCGGCTGCGCGAGGAGGCCGCGCAGCGTGACGCTGAGCTTGAGCAAGTGAAAGCGGCGCTGGCGGTGCTGCAGCGGATGGTGTTCGGCCGGTCCTCGGAGCGGTCCCGGCCGGAGACCGCGGGCCGGGACGGTGACGGCGTGGGGGCTGGCGGGGACGGGGACCGGGCGGGCGGAGGGTCCCGGCGGCGCGGGCCGGGCGCGCGGGCGGGACGGCGTGACTGGTCGCGCCTGCCGCACGTGGAGGTGACCTGGGACTTCGAGGACGGCGGGTACTGGTGCCCGCGGTGCGGCAAGCCGTATGAGCATCTCGGCGGTTACGAGTCGGAGGTCCTGGACTGGCAGGCGGTCGTGCGGGTCACGGTGCACTGCCGCCGCCGCTACCGGCGGGCCTGCCGGTGCCCGGTCCCGGCGACGGTGACGGCGCCCGGCCCGCCGAAGGCGATCGGCAAGGGCCTGTTGTCCAACGCCTTCATCGCGATGCTGATCACCGAGCGGTACGTGGCCGGGCGCAGCCAGAACTCCCTGGTGGCCGGGCTGGCCCGGCACGGCGCGGAGGTTTCGCCCGCGACGCTGACCGGGGCGCTGGCGCAGGCCGGGAGGCTGCTGGCGGCGCTGGAGCAGGCGGTCACCGCCCGGTCGCGGGACTCCTGGCACCTGCACGCCGACGAGACCACCTGGCACGTGTTCGCCCCCCGGGACGGAAACGGCCCGGCGAAGTGGTGGCTGTGGGTGTTCCTGGGCCCGGACACCGTGTGCTTCGTGATGGACCCCACCCGGGCCGGCGTCGTGCTGGCCCGCCACGCCGGCATCGACGAGAAGACCGGCCAGCTCGCCGCGGACGCGGACGGCGGGCCGCGGCAGCTGGTCATATCGAGTGACTTCTACTCCGTGTACACCGCGGCCGGCAAGAAGGCGGACGGCCTGGTCAACCTCTTTTGCTGGGCTCATATCAGGCGGTACTTCGTCCGGGCCGGGGACGCGAACCCGGGCCAGCTGACGTACTGGACGCAACGGTGGCTGGAGCGGATCAGGGCGCTGTATGCCGCACACGAGGAGCTGACGGCCGCCTGGGCGCAGGCCGCGGCCCCCGCGCCGGGCCAGGCCGCGGCGGCGGCCGCCCGGCTGGAGGATGCGCGCGCCGCCTGGGACGCCGCCATCGGGGTGATCGACGCCGCCCGCAAGAAGGAGATGGCCGCCCCCGGTCTCCAGGAGCCGGCGAAGAAGGCGCTGGCCACGCTGGACCGGGAGTGGGACGGCCTGATCGCGCACCGGGACTACCCGATGATCGGCCTCGATAACAACCCGGCTGAGCGGGCGATCCGCGGCCCCGTTGTCGCCAGGAAGAACGCCGGCGGCTCGCGGAACGAGGACGCCGCCCGGCTGGCCGGCACGTTCTGGACCGTCACCGCCACCGCCGAGATGGCCGGGCTGAACGTGCTGACCTACCTGACCGCATACCTGGACGCGTGCGGCCGCAACGGCGGGAAGCCCCTGGCAGGCCCGGAACTGGACCGGTTCCTGCCCTGGAAAGCCAGCCCCGGAGACCGGCACGCCTGGGCGCAGCCGCCTCCGCCCGTCTAACGCCACCCCCGCCGTCATCACAACGGCGTCACCGCCAGCAGCGAGCCGACGCCGCCCATCAGCATGCCTGCCCACAGGACTTCCGAATACTTACGACCCGGCGGCCCCGTGCTGGCGGCGTAGCGTCCTAGCCGGACACGTTTCACCTGGTCAGAGAGCTGGGTCGATGAATCTAGTGCAGGGCATTCTCGTTGCCGTTTCGGTTGCGGTCTTCATTTAC
>Ga0335073_10015208_pt1 | contig 10765 bp, 10 predicted proteins | sample Lox_Sample_22_FD_207093 | JGI IMG/M metagenome (GOLD analysis project Ga0335073, IMG submission 207093) | Soil microbial communities from Loxahatchee National Wildlife Refuge, Florida, United States - Lox_Sample_2.2 | ecosystem: Environmental > Terrestrial > Soil > Wetlands | place: USA...
GTCTCATCGGGAGAGAGCGTTTGCGCCGCAATCCCCGACCCGACCACGACCGCCGCCAGCAAGGCCGAGCCGAGTAGCTCCGCGAGCAGCCGACGGGATACGGGAAGGGGTTGGGGTTCGTTCACCGGCGTTCGAGCTTCGAGCCTATTGCATTGACATTTATCATTTCAATAGATATATGTAAATAGATGCCCGTCGATCTGGAGCTGGCCCCGAAGCAGAAGCGACCGCCTGGCGAGCCGTGCTGTGAGCCGATCGTCTACCCCGACGTCGAGCGCACGCAAGCGCTGCGCATCGGGGAGGTCGCTAAGGCGCTCGGCGATCCCATCCGCCTGCAGCTCGTCGACGTGCTCCGCCGCCACGCCGGGAAGGTCTGCGTCTGCGAGCTCGTACCGCTGTTCGACGTCTCTCAGCCCACGCTCTCGCACCACCTCGGCAAGCTGCGTGCCGCCGGCATCGTCGACTCCGAGCGGCGCGGGCTGTGGGCTTACTACTACGTCGTGCCCGGGGCTCTCGAGGAGCTTGCGGCGTGGTTGGCATGAGCGAGGAGGTCGCTGCGCTTTCGCGGTGCTGTTTGGGCGCGGATGAGCTGCGTGCGCAGGCCGAGCGCTACCGCGAGGTGGGACGCGGGGCCGAGGCGATCGAGCATGGACCGAGGAGGGTCGAGCTGCTTCTCGATCGCAGCGCCGATCCCGCGCTCGTCGAGACGCTCGTGGCCGTCGAGCGCGGCTGTTGCCCATTCTTCGCGATCGAATTCGAGCCTCGCGAGCGCCGTCTTGCGATCTCTGTCGAGGACGCCGAGCACGAGGACGCGCTCGCGGCAGTCGCGCTTGCGCTTGGTCTACAGGAGTCGTTGGTTACCGAGTGAGCGCGCTCGACGCGCTCGCATCGATCTGGACCGGATATCCCGTTTGCAGCACCGCGACCGTCGCCGGCGGGGTGATCGCGGTAGCCGTTCCGCGCCTCGGCCTGCGGCGACGCGCGCCGTAGCCCTCGCGCGTCCATTGCACTAGCTCGCCGCCGAGCACGAGGAACGGGACGCCGTCAAGATCCACAAACACGCCGTCCGGAAGCCCGCGCCACGCCAGCTCGTGGAGCCTGCGGCGATGCGTTCCGCGCACGATCCGCTCGCTGTGCAGCCTGCGGTTTATCTCCTTGGCTGAAGGCTCTTCGCCGCCCCGCGCTTCGGCCCACGCGGCACGGTAGTGCCGGTAGTCGGCCCAGCGGCACTCCGCGCAGGGGCGATGGCCCGCTGCGAAGGAGACCGCCTCGTCGTGGAAGTACAGCCACGTGTAATGGCGCGGTTGCCACTGCTCGCTCCAGCGGTCCTTGAAGCGCAGCGCGCACGTGATCCACGCGTCGTGGGCATGGAAGCGGACGATCCGTTCGCCCTCGTGCAGGATGCCGCGATTGCCCGTGAACGCCCCGCGCAGCGGAAAAGCCGCGATCTCGCCGTATGGGGTGACTCGGTTGGGCGCAGGCATCTTTTGGCTCGGGTGGCTCGGGCATCCGGTGGCGCGGACGTCGACCTCACGCTTCGCGCCGAAGCGGCGTTAACAATGACAATGGCCATGAATGCGAACGCACGGACGCCGATCTGTCGCTTCGACACCGCACTCGGCGCGTGCGGCGTGCGTTGGAGCGAGCGAGGAATCGCCGAAGTGCTGATGCCACGGACGGCGCTGTTGCGCGACGCGCCTTCAGCCGAGCTTCACGATGTCCCCGAGCCGATCCAGGCCGCAATCGCCCAGATCGTCGCGCTGCTCGATGGCCAGCGGCTTGATCTGCACGAGATCGCGCTTGACCAGGACGGCTTGGACGACTTCCGGCGCGCTGTCTATGCCGCCGCGCGCAAGACCGGGCCGGGGAAGACGATCACGTATGGGCAGATTGCGCGTGCGATCGGGGCACCTGAATCGGCTCGCGAGGTAGGTGCCGCGCTCGGGAGCAACCCGTTCCCGATCGTCGTTCCTTGCCATCGCGTGCTCGCCGCCGACGGGACGCTGCACGGCTTCTCCGCGCCTGGGGGAATCCAGACCAAGCGTCGCATGCTCGAAATCGAGGGCGCGCCTGGCTTCACGCAGCAGGCTTTGTTCGCCTGAGCGTCCAGCTTGGCCCGCCGCGTGACGCGCCCAGCGAGGAGGGCTGGGGAGGGCCAGTTAGTGGATCGCCTCGGGCCGGATGCGCGCCTCGGCCATCACCACGCGCTGCCCACGGATCGGGACGTCCTCCGCGAGCAACCGTTCGCGCTGGTCAGAGCCCTTCGGCCACGTGCCGTCGCTGCGCACCACTCGCCACCAGGGGACGCCCGCCGGCACCTCTGACAGGACGCGGCCCGCATGGCGCGGCGCCCCCGGCGAGAGGTCGCCGTATGTAGTCACGTAGCCAGGCGGTACGCGCCGCACGCGGTCAAGGATTGTCTGCGCGCTGAGCGCCATCGCCGCTTCATACCACGCCCCTACAGCAGCTCCGCGATTCGGCGGGCCGCATGCGCGGCCCCGTCGGCCTCGACGTCGCGGTAGTTCACATCGCGGCCGATCTCCTGCGCGATCGCCTCCGCGATCAGCTCCGGAGGCGAGTCATCGAAGTCCATCCGACGGCCTGCGCCGTAGCGTTCGAGCCGGTGACGCACGTGGAAGTTCTGCTCGAAGTGGTGGCGTAGCGGGAAGTACAGGAAGGGGCGCTTCTGCGCGGTGAGCTCCATCGAGGTCGTCAAGCCGCCCTGGACGACCGCTAGGTCGCACGCCGCCAGGTGCCGGTACAGGTTGTGCACGTAGGGGACGACCTCCAGCCCCGCATGCGAGGGCAGAGAGGCGGGATCGATCCGCGGGCCCGCCACCACGATCATGCGCAGATCCGGGACACGCTCCTTTGCCTGCGGGAAAGCGGCAATCACCCTGCGCAGCAGGCTCGCGCCGACGCCTGAGCCGCCCACCGTGACGATGCAGACGCGCTCGTCCTCGCGATAGCCCAGCTCATCGCGGAGCTTCGCGCGGTCGCCCAGCTGTGCCGGGTCAAAGCCCGTCACGTAGCCCGTGAACTCGAAGTTGCGCTCAGTCCAGTCGCGGATCATCGGCAGCTCCGGCCCAAGCCGCTCGGCGACGATGTCCTCGGGGTTGCCCACGAACAGCGCCAAGTCGCGGACCTCGGGGTGTTCGGCCACGTGGTCGATCATGTCCGCGTTGTAGTCCGCCGTCACGAGGTGTTCGCGGGCGTCTCGCCCGTTCACCGGTAGGAAGCCCACGAAGTCCGTCATCCACACGAACGGGACACGCCGCTCGTGTGGGTTCTCGTGCAGGTAGTAGTCAAGCTCCCACGCCTCGTCGCCGATCCACAGGTCATAACGCTGCTCGCGCACCACGTCGTGGAACAGCATGAAGTTCGCCGCGAAGATCTCGTCCATCCGGCGCAGCGCGTGAAAGCAGTGCAGGTCGTGCTCGGCCGACTCCGACTCGATGTGGCGCGACTCGTTTGCCAGATGAGCGCTCGCCGGGTGGATGCGCTCGCCCTCCGTTTCAAGCACGCGCGTCACCGGGTCCTGCGCCAGCCAGTCGATCTGCAGGTCCGGGTGCAGGCGACGCAGCTCGCGCGCGATCGCCACGTCGCGCTGGGCGTGGCCCAGGCCGATCGGCGAGGAGATGTACAGGGCACGCGGGCGGCCGTCCGGGCGGTAGACCGTCGGGTCGCGTGGCGTGCGCTCGCGTTCGAACGTGTCCTCGCAGAAGTCGCGCAGCGCCAGGTTCACCTGCACCGGCTTGCGCGCGTGGGGTAGATGCCCCGACCCGCGCACGACCTCCAGTGGGCTGCCGCTCAGCTTCGCGAGTGCCCGCCCGTCGCGGAAGGGCGCGATCTTGTCACGATCGCCGTGGATCACGAGCGCCGGACATTGCACGCCTCGCGCCAGCTCGCGCAGCGTCTTGCGGTCGTGGTGAAAGCCGCCGAGCGCCGTCGCGACCAATGTCTCGGCATCAGTATCAAGGCCCCATTTCACCCCGTCCTCGATCGCCTTCGTCGAGTGGGGCTCGGGCAGGCAGCGCGAGATAAACCACTCGATGAAGACCGGGTAGTCCTGGATCCAGTGCATCGCGTTCATGTGCCCCCACCAGCGATACACGTGCATGCGCCGCTGGAACAGCTGGCTGGCCCGCCGGTTGAGCAGCACCGACCAGTGCGAGGGGGTGTAGGGGAAGTAGGAACCCATGAACACCGCGCCCGCGACTCGCTCAGGCGCCTGCTGTGCCATCTCCAGCAAGAACTGGGCGCCTTGGGAGAGGCCGACGACTACCGCCCGCTCCGTGCCGGTCGCATCCATCACCGCCAGGCAGTCCAAGGCCGTGGGTGCCGCGCCGTAGCGCCGCGGGTCCCGACAGCGGCTGGAGCGACCGTTGCCGAGGCCGTCCATCACCAGCACGCGGAAGTGGCGCGCCAGGTAGGGGATCTGCATCTTCCAGTGGCGCGAGTGCACGATCGACCAGGGTGGGATCAGGAAGACCGTCTGCTCACCCTCGCCGTACACCTCGTAGAACAGCCGTTGCCCGTCGCGCTCGGCGAAGCCTTCCTCGTCGGGATAGCGCGCGCGGCTCTGCTCGCCGTCGCGGCCGACCGCCGGGGGAGCATCCCCGGCGGTCCGCGCGAAACCATGGATCGTCTCCTCGGCGGGAGTCGGATCGATCGTCGTGCTCACGGTCGCGCCTCGAACACGAGGTTGAACGGGGTCTCGGCCGCGCGGCGAAAGCGCGTGAAGCCGCCGCCCGCGACCACGTCGCCGATCCGCGCTTCGCCCGCCTGCGCTCCGAGCCCGAGGCCGACCTCCTGGGAGAGCGACGCCGGCGTGCAGAGCAGCGTCGAGAACCCGTAGAAGGTCCGGCCGATCGGGTTCAGGTTGTCCTCGACACGGTCACCCGCCATCGGCTCGACGATCATCCACGTCCCGTCCGGGCCGAGCATCCGGCGCACCTGGCGCGCCGCGCCCACCGGGTCGCCCATGTCGTGCAGGCAGTCGAACATCGTCACCAGGTCATAGCCCTCACCGTGGTCGGAGCCCGCCGCCGCCGTCTCGAAGCTCACGCGGTCATCCACGCCCGCTTCCGCGGCCCGGCGCCGCGCCGTCTCGATCGAGCCCTCGTGATAGTCGGAGCCCACGAACGTGGAGTTAGGGTACGCCTGCGCCATCAGGATCGTCGAGGACCCGTGGCCGCAGCCGACGTCCGCGACCTTCGCGCCCGCCTGCAGCTTCTCGACCACGCCGTCGAGCGCGGGCAGCCACGCCGCCGTCAGGCTCGCGTTGTAGCCCGGGCGGAAGAAGCGCTCGCAGCCGTGGAACACGTCGTGGCTGTGCTCGTGCCAGCCCACGCCCTCGCCGCTGCGCGCGGCCTCCATGATCCGCGGCGAGTCCGTCACTGCGCCAAGCGCGATCTGAAAGAAGCCGGGCAGGAAGGCCGGGCTCGTCTCGTCGGTCAGCGCGACCGCGTGCTCGGGGGGCAGCGTGTAGGTGCCGCGATCCGCGTCGTATTCCACGAAACCGCCCGCCGCTTGCGCGTTCAGCCACTCGCGCACGTAGCGCTCGTTCGTCTCGGTGCGCCGCGCCAGCTCGACCGGCGTGAGCCCGCCAGCGCCCGCGAGCGCTCGGTACAGCCCGAGCTTGTCCCCCATTACGACCAGCGCCGCGTTCACTGTCGCGCCGACCTCGTCGACCGCGCGGAACACGAATTGCTCGAGCTTCTGCCCGTCGATCTCGATCGGCTGCTCGGTGGTTGCCACGATGTCCTCCTTCGATTGGTGTCGCGAGGACCGTAGGCCGGCGCCGCACGCATCGCATCGGGGGCCCCACCTAGTTCTGCGAGGCTTCCTGCCCGCTCGCATCGGTAGTGCAGGTGTCAGAATCGAGCCCATGCTGCTGGGCCGCACAGACGAGCGGCTGGCGATCGATCGCATGCTGGCGGGGGCTCGGGCCGGTCGCAGCGGCGTGCTCGCGCTGACCGGCGAGCCCGGGATCGGAAAGACAGCCCTGCTCGAATACGCCGCCGAGCAGGCGGGGGAGATGCGAATGCTTCGCGCCCGGGGGATCGAGTCCGAGGCGGTTATCCCCTTCGCCGGGCTCGCCGAGCTGCTGCGCCCGCTGCTCGGCTCCGTCGATGAGATCCCCGCGCCGCAGGCGGCCGCGCTCGCGGGGGCGCTCGCGCTCGGGCCAGTGGTCCCCGGCGATCGCTTCGCGATCGGCGCCGCGACTCTCAGCCTGCTTTCCGCCGGCGGCGAAGAAGGCCCGCTCCTGCTACTCATCGACGACGCCCACTGGCTCGATCGCTCGAGCGCTGAGGCGCTCCTGTTCGTCGCGCGGCGCCTGCTTGCTGACCCGATCGCGCTGCTGCTGACCGTACGCGAGGGAGAGCCCTCGCTGCTCGACGGCGCTGACCTGCGGACGCTTCGCCTCGCGGGCCTCGATCGCGCCGACGCCGCCGAGCTGCTCGCGCCGACTCATGTCTCCCGGGAGGTGCTGGAGCGCTTGTATCGGACGACTGGCGGGAATCCGCTCGCGCTGCGGGAGCTCGCCCCCGAGGTCGCGCGGCTCGCGGGCGAGCCCGATCACGCGCCGATCCCAATCTCGACGAGCCTTGCGAGCGCGTTCGTTCGGCGCTTGCATGACCTGCCCGCGTCGACCCGGCGCCTGCTGCTGTTGCTCGCCGCAAGCGATACCGGTGGGTCGGCCGTGCTCGCACGCGCCGCGAAGCAGCTCGGCCTCGACGTCAACGACCTGGGCCCCGCCGAGGAAGTGAGCTTGATCTCGATCGACCGCGGCGAGGTTGAGTTTTCCCACCCACTCGTGCGCGGGGCCGTGTATGGCAACGCCTCCGCGCCCGAGCGACGCGAAGTCCACGCCGTTCTTGCAGGGGCGCTTCCTGACAGAGACGTCGACCAGCGCGCCTGGCACCTAGCGGCGGCGAGCATTGGCGCAGATGACCACGCTTCTGAGGCGCTTGCTCGCGCGGGTGACCGGGCGCGAGAGCGCAGCGCTTACGCCGTCGCGGCTACGGCGTTCGCGCGTGCCGCCGGGCTCGCCTCGACCGATGACGCGCGAAACCGCTTGCTGCTGCAGGGCGGTGAAGCTGCGTGGCTCGCGGGCGATCCCCAGCGCACGCGCGATCTACTCGGAGAGACCGAGTCGAGTGCTCTTGACCCCTCGCTCGCCGCGCGGATCGACTACCTGCGCGGGCAGGTGGCGATGCGTTGCGGACCCGTCATCTTGGGATGCGAGCTGATCATCGGTGCCGCGAGCCAGATCGCTGAGGAAGAGCCCGAGCTGGCAGTCGTAATGCTCGCCCAGGCCGTGCATGGGTACTTCAACACCGGCGACACGCCCGCGATGGTCGCGACCGCCGAACGCGCCGCGACCATCGCCGGGGTGCAGGGCTCGCTTCGCGCGCGGTTCTTCGCCGCAATGTCGCGCTGCATCGCGCTCGTGGCCGACGGCCAGGGTGAGGCCGGCGCCGCGTCCGCGCGAGATGCCATCGACGTGCTCGAAGGCTCGGACGAGCTACGCGACGATCCCGGACTGCTCGCCTGGGCCGCGCTCGGGCCGCTGTGGCTGCGCGAGGCAGACACTGGCCGCGGACTTATCGAGCGCGCGTTCGAGCGCGCGCGGGAGCAGGCGGCGGTCGGCACGCTGCCCTATTTGCTTCATTTGCGGGCCCGTGACCAAGCCACGACAGACCAGTGGGCCGCCGCTGAGGTCGGCTACGACGAAGCGATTCGTCTGGGCCGTGAGACCGGTCAGCACGTCGAAGCCGCCGCCGCGCTCGCTGGGCTCTCCTGGCTGCGGGCGCGACAGGGGCGCGAGGCCGACTGCCGTGAGCACGCCGCCGAGGCGGGCGCGCAGTGCGAGGCACTCGGAATCGGCCTATACGGCGTGTGGGCCATACAAGCGCTCGGCGATCTCGAGCTGGGGCTAAGTCGCCCCGCCGAGGCGATCGCCCACTACGAAGCGCAGGCAGCCGCGCTCGAGGGGCGCGGGATCGCCGACGTCGACCTCTCGCCCGTGCCCGAGCTGGTCGACTGCCTGCTGCGCGTCGGACGCGAGCGAGACGCGGCCAGGATCGCTGGGACTTTCATCGCTCAGGCCGCCGCGAAGGGGCAGCCTTGGTCGCTGGCCCGCGCCGCGCGCTGCCGCGGAATGCTCGCCGATGCCGACGAGCTCGACGCCCCGTTCCAGGAGGCGCTCCGCCTGCACGAGCTGACGCCCGATGTGTTTGAGACGGCCCGCACCCAGCTTGCCTACGGCGCGCGCCTGCGGCGCGCGCGCAAGCGCATTCTCGCGCGCGAGCAGTTGCGCGAGGCGGCGCGGGTCTTCGAGCGCCTGGGCGCGCAGTCGTGGCTCGAGCAGGCGCACACCGAGCTGTCGGCGACGGGGGAGACCGCCCGGCGCCGCGACCCGAGCACACTTGATGAGCTGACCCCGCAGGAGTTGCGGATCGCGCGCCTGCTCGCCGAGGGGCGCACCACGCGCGAGGCCGCTGCCGCGATCTTCCTGAGCCCGAAGACCGTCGAATACCACCTCGGAAACGTCTACCGCAAGCTCGGGATCAAATCGCGCGAGGAGCTGGCCGTGGCGTTGAGCTCTCCCGATCGCGAGCCCGCCTCCGCCACAGCGCCCGTAGACTGACCGGCATGGCGCTTCCGCCCGGACCGCGCACCCCGGCCGCCCTGAACCTGGCCCGCTTCATGTACCGGCCGCTGCAGATGCTCACGGGCTGGCGGGCTCGCTACGGCGACCTGTTCACCGTGCGCTTCCTCGGCTTCGGCACCGGCGTCTACGTCGCCGACCCCGAGGCGATCCGCCTGCTGTTCACCGGCGATCAGTCTGACCTGCACGCGGGAGAGGCCAACTCGTTCATGGAGCCCGTGCTCGGTCCACACTCCGTGCTGATCCTCGACGGGCCCGAGCACCTGCGCCAGCGAAAGCTACTGCTGCCGCCGTTCGCGGGGTCACGCGCCAGCGCGCTGCGCGAGATCGCACGCGAAGTCGCCGAGCGCGAGGTCGCGGGCTGGCGCCCCGGCATGCAGCTCGTGCTCCGCGAGCGCATGCGAGCGCTGACGTTCGAGGTCATCTGTCGAGCGGTGTTCGGCGTTACTCAACCCGAGCTCGTCGATCTGCTGCGCCTGCGGCTGAGCGCCGTGATCGACAGCAGCCCGCTCTTCTTGCTCGCGCCACCGATCCGCACCGATCTCGGGCCGCTGAGCCCGGGCGGGCGCTTCGCCCAGCGCCTGCGAGCCGCGGATGAGGTGCTTTACCGGGAGATCTCAAAGCGCCGCGCGGCCCCCGACCTCGAGCAGCGTTCCGACGTGCTCTCGCTGCTGCTACGCGCCCGCGACGAGCAGGGCTTGGCGATGACCGATCGAGAGCTACGCGACGAGCTGTTCACGATGCTCGCGGCTGGACACGAGACCACCGCGACCGGGCTCGCCTTCGCGTTCGAGCTCCTGCTGCGAAACCCCAGAGTGCTCGCGCGACTGCGCGATGAGCTAGAGAGCGGGGAGGACGACTCTTACCTCGACGCCGTCGTCAAGGAGACGCTCCGGTTGCGTCCGATAATCGACGCCGCCGAGCGGACGCTCACGAGGCCGCGCGAGGTTGCGGGCTGGACGTTGCCGGCGGGCGTGAGAGTGTATCCGGCGATCTTTCTCGTACACACGCGGGAGGATCTGTACGAGCGTCCTTTCGAGTTCCGTCCCGAGCGCTTCCTGGAAGAGGGTGCCGAGTCCTACGCGTGGCTGCCCTTCCCCGTAGTCCTGCGTGGGATCACGCTCGTACCTAAGCACGGGGTGCCAGTTACCGTCGAGCGTCAACTGCCTGCGAGCGTCCTCAGCTCATTGAGCGACTCGCGGATCAGCTCGCGCAAGTCGCCCGCGCTCGCCTGATCGACCCAGCGTTCGAAGGCGTTGCGAAAGACGCTCATCGCCACCTCGCCGGTAAGCGTCGCTGCCGGTTCCGCCACGCCGCGCGTGCGCAATGCCCCGGCGAGCGCCGTTGCGACCGCGGCGAGCTTCATCACCTCGCGTTCGCGTAGGTCCGGGCTCGCCGCGATCACTCGCTGACGTCGGATAGCGAACTCGTGGCGGTCTTCCAGCAGGGCACCCGCGGCGTCGAGCCCTGCAGTGGCTGCCTCGATCGGCGAGGCCGATTCCGGAGCTCCGGTCACGCCAGCGATGATCGATTCCTGGAACTCGCCCCCAGCGAACAGCACCTCGCGCTTATCGGCGAAGTGCCGGAAGAACGTTCGCTCGGTCAACCCGGCGCGCGCGGCGATCTCCGCGACCGTCGTGTTCTCGAAGCCTTGCTCTTCGTAGAGGTCAAGTGCCGCCTGCGCGAGGCGGCTTTGCGCGTTTGGTCGCCAGCGGACCATGCGGGGATTCTAGGTGATGTCAGCGACTGTCATAGGTCGTGCTACTGTCATGTCAGTAACTGACATTGCTCGTTTCGGCGCACGCTGAGAGCCGCCGAGGCGCTCGACACCTGGAGGTCTCTCATGCGCGTCTTTGTCACAGGAGCGTCAGGGTTCATCGGTTCCGCCGTCGTCTCAGAGCTGATCGGTGCGGGTCATCACGTAACGGGCTTGGCTCGCTCCGAGGACTCGGCCGCAGCGATCGCCGCGGCCGGGGGAGAGGTGCATCGCGGTGGGCTCGAAGACCTCGACGGGCTGCGTGCCGCCGCCGCGGCATCCGACGGCGTGATCCACACCGCCTACATCCACGACTTCTCGCAGATGGAGAA
>Ga0335073_10015212_pt1 | contig 10763 bp, 8 predicted proteins | sample Lox_Sample_22_FD_207093 | JGI IMG/M metagenome (GOLD analysis project Ga0335073, IMG submission 207093) | Soil microbial communities from Loxahatchee National Wildlife Refuge, Florida, United States - Lox_Sample_2.2 | ecosystem: Environmental > Terrestrial > Soil > Wetlands | place: USA: Florida...
ACAAGAACAACATGTGGAAGAGGACTTCGCTGGGATGGGAGCTGGGGCACAAGGTTTTCGCTCCGGTCTTCTATCTCACCCCGATGATGCCGGTAACGACGATCGAGGATGGCCAGCCGGTAACGACCTACGTTGCGGATGTGGATCAGATCATTCCCGATATTCATCTGCCTGAGCTGTCTTCCGGCAGCGCGCTGAAAAACGCAATGCTGGTTCTGGCCAACGGCTTTTCCATTCAGACGCAGGAAAGCCAGCAGGAGATCGAGCAGGATGTCTGTCCGGCACCGAACCCGTCGCCGACTGCGGAGGCCTCGGGCACCGCGCCGGTCGCGGCAGGCCAGGTGAAGATGTCCGCCAAGCTGATTCTGCGTTCGCTGATCGCCGTGATGGCGGCCGCCTCGCAGGAAGAGGAAGTTTTCGAGGCCCTGAAGGACAGCAACCAGCCCATTCCGCCGAGCCAGTACGATTCGCAGGAGGACAGGAATGCACCGCCGGAGACCTTCAGCCAGGCGGTGCCTCCGATCGAGCAGATTCCTTTGCTGCAGCTGCAATGGGCGGACAGGAACGAGGTAAAAGAACCGCTGGTGGAGCTGAGCTATCAGGGCAAAGACTTCCTGGTCACGGATCCCGAGAATCCGAGCGACCCGGAGAATCAGTACTGGAACCGGGACATGTTCCGCCTGATCAACGCGCTCACCTCGCAGGTGACGGTGGATATTTCGAAATTCCCGCTGCCGGAGATCCTGCAGCTGCACTCGGATTAAGATCGCAGTCGAACCTGATTGCGGATTATGTCCTCGCACCCGAACCAAACCGATTCGCGGGTCCGGCTGCCGGCGGTTCTGGCGATCGGTTTCACCGGGCACCGGAGGCTTCCCGATGAGGAGCAGTCGCGGAAACTGATTCGGGGATTTCTCGAACAACAGCTGGCTGCAGGGCAGGGCGTTGTGTTCGGCGTCTGCTCAGTGGCCGCCGGCGGCGACCTGCTCTTTGCGGAAAACTGCCTGGAGCTGAGCATTCCGCTGCGCGTGCTGCTGCCGATGCCTCAGGAGCGGTTCCGCGACGATTTCGACGCGGCGACCTGGGCGCGAGCCGAGCGAGTTCTGGCTGATGCGATTGCAGTGGAAGTGGTGAGCCATCACGAAGGGCACGAAGGCTACTACGAGTGCGGGATCGAAACGGTGCAGCAGAGCCAACTGCTGGTGACCCTGTGGGATGGAAAGAAAGCGCGCGGCATGGGAGGGACCGCGGAGATCGTCGCATTTGCGACGAAAGTGGGCAGGCCGGTAGTTCGCTTTGACAGCGAAACCGGCGCGAAAGAAATCTTCAACGAAGAGGCGATGGGAGATTTGCTGCGGGACGCCGAACTGGATTTCCTGAACGGTTTGCCGGACGCAGGCGTGGTGATGCCAGAGCAGAAGGGGGAAGCCCTGGCCCGCGCCTGGTTTAAGAAGGTGGATGCGAATGCCAGCCTGTTTGCCCCGCGATCGCGCAAGCTGGCGTCGGTGCCGGTTTTGTACACGGCAGCGGCGGCGCTGTTCAGCGGGATCGCGACCCGCAATCCTGACGCGATTCTGTGGCTGGCGATCAGCGCCGGAATGGGCGTGGTGGCCGCGCTGCTGCCGGCGATCCTGCGTCTCGATGCCTGGCAGGCGCGCTGGGCGCGCACCCGCACCGCGGCCGAGGTCTGCCGTTCCACGATCGCGTTGTGGAACACCCCTGCCACCTACGATCTGATCGGGCCGGAGAGCATTCCCAATCTGGCCGGAGTGCTGCGGTCGCTGCGCTATCTGCGCATGCAGGACACCGCAGGGAAGGCCTTTTCCCTGGAGGAATTTCGGCATGAATACCGGGAACAGCGGCTGGAAGGACAAATCCGGTATTTCGCAGACAAATCGCAGCAGGCAGCGCGGGAGGGGCGATGGTTCCGCGCGGTCGCCTGGGTGAGCGGGGGGATGGCGCTGGCCATCACCCTGTGGTGGTTCGCGTCACGCCTGGCCGGCTTTGCTGTGCACCGGCACTTTGCCGGCCGGTGGATCCCTCTGGCGATTTCAGCGCTGTTCCAGATCGCGACGGTCACCGGAGCGCTGGTCGTAATCAGGGACTGCGACCGTCGACACCATCGCTATCGCGAGTTGCAGGAATGGCTGCAGAACTGGTCGCCGCTCTTCGATGCGCTGAATACCTGGGGACTGGTGCTGCAGGTCGCCAAACGAGTCGAGCGTGCCCTGCTGGTGGAACTGCTCGAGTGGAGATCGCTGATGCGACATGCGAAGTTACCGAGGAAATAGCCGATGAAGAGCATCCTTGCGCTGGACGGTGGCGGCATTCGCGGAGTGTTCACTCTGGAGATCCTGGCGCGCATGGAGAAACTGCTGCGTCAGCATTACGGACACGGGGATCTGGTGCTGCGCGATCATTTCGACTTCTTCGCGGGCACCAGCACCGGCGCGATTATCGCCGCGTGTTTGTGCTGGGGGTATTCAGTCGAGCAGATTCTCGAGCTTTACGTTCAGCATGGCAGGCAGATCTTTCATCTCCTGCCCTGGTATAACCCGAGGCGATTTCTGTTCTCTCGCTTTTCTGCCGCATTCCTGTCGCAAAAGCTGCTGGAGATCTTCTCCGAGGATGGGAAAGGCAAAGAGCCCGCGTTACTGGGAACGGACAAACTGAGAGGAAAAGACGGGCGCCTGAAACTGCTCCTTGTCGTGGTGCGGAATCACACGACCGGCTCGGCGTGGCCGCTGACCAACAACCCTCTGGCGAAGTACAACGATCGCCGCCACACGGAGTGCAACCTGAATATGCCGCTGTATCAGCTGGTGCGGGCCAGCACCGCAGCCCCAACCCTGTTTGATCCGGAAGTGATTCATCTGGATAAGGGCCGGGCCCCCAGCGTTTTTGTGGACGGCTCGATCACTCCTTACAACAATCCGGCGCTGATTGCCGCTCTGACGGCGGTGCTGCCCTGCTACAACCTGAACTGGGAGACGGGGCCGGACAAGATTCGCGTCATCTCGGTGGGAACCATTCGATTCCCGTCGGGCCTGCCGAAGGGAGCGGGCAATCTTTGGGTTGGCTACAACGCCTCGCATATTCCGGCAGCGCTGATCCAGGGAGCGGCATCGGAACAGGATTATCTCTGCCGGTGCCTCGGAGAGTGCATTTTCGGCGAGCCGGTCGACGGCGAGGTGGGGAACCTGGTGGGCGTCCCATTGCCGGGCGAACGCTGGTTCAGCTATGTGCGCTACAACCGATCGTACGGCGCCCGGGAGGTGGACAAGCTGCTGACCGATCATCCGGAGCTGGCGCGCCTGGATGCGGTGCACGCCATTCCGCTGCTGCGCAACGTCGGTCAACAGTATGCGGACAACGTCCGGCTGAGCCACCTGATTTGATCCGCGCTTCAGCGAAGAGAAAGCAAGGCGCGGCTAACCTTCGCTTGCCGCAGGCGGGAGAGACGGCAGGATTTCCGGCTCGGCCCTCTTATCTCCGGGACGAAGAAACAGGCTGAGGATGACGGCGCTGAGGGCCACGACTGCGAGATAGACGATAAAGCGCGGCTGATACGACCCGGCGCGATCGTAAAGATGTCCGATCCACAAAGGTCCGGTAGCGCCACCGATGGCATACGCGGTCCAAGTAAAACCGTACAGGACCGAGAAATGCCGGCGGCCGAAGTAGCGGGCAAGCAGGTACGGCCCGACGTCGGCTTCGCTGCCGAGGCCGACGCCCAGCACGGCGGCGCCGACCAGTGCCAGGGGTCCGGTGCCGGCGAAGGCGAGGATCAGAGTACCCAGGGCGGCGAGCACAAGAACGAAGGTCTGAATGCGCTGTGGCGATACGCGATCGATGGCGAGACCGATGCCCAGCCGTCCGAGGATGCCGGCGCCTCCGCGCACCGAGAGAGCCAGCGCTGCGCTGGAAGCCGTAATGCCGTGCTGCGTGAGGATGGCAGCCAGGTTGGTGACCAGGCCATTTTCGCTGAACGCGGAGAGCATGGTGATAAAGGCAAGAATCCAGAAGGCCGCAGTTCGCAGAGTGGCTGCGACCGTCACTCCCGGTGCACGACGGTCGGTGCGGGTAAGCACGGATTCCGGGCGGTTGCGCACAAGGATCGCCGTGAGGGGAAGGCCGAGAAGGGCGATGCAGCCCAACATGAGATAGCCGTCGCGCCATCCGTGATGCCGGATCGTCCATTGGGTGAGCGGCGGTATCAGGATGGAGCCGACGCCGCTGCCGGTGAGCAGCAACGCCAGGGCGAAGCCCCGATGCTTTGAGAACCAGGTGAGCAGGGTGCGCGTGTAGGCGAACTGCGCGGTTCCATTCGCCACCAGTCCAAGGACAAAGAAGGTGAAGTAGAACTGCCCGATCCGCGGTGTGAGCCGGCTGAGGGAAGCAACCGCGACGGCAAACACCAGGATAGCCGGCAGGATGACGCGGCGCGGGGCGAAGCGGTCGAGCAGGACGCCAATGCCGGGCGAAACGAGCGCCACGGTGATGGCGGCCAGGGCAAAGGCGCCGCCCATCGCTTCGCGCTTCCAGCCAAAAGCAGCGTGCAGAGGATTGAGAAACAGACTGAAGGTATAGGGAATGACGGGAGCGAAGCTCACCATCACGCCCAGGAAGGCAGCGGCGAGAACGCCCCAACCGGCGTAGCGAATCGAGCTCTCGTTAACCGGCGCGGCGGAGGTCGTGTCCATCCGGGGATCGTGCAGCAATCCGGATTGTGCCGGATGAAGCGGCGGGCGGGAAACCCTCCAGGGTAGGGTGCTGCTCTACAACCTTCGATGGAGCAATGCTGAAGGATCCGCGAGCCGCGAGAGCACGGAGAAAAAGAGGGAGAGAAGAACCGCCCTTCGCCTACTCGACTGTGACCGACTTGGCCAGGTTACGCGGCTGGTCGACGTCGCAGCCCCGGCGAACAGCAATGTGGTACGCCAGCAGCTGGAGTGGAATCACGTCGAGAATCGGCAGCAGGAGCTCGGGCGCACTCGGGACAAAGAGAACGTGGTCGACCAGCTGGTGGATGTGCTCGTCGCCCTGTGTGGCGACGGCGATCACTTTGCCGGAGCGTGCGGTAACTTCCTGGATGTTGGAGAGCGTCTTCTCGTAGCGCAGGACGGAGTCGCGATTCGTCTCGTCCTTCGTGGCCAGCACGACGACAGGAAGGGTTTCGTCAATCAGGGCGTTGGGGCCGTGCTTCATCTCGCCGGCCGGATAGCCTTCGGCGTGAATGTAGGAAATCTCCTTGAGCTTCAAAGCGCCTTCGAGCGCGATCGGGTAGTGGATGCCGCGGCCGAGAAAGAGGAAGTCGCGGGCATTGGAGTACTCGCGGGCCAGCGGTTCGCACGCGTCGTCCACCGTGCGGAGAATTTCCTCGACCTTGCCGGGCAGGTGGTTGAGGGCGTCGAGGAAGTCGAGGCTCTCCTTGTCGGTGATGGTGCCGCGCACCTGAGCGAGATGAACGGCGAAGAGGAAGAGGGCGACCAGCTGGGCGGTGAAGGCTTTGGTGGAGGCAACTCCGATTTCCGGTCCGGCGTGGGTGTAGATGGTGCCGTTGGCCTCGCGGGTGATCATGGCGCCGACAACGTTGCAGACCGCGACGGTAGGCGCACCCTTGGAAATCATTTCTTTCTGGGCGGCAAGAGTGTCGGCGGTCTCGCCCGACTGCGTGATGAGCAGGCCGACGGTGCTGGCATCGATGATGGGATCGCGATAGCGGAACTCGCTGGCGTAGTCGACTTCGACGGGGATGCGCGCGAGGCGCTCGATCATGAACTTGCCGGCGGTGGCGGCGTGCCAGCTGGTGCCGCAGGCGGCGATGTGAATGTTGCGCGCTCTGCGGAAGGTCTCGTCGGGGATTTTCATTTCGGCCAGGAAGACCTTGCCGGTGTCGAGGGAGATGCGGCCCATGGTGGTGTCACGGATGGCGCGCGGCTGCTCGAAGATCTCCTTGAGCATGAAGTGCTTGTAGCCGCCCTTTTCCGCCTGAATGGGATCCCAGAGGATACGCTGCAGGGGCCGCTCGACGGGGTTGCCGTCGAAGTCGGTGAGCTGGACGCCGCCGGGCGTGAGCACGGCCATGTCGCCGTCGGCGAGAAAGTAGAGATCGCGGGTGTGGTGGAGAATGCCGGGGACGTCGGAGGCGACAAAGTACTCGCCCTCGCCGACGCCGATGATGACGGGAGGGCCGCTGCGGGCGGCGACGATTTTGTTGGGATCGTCGGCCGAGAGCACGCTGATGGCGAAGGCTCCGGTAAGCCGCTTCACGGTGCGACGGACAGCGTCTTCCAGGGGTTTGGGTTGACCGGATTTCCGGGCGGAAGCAAGCTGCTCCTCAACCAGGTGCGCGATGATCTCTGTATCCGTCTCGGTTACAAACTTGTGGCCCTGAGCGATCAGCTCCTGTTTCAGCTGCAGGTAGTTCTCGACAATGCCGTTGTGGACGACGACCAGACGTCCGCTGCAGTCGCGGTGGGGATGGGCATTTTCCTCGGTGGGGCGCCCGTGCGTGGCCCAGCGGGTATGGCCAATGCCAAAAGAGCCGTGCAAAGGCTTGTCGTGGAGAACTTCCTCCAGCTTGCGCAGTTTGCCGGGCGCGCGGCGCAGCTGCAGACCGTCACCGTTGCCGCCCACCGCGATGCCCGCCGAATCGTAGCCGCGATATTCCAGGCGGCGCAGCCCCTCAATGATGATGGGGACGACCTCCGTACTTTTGCCGACGTAACCGACAATGCCGCACATAATCTTTTAGGGTACCCCAGAGAGATTTACTGCGAAGAGACGACGAAAGTTGTAGACACTGCTGCCATCGGTGCAGCGGGATGAGCGGGAGACCTGCGCCGCTGCTACTCCAGCCGGAACGAGTATTCCTCGATAACCGGGTTGGTAAGGACTTCCCGGGCGATGCGCTCCACCTCGGCGCGCGCGGCGGCCTCGGGAATCCCATCGTCCAGGGTGAGCTCAAAATGCTTGCCCTGGCGCACGTCGGCCACGCCCGCATAGCTCATTTTGCGCAGGGCGTTGTGAATGGCCTGGCCCTGCGGGTCGAGCACGGTTTTCTTCAGGGTCACATAGACATGAGCCTTCATTGTGCCCGATTATAAATCCAGGCCCACGCGACGCCGCTTCCGCGGCCTTCCCACACCTCCGGGCGAAGAACTGCACACAAACTAAGAGATACTGGAATTGTCTATGACGAATTATCTGGAACTCCCCGTGGGCGACAAAGCGCCCGAGGTCTTCAACGTCGTGATCGAAATCCCGGCGGAGGGCATCAACAAGTACGAATACGACAAGCAACTGCACGTCTTCCGGCTGGACCGCAACCTCTACTCTCCGGTGCATTATCCCGGCGACTACGGTTTTGTGCCCTCGACCCTGAGCGACGACGGCGATCCGCTGGATGTGCTGGTGCTGGTGGACGAGCCCAGCTTTCCCGGCTGCGTGATGCAGGTGCGCCCCATCGGTCTGCTGGAGATGACCGATCAGGGGGTGCTGGATGAGAAGGTTCTGGCCGTGGGCAAGAATAATCCGCGTTACCGCGACGTGTGGAACTACTCGGAGATCTACCCGCACATGCTGAAGGAGATCACACACTTCTTCTCCATCTACAAGGACCTCGAAGGCAAGCGTGTCGAGATCAAGGGATGGCAGGATGCCGCCCACGCGCGCGATCGCGTGATATATGCGGTGCGGAATTTCACCGAAACGAAGGACCGGAAGCTCATCGAAATGGCGGCGAAGCGGTAGCCAGGCCTCAGTCGGCGGCGGCGGGCAGTTCCTGTTCCGGCCGCCGGCGACGCCTGATTCTCGACAACGAATAGAGCAGCGGCCCGCAGGCGGCGATCAGCCCGCCCAGGACGAGCGCAGGCATGTGCGCGATGTGCTCCCGGCGCGAGGCAAAATCCGCATAGAGGATCAGCCCCGTCGGGATGGCGCCGATGACGCAGGCAGTTACGAAGCTACCGGCACGGAAGGGCCGTTCGAGGGCGGGCTCGCGCAGGCGGAGAACGACGAGGGCGATGAACTCGAGAATCAGGCTGCTGCCGTAGAGGATGAGGTCGATGGAGATGAGGCGTTCAAAGCTGAAGCGCAGGGCCAGAGCCCAGGAAACGGCGCAGGCCAGCACGGCAACCCAGGGCACTTCGCGGCCGTTTTTTCGCGCGAGCAGCGACGGCAGCATATGGTCTTCGGCCAGCACCATGGGCAGTCGCGCGTAGGACATCGTCAGCGCGTTGAACATGCCGACCGACGTCAGCGTTCCGCCGACGACGATGGCCATGCCGAGCCAGGGGCCGACCATGGTTCGCGCCACGTCCGCCCAGGAGCCGGTGCTGAAGGAATCGGCGGGAACCCCGGCCCAGGCCATCGCGGCCAGCGGAATGACATAGGTGACAGTCACCAGGGCGGCGCTGGCCACCATCGCCCGCGGGTAGTTGCGGCAAGGATCGTCGACTTCGCGCGCCACGGTGGAGGCATTATCCCAGCCCATGTAGTTCCACATGGCAACCAGGATGGCCGTGCTGAGACCGCCGGCGTCACCGGACCGGCTCCAGGCAATGTGCGCCGGCAGGTGCGATCCGTTCCACAGCGCCGCGACCACCAGCACGGCGAAGGGCGACAGCAGTAGCACGAAGAGGCCCACGGAGCCACCGCCGACGGCGGGCGCGCCGAGCAGGTTCCAGATGCAGCACAGGGCGATCAGTCCCAGTTCCCACGCGATGCCGTGCCAGCCTGCCGTCCAGGCGGGAAAGAGGCGCCCGAGGTAGAGCACGAAGAGGGTCGGGTAGATGGCCATGTCGAAAATGCTGGCGGCAAGCGAGAGCCATGCCTCCTGATAGCCCCAAAAGGGACCCATGGCGCGGCGCACCCAGACGTAGAAGCCGCCTTCTTCCGGCAAAGCGCTGGCCAGTTCGCCGATCATCAGCGCGGTGGGCAGGCTCCAGAGCAGGGGCAGCGCCAGCAGGATGATCAGGCCCTTCAGATATCCGGCGCCGAGAATGTCCTCGATTCCGTAGGGGCCGCCGGAGACCATGAAGAACGTCGCGGCGATGAGCGGCAGCAGCCGCATCCCCCGGCCAGGCTGAACAGTCTTTGCGATCCCACGATCCTCCGCGCGGCAAAAGCTGAGAATCCGAATCTACTCCGGTTGTTGTTCGCTGCAAAGCGAAAACGCCGCCGCGGTGCGGCAGCGTTTCGCGCGCGAGCGGAAGGATCTACGATGCCTTGCGGCGCGGCTCCTCCTCAGGGAGATAGTAGGAACGCATCGACCCATAGATCTGCACCGGGCTTTCCCGATCCCTTGTGCTGTGCGGCGTCGTGGTTCCTGCGGCATATTCGAAACGGACGCGGCCGTGATTGCGCTCGAGAATCGCCTCGGCGAGCGAGGAGCGCTCTCCGGCGCGCACCGTGACCACAGCGCCACCGCGGCTCAGCTCGCTGCTCAGACGGCGAGCTTCCTCCGGGCCCAGCCCCATGCCCGCAAACGAACCTTCGAAGGCCGGCTCCGAGTATTCGTAATCGGGAAAGAGGCCCAGGGTTCCTTCGCCGGTTCCGAACTTCGGGGTTGAGGGGGCTGCGGTGCGGTTCTGCGCGGGTGTGGCTGCGCCGCTGCTATACGTGCGATTGAGGTGCTCAATCCAGCGGTCGTCGGCGGCGGAAACAGCCGGCAAGTCGTGCGGGAGCGTTTCGGGCAAATCGTGCCGCAGCGTGGAGGGGATTTCCGCGCCCGGAATCGGCCCGGGAGTCGAAGGCGCCCCGGGAAAGGCGTTGCCTGAACCCGGCGCCAAGCCGGCCGGGGTGACCGACTGATCGCCCGACGCCGGACCCCCGACAGACCCGGCCAGCCCGGGGTTGCGCTCGGTCAATTCGCGCACTTTCTTCATCTCGCCGGATCCCTCCAAAGCCCGGCCCTGACGCGGTGTGCGAATGGCGGCTCCGATCTCGGAGGGACGAAAGCCCTCATCCACAAGCTCGTTGATGGCGCGAGAGGCATGAGCGCCCTCAGAAAAATAGCCCACGACAAGGTTTTCCGGCGTGCCTTTGGAGGCTGCAGTCATATTGGTGATCTCCCTGATTCGGGTGGCCCATGCCACCAGAAGTGGGATGCACGCCGGGGCGATTGCGCTACCTCTGCGGTCGCACCAAAGATTCACCCGCGGACGAGGTTTTGGGTTGGGCCGAGGGCGTTCCTGGTATACTGGCCACAACCCGGACCGGAGAGATGGCCGAGAGGCTGAAGGCGGCGGTTTGCTAAACCGTTATAGGGTTGAAAAGCTCTATCGAGGGTTCGAATCCCTCTCTCTCCGCCAGATTCTTCCCGGGAGCCTGGTTGAGCTGCCCCAGCTTCCTGCGTTCCTTTCCGCATTTTCTGTCCGTTCATGAAGGACATTCCTGTGCCGGACCCGCTGTCGACGTTCGTGCTCCTGCCCGAGGCTGAGAAGGAGGCGCGAGGACTCACCTGGACTCCTCGCGAGATTCAGCAACAGCCGGAGACCTGGCTGGGAACCTGGCGGCGGCTGCAGTCGATCAAGCCCTCTCTCGATCAGGTGTTCGGCGAATACGGCATCACGGAGAACGCGGGCGATCCGGCCGAAGTGATTCTGACCGGCGCCGGAACCTCGGACTATATCGGACGAGCCCTGTGCAGCCTTCTTCAGCGACGGTGGGGCTGTAACGTGCGCGCCATCGCCAGCACCGATCTGCTGACCGGTCTTGCGAATGCGGTTCTCCCGGAGAAACGGTATGTATTGATTTCT
>Ga0335073_10015214_pt1 | contig 10761 bp, 11 predicted proteins | sample Lox_Sample_22_FD_207093 | JGI IMG/M metagenome (GOLD analysis project Ga0335073, IMG submission 207093) | Soil microbial communities from Loxahatchee National Wildlife Refuge, Florida, United States - Lox_Sample_2.2 | ecosystem: Environmental > Terrestrial > Soil > Wetlands | place: USA...
GAGGTGGCAGAGCGGTTGAATGCGCCGGTCTCGAAAACCGGTATGGGCTATCAGTCCATCGGGGGTTCGAATCCCCCCCTCTCCGCTGTTGTGATGAGTCGGGACATAGGTCACACCTGAGTCGCGTCATAGGTCTCACTCCCGGGAGCTCGGCCAGCGGCCGGGCTCTCTGTTTTGGTTGCGCCAGTAGGTCTTGTCGGGCTGGATGAGGTGGGTTGAGAGGACTTCGCCGGTGGCGAGGTCGGCGACGGTGATTTGGTGGTCGTCGGCGAGCGCGAGGACGCGTGTTCGGGCGTGCGCGGCGCCGACACCGAGGTGGTGCATGCGGCCGGCGCGGCGGATGGTCATGCGGCCTTTGGGGTCGAGCCGGTCGTATCTGAGGCGGTAGTGGCCGGGGGCGTGTCCGTTGGTGGCGGGGAGGGCTTTGGGTGTGGCGCGGTAGGCATAGCCTGGTGTGTTGCGGTCCAGCGCGCGGCGCGGGCGGCGCTCGTTGTAGTGCGCTCGGAACTCGTCGAGCTGACGTTGCAGCTCACCGACGGTTCGGGCTGCGGGCCGGGCAGCGAGCCAGCGCTGCCGCGGCTCGAGCCCGTCCAGACCGCCCTCTCGATAAGCAACAAGAAGACGGTGAAGATGACGACGAGAGAACCCGTGCTGAGCAGCGGATTCCGTGACCGACAACCGGCCGGCTACGACTTGGAGAACAGCGACGCGAGCACGAGACATCCCCCACAGTCCGCCCACCCCCAGACAAGCCCGCCCGGCGATCGCCGCTCCGGCCTCGCCCTACGGGCTCGACCTCCACGACGACCGCCGCAACCCCAATCCCAACCGCTCCGCCTGCATGGGACATATGTCCCGACTCATGAGGGACACATCACCTGGGACACATGTCCTGAACCCAGACACCCCCTCTCCGCTGACCGCGGAGGCTCTAGCGCCGAGCCTTCTAGTGCGCTTGGCGCTCCTCGAAGGTCTCGCCGTTTTTCATCTTGTCGGTCAGTGGCGCCTCGATGATCTGCACGGTCACGACTTCGGGCGAAACGGCGAGGTGGTCTACCAGCGCCCGAGTGATGTCGAGCATCATCCCCTTCTTCTGCTCGGCGGTTCGGCCGGCGGCCATGTAGACGTGGACCTCAGGCATCTCAGTCTCCTTTCGTCGGCAAATCACCGCGGCTCCCGCCGCCTCCAAAACCAGATGAGCCGGGCGGACGACCAGGCTCGGAGCTCTCGCTTTCCGCCTTGGTCGTCCGCTCCCGGCTCGTGGGAGGAGAGAGAGATACCTCCTCTGACCTAGTAGCACACCGGCCGCCGAATCTCAGGTCCTCGGTTCCATTCCAACATCGGCCCGGCCGGATGGCCCCCGGATCCGAGGGCGGTGTGACTCGCAAGTCAAGCGCATGTGAACCGGATGTGAACGAGTTGTCCCGACGAGGGGGACCGCCACCGCGATCGCCGAGCTCGCTAGCTCAGGCGAGTCTTGGGAGCGTCGGCGGGGCCAGGTCCGTGAACACGAAGCCATCGCGCTCCACCGTCTCGCCGACCTGGAGGGCGATCGGGGCGGACAGGATCGGCCCGGCGTACACGAAGGTGTGGAACTCACCGTTCTCGCCGCACGGGTCGACGCCGGCAGGGAGCTCGGCGAGCAGCTGATCGTCGAACCTCCGCCCCGCGAACGACCGGTCGAGCTTGGCGGGATCGAGGCACACGATGATGGCTTCGAAGCCGGCGGCGATGAACTCGCGGGCGAGCCTCGTGGTGTCCCGGTGCCACAGCGGAAAGCATCCGCGCTTGCCCAGGGTGGCCAGGCGACCCTCGCGGTAGCTGCGGATGTCCTCGAGGAACAGGTCGCCGAACGCCACCGCGTCGACGCTCAGCAGCGGCTCCGACGCGAGGGCCTCTGCCATCCGCTGCTCGTAGACCTCATTGGTGCAGCCGACCGGAATCTCGATCTCGACAAGCGGCACGCCGACGGCGCCCGCCTGAAGCGCCAGCAATGACCGGCGGACGCCGTGCATCGATACCCGGTCGTAGGTGTCCGTGACGGTCGTGATCAATGCGCTGGGAGCGATGCCGTGCTCGCGACCGAGCACCCACAGAGCGAGCGCCGAGTCCTTGCCGCCGCTCCACGACAGGGCCACCGCGCTCGGCTGGTCGTCGGTCATCGGGGCCACCGGTCGAGCGTACCTCCCTCTGCTTGACACGAGTCAGCATGCGAGTAGGGTGAAGGCACCCATCGGCCCCCACAAGGAGGATCGTCCACCATGGGTCGTCCGCTCTCCGTGCTTGCCGGCGTGATCGGCCTCGGCGTGATGGCGCTTACCGCGCCCGCCGCCGTCGCTCGCCCGATCCACACTCGTCCGATGCACACTCGTCCGATGCACGCCTTCTCGCCCGAGGTGATTCACACCGGGACGCCGCCCACCGGCTATGAGGTCACTTTCCGCTACTACGACCCCGGCGCCACGACCGTGCAGATCCGGGGCGAGTGGTTCTTCTCCAACGCGGCGAACACGTCGACGTCGACCTCGCAAGGGCTGCTCCCGTCCGAGTGGTCGCCCGGTGACTTCCCGATCGCGAACCCCAATGACGGGCCCGCGGCCAACTGGCCGGTGGCACAGATGAGTCTGGACCGGTCCACCGGGGTCTGGTCGTATACGACGCCGCTTCCGTCGGGCACCTACACCTACGGCTTCTACGTCAACTGCACGAGCGCGCCGCCGGCGCTCACGGGTTGCATCGAGCTGTCTGATCCGAGCAATCCGCCATGGAACCACAGCGGGTCGGTGGAGCCCGACAGCGAGGTCTACGTCCCCTCGGACCCGAGGTTCGGGACTCCCGACATGTCATGGGAGGCGCCGAACCCGCGCGTGCACGGCACGCTCCTCGACGTGTCGTATCCGGACCCGCAGTCGACACTCCCGGTCGGCAGCCATCCCCTCGCGATCTACCTCCCGCCCGGATATGACCCTCACCGGCGCGTCCCGTACCCGACGCTGTACCTGAGTCACGGCGGAGGCGGCAACGAGGTCGACTGGACGACTCAGGGAGTCGCGAACCGGATCATCGACAACCTGATCGCGGCCCGCCTCGTCCAGCCGATGGTGATCGTCATGACCGACTTCAACAACCTCGGTTCGTGCAACCTGTTCCCGCCCACCGAGGACGCCTCCTGCTACGCGCAAGATGTCTCGAACTACGTGATCCCCTACGTCAACGCGCACTACAACGTGTCTCCGGATGCGAACGACCGCGCCTTCGCCGGGCTGTCCCTGGGCGGCCTGGCAGCCAACTACCTCCTGTTCAACGACACCACGCTGTTCGGTTACTTCGGCAGCTGGAGCATCGCGAACCTCGGCGCCCCACCGACCACCAGCGCGCTGTGGCAGAACCCCGCGCTGAAGACGCGCCTCGGGATCGAACTCGGCGGTGGGAACTTCGATTTCCTCACGATTCCCGGACTCGATTCGTACGAGGCGTCGTTCATGTCGTTCGGAATTCCGTTCACGGATGCCAGACTCGATGCAGGGCACGAGTGGTACACGTGGCGCCAGCTTCTGTACGACTACGCCACCACGGTTGCGTTCCGCACCACGACGACGGCCGTTCGCGTTGGCTCCCGCGGATGGCACTCCCACGGACATGGGCTGATCGCAACCGTGTCAGGTGACACGACGGAGATCGCGCCGCCCGCCGGCAGCGTGCAGTTCTACGTCGACGGTCAAAAGGCCGGGCGCCCGCGTCCGCTCGAGCACGGCGTCGCGTTCCTGCCGGCGGTCAGAGGCGGCTCGTCGGCATCCGCCACGTACGGCGGCGACAACTACTACAACGGGAGCACCAGCCCGACGGTCTCGGTCCCGTAATCAACAGCAGTGATCGCCTGTGGTCAGGCGTCGTGGCGCCAGCTCGCGCCAAGCGTCCGGCCGCCGACCTCCGCCGGCTGGGCGTCGAGAAGGATCCACGCGAACCGGCACGGCACGGTTCCCCGGTTGTGCCAGAGATGGTTGGTGCCGCGCTGGACGACGACATCGCCCGCACGGACGGTGACCGTCTCGCCGCTGTCCAGCTCCATGTCGCACTCGCCCGCGAGGCAGATCCCGTAGTCGAGGCTCTCGGTGCGGTGCATGGGCGATCGCGATCCGGGCTCGAGCACACCGATGCGGAGCACCGAGCCCGCTCGCGAGCCGATGATCGTGGTCGTGCTACCGGTGCGCTGACGCGCCGCCGCCTCGTCGCTCAGATCGACGGGCATCTCGTGAGTGGCCCACAGCTGGAAGAAGGTCGCGCTGGTGCGTCCGGCGTCCTCGGCGAGACCGGTCCCCGCCACCTGCTCGTCGGCCGCGATCACGGCCTCGCCGGCATCGTTGTGACCGGTGACGATGCGACGGACGCGGAGCTCTGGGGTCATGTGTCCTCCCTGGGTCATCGGCGGACGGCGTCCGACAACGCCTTGGCCACACCGCCGCTCGACAGACCACCATCGACCGGGATCTCCGCGCCGGTCAGGAACGGGCACTCGTCAGAGCACAGGAACACCATCAGCGCGGCGACCTCCTCGGGCGACCCGACCCGCTCGAGCGGCGCCAGCGCCTCGTTCGCGCCCTTGAACGCCGGCGGCGCGGTCGCCGTCATCGGCGTCTCGATGTAGCCGGGGTGGACCGCATTGACGCGGATCCCGCGGGGACCGAGCTCCATCGCGGCCGCGCGGGTCAGGCCGCGCAATCCCCACTTGCTGGCCGTGTAGGCGACGGTGTAGTGGGCGGTGAGCCCGGCGACCGAGCCCACGTTGACAATCGAGGCGCCCGAGCCCATCAGCGGCGACAGCGCCTGGATGCCGAGCATCGGCCCGGTGAGGTTGATCGCGAGGGCGCGGTTCCACTCCTCGAGCACGACCTCCCCGAGCCGAGCGCGGCTGGGGATCCCGGCGTTGTTGATCAGGCCGTCGACCCTGCCGAAACGCTCGCCGAGCCAGCCGGCCAACGCCCGCCACTCCTCGGGAGAGCTGACGTCGAGGTGGCGGCGGGTGATGCGGTCGGGCTCCTCCCCGGCACGCCCGTGCTCCCCGGCGGCAAAGCTCTGGATGTCGGTGGCGACGACGATTGCCCCCTCCTCACGGAGGGCGGCCGCCTCGGCCGCGCCCTGGCCGCCGGCCGCGCCGGTCACCACGATCACGCGGTCCTGGACGCGGCCGCTCATCTGTGTGCGGGACTCGTTGACAGCATCATGGAGGCTCGGTACGTTATCCGAATCAATATTCGGAATCGGAAATCTTTTTCGAGGGGTGAGGTCTAGAGGATGAAGGTTCTTGTCGTCGGTGGCGGGATCGGCGGACTCTCCACCACGCTGGCGCTCCGCGGCCAGGGCTTCGACGTCGATGTCGTCGAGCGCGATCCGGGGTGGGGCGTCTACGGAGTCGGGATCATCCAGCCCGGAAACGCCTTGCGCGCGCTCGACTCGCTGGGCCTCGCCGAGGCTTGCGTCGAGGCCGGCGCTCCGATCCGCGGCGACCGCACCTGGCTCGCCGACGGCGAGACGCCCATCGCCGCCCACGAGTGGCCGCCGCTCGTCGATGGGCTGCCGCCCGGCAACGGCCTGACCCGGCCGAAGCTCCACGAGATTCTCACCTCGCGAACACTGGCGTCGGGAGCAGACGTCCGCACCGGCGTGACGTACACCGAGATCGAATCCTCGGACGACCGCGTGGAGGTGGCGTTCAGCGACGGCGAGCGGCGGCAGTATGACCTCATCATCGGCGCCGACGGCCTGTACTCGAAGGTCCGCGAGTACTTGTTCGGTCCCGATACCAAGCCGCGCTTCACCGGCCAGGTGTGCTGGCGCTACAACCTGCCGCGGCACGAGAGCCTCGCGGAGATCTGGATGTGGTTTGGTCCGGACGGGAGCGCGGGCTTCGTCCCGCTCGGCCAGGATCTGATGTACATCCTCACGATCGAAACGCCGATCCCCGATTGGAGGGCGGCGATCGAACGGGACGGAGCGGCCGCCGTATACCGGCAGCGCCTGGCACCGTTCTCCGGACCGGTCGGGGACGTCCGCGAGCAGATCGTCGACGACGAGGCCGTCGTCGTGCGTCCGATCGAGAACATCATCGTGCCCGCGCCCTGGCACCGCGGCCGGGTCGTGCTTGTCGGCGATGCGGCCCACGGCGCGACCCCGCACTGTGGTCAGGGGGCGGCGCAAGCGATCGAGGACGGCATCGTGCTGGCGGAGGAACTCGCCAAGGATGCCCCGGTCACCGCGGCGCTCGAGGCCTTCACGGCACGCCGCTACGAACGGTGCCGGGCGATCGTCGAGGGGTCCGAGAAGGTCGGGCAGTGGGAGCAGGATCATTCGCTGCCGATCGACCCCGATGCCACGCGCCACGCTGTCGTGATGACGGCCTCGGCACCCATCTGAAAGGACTGCCATGAGGATCGGAAGAGTTGACCATGAGGGCAGCGCTCGCACTGCGGTGATCGACGGTGACACCGTCAGGGTCTTGGACAGCGCCGTCGGGGTGCTCGATGTGCTGGCCGTGGAGCCCATCGAGCGGGAGCGGATCGCCGACCGCGTGCAGGCCGAGGTGGCGCTGGACGCGGCCGTGCTGCTCGCCCCCGTGGAGCCGCCGACAATCCGCGACTTCTCGGTGTTCGAGCAGCACATCTCGGGTGTGATCAAGGACGCTAACCCCGACGCGACGGTCCCGCCGGTCTGGTACGAGTCGCCCTTCTGCTACTTCACCAACCCTAACGCGCTGACCGGCCCGGGCGAAGACATCCCGGTTCCGCCGGGCTGCCGTCGGCTGGACCTCGAGCTCGAGGTCGGGGCGGTGATCGGTCGCTCGGGCCGGAATCTCGCGCCCGGCGAGGCCGGCGAGTACATCGCCGGCTACACGATCTTCAACGACTGGTCGGCCCGCGATCTGCAGATGTCGGAGATGAAGCTCGGCCTCGGCATGTGCAAGGGCAAGGACTTCGCCAACACGCTCGGGCCATGGATCGCCACGATCGACGAACTCGAGGAATACGTCGACGGCGATCGGCTCGACCTCGAGCTGCGAGCCGAGATCAACGGCAGCGCGCTCGGGACCGACACGCTCGCAAACATGGCCTGGAGCTTTGCCGAGCTCGTGTCGTACGCCTCGCGGGGAACGTGGGTCCGGCCTGGTGATGTCATTGGATCGGGGACGTGTGGCAACGGATGCCTGCTCGAACTGTGGGGCCGGCGCGGTCGTGATTTTCACCCGCCGCTCGGGCCTGGCGACGTCGTATCGCTCCACGTCGAGGCGATCGGCACGCTGACCAACTCGGTCGTTGCCGGCGTCGACGCCCACGAGCTGCCGGCCGCACGGCCGGGTCGCCGCGCTCCGCGGTCGGTGGCGGGATGACCACGGTCCGCCCACCCAAGCAACGCCGCAGCCGCGAGTCCTACGAGCGAGTGCTCGATACCGCGCACGCGCTGCTCGAGGAGAACGGCTTCGAGGGGCTCACGGTGCAGGAGGTGGCCGCCCGCTCCGGCGTCTCGGTCGGCGCGATCTACGAGCGTTTCGGCAACAAGGAGACGCTGCTCCGCGCGGTGCACGCCCGGCTGATGGAGGCGATGCTCGAGGCTGACGAACGGGCCGGTGATCCAACCGAGGGCGCCGAGACGGCCGGGGAGGCGATTGCCGACGCCGTCGCGGCGATGGCACGAACCATGAACAACAACCGGAAGGCGCTGCGGGCGTTCATGCATCTCGGCGCCGTCGACGAGGTGATCTCCAGCCGCGGGTCCGAGGCGAGCATTGCCGTGAGCAAGGGCTTCAAGCGCTCGCTCGCCCCATGGGCGGTGGACTTCCGGCACACCGACCCCGACGTCGCGCTCGACGTCGCGTTCAGGATCGTCTACTCCACGCTTGCTCGTCAGGTGATGTACGGCCCGGTGTTCGAGTCCGATCGCCGCATCAGCTGGAAGCGCCTCGTCGACGAGCTCGGTACCGCGTGCGCCGCGTACCTCCTGAACTGACACCCACCGAGGAGAAGAAATGTCCCTGCCGCTGTTGTCGCAACTCGCCCACGTCGAACTCACGACTCCGAAGCCGCAGGAGTCGCTCGATTTCTGGACGCAGATCGTCGGGCTGGAGGAGACCGCGCGCGACGGCCAGTCGGTGTACTTGCGCGCCTGGGGCGACCGCCTCCATCACACCCTCCAGCTCACCGAGGGACCGCAGGTCGGACTCGGGCACATAGGGTGGCGCGCTGCGGGACCGGACGAGCTCGAGGTCGCGGTCGAGCGCCTCTCAGCTGCCGGCGCCGGTGAGGCGTGGATAGAGAACCCCTTCGGTCACGGACGGGCGTTCCGCTACCGCGCGCCGGGCGGGCACCTGCATGAGGTGTTCTGGGAGGTCGAGCGCTATTCGCCGCCCCCGGGTATGGAGTCGCCGTTCCCGAACCGCCCGCAACGCTACGTTCCGCGCGGGGTCGCGGCACGCTGCATCGACCACGTGACGATCACCGCCGCCAATCCGCAGGGTGATGCCGAGTGGTATCGCGACACTCTCGGTCACCGGTTCATGGAGTACACGGTGATCCCCGATCGCCCCGACTTCCCCGTGTTCTGCATGACCACCGTGTGCGAGCGCTCGCACGACCTCGGCATTGTCTGGGACCCGACGCCGGTGCCCGCCCGGATCAACCACTTCGCGTACTTCGTCGATTCGCGTGAGGAGTTGCTGCGCGCCGCCGACGTGTTCCTCAACCAGGACGTGGCGATCGAGTTCGGCCCCGGCCGGCACGGAATGGGCGAGCAGGACTACCTGTACGTCCGCGACCCCAGCGGGATGCGCGTCGAGGTCAACGCCGGCGGCTACCGCAACTACGAGCCCGACTGGGAGCCGGTCCGGTTCGAGCCCCAACAGGGCTCGAACGTGTTCTACAAGAACCTCGCGATGCCGCCCTCGATGTTCGAGTCGTTTCCACCCGTGGAGGCGCCGCCCGAGCACGACCGCGAGGCGCAAGAGAAGACCGGCCTGTTCGTCTGATGCCTGCGGCGGATGAGACGCTGGACGCGGGCAAGGCGTGGCTGCTCGCGCGGCTCGAGCGCGGCGCCCATCCGCTCGACGGTCTAGACCCTGACGCCGCGCGCCGCACCATCGACGGGCTGACGGGGCTCGAGCCCGAGCCATGGACCGACGCTTGGGGCGGGCTCGCCGACGCGTTCGCGATGCGTGCACAGGTGGCGGACAACGTGGCCACGCAGCACGATCTCTGGATCCAGGCGTACCGCGCCGCGTTCATGGGGCGCTACCCGGTACCCAACCACCCGCTCAAAGAGGAGCAGTACGCGCGCGCCCGTGAGTTCTTCCTCAAGGCCACGGCGCTCGAGGAACCGCCGCTCGAGACGATCGAGATCCCGTTCGAGGGCGCGAACAAGCTGCGCTTCTACCTCACGCGCCCGGCGGGCGGCCCGGAGCGGCCGCCCGTCGCGATGGTCTGGGCCGGCATCGACACGTGGAAAGAGGAGATGCACGGGCGACTCGGCGCGCTGTTTCGCTCGCGCGGGTTCGCGGTGCTGCTGGTCGATATGCCGGGCGTCGGCGAATCGCCGGTGCTCGCCGTTGGCGACGCCGAGCGGCAGTGGACCCCGATCTTCGACTGGCTCGCCGGGCGTGACGACCTCGACGGCGGCCGGTGCGCCGCGGTCGGCGGCTCGTTCGGCGGCTACTGGGCGATGAAGCTCGCCTACACCCACCGCGACCGGCTGCGCTGCGCCGTCAACTGGGGCGGCGGCGTGCACATCACGTTCACCCCGGAATGGCAGGAACGCTCGCGCAACGCCTCGTCCTACCTCATGGACCTGATGGCCGCGCGCGCCCGGATCTTTGGCGGCGAGACGTTCGAGGACTACGTCGCGCGCTGCCCCGACCTATCGCTCCTCGACCAGGGACTGCTCGACCGGCCGTCCGCGCCGCTCCTCCTCGTCAACGGCCGCGACGACGTCCAGAACTCGATCGACGACATCTATCTGAGCCTCGACCACGGCGACCCCAAGGCCGTGCGCGTGTTCGACGGCGGTCACATGGGCGAGGGTCCGGTGGCGCCGACGATCGTCGATTGGGTGGCGCGCCAGCTTGCCGCCGGACCGGATCAGCTCGAACCGTGATTCGGGTTCTGATCGTCGGCGGGGGCCCGGCGGGAATGACCGCCGCGATCGCCCTGGCCCGACGCGGCATCCGCCCGGAGATCGTGGAGCGCGAGAGCGACTGGCGCCCGGCCGGCATCGGAATCGGACTGCAGAGCCCGCCGATGCGCGCGCTCCGCGAACTCGACCTGCTGGCGCCGTTGCATCAGCGCTCGTGGCATCACGCCGTGATCGACATGATGCGTCCGGACGGGGTGAAGGTGGCCGAGATGCCGCAGGTGAATGTCCTCGGGCCAGAGGACCCGCCGTTCGTGACGATGTCGCGGATGGCGCTTCATGAAGTGCTCGAGGAGCGGTTGCGCTCGCTGGGCGTGCCGGTGCGACTCGGCACCACGGTCTCCGCGGTGCGCGACAGCGACGACGCGATCGATGTGACGTTCACCGATGGCAGCGCCGGCCGCTATGACCTTGTGGTCGGGGCCGATGGTGTCCACTCGACGATGCGGCGCCTCCTTTTGCCGGGCGCTCCTGAGCCCGCTTACGCGGGTCAGGTGATCTGGCGGCTCGACGTGCACAAGCCGGACGAGCTCGAGCGCTACACGATGATGCTCGGCCGCGAGACCCGGCTCGGGCTGGTGCCGATCGCGC
>Ga0335073_10015215_pt1 | contig 10760 bp, 9 predicted proteins | sample Lox_Sample_22_FD_207093 | JGI IMG/M metagenome (GOLD analysis project Ga0335073, IMG submission 207093) | Soil microbial communities from Loxahatchee National Wildlife Refuge, Florida, United States - Lox_Sample_2.2 | ecosystem: Environmental > Terrestrial > Soil > Wetlands | place: USA: Florida...
CACGGCGCGTCCGCCCGCGGCGCGGGTCCGAAGACGCCCCACCCGACGCCGCCCAGGAGCGCCGCGAGACCGACGCCGGCGATCACCTCGCCCGCGATGCCCACCTGCGCATCCGAGTACTTGATCCCGTATGTCGTCACGCCGCCCGCGTCGGTGGTCGGCGCCGCCTGCGCGTACTCGCCGCCGGCCATCCCGAGGCCCACGAGCGTCACCACGGCCCCGGCGCCTGCGAGCCACCACGGGGCCGCGCTCCGGTGGTGCCGCGCGGGCGGCGGACTCGCCGTGATGGCGGCCACGGGAGCCGGCGGCGGAGGCGCCCGGCCCGGGTACAGCTCGGCCACCGCGCCAGGCAGGAGGTCCAGCACCGCGTCGGGCTTGTCGGCGGCCACCCGGCGCGTGACGTCGTGCAGGACGCGCGCCTTGTGCACGTCCACGGCTCGCAGCACCAGCACCAGGCTGTCGCCGAGCCGGGACAGCGATCCCGTGACCATCTGGTCGACGCCCAGGGCGCCGCCAATCTCCGCGAGACAGGAGGCCTCGGAGCACTGCAGCATCTGCCGTTCCTTGGCGAAGCCCAGCAGGTTCTCGATGTCCTGCCGACTCGTCACTGCCAGCCCGGGCAGCTTGCGCAGCTCGGAGACGGTCAGCGTCGTCACGAGGTGCACGAGCTTCGGGTCCGCGCCCAGGCCGGCTTCCAGGTCCTGGACGGCGACCTTCACCGTGGGCGGGGCCGTGAGGGCCAGGAAGAGGAGGAGCGACGCGGGCATGGATGCCAATCCTAGACCAAGCGGCCGCTTTCCAGCATCAGACATTCGCGGCGTGCTAGCGTGACCGGCCGCGATGAATCGGTCGACGCTCGCCGCGATGCTCCTCCTGGGAAGCGGCTGCGCCCACGTGCTCGCCGTGGCGCCGCCGCCGCTGACGGTCGCCCCGGGCGCGCTGTCGGTGCGGGCCGAACCGCCGTGCCGCGCCAGCGACCTGGCGGAGGTGGCCCGGGCCGCGAGAGAGGCGCTGCCGGCGCTCGTGCGCTGGGGCGCGCTCTCGGCGCCGGTGAGCGTGGTGGTGGTGCCCTCGCACGAGGCGCTCGAGGCGGCGGCGCACCACGCCGGCTTTCCCTGGCTCCGCGCCTGGGCCCGCTACGACGTGGTCTACCTGCAAGCGCCGCACACGTGGGGGCTCTTCGAGGGCACGCCGGCCCAGCTTCGCGACGTCCTCATGCACGAGCTGACCCACTGCGCGATGTTCCAGGCCTCCGCCGGACCCGACGACTGGGTCGGCCGGCACATCCCGTTCTGGTTCCGCGAAGGGCTGGCGAGCTGGGCCGCCGGCCAGGGCGGGCGCCGCTGGAGCCGCCGTGAGCTGGGCCGCACGCTGGCCAGGGCTCCAGCGCTCGACCCCCTGGAAGACGGCGACGCGCTCAGCCAGAGCGACCCCGGGCTCGCCTACTCGGCCGCGCACTGGGCCGTCGCCGATCTCGCCGCCCGAAGCGGCGAGGTCGCGCTGCGCCGGCTCCTGTCGACGATGAAGGCGGGCGCGGCCTTCGACGTGGCCTTTCATTCGGTGTATGGCGAATCCGTCTGGCGCTTCGAGCACGGCTTCCTGGAAGCGCTGCGGCGAGGGGTGCCGTGATCGCCCTCCCTCCGCATCTTCTCCTCCATGGGGGGACTCGCGCCGGCCGTCTGGCTGCTCGCCGTCGCCGCAGCACCCCTGGAGATCGTGCGCGTCACGCCGGGTGCTGCCCTCCTGGACGCCGGAATGGTCGACGGGCTCGTGCCGGGTGACATCGTGGAGATCGATCGGCAGGTGGAGGTCGACCTTCCCGACCGCGCTCTGGCCGCGCTCCGTCCGCTCGGGCGGGCCGCCGTGAAGGCCGCCGGCGCCGACCTCTCGCTCGTCCGGCCGCCCCACGGCGCCCGTCCGGGCGATCGGGTGCAGCTCTTGGAGCAGCGCGTCAGCCTGTGGCCCGCGTTCCCACGAGCAGCCGCCCGCCGGCCTTCCCCGAGGGGACCTCCAGCACGCCCTCCGGGCTGACGATCCAGCGCTCGCCCGAGTGGACGTCGCGCAGGGGCAGGCCCGCCACGCCCGGCACGTGCGACAGGTCCAGCTCCTCCCAGCCGCGCGACGTCCGGTCGGCGATCGCGAGCGCCAGCTCGCCCGCGAGGGCGCGCGCGACCACCAGGCGCTCGGAGTGCGGCGCCCAGATCCACAGCATGCCCTCGCGCAGCGCCGCCGAGTCTCGCCGGGCCCCCAGCGCGGCCTTCATCCAGACCAGCGCGTCCTCGCGCCAGGCCGGCAATCCCCAGGGCATCGGGCGCCGGTTGTCGGGGTCGTCCCCGCCCGGCAGGCCGACCTCGTCGCCGTAGTACAGACAGGGAACCCCCGGCCAGGCGAGCTGCAGCACCGTGGCCGCGCGGAAGGCCGCCTCGCCGCCCACGCTGCGCAGCCGCGGTACGTCGTGCGTGTCGACGTGCAGCATCATGCGGCCGGCCGTCTGCCAGCCGAGCGCCGCGAGGACCTCGCTCATCTGCTCGGCCGCCTCGCCCGCGGCGAGCGGCGCCGGGCGCCCGGACGGATCCTCGCCGCAGAGCCAGCGGCGAATCGGGAAGGCGAAGCCGAGGTAGTTCATGGTGCCGTCGAGCCGCCCGGGGCCGACGATGGGACTCGGATCGAAGTAGTGCTCCCCGAGCAGGTACAGGTCGGACCGCTCTTCCCTCAGCGAGGCGCAGAGCTCCGGCCAGATCTCCTGGTGCAGCTGCACGTCCCGGTCCCGCGCCACCATGTTGGCCGCATCGAAACGGTAGCCGTCGGCGAGGAACGGCGGCCGCACCCAGCGGCGCAGCGCGGCGTCGCGGCCGCGGTAGAGCGCGTCGCGCAGCGCCTGCGAGCGGAAGTCGAGCTTGGGCAGCAGGTCCACGCCCTTCCAGGCGCCGTAGCGATCGGGCCAGCGCTCGAAGCGGAAGTAGTCCGCCGAGGGCGCCTCGCGGCTCTGGAACGCGCCCGGCTCTGCGAACAGCCCTTCGCGGTTGAACCAGCGATGACCGCTCCCCACGTGGTTCACCACGGCGTCCAGGAGGTAGCGGAACGACCGCCGCCGCAGCTCCTCGGCGAGGGCAGCCAGCGCCGCGTCGCCGCCGAGAGCGGGATCCACCGCCGCGTGATCGAGCGTGTCGTACCTGTGGTTGGTGAGCGAGGCGAAGATCGGCGTCAGGTAGAGGCCGGAGACCCCCAGGGCCTCGAGGTGATCGAGCTTGCCGCGCAGGCCGTCGAGATCGCCGCCGTGGAAGTCGAGGTTCCGGCCCTCGCTCCAGGGGAGCGGCGCCTCGTGCCAGTCGCGGTGGGACGCCGTCCCGAGCCGCCCCCGCGGCTCGCCGGGCTTCGGCCTCCGATCGATCGGCCCGCGGGCGAAGCGATCGGGGAAGACCTGGTAGAACACGCGGCCCGCGAGCCAGTCCGGCCCGGGCGCCGCGGCCCGCAAGAGGAAGTCGGCGCCGTCGACGGGGGTCGGCCGCTGCTCGGTACGGGCGGTGAGCCAGAACAGCCCCGCCCGCTGGGACGACCCGCTCACCTCGAGGCGGAAGCGGTAGCGCAGCTCGGGCCAGTGCAGCCGCAAGCGCGCCGAGAAGCGGCGCAGCCTGCCCGCGGCCTCGCGCGGCTCGAGCGGCCACAGCTCCTCTTCGCCGTCCGGTGCCGCCCGCAGCCACGCAGCGGCCACGTCGGGGCCGGCCCAGAGCGACAGCTCCACCTCGTCGCCCAGCCGCGGCCCGGCCGGCCGGACGAGCGCGCCGTCGTGGTGGGCCAGGAGCCGCATGGAAGGACTAGGCGGCCCTCACCGCTGCGCCGCCCGGCGGCCGCCAAGCTCCTCGTCGATCAGTGCCTCGAAACGCTCGATCGGCTGGGCGCCCAGGAGCAGGCGCCCATTGACGAAGAAGGTCGGGGTGCCGCCCGCCCCCAGCGCCTTGCCCTCGGCCTCGTCGCGTTCGATCGTCGCCTCCACCTCCGGCGACGCCCGGTCGCGATCGAACCGCGCGAGGTCCAGCCCCAGCTCGACGGCCCAGGCTCGGTAGCTGGCCTCGCCGAGATCTTGCTGGTGGTCGAACATCCGGTCGTGCATCTCCCAGAAGCGGCCCTGCAGGCCCGCAGCGACGGCGGCCTGGGCCGCGGGCAGCGCGTTCGGGTGGAAGGGCAGCGGCTGGTTCTTCCAGACGAGGCGGATCTGGTCTCCGTAGAGCGCGCGCAGGCGACGCAGCGTGGGCTCGACGCGGCCGCAGAAAGGACACTGGAACTCGGCGAATTCCACCAGCGTCACGGGCGCAGAGGCCGGCCCGCGGGTCGGCGCATCGCCGATGACCACCTGGAGGCGTTCGCCGGAATCCGCCGTCCCGGCAGTCGGACGCGCGGGCAGGCGCGGGTGGGCGAGGACGTTGGCCGCGACGAGGGCCTCGTAGAGCTCGCGGGGTGGCGTGCCGCGCCGCAGCAGCGCCTCGGCGTGAGCGACCTCCTCCTCGACCACCGTCTCGAAGACGTCGAAGGGCTCGGCGCCCACGACGCGCCGGCCGTCGACGAAGAACGTCGGGACGCCCTCGGCACCGATCGAGGCGGCATAGGCGGCGTCGCGGCGAACGCGCTCGCGGTAGCGGTGCGAGGCGAGATCGGCCTGGAAGGCCGCGGCATCGAGCCCCAGCTCGGTGGCCCAGCGCGCGTAGCTCTCGGGCCCCAGCTCGCGCTGACCCTGGAAGAGGCGATCGTGCATCTCCCAGTACTTGCCCTGCGCGCCCGCCGCCAGCGCGGCCTCGGCGGCGCCCTCGGCGTTCGCGTGAAACGGGAGCGGATCGTCGCGCCACACCAGGCGGACGTCCCGTGGATGGGCGGCGAGCAGCCGGGCCACCGTGGGCTCGACGCGCGCGCAGAACGGGCACTGGTAGTCCGAGAACTCGACGATGGTGACCTTGGCGTCCGCCGGGCCTCTCGCGTAGCCGTCGCCGAGGGCCACGTTCATCGCCTCGGCGCCGGCCCTCCGCGAGGGAGCGCGGACGGCCGTCGCCTCCTGCTGGGTCAGCTCGCGCTGGTTCAGCGCCAGCTCGGTCGCGTAGAGAGCCGACGCGCGCACGCCCTGCCGCAGCAGCAGCGCCGCCCGGCCCAGCTCCGGCGTGACGGCCTTCTCGAAGGTCTCGATCGGCTGGGCGCCGAGCACCCGCCGGCCGTCGACGAAGAACGTCGGCGTCCCGGTCGCCCCCAGGAGCTTCGCGTCGGCTTCGTCCGCCGCGACGCGCGGCCGGTAGCGGTGCGACGCGAGATCGGCCTGGAAGCGCTCGACGTCGAGGCCCAGGAGCCTCGCCCATTCCACGTAGCTTCCGCTCGAAAGCTCCTGCTGGTGCTCGAGCAACAGGTCGTGCATCTCCCAGAACTTCCCCTGCGCGCCCGCGGCGAGCGCCGCCTCCGCTGCGGCGGCGGCGTTCGTATGGAAGGCGAGCGGCAGGCTCCGCCAGACGAGCCGCAGCTCGTCCGGGTGACGCGCGAGCAGCGCCCGCAGCGTGGCGTCGGCGCGCCTCGTGAAGGGGCACTGGAAGTCGCCGAACTCGACGATCGTGACCATCGCGTCGCGGGCGCCGCGCACCTCGCCGCGCTCGAGGCCGAGGGCCGCTGCCTCGGGGCTCGGGGGAGGCTGCGGCGCGATCGGTGCGGTGGCGCAGGCCGCGAACAGCGTGGCGAGGAAGAGGGTCCGCTTCATGGCGTGCCACAATAGTCTTTCCGCGTCCCGCCGATCCAGGCTAAGCAAGGCGACGATGCCGGGCGAACCCAAGGTGAGCGCGGGCGAAGAGGCCGAGCTGAAGCTCGCGCCCGAGCAGCTCGGCCGCGCGGGGCTGGACGGGGGCGAGCCGCTCCAGCTGCTCGTGAGCGCCGGGCGCGCGGTGGCGAGCGCCGGCGACCGGCCCTACCTCGCCGGCTCCTTCGACGCGCTCTCGCCCGGCGAGGTCCTCTCGCTCCTGTACTCCGGGATCCGCACCGGACTTCTGATCTCACGCACGCCCTGGAGCGTCATCGAGCTGCACTTCCGCGACGGCGAGATCGCCGCGGGCAGCACCACCGATCTCAGGCTGCGCCTCGGGCCGGTCCTCGTCTCGCACGGCGTGATCGAGGCCGAGACGCTGGCCGAGCTGGAGCCGCTCGTCGGCCCCGGCCGCAAGCTCGGCAAGCTGCTCACCGAGCGCGGCGTGCTGGATGCCGCCGAGCTGTACCGGGCCATCGTGCTCCAGGTCGAGGAGATCGCCCTCGAGCTGCTCTCCTGGGAGAGCGGGACGTTCCTGTTCGCCGAGGGTCCGCTGCCGGCGCACTCCACGCTGCGCCTGTCGAAGCGCACGCGCCAGCTGTGCGTCGAGAGCGCGCGCCGCAAGCTGGGTGCGCCGCAGCGGCTCTCCCCCTCTCCCGCCGAGACGCCCCCGAAGCCGCGCCACGGCCCGCTGGAGACCTACCGCCGCGCCTTCGCGCACATCCACGGCACGCTGCGCGACCAGACCGGCGTCGCCCAGGAAGGCCTCAACAGCTACTTCCTGGAGCCGCCGGCGGCCTACCGCGCGATCTTCGAGGGCGTGTCCTTCACGCCCGAGGGCGACCTGCCCGTCGAGCGCATCCTGGCCCAGGCGGAGAAGGCGCAGCCGGGGCCGATGGGTCGCGCCCGCGCCCTGGAGGCGCTCGAGTCGCTCCTCGCCTTCGCGCTCTTCGAGGCGCGCAACGTGCTGTTGCCGGACGCCGCCGAGCGTCTCCTGCGCGAGGTGGGCAAGCTTCAGATGCGGGGGGAGCTGTGACCGGCCGCGAGCGGCTCATCGCCGCGCTCGACGTCCGCGATGCCCGGACGGCGCGCGAGCTCGCCGGCCGCCTGCGCGGCGCGGTGGGCCTCTTCAAGATCGGCCTCGAGCTCTTCTGCGGCGAGGGGCCGGCGATCGTGCGGGAGATCGGCGCACTGGGCCCGGTGTTCCTCGACCTGAAGCTCCACGACATCCCGGCGACCGTGGAGGGCGCCGCCCGCCAGATCGGCCGCCTCGGGGTCGCCATGGCCACCGTGCACGCGGGCGCGGGCCCCGCCGCGCTGGCAGCGGCCGTCCGCGGCGCCGCCGCCGGCGCCCGCGAGGCCGGGCACTCGCCGCCCGTGCTGCTCGCGGTCACCGTGCTCACGAGCCTCGACGACGCGGCGGTCGCGGCGACGGGCTTCGCCGGCACGGCGCAGGACGCCGCGCTGCGGCTCGCCAGGCTGGCGCGGCAGAGCGGCGTGCCGGGCCTCGTCTGCTCGCCTCGCGAGCTGCCGTCGCTGCGCCGCGAGCTCGGTGCCTCGGCCGTGCTGGTGACTCCGGGCATCCGGCCCGGCGGCGCGGCACGCGACGATCAGGCGCGCACCGCGACCGCAGCCGAGGCCGTCGCTTCGGGTGCCGACTACCTGGTCGTGGGCCGGCCGCTCCGCGAGGCGCCCGATCCGCGCGCGGCGGCCGAGGCGCTGGCGCGCGAGCTGGACGCCCTCCGCACCTAGTACCGCTTGTGACTCCCGCCTCTCGTGCAGAGGTTCGCACGAGGGGCGGGGGGACACATGCGAATCTCCATCTGGTTGTCGGCCGTCGTGGGCATCGGCTGCGCTCATCCGCAAGCGGCGGCACCGTCGCCGGCCCTCGATCCCCCCGTTCGCACGGTGGCCTCGGACGACTCGGTCGGGCGAGCGCCGCTGCCGGAAGGCAAGGAAGTCCGCATCGAGGGGCAGCGCTACGTGGACCCCCAGCTCGACTTCGAGATCTCCCGGCCCACGGGCGACTGGCTCTTCACCCCCGGCGAGCCGCTGACCGCCGGCATCCGGGTCCCCGTGATCGTCGCGCACCCCCAGAGCGGCGCGCAGGTGGTCGTGCAGATCGCGCCGGCGGTGGCCACCCCGGGCGAGCTGGCCATGCGGCTGGAGAACGGCCTCCGCGCGCGGCCGGGCTTCGATCCCGGCACGCCGGCGCCGCTCGAGGGCACCGACGACGGCGTCGGCTTCCCCTTCACGATGGGCACGGCGGTCACCGGCCGCGTCGCGATCCTGTCGGGCACCGGCCGCGTCTTCGTGCTCCTCGCCACCTGGCCCACGAGCGCGTCGGCCGACGTCGTCGCCGGCATCGACCACATCGTGCACAGCCTGAAGACGACGTTGACGCAGGGCTAGCGGCTAATCGTCCTCGACGGGGGCGCCTGCCGGCAGGCCCTCGTGCTTGAGGCCGTAGTCGGCGATCTTCTTGAGGAGAGTCGACTTCGCGATGCCGAGCTGCTTCGCCGCCAGCCGGCGGTTGCCCTGCAGCTGGCGCAGGACCGCCGCGATGGCCGAGGCCTCGACCTGCTCGAGCGTCATGCCGCGCGGATCGATGAGCCCGGCGCCGGCCCCGTTCATTCCGGCCTCGTCGAACAGGATGTGCTCGGGCCCCAGCTCCGAGCTCGCCGAGGTCAACAGCGCCCGCTGCGCCACGTTGCGCAGCTCGCGGACGTTGCCGGGCCAGCGATGCTCCTCGAGCTTGCGCCGCGCGCCGTCGGAGAGCCGGAGCTTCTGGCCGGGAGCCAGCTTCTCGAGGAAGTGCGCCCACAGCAACGACAGGTCGCCGCGCCGCTGCCGCAGGGGCGGCAGCTGCAGCGTCGCCACCGCGAGCCGGTAGAAGAGGTCCTCGCGGAAACGCTGCGCCCGCACCTCGGACGACAGATTCCGGTGACTCGCGCAGACGTAGCGCACGTCCACCGTGCCCGGGCGCGAGGCGCCCACCGGCTTGATCTCCCCGAGCTCGACGGCCCGCAGCAGCTTCGGCTGCAGGTCGCGCGGCAGCTCGGCGATCTCGTCGAGGAAGAGCGTGCCGCCGTCGGCCTCCTTGAGCGCCCCCGCGCGGTCGCTCACCGCGCCGGTGTAGGCGCCCTTCTCGTGGCCGAACAGCTCGGCCTCCATCAGCTCGTGCGCGATCGCGCCGCAGTTCACCGGGATGAACGAGGCGCCCGCGCGCCGGCTGCGGCGGTGGACCGCGCGCGCCACCAGCTCCTTGCCCGTGCCCGTCTCGCCCGTCACCACCACCGAGGCGTTCGTCTGTGCCACCCGATCGATCTGCGCGAAGATGGCGCGCATGCCGGGATCCTGCGAGAGGATGCCCTCGAACTCCTCCGCCTGCTCCTTGCGGGTCGGCGCCGCGCCCGAGGCCCACACGTCGAAGGGGCCGATGCGGAAGCGGACGCCCAGCGGCAGCTCCGCCTCGTAGAGGCGCATGCCGTTGAGCCAGGTGCCGTTGCGGCTGCCCACGTCGGTGAGCATCAGCCGGCCCTCCTGCCGCGTCACCCGCGCGTGCTTGCCGGAGACCGTCGGGTGGTCGAGCCGCAGCCCCACGGCGGAGGCCGAGCCGATCGTCACGCTCGAGCCGAGCGGCACCTGGATCGGCTTGCCGCCGCCCACCTCCTGCGCCGTCAGGAAGATCTCCTTCGGCAGCGACGGCCCGTCGTCGTCCCCGGAGCCGAGCGTGTCGATCTTCGACGTCACCCCGCCGATGTCCTCGAGCACCTCGCGGAAGGTCGCGTGGAACGAGCCCACCGCGATGTCCATGCCGTCCGAGAGCGGCTGGCGCTCCACCGGCTTGCCGGCGACCTCCGTGCGCCCGCCGGAGAGATCGACGAGCGCGAAGCGGCCGCCCTCCTGGACGATGGCCGCCTGCATCGGCGCGGCGTTCTGATCGGGCACGACCACGTCGGCGCTCGAGCTCCGTCCCACGGTCATGCGGGGACGGTCGAGCGCGACGCGCATCAGCTCCTGGCCACGGCGATAGAAGACGAGATAGGGCACGGGCCCCTCCTTGTGAGCGCTGGGTCTTAGCCCAGCTGTTGTGAGTTTCCTAGCATCCATGCCCGGGACGAAAGAGCAGCCGCCGTGCCAGCGCCAAGCGCCCGGAATCACGGCGGTCGATCGAGGGACCCCCAGTTCGATTTCGAGCCGACGGGTCGCGTTTGCGACCGCCCGCGGGGTGCTAGCCGTCCGTCGGCTCGAGCTTCGCGACCGCTTCCGCGTTCACCCCCAGCACGCGCACGGTCTTGCGGCGGCCGGCCTCGCCCGCGACCAGCGTGACGTCGCGGCGGGGCACGCCCAGCTCCCGCGCGAGGAACTCGATCAACGCGGCGTTCGCCGCGCCGTCCACCGGCGGCGCGGCGAGCTGGATCTTCAAGCGGCCGCCGTGCTCGCCCACCACCCGGGTCCGGCTCGCGCGCGGCTGGACCTGGAGCAAGAGATCGACGCCACCGGCCGCGGGCACGAGCCAGGGCATGGCGCGGCACCCTAGCGCGGCATCCCCCGCCCGACCAGGCAGAGGTCGCCGTACTCGTGCGAGAGGTAGCCGGCCGCGCCTGCGTGCGCCCAGGCGCGGGCGAGCTGGTCCGGCGGCGCGAACGCGGAGAGGAGCGCGAAGTGGCTCTCCGCGGGGTCGTGGAGGCCGGAGATCACCGCGTCGGCGACGCGCGGCGCGTGGGCCGCCGACAAGCGCAGCGTCGCCACGCCGGCGCCGGCGCGGAGCTCGCCGCCGGCCCAGGCGCTCTCGAGGGCCCGGGTGGCGCTGGTCCCCACGGCCACCACGCGCCCCCTTCGCTCCCGGCAGGCCCTCACCGCGGCGGCGGTGGCGTCGGGGATCTCGTAGCGCTCGGGCCGGGGCAGGCTCGCGTCGAGCGCCGCGTCGCCGGTCGCCGAGAGGCCGCAGCCGTGCGTGAGGGGCGCGACGTCGAGGCCCCGGACGCGG
>Ga0335073_10015216_pt1 | contig 10759 bp, 6 predicted proteins | sample Lox_Sample_22_FD_207093 | JGI IMG/M metagenome (GOLD analysis project Ga0335073, IMG submission 207093) | Soil microbial communities from Loxahatchee National Wildlife Refuge, Florida, United States - Lox_Sample_2.2 | ecosystem: Environmental > Terrestrial > Soil > Wetlands | place: USA: Florida...
GACAGCGCAGAGGTGAAAGGCTCGCCGCGAGCGCGGCGGAAGATGGGAGATCGCACGCGCGACGTGACGCTCCATTTCCCGGCCGCGCGCAACGGCTTCCGGGGATGGATCCCGGCCCGGCAAAAGGTCCAACACTTCCCCCTCTTCGCCGATGTCGAGAGAGGCTGTGGGCGGAAGGCGTCGACGTTTTCGCAGCCGCATCAACGCCTCGTTGATGACGATGCGCGTGAGCCACGTCGAGAACTGGGATCGCCCTTCGAAGGTCGACAGCTTCTCGATGGCGCGCAACATCGCGTCTTGCACCACGTCCTCGGCATCCTCACGGTTTCTGAGGATTCGAAATGCCCGTGCACACAGGCCGGGCCGGTAGCGAACCAAGAGGGCACCCAGGGACTGACGATCCCCCCGAAGAGCTTTTGCGGCATTTTGCTGTTCGTTCGACTTGCCATCCATCACGTGTTCTGCGGGCGCCATATCCATCTCCTCAGTGGTGCAGCACCCTGTTGTGCACTCGCGATTCCATTTCGTTTGGCGCGAATCCCCGACGCGGAAAAACCCCTGAAGCCGCGAAAACAGAGCAGGCTGGTTGGCGCAGAGATGCAGCAGAACTGCCAACACTGCATGCAGTTAGGAAGAAAGAACCACGCGAGAGGGAACCGGCTACCCAGAGAGAATTGGCTCCGAAAACAGCCTGACGAGAGGGGGGATTCAGGGGCTTGCAATCGGCCCAAGCTCCAAGACCGTCCGATTCTTGAATGCAGGTGTCGGAATGCGGACTCTCGCGGTACGGGCAGCCTGTGGTCGACGTTCGCCGGCGCTAGCGAAAACCCCAGGCGAAGGAGGCGCCGGGCCAGGTACCACGCAGAACCGTGGCGCTAGGTGGTAACAGGGTTGGGCTTTTCGGGGTCGATCTGCAGGTCCGCGATTGCTTTTTCGATGACGCTGCGGTCGATCTTGCCGGTCTGAGCGAGTTCCTGTAGCGTGGCGAGCACCACGAAGCGCGCGTCCACTTCGAAGAAGTCGCGCAGATCGGCGCGTCCTTCGCTGCGCCCGAAGCCGTCGGTGCCGAGCGAGGCGAGCGGGCGCGGCATCCACTTCGCGATCATGTTCGGCAGCGTCTTCAGGTAATCGGAAGCGGCGACGAGCACGCCCGGCGCGTCGGCGAGCATTTGCGTCACGTACGGCACGCGCGGCTTCTCGCTGGGATGCAACCGGTTCCAGCGCTCGACGTCGATGCCGTCGCGATAAAGCGCCTTGTAGCTCGTCACGCTCCACACGTCGGCCGCCACGCCGTATTTGTCGGCAAGGACTTCCTGCGCGCGCAGCACTTCGTTCAGGATCGCCCCGCTGCCAAACAGCTGCGCCCGCAGCTTCGATTTCTTATCAGCTGCCGCACGAAACCGGTACATCCCCTTCAGGATGCCGTCCTTCACTCCTGCTGGCATCGGCGGATGCGCGTAGTTCTCGTTCATCACCGTCACGTAGTAAAAGATGTTCTCGCCGTCCTTGTACATGCGGCGAATCCCGTCCTGCACGATCACCGCAATTTCGTAGGCGAATGCCGGATCGTAGGCCAGCAGGTTGGGCACCGAGAGCGCCAGGACGTGGCTGTTGCCGTCCTGGTGCTGCAAGCCCTCGCCAGAGAGCGTTGTGCGGCCAGCCGTTCCGCCGAACAAGAATCCGCGCGTTCTCATATCGGCCGCGGCCCAGATGAAGTCCGCGACCCGCTGGAAGCCGAACATGGAGTAGTAAATGAAAAAAGGGATGGTGTTCACGCCATAGGTAGCATACGCCGTGCCCGCCGCGATGAACGACGCGATCGAGCCTGCCTCCGTGATTCCCTCTTCGAGAATCTGTCCATTCTTCGCTTCGTGGTAGTAGAGCAGCATGTCGCTATCGACCGGCTGGTACTTCTGCCCCACGCTCGAATAGATTCCGGCCGTGCGGAAGAGTGATTCCATGCCGAACGTCCGCGCCTCGTCCGGTACGATCGGGACGATCAGATTGCCTATCTCCGGATCCTTCAACATCTTCCGCAGCATCTGGACGAACGCCATCGTCGTCGACACTTCGCGCCCGCCGCTGCCCTGCGAGAACTCGTGGAAGAGCTCGTCGTGCTCCGCCGCGATCGGCTTGGAACGGACGCGCCGCTGCGGAACATAGCCGCACAGCTCCGTCCGCCGCTCGCGCAGATAACGAATTTCCTCGCTGTCCTCGGGAGGCCGGTAGAACGCCACGTGCAAACACTCGTCGTCGTTGAGCGGAATATCGAAGCGTGAACGGAAAATCAGCAGCTCTTCCTCATTCATCTTCTTCTGCTGGTGGGTGACGTTCTTGCCTTCACCTGCTTCACCCAGCCCATAACCCTTGATCGTCCGCGCCAGAATGACGGTCGGCGAGCCCTTATGCTCAGCAGCGCGCTTGAACGCCGCGTACACCTTCAGCGGATCGTGGCCACCCAACTTCAGCCGCCGCAATTGATCGTCCGAAAGCGGCTCTACCAGCTTCAGCAGCTGCGGGTCGGAGCCGAAGAAATGCTCGCGTACGTAAGCGCCGGAGGAAACGGTCAACTTCTGGTATTCGCCGTCAACCAACTCCCCCATCCGCTTGACGAGCAGGCCCTCGGAATCCCGCGCCAGAATCGGATCCCATTCGCTGCCCCACAGCACCTTGATCACGTTCCAACCGGCTCCGCGAAACGCGGATTCCAGCTCCTGAATGATCTGACCGTTGCCGCGCACCGGCCCGTCCAGCCGCTGCAGGTTGCAGTTGATGACGAAAATCAAATTGTCGAGCTTTTCGCGCGAAGCCAGCGTGATCGCGCCGAGCGACTCCGGCTCATCCGTCTCGCCGTCGCCCAGAAAAGCCCACACCTTCGCGTCCGACACGGGCTTGAGCCCGCGATTCTCCAAATACCGGCTGAAACGGGCTTGGTAAATCGCCATCAGCGGCCCGAGGCCCATCGACACGGTCGGGAATTCCCAGAATCCCGGCATCAGCCACGGGTGCGGATACGACGACAGCCCTCCGCCCGGTTTAAGTTCGCGCCGGAAGTTTTCAAGCTGCTGCGCGGTGAAACGACCCTCAAGAAAACCACGCGCATAGATTCCCGGCGAGGCGTGGCCTTGATAATAGACCGTATCGCCCTCGAATGTGTCCGTGCGGGCGCGGAAGAAATGATTGAAGCCGACCTCATAGAGCGTCGCGGCCGAAGCATAGGTCGAGATATGGCCGCCGATGCCGCTTTCGAGCTTGTTCGCGCGCACGACCATCGCCAATGCGTTCCAGCGAATCAGACTCTTGATTCGCCGCTCGATCGCCTGGTCGCCGGGGAACGGCGGCTGGATCTCAACCGGGATCGTGTTTGTGTAAGGAGTGTTTGCGGAGAAAGGAAGTCTTACGCCGATGACCGTGGCGTGAGTGCGCAGGCGCTCGAGAATTTCCATTGCCACTTCGGGTCCGCTCGACTGTAGCACCGAATCGAGCGACTCGAGCCACTCCTGAATTTCGGCGTCGTCCAACCCCTGCAAACGCGGTGCGAGAATTTCGTTTTCCATGGGTCCCACCAGACTATTATACGACGCAGCGCGTGCGGATGCATGGCGCGCAGCTGGAAATCAAAATTGAGCGGTTCTGGATTGCGATCGTTATTGAGATGATGGCAGCCTCCGATCGGCCGCCCAGTGTCCAACATGCGCTTTCTAGAATACATCCGATAGCTTGCCACCGTCGCGCGAAACCGCACTACGGATGTTTATATCCACTCCATTCGTCCCTTGAATGTGAGGCATCGCCCGAAAGGCCCCCTGCTGTCAGGCTGTTTCAAAATGGCTTGCCAATCGTTTCCTAGTTGTGCCTCAATATGGTCGCGATGCACGCGTTCGGCCACGAGCGGCTTTCCGCCACCGGCTTCACTTGAGTCTCCTTCCTTTAAGCGAGCCGTCGGCCGTTTCCTGAATTCGATTACAACCTTCCAATCGCGCAATAAGGGGAGGAACAATGCTGCGCAAAAATACCCAATGGATGAGTTTGCTTCTGCTCGTGGTTTGTTGCTGCCTTGGTTTGTCGGCGGATGACCACCAAGCCCCGGCGCCCAAGCACGCCTCGTTTCTTATAAAGAATGCCTTCGTCGTAAAGATTCCCGGAAACGCGCAAACAACGCGCATCTGGTTTGCGGTTCCGCAAGAAGACGCGTACTCCAAGATCACTGATTTCAAGGTCGAGAGCGACGCACCGGTGACCTACGACTGGGACTCCTGGCGAAATAAGGTGGGCTATCTCGAGGTGACGGGGGCAGCCAAGCCGGAGATTCAAATCACCGAAACGTTCGCTCTGACGCGCGGGGAGATGCGCAACGTGGCCGATCCGAAGGCCACACGGCCGCTCACGGATGCCGAGCGGCAAGCGCTCGCCCGCTACCTGCAGCCGACCACCTACGTGATCATCAACGATCAGATCAAGGCTCTTGCCGCACAGATTACCGGAGGCGAGACAAACCCGGTTCTCGCTGCGCGCAAGATCTACGACTGGACCTTGCAGAACATCGACTATTGGGTGAAATATCCCGATCACTTGAAGGCGTCCTCTACAGGCAGCACCGAGTATTGCCTGCGTACGAAGACAGGTAACTGCACCGACTTCCACTCACTCTTCGCCTCGCTTGCGATGGCAGCGGGTATACCGACGCGAATGGTCTACGGTTCGCTCCTCAAACCGACGCTAGACGGGCTACCAGTCGACGCCAGCTACCATTGCTGGATTCAGTTTTACGCTCCGAATCTGGGATGGCTCCCGCTGGATGTTTCGCTGGCGAACATCTACGGCAAGGAATTTCCCCTCACCGACGCGAACAAGAAGCTCGTCGAGCTGACCACCGCAACCGGCTACAAGGGTCTCGATCCCAGTAAAGTCGACTACTACTTCGGGAACCTGGACGACCGCCGCGTCGTCTGGTCTATGGGACGCGACCTGATGATGCAGCCACCACAGGATGACGGTCCGGTGAATTCATTCCCGAAGATGTACGTCGAAGTGAACGGAAAGCAATCAACGGATTGGACTCGCGAGTTCACGTACAAAAGCCTGACACCTGATCCCGATCGCTAAAGAAGGATCGCAGAAAGATGGAATGCCGGAAAGTGGGCTGCGGCAAGTTGCTGATTGAACTACGCGGCGAATAGCCCGAACCTCGGCTCAAAACAAAGGGGAGGTCCTTGCACTGCGCGCCTCCCCTTTTGTTTCGTCCTCCGGGCAAAGATCGCGCTAGAACATGATTTGCGCCTGAACCCACACACGATTCGCAGTGAACCCCTTGTCAGTGAACGTATTCCCGGTCATGTACGAATACGCCGTCTGCATCTTCGCGTTGTGGCCGTAGAGGTAATAGTTGAAGCCGATCGAGTGCTCGTCGACCCGGTGAAACGGGAAGTTCGGTCCCGAATACCAAGTGTTCGTGTCCTCGCCCGGAGTCGAACCGGTGAAATCCATCGCGCCCCAGTTGACTCCCGAAACACGCCCCGTGATCTCAAAGCGGCCCGGGATCAGGTAGTAGCCGGCCTGCTCGGCAAAACCGTAGGAGTTGAAGCTCGGAAGCCCCGTCCTTTCGGTGTCACGGTAGAAACCGGTGTTCTGCAGCGTGAAGAATTTCTTGCGGAACGCAATCGTCTGGTTCACGCCGACCGTTCGATCCCCGGCGCTTTGGTTCTCAAAAGCCGAAGGCGTGGCGACTGGGTTATAGGCAGCCGATGTCCAAAGTGTGAGCTCCGTCGGTGCCCCCGCCGGATTCGGATCGCTCTCCTGATAGCCGTAGGGCGCCAGGAGGTCATACTGCACGTGCCCGATATAGGCCAGCTTGTCGTTGAAGTTCTCCTGGCCAGCCGCGTCCAATCCGGGAACCGAATTCGCAATCATGATGGCGTAACCGAACTTGCCAACCTGCCCCAACGCTTCAAACCCGACTGCGCGGGAGAGAGCAAAGGCGTACTCGGCCGAAGAAAAATCCGCAAACAGATACTGCCCAGGGCTGTCGAAGTTTTCGAGTGAATAGGGTGTCCAGGAGCGGCCCATCTGCACGACGAATGCCTTCGAAAACTGCTTCTGCGCGAACCAGTCGATGAAGTTCATACCGATTGTATTGCTCGAAGTGCTGCCTTGAAATTGTACGAAGTACTTCAGGCTGGGGTCGAAGACAGAGCCCGAAAGCGCCAACCGTCCGAGATATAAGTCGAAGTCGCTCGTGTTGGTCGAAGGCGCTCCGAGTTCCGTCGCGCTGCTGTTCGGGGCGAACTCGGTGAACCGCGGCTGAAAGAGGCCGTTGATGTGAAGCGAGAACCTGTTGTCTTCGCTGGCGACGTAGAATCCGCCATCGTAGATTTTCTTCCAGATGTCGGAGTCCGTCGATGCTTGCGGCTGAGGCCCGAGCGCGCGGGCAGCGGCAGGAGCTGCGATGACTGGCCCAGAATTCGAAGCCATGAGTGCCGCAGGAGCGGTAACGGAAGCTTCGGCAGACGCTGAGTGCCCATCGGTCTGTTGCTTGATCTGTTCCTCAAGCATCTGCACCTTTTGTTGCTGCTCCTTCAGTTCAGCCTTGAGTTCGTCATTCTGCGCTTGCGACTGTTTTTGCTGCGTCATCAACAGATCGCGAAGCTGCTGTAATTCGTCTTCCATGCGAGCCTCGGCTGGAGTCGGCGCCGGAGCTGGTGAACTTCCGTCGCCGCTCCACGCGGCTACGGCCGATGAACTGACAAGAAGAGCGAAGGCAATCACGAACGTGCAAAGAAATTTCATAATCCCCCCTTGGACGGCATCACATCCGTCGTATACGGCTTCCAGGCCGTCACTCGGCCAAAGCCGGCTGCGACCTCATGTGACTCGACGCGGGTTTCGCAGCGCGTCGCGGGCGCGTGCGTCAACGAGATCGAGTCGTAGGAATCTGTTTGAGATGGAGCAACGGCCGACGGTCGTCTAGAAGGAGGGGCTTCAAGTGAAGCCGGCGGCGGGGCGGCGGAAGGTGCGTGCGCCTGTCATAAGCCGAACCATTCAGACACAGCCGCGAACCTTTAGCAAGAACTTATGAGCAATCCGAATCGGAGAGCGTTCAGCGCTATATCTCGACCAGCAGCACTCGGGCAATGAGCAGGGGAAGATGAAGATCGCGATGCATCTCCCGGCGATCCGGTGGAGCCCGCCGCAGCCACGAAAAAGTCAGTCCATATCTGCATATTGGCCGGGCCGGATGATCGAGTGCCTCGATTAGGGTCGCGCCTCGTAAACGATGTTGAAAGGCGTCTCGGTGGCGCGGCGGAAGCGTGTGAAACCTGCCTGAGACACAACGTCGCGGATGAGACGTTCGCCGGCTTGCGCGCCGAGGCAGAGGCCCACTTCCTGCGACCGCGAACACGGTGTGCAAAGCAAAGTCGAAAACGAATAGTAGACACGTCCCACGGGATTAAGGTTGTCTTTCAGCTCGTTGTTGGCGAAGGGCTCGACGATCATCCATGTGCCGTCTTTGTGCAGCGACTGCCGGACGTGCTTGGCGGCGCCGACGGGATCGCCCATGTCGTGCAGGCAATCGAAGACCGCCACAAAGTCGTAGTCCTTGCCCGGGAACTCTTTGGCTTTCGAGACACCAAACGTCACGCGGTCAGCAACGCCTTCGCGCTTGGCCGTTTCGCGGGCGCCTTCGATCGACTTATCGTGATAATCGAAGCCGAAGAAACGAGATTTGGGGAAGGCCTTGGCCAGGAGGATCGTGGAGGCACCCTTGCCGCAACCGACATCGGCCACTCGAGCGCCCGCTTCCAGTTTCTGCTTCACGTCCTCAAGGGAGGGAATCCACGACGTGATGAGGTTCGCCGCATAGCCGGGCCGGAAGAACTTCTCGCAGCCATGGAAAACGCCATCGTCGTGCTCGTGCCAGCCCATTCCGGCGCCAGTGCGAAACGACTCGGCTATGCGCGGGACCGCCACCAGCGAGCCCAGGGCAAGTTCAAACGCGCCCGGCAGGTAAGCCGGACTGTCCTCCGTGGCCAGCGTGAACGCCTGTTCTGGGTTCAAGCTGAACTTGTGCGTTTTCTCGTCGTAGGTGATGTAGCCGCCGGCGGCCTGCGACGAGAGCCATTCGCGGACGTAGCGTTCGTCGGTTTTCGTCTCAGCGGCAAGTTCGGCCGAGGTGAGGGGAGCCGTAGCCAGGGCTTTGTAAAGTCCGAGCTTCTCGCCGATTACCACCATGCCCGCGTGCACGGCCGCGCCAAGATCTGTGATGAACCGCCCGACAAATGCGTTCAGTTTATCCATGTCCAGTGCGGGTTGCTGAGTGCTCATATGGGTACTCTCCTGTAGGGAAGGGGCGCCGCTGGCGCTCCAGTTCGGCGACGCCGTCGAGAGCCAGGAACCTCGCGGGTCGACGCGTTGCTTTTGAGAAAATCGGCAGACTTCAAAGTTGCGGGGACGCGGCCAACTGCGGCCGCGAACCCCAAAAACTTCGCCCCGGCTGGACAGCAATTCGAAACACGGCAATTCGAAACACTACCGAACGCGAAGAGACGATATTCGATTGTTCCAGGTGTGGTTCGGCATCTGCGATACACTCAGGCCTCGCAGATCGGGCACGTCACCGCGAATGCTGTCACGCGGGCCGCTAAAATTGTTGCTGTTGAAAATATCTACGCGAGTGCCGCCGAAAACCCGGATCGACGAGATGTCGTTTCCGTAGCTTGCAAGGGACGCTAGGGCGTCGCCGCGACGAAGACAGAAGAACCTTCCTCCGAAATTGCGGTTCGTATAGAAGCAGGCACCGCCTTGGTCCCAACGGCCACCATGCCAGTTGCCACGAGGAGGCCAGGGATCGCCCGGCGCCGGATTCCACCAGCCACCGCCGGGTCCGCCCGGACCAGAACCTGGACCACCGGGGCCACCCGGCCCGCCGGGGCGCCCAACGCGGATAACAAAATAGGCGCGGCAACCGCGATCGACCCACAGACCGCGGCGATCGACTCCCCAGCTTTTGCCCTGCACGCAGGGCGAACCGCTGATCTGGCGATCGAAGCGCACATCGTCGGAGTTGTAGTTGCCGCAATAGTTGCGCCCACCATCGTTCGATTCGCACTTGACGGAGTTTTGAGCGGAGGCAAGCGCGGGAAACAGCAACAAAGCGATGGTAAGCCCGAGCAAGCGGAAGTAGGTCTTGAGAGTCATGTGGGTTCCCCTTTGAACTGCCCCGGACGCGTCTCGCCGACCGGTTGCGGCTAGAGACGGTTCCCAAGTAGGCGGGCACATTTTCGCTCGGCCATCCCGCGGGCGCAAGGGACTTCGCGCCGATTCCTGGGCTCTTTCGGCTGTGTCCGAGTTGGACAAAGGTGAGCGGTCTGAGACATAGGAAACACATCGTGCCGGACACGAAGTGAGCGACCTGAGACATAGGTGACAGAACGTACCGGACACATAGGTTACACTCCCGAACCTTTTTGGGGAGGGAGTGATGCCTTGGAAGGAGTGTTCGGTGATGGACGAGAGGGTGCAGTTTGTGGCTCGCCGGCTAGCCGGTGAAACGATGGCTGAGCTCTGCCGCGAGTTCGGAATTTCGCGCAAGACCGGCTATAAGATTTTTGAACGCTACAAGGAATGCGGGGTGCAAGGGCTGACCGACAGAAGCCGCCGGCCTTATCGCTACGCCCATCAGCTGCCGTTCCAGGTCGAGAACTACATTCTGAATGTGAAAGGCGAGCACCCCACGTGGGGTGCTCGCAAAATCCGCGAGCGTCTGATCCGCCGCTTTTCCGGGATCAGGATTCCAGCTAAGAGCACCGTCCACGCCGTGCTGGATCGCCACGGCTTGGTCGAGCGTCGCGGCCGTTTGCGGCACCGCGCGCAGGGAACGGCGCTGTCTTTAGGCCAGACTCCCAACGAGCTCTGGTGCACCGACTACAAAGGCGAGTTTCTGCTTGGCAACCGTCAGTACTGTTATCCGCTCACCGTCACCGATCACGCCAGCCGCTACCTGCTCTGCTGCGAAGCTCTTTCTTCTACCCGGGAAGACTTTGCTTTTGCCGTGTTTGAGAGGCTTTTCAAAGAGCGCGGCCTGCCGGCGAGCATCCGCAGCGACAACGGTGTTCCTTTCGCTTCCGCTCATGCCCTGTTCCACTTGAGCAAGCTGGCGGTCTGGTGGCTCAGGCTCGGCATTGGCATTGAGCGGATCGAGCCCGGCCATCCGCAACAGAATGGCCGCCACGAACGCATGCATCTCACCTTGAAAAAAGAGGCCACCAAACCCGCCGGTTCAAACTCCCTGCAGCAACAGGCCAAGTTTGATGATTTCATCGAGGTCTTCAACAACGAACGACCTCATGAAGCTTTGAACATGAAATGCCCGGCGGAAATCTATCAGCCTTCGCCCCGTGCTTACCGGGGATTGCCGGACGTGGATTACCCTCTTCACGACAAGACTCTTGTCGTGACCAATTGCGGCCGCATCTGCCTGGGACGCAAAAAGATCAACTTCAGCACCGTCTTCGCCGGTCAGGCCGTCGGCATCAAGGAAGTTCACGACGACATCTGGCTGGTCAGCTTTATGGACTATGATCTGGGATACTTCGATCTGGAAACTCGGGTCCTCGAACCGATCGAGAATCCCTTCGGCCCGAAAGTGTTACCCATCTAGCCGGTACATTCTGTTACCCATGTGTCCGGGTCGGACAAAGCAGCGAATGGCGGGGCTGAGAGGGTTCGAACCTCCGACCTACGGTTTCGTAGACCGTCGCTC
>Ga0335073_10015218_pt1 | contig 10759 bp, 10 predicted proteins | sample Lox_Sample_22_FD_207093 | JGI IMG/M metagenome (GOLD analysis project Ga0335073, IMG submission 207093) | Soil microbial communities from Loxahatchee National Wildlife Refuge, Florida, United States - Lox_Sample_2.2 | ecosystem: Environmental > Terrestrial > Soil > Wetlands | place: USA...
ATCGATGCGGGCGGCGTGGCACCCGGGCACTCAGCGTCGTCAGCGGCGGTCGCGGTGCCCGACTACACCCCGGCAGTCCCAACGTTTGACCACGAGGGTGACGTTTCGCAGAAGGTCATCCACGATGGCAAGGTTGATACCGTGGCGCTGGCTGAACTCGAGGGCTCCGGAAATTCTGAACTCGTCGCTACCGGATATTTTCTGGCCGGCAAGTTCGAATCGGATCGCGGCAACTTCCCCCTGGCCAAGACCTATTACGACGCGGCGCTGCGCTTCCAGCCCAACAATCCGACCTTGCTGATCTATTACGCCGCGACCCTGATGCGCACCGGGCAAGCCTCCCAGGCCGTTCCCTACGCCGAACGAGCGGTACGGCTAGCGCCCGACTCACCCGACACGCTGGCTATGCTGGGATTCGTGCAATTCGCCAGTGACCACACGGCCGAGGCTATCCGCTGGTGGAAAAAATCTCTCGACGTGCGGCCCGACGCCACCGTGACCCAATACCTTGAAAGAGCCGAGCGGGAATCGAAGGCGGAATCCGACTTTTCACAACGCGAGAGCAGCCATTTCAATCTTCATTTTGAGGGCAAAGACACATCGGAAGGGTTTCGACGCGATCTACTGGCCACGCTCGACGCCGATTTTGACGATCTGGTGCGCGACCTCGGCTATTCGCCACGCAACAACATCGCGGTCACGCTCTACACCCAGCAGGCGTTTTTCGATGTGACGCGAGCGCCTTCGTGGAGCGGGGCTATCAACGATGGCAAATTGCGAATTCCGGTCAGCGGCATTAACGGCGTTACTCCTGATCTGGCGCGAGTCCTGAAACACGAACTCACGCACTCGTTTGTATCGCAGATCACCAGCAATCGCTGCCCTACATGGCTGAATGAGGGCATCGCGCAGATGGAAGAAGGCAAGTCAGCCGCTTCGAATGGACGGCCACTGGCTCAGTTGTTCGCGGCTGGCGCGGAAATTCCTTACAACGCACTTGAAGGGAGCTTCATGAGCTATTCAGGCCAGGAGGCAGCCGCCGCCTATGCCGAATCTTTGGCGGCCGTTGAGTATATCCGCGACACCTACGGTATTGGCGAGGTACAGCACATTCTGGAACGGCTGGGCCAGGGCAGTTCAACCGAAGCTGCTTTGCGGGCCACCGTTCATTCCGATTACAAACAGATGCGCGACGACGTTTCCCATTGGCTGAACGAGAAATACGGGCAATAGGTGGGACTGTCGCCCGAGTTCAATTTTCTGCAGATCTAAACTGCTGAAAAACATCGCCTTTCTTTCTTCGTTTCCCGGAGTCGGGTCGGGGCACTTTTATCGCATTGTGGGCCCTTGCTGAGTGTGCTAAGGTCTCCGCGTCATGAAGGCGCTGCTGTCAAAACTGCGGAACCCGAGCCGTGAGCCAGCGCCCGCTCAAATCCGGCACACCGACACACCACCCATGCGAGGCGCCGACATGTCGGTCGCGTATTTCTCTCCCCAGGTGGGCGGCGATTTTCACGATTTCGCGCGCGTGGGACCGACGCGAATCGTCTTTGGACTGCTGGACGTGGCCGGCAGGCGCGAGTCGAGCACCGCGATCCTTGAGGCCGCCAAGAATTGCTTCCGCACCTCCGCCAGGGAGATTTTTTCCACGCCAGAACTGAATGAATCGGAAGCCATGATCGAGCTTTCGCGCCGCCTGAACCTTGCGATCATGCGCGCGGCGGGCGGTGTGCGTAGCTGCCCCGCATTTGCCGGTTGCTATAACGAGGAGCTAGGCACGGTTTGCTACATCAATGCCGGGCACACACCGGGATTGCTTTGCGATGAGACCAGCATCATTGAATTGCCCGCCACAGGCTTGCCTTTGGGACTATTCTCTCTGGCCCCGACTGACGCAAGAATGGTTGGGCTCGGCTCAAAGGGCTCGATCGCAGTGGTCTCACGGGGGGTGGTCGAGGCAGAGAGTAAGGATTCAGAGTTTGGGCTACTTGGTGTGAAGGGCGTGATGCGGGCGGAGCCGGACTCAGCCAGGACTCTGTCGCGGCGCATTCTGGAAGAGGTTCAGGCTTTTCTGCATACCCCGCCCAAACACAACGATGTGACCGCTCTGACGCTGACCCGAGCCAATTAGGCCGTGGGCCTTTGGGCCTGTAAGCCGACCCAGCCCAATGTTCTCTGGTTGCGATTGGTAGACACCGCCCTTTCCGTCGTAAAATACTGAAAAATCAACCTCCGGGCTTGTCCCAGGTTTAGAGAGCCTTCATGAAAAAGGTAATCGTTTCTCTTGTGGTGAGTGCATGCGCAATGTTGCTGCCGGCTGTGCTTCCAGCCGATACGGTGATCGAAGAGATCGTCGCGCGCGTCAACAACGAGATCATTACCCGCTCGGAATACGTGCGCAGCCGCGACCAGTTAAAACAAGAGGTCCAGCAGCAGGATCCCAGCGACGCGGATCGCGCCTTTGCCGAGAAGCAACGTGACGTGCTTCGCGACCTGATCGATCAGCAACTCTTGCTGGAGAAGGGAAAGGACCTGGGCATCACAGGCGATACCGAACTCGTCAAGAAACTAGACGACATGCGCAAGCAAATGAACCTGGACACTATGGAAGACCTGGAGAAGGCCGCCGAGGCTCAGGGTGCGTCCTACGAAGAATTCAAGCAGAACCTCCGCAACCAGATCATTACCCAGCGGGTAATCGGGCAGGAAGTCGGCTCGAAACTCACCATGAACAAGGAGGAAGAACAAAAGTTTTACAACGAGCACAAAGCGGAGATGGAACATCCGGAGGGCGTTCGGCTGAGCGAGATTCTGATTGCGCCCAAGCCGCCAGTCAAAGCGCTGGGACCTGACGGCAAGCCCCAGCCGCCAACGGAGGCGGAGAATCAGGCCGCCCTTGCAGCCGCCCAGGCGAAAGCGAAGGACTTGCTCGACCAGATTCGCAAAGGCGCTACTTTCGCCGATGTGGCGAAGAAGAACTCCGACGGTCCCTCAGCCAAAGAGGGGGGAGACCTGAACTACTTCAGCCGCGGCACGCTGGCCAAAGAACTGGAGGATAAAGTTTTTGCGCTCAAGCCCGGCGAAGTGACGGACGTCATCCGCACCAAACAGGGCTACGTGATCCTGCAGGTAACAGAACATGAATCAGCAGGCATCCCAACGTTAAAAGAAGCCGAGCCGAAGATTCAGGACGCGCTCTACATGCAGAAGTTGCAACCGGCGCTGCGAACATATCTGACGACACTTCGCGAGCAGGCCTACATCGATATCAAGCCGGGGTATATCGATACCGGGGCAAGCCCGAAACAGACCAAGCCGATTGAAACTACATCCAAGGAAGTAGCGTCGAAGAATCAAAAGAAGAAAAAAACGCTGGGAGTATTCTAGAAGGTACTCGCGCCTGCGAGTCGCACCGGGCCTGCAGTCGCATTCAGTTTCGCGTCATCGCAGCAGCACCACGCGGAGGGCCATGAAAGAGTTCTTTATCTCCGATTGTCATGTGCAGGAAAACAAGGTCATCACCTCCAGCTTCGTGGTCGCGTCGAAACAGGTAAAACCCAAGAAGAATGGCGAGCCCTACCTGGCGCTGACTCTGGCCGATCGCACGGGCCAGATCGAAGCCAAGATGTGGGACAACGTCGAGCAATTCCTAGACACGTTCGAGCAGGATGACTTTCTCAAGATCAAAGGGCTGATCAATCGCTACAAGAATCGATTTCAGCTGACGATCCACAAACTGCGCCGGATGGGCGAGTCGGAGATTGACTATACCGACTATCTACCCAAGACAACAAAAGACATCGGCGAACTTTGGCAGACGCTGGCCGGCTTTGTCGCGGCATTCGAGAATCCTCATCTCAAGGCGCTGGTCGAGCTGTTCATGACCGATCCCGACATCGCCGAGCGCTACCGCAACGCTCCGGCCGCGAAATCTCTGCATCATGCATATATTGGTGGGCTGCTGGACCACGTGGTTTCGCTGTTCAAGGTCTGCGATCTTGTCAGCGGCAATTATCCGCACATCAACCGCGATCTGCTGTTGACGGGAGCGTTCCTTCACGATATCGGGAAGATCGATGAGCTGACATACAAACGGTCATTTTCCTACACGACGAAGGGTCAGCTGCTAGGACACATGATCATTGAACTGGAGATGCTTCAGGAAAAGCTGGCAAAGTTGCCCGGCTTTCCGGCAGACCTCAAGACCCTGCTCGAACACATGATCATCAGCCACCATGGGCAGTATGAGTTCGGGTCGCCGAAACTGCCTATGTTTCCTGAAGCGCTGATGTTGCATTACCTAGACGATCTGGATTCGAAGATGGAGGCTATGCGAGCGCACTTTGCGCGCGAAAGTGAACTCGAAGGCCCTTGGACGAGCTATAACTCTTCGCTCGGGCGTCCATTGCTGGATTCTGGGAAGTTTATGCGGCAGGAGAAGCCGGCTGACATCAGCCCGGATGCCGAGACACACTCTGGGCCACCAGCACCCACACCGGAGCGTGCAACAACTGCCGAAAAGTCCGCGAGTCCGGCGCCGGCAGCCCTCGATCTTTTCAGCGAACAGAAAGCTTAGGCGGACGCGCGAAAGCAATTGTGCCGTCCCATGTTGCATTTTGGCATCGAAGACATGCTAAAGTCATTCGCGTCGGATTTGTTTGCAGTCGCGCCAGGGAATCGCTATTTCAATGAACGTGCTTGAAGTCGACTCGTGCAATTGGATTCTTCAGTGAGTCGATGGCTTAATGATTCAGTGATTAAGTAGCTCGGAGCGACGGATGGTAGTGCTGGCAGTGACGTGGACGGCAAAGATGGGACGCGAGTCCGAGGTGACCGCGATCTTCGAAAAACTCTCAGTCGAATCACGCAAGGAACCGGGCTGCCTGATGTATCAGGTGCACAGGCACAAGACCGACCCGCGCCGGTTCTTTATTTATGAGCAGTATCAGGATGACGCGGCGCTCGAAGCCCACCGCACGGCTCCTCACTTTTTGCAGATGGCAAAGAAGGACCTGCCCAAGATCGCCGACCGCACGGAAGGCCACTTGTTCGAGCCGATCGGATGAGGCAGTTGGCGGTTGCCAGTGCCCCAGTTGCCAGCGCAACGACTCGCAGCTTTCGCAGTCAGACGCAATTACTTCTTGTCAGTCATCAATTCGCCGCCGGAGGCATAGCTCTCTCTGGAGACCTCGACGAAGGTGACTACAATCGCCTCACGCTTGGCGCCGGCTTCTTCCTGCATCACGTCCGTGATGCGCTTGGCAATCTTTCTCTTCTGATCGACGCTGCGGCCTTGCAGCATGGTGATTTGGACAAGAGGCATGATTCAGTTCTCAGTTCCTGCTCAGTTCTAGCTCTCAGTTCCTAGGTCTCAGTTCTCAGAAAAACCCGGTTCGGCCAACTGAAAACTGAGAAGTGTATCTATTGCGTTAATTCGTACCCGGCAAAGAAAAAGCTTAACTCGAATCGGGCGGTGTCTTCCGCATCGGAACCGTGAATAGCATTGTGTTCAATGCTGCTGGCCCACTTTTTACGGATGGTGCCTTCTTCGGCCTGAGCGGGGTTGGTGGCGCCCATCAGCTTGCGCAGGTCGGCAATGGCATTTTCTTTTTCCAGCGCCAACACGACGATGGGTCCGCTCGACATGAACTGCGTGAGCGAGTGATAAAACGGGCGGCTAGCATGAACGGCATAGAACTGGCGCGCCTGATGCTCGGAAATTTCAAGCATCTTCATGGCCAGGATATGGAAACCATTTTTTTCGAACTGCTCAATGATGTCCCCAACGGCGTTTTTCTTGACCGCATCGGGCTTAATGATGGTGAGAGTGCGTTGCAAGGTTTTCATTATTTAGTTGTTAGTCCTCAGTTCTCAGAAAACAAAAAGTCGTCCGCCATGGAACCTGCCGTCGTCGGTAGAAATGTGTCTGGGTTTCGGAAGACTACGCGCCCACCTTCGCTCCCAGTGCCGCGACCAGCGTCTCCCCAATGTCGGCAGGGGACTTCGCGACCTTCAGGCCGGCCTTTTCCATCGCAGCGATCTTCTCGGCGGCGGTGCCCTTGCCCCCCGAAATAATCGCGCCTGCATGTCCCATGCGGCGTCCCGGAGGCGCGGTCTGGCCGGCTATGAAGCCGACTACCGGCTTTCTCATGTGCGATTTGATGAAGTCGGCCGCGGTCTCTTCGGCATTCCCTCCAATTTCGCCGATCATTATCACTGCCTCAGTCTGCGGATCACGATTGAACAGGTCGAGGGCGTCGACAAAGTTTGTGCCGATGATCGGGTCGCCGCCGATACCGATCGCCGTAGACTGGCCGATGCCGCGCTGACTCAACTGATGAACGGCCTCATACGTCAGCGTGCCGGAGCGCGAAACGATGCCGACTGGCCCTTCTTTATGAATGTGCGCCGGCATAATGCCAACTTTGCATTTTCCCGGAGAAATGATTCCCGGACAGTTCGGCCCGATCAGGCGAGAGCGGCGATCCTGCAGGAAATCCCAGGCTCGAACCATGTCGAGCGTCGGGATACCTTCGGTGATGCAGACGATCAGTTCAATCTCGGCATCTGCGGCTTCCATGATGGCGTCCGCCGCCGAGGCTGGCGGCACAAAGATGAGACTCGTGTTTGCGCCGGTCTTGTCGGCCGCTTCCTGCACCGTATTAAAAATTGGCCAGCCTTCGTGCGTGGTGCCGCCCTTGCCGGGCGTGACTCCGCCAACCACCTGAGTGCCATAGGCAGCGCTGGCTTTTGCGTGAAAGGTCCCCTCGCGTCCAGTCAGGCCCTGGACGATCAGTCGAGTTCTTTTATCAACAAGGATTGCCATGATTACTCGCTTTCAAAACCGTCCTTCGTCGTTAGTCGTTCGTCCTTCGCGATTCGGCGTTCACTACTCGCTGTTCGGCTCGCGCCGTTAGCCGCCGCTACTGATTTACTGACAACTCGCAACTGATAACTGCTCTATGCTGCTTTCGCCGCGGAGACTACTTTCTCGGCTGCATCTTTCATGGTTTCGGCGATCACAAAGTTCAGGCCGGATTCCTGCAAAATCTTCTTCCCTTCCTCCACGTTGGTGCCCTCAAGTCGAAGAACTACAGGCAGTTGAATATTCGTCTTTTTTGCAGCCTCAACCACGCCCGTAGCCAGTGTGTCGACGCGCAGAATTCCGCCGAAAATGTTGATCAGGACGGCCCGCACATGTTGGTCGCTGAGCAGAATCTCAAAGGCGTGCGCGACCTGCTCGGCATTGGCTCCGCCACCCACGTCGAGGAAATTAGCCGGCATGCCGCCGGCGTACTTGATGATGTCCATGGTGGCCATTGCCAGACCAGCCCCGTTGACCATACATCCGACGTTGCCATCGAGCTTAATGTAATTCAGGTTGTACTTCGAGGCCTCGACTTCGAGCGGATCTTCTTCCGTGGTGTCACGCAACTCGCGAATATCGGGATGCCGGAACAGGGCGTTGTCGTCGAAGTTCAGCTTGGCATCGAGCGCGAACAGGCGCCCATCAGTGCAACTCACGAACGGATTGATTTCGACGAGCGACGCATCGGTGTCGAGAAATGCGCGGTAGAGGCCGGTGAGGAACTGGACCGCGGAACTGAGCTGCGATCCTTTTAGCCCGAGGGCAAAGGCGATCTTGCGGGCCTCGAAAGGCTCAAGACCCATGCCGGGATCGATGTACTGCTTCAGAATCGCTTCCGGCCGCTCGGCGGCGACCTGCTCGATTTCCATACCACCCGCGGCTGAAGCCATGAAAACAGGCTTGCCTTCGGCGCGGTCGACCAGGATTCCGAGATAAAGCTCCTTTTCTATAGGAAGCGTCTCTTCGATCAGGAGCCGGCGCACGATGCGGCCTTCGGGGCCGGTTTGGTGCGTGACGAGCGTCATGCCGAGTATTTTGCCCGCGAGTTCGCCCGCCTCGGCAAGCGACTTCGCGATCTTCACGCCGCCACCTTTGCCGCGTCCGCCGGCATGAATCTGAGCCTTTACGACGACACCGGTTGCGCCAGAGTCGAACAGCTCTTTCGCGGCCGCTTCGGCCTCTTCGCGCGTCATCGCCACGCTGCCGCGTGGAACGGCGACACCGTACTTTCTTAGGATGCTCTTTGCCTGATACTCATGGATTTTCATAGTGATTCCAAATCGTCGTTGGTCGTTTGTCGTTCGCACTTCCCAGAACAGCAAATACTGGAAGAAGTGCGCCCGGGCGGGGCCCTGCCAGCGGCTTTAATTCTCGTGCAGCAAACTCATGATTCTATAGAAGGCGCGACGATTGGCGCAAACTCGAATGTCACCCTGAAGAGTGACGTAGAATGGCACATAAACGTGATGAATCGCCGGCCGCAAATTTAAATGATCCTCGACGCCCTCCATCGCCTCGCCAGTCACAGCCAATCGCTCTCGCGCAGCGAAGCGCGGGCGGTGATGACCGAAGTGCTTACCGGCCAGTGTACCGATGCCCAGATCGGCGCGCTGCTGGTTGCGCTGCACATGAAGGGCGAGACGGTTGAGGAGATTGTCGGATTCGCCGAGGCCATTCGCGCCGCAGCGACACCGCTCAACCTACACGGCAATCAGGTTCTTGATGCCAGCGGCACGGGCCGCGATGCACTTGTCGATACCTGCGGCACCGGAGGCGACACGAGCGGTACATTCAATATTTCGACTGCGACTGCGTTCGTTGTTGCCGGAGCAGGCGTGCGTGTGGCCAAGCACGGCAATCGCAGCGCTACCTCGAAATGCGGGTCGGCTGACGTAATGGAGGCGCTTGGCGTGAACATCCAATTGCCACCCGAACGTGTAGCCGCATGCCTGGAGAACGTCGGGATCGCCTTCTTGTTTGCTCCGGCCATGCATTCGGCGATGAAATATGTTCATCCAGCGCGACGCGAACTGCGCTTGCGAACCGTGTTTAATTTGCTTGGCCCATTAACGAACCCAGCGCGCGCGACGTGCCAGGTCGTCGGCGTCTATTCGGCGGATCTCGTCGAGAAATTGGCCGAGGCACTCAGCATGTTGGGACTGCATCGCGCATTGGTAGTTCACGGATCCGACGGACTCGACGAGATTACGATCACCGGCGCCACGCGCATCGGCGAGGTGCGTGAAGGCCAGGTGCACACCTACGAGGTAAGGCCTGAAGAATTCGGCCTGAAGCGAGCGACGCTCGATGACATCTCCGGCGGAGACGCGGAAGCGAATGCGCAATTCATCCGCGAAATCCTGCAAGGGGAAAATTCCGCGCGACGGGATGTCGTGCTATTGAACTCGGCGGCAGCCTTGGTCGCCGCAGGCAAAGCCGATCATCTACGGGATGCGATGCCGCTGGCGGTTGAAGCAATCGACTCGGGAGCGGCGGCTGGAAAGCTGGGGGCGCTGATCGCCTTTTCCACCCGCGTTTGAGTCGGGCGGTCGTACGGTTCGGATACCGCGGCTCTCAGCTATACACCCTCGGCACCCGCTGGGAAATTCCGCACAGAATCTCGTAAGGAACTGTCTCGCACCAGTACGACAACTCCACCGCGTCTACATGCTTCCCGTTATCCGAGCCAATCAGGATGACCTCATCTCCCACCTCGACGCCGGGAATCTTGCCGACATCGACCGTGGTCAGGTCCATCGAAACGCGGCCCACAACGGGAGCATACTCGCCGCGCACGATCACGCGCGCCTGATTCGAAAGCAATCGCGGATAACCATCCGCGTAACCAACCGGCAACACCGCAATCCGGCTGCGCTCCTTCGTGACGTAGGTGCCCATATAACCCACGGGCTGTCCCGCGGCAATATCCTTGACGGTCAGTACGCGCGTCTTCCACGTGAGCACAGGCGTGAGAGCGAGCGACAATTCGGAGACGATTTTGCCATCTCGGGTGGTCGGGAGTGGATATCCGTAGAGCAGAATTCCGGGACGCACCATCGTCTTCCAGGTCTCGGGCCGCGCCGTGACGGCCGCCGAGTTGCCCATGTGCACAAGCGGAGGCTTGAAGCCGTGTTCGCGGAGTACGGCGAGCGCATCTTCAAAAAGCTTCATCTGCCGCGGCGCTTCCTCTGCATCCAGCACTTCGGCGGACGCAAAGTGCGTGCTCACGCCTTCGAGATGCAGATGTTTAGCACCTGACAGTTCCTCGCACAGCTGTGGCAGGGCTTCCACCGGCGCGCCAAGACGGTTCATGCCGGTATCGACCTTGAGGTGAACGGGCAGGTTGAGTTGCTGCTTCTTGGCCGCGGCCTCCAGGCGCTCGATGTGCCACGGCTCCCAAATAGTGGGCGTCAGATTGTGGGAGACGATGCCATCTTCTTCGCCCTTCCAGATTCCAGTCATGAGGAGGATACGCGTCCATATCCCGGCGCTGCGCAGGGCGCGGCCTTCAGCGGCATCGGTTACGCCGAGCCATGGCGCCCCTTCAGCTTCCAGTGCCAGCGCGCATTCGGTTGCGCCATGGCCGTAGCCATCAGCCTTCACCACGGCGCAGATGGCGACCTCTGGACCGATATGTTGCTGAACGACGCGGAAGTTATGCCGCAGCGTAGTGAGCGAGACCTCCGCCCAGGTTCGGCCGGCCAGAGCGAGAGAACGGCGATCGGGCAGAACTGGACGATCAAGGCGAGGGGCATTCACTCCTGCGATTATAGCGAGCCGCTGGATGCGGTGCGGCAGCGGCAGAGCCTTCTCAGGCACCGTCGTAACCAGTCGATCGTCATCGTCTTCCTGCCTGCCCCTCCCCGCAATTTCCTAGTTGCCCGAGAGAGT
>Ga0335073_10015219_pt1 | contig 10759 bp, 17 predicted proteins | sample Lox_Sample_22_FD_207093 | JGI IMG/M metagenome (GOLD analysis project Ga0335073, IMG submission 207093) | Soil microbial communities from Loxahatchee National Wildlife Refuge, Florida, United States - Lox_Sample_2.2 | ecosystem: Environmental > Terrestrial > Soil > Wetlands | place: USA...
ATCACCGCCCCCGCGATAGAGCAAGTGCACTCCCCACCCGAGTGCGGCTGCGAAGTACACCGCGCGCGGCAGTCCAAATGCACCGCCCGTTGCAGTTGCGCCCAGGCCCTCGAGCCGCGTGCGCGCATTGGGGCTCAATCGCGATTGCTTGCGCTGCGCGCGCTTGGCGCGCAAGCGCGCCTCACCCGTCAACGGGAGCTCGGCCACCTTGCCGGGCGCCGGCGGCTTGCCATCGGTGCTCACCATCCTGATCCCTGGATACCAAAGTTCTGCCCCGCGGCCGCACCGCCGGTCAGGAGACCGGGCGTGCTCGTGCCCGGGTAGCCGATGAGATAGCCCAGGCCGTCAAGAGGCAGCAGCGTTGCAGCGCCACCGCCGGATTGCCCTTGGGATGTCTGGTACCAGTTCCACCCGAAGGCGACCACTTCATAGCCCACCGCGAGCGTGAGTATGGTTGAGAGCATATTGGAACGGCGCGCCATTCAGTCACCCTCGTTGTTTGAATCGTCCCCGAGCTCATCGAGCACGTCTTGACCTGAGAGCCAATTCTCAAGCCCCGACCCCCAGTTTTCGGGGTTGAGCGCGGATGCGGTGTTATCGACTGCCTGCGCGCCTAGGGATGCCGCAGAGCTCACATCACTTGCCGCTTGCACAAGGGGATTGCTCGGGCCCTGCATCACGGAATACACGACCGCGACCGCGATGCCGATGCCCACCAGGAGCAGCAGCGTGTCGGTTGCGGATTTGCTCACCCCGAAGACCCCGACAGCAGGAAGTAGCCGACGACCCCGACGAGGAGCAACCCGCCGACGAGCATCACTTTGCCCTCGGTGCTCCCGAACATGCCGCCGCGCTGATAGATCGTCGACGTTGTGCGCCGCTCGGCCACTTGCTGAGGGTTGCGCCGGCGCCGGCGCCGAACACGATAGGCCATAGCATTACCCCGCGGCCGCGAGCGCGACCAAAAGTAGAACCCCACCCCCGATGAGAAGCATTCCCGTGGTGCCCAGGCCGCTTGAGAGCGTCGAGAACGCCGAGGGCGCAGTCGTCGCACTCGGGGCGAGCCCCTGGGATGCGTTCCCAAGGTCGGTATCGATTTGCTGTCCGACGGTCGCAGCCAGATCGCTCGGGACGCTTGCGAGCGTTGAATTCACGATGTTAGAGACGGTGTTGGTCAGCGTCGTGTCGGTTGAGCCCGTGTTGGCAACGTCCGCTGCGGTGTCCACGTCGGGCACGTCCAGGTCATCGAGCGCCGAATCAAGGTCGGGCCCGGCGCCGGTCAGATCGGGCACGACCGCGGGCGCGCTGTAGTCGGGAGTCTCATCGTCATCGTCCTGCGCCAGGAGCCCGAGGGTTGCCCCGCGCACCGACTGGACGTGGTCGGACCAGATCTGAGGGGCGTAAGCGACCAATTGCGGCAGCACCCGTTGATAGAGGCCCGGTTGCGTGTCGCGCATCTTCTGCAGGAAACCCCGCATCCCGGTTGCCATCACGTCCACTCAATACCTCCTGCGATGATGCACCGCAAGCGCCAGGAGCACCGCAAATCCGACCCCGAGCCCCAGGTAGACTCCATACTGAGCCAGGAACACTGTCAAGCCCGAGGGCGTGAGCGCCGCGAGCTGCGCCGCCGTGAGAGGCGTCACTTGCGTGGTGCCATCGGGCGCAGTTGTCACCGCCGCGGGCTCGCCGGCGGCCGTAGTTGTGAGCGGTTGCGCCGGCGCGCCGCTTGCCACGGTCGCCACTTGGGTTGCGAGCAGATCACCCATCACCGGCGAGCCCTGCACTGCGAAATACGAAAGCGCGGCATTGGAGAGCGCGGCGAGCTCTTGGGAGCTCGTGAGCGCCGCACCTACCGCACCGATCAGGTTCGCCGCAGTCAGTCCGGAGCTCGCGGCCGCCTGGGAGATGCTCGTACCGCTTGAGCCTTGAGCATCGCCCGCGGTTTGGATCGCATCGGAGTCGATCGGCAGGATGTCCGCGTCCAGGTCGGGAGGCTCGATCGGTTCGATTCCGAGGGTTGATTGCGGCGAGCTGTCCTCGAGCACCCCGCCGCCCGTGTCGGAATCGATATCGAGCCCAGGCAGGGACACGTCGATATCGCCAGAGTCGGAGTCCGCATCCCCGGAGTCATCGCTAAAGTCGTCATCGTCCTGGCCGAGGCCTGCGCGCTTGATCCCCCGGGCGAGCAAACCGCGGCGCACGCGCCGCCACTCCCAAAGAAACAGGTCCGGTACGTTATTCGCAAGCCAGAAAGCGAGCGAGGTCCCGGGCCGTTTGAGATTGACCGCCCAGATGCTCACCGTCGCCGGCGCCGATGGGAGGTCAGCAGCCACAGTACCAGGCCCGCCGCTGCGATCGCACCCGCCCCGTAGAGCACATCGGTTGAGGTGCTCGAGCTGTTCTCGATCGTCGCGGCGGGCACTGCAGAGGGCGCCGCGGCGGTCATCGCGACTTGCTGCGCGACCCCCTCGGCCGCCTCGGGCTCAACGCTCGAGCCTTGCGCCTGGATACTCGCGATCGCGTTCTGAGTTGCCTGCGTGATCGACTGGCCCGAGGCTAGAAACCCCTGGATTGCCGCTTGCAACGCCTGCGCAGGCTCGATCCCGCTTGCAAGGTTCAGGTCTCCCGCAAACATCACCATTTGCTTGCCCTGGCACTCATAGAGCACGCCTGAGGGGGATTCGTAGACGGGATTGCCCGCGGTGTCATTGCCGATGACGCTGTAGCCTGAAGGGGCGCCCACGCACGCGGAGGTGAGCGATTGCCACGCGCCATTCACCCACACCGCCGTGCCGAAGACATTTTCCGCGACGATATTGCCGTCGATCAGCGCAAGCGTGCTCGCGTACCCGTTCGCGGCCGACTGACCATTCAGCAAGATGTTGAAGCCCGCGCACGTCGTCGTGTTGCACTCCGTCTGCCCGAATGACCAGGTATTGCCGGACGGATCGCACAGCGTTTGATTGCCGCCGGCCGCGATCGAGGCTCCCGCCACGCTCGCGGGCGAGCACCCTTGCGCGACTGCGACCATCGCCGGCGTGGGTGCGGGCTTGGGTGCTGCGGCGGGAGCCGCGGCCGCCGGCGCCGGCGCATTGCCGCAGCCCGAGGCGCATCCGCACTGCCAATCGGCCGGGAGGTTCCCGTAGTAATTGCCTAGGCAATCGTTTGCGTTGAACTCGATCGCATCGATGGTATCAATCACGAGCTGCTGGACGAGCGAGCCGTAACCTGCGCGCGCGTTCTTCGGCAAGAACCAATCCACGCACCCGGAGCACTCGACGGGACCATCCCATACGGGCTCGACGTATTGACTCCAAATTTGCGACGGGTTGAAGAGACCCGCGCGGTTTGCCTTGTCGATTTGCGGCTGTATCGCTTTCGTTCCCGAGCCGACAACCAGGTCATTGATCCAGCTTTGGGTACCGCACGCGTTGATCGCATGGGAGATCGAGGCTTCCGTGCATTCCCCCATCTGCGCAAGGCCGTAGTTCTGCGGAAAAATCCCATAGTGGACGAGCCCGCTCCAGATGTACTGCATCTCAAGCCACCCATACACGCGCCCCGGGTAGGTGCCTGCGACCTGCAGATACGCTTGCGCGAGCTGAATGGAGTTTGAGACCTGAGAGTAGATTGATGCGTAGTCGGCGTGTCCGAAGAGCTTCGACGTCAGATACCCGACCGCCGCGCCCACCACAGTGCCGATGGGACCTGCGACGCTGCCGAGGGATGCGCCGGCGACGAGCGCACCGGCCGCCGACACGCCTGCACTTGCCAGTGCCCCTGCAGCTGCGCCGGTTGCGGTCGACACGACCGTGCCGACGGGGGTTGTGTCGGGGGCGACGAGACCCAGCCCGCGCCGCGCGCGCGCCGGGCGCCACACGTTGCGATAGAAGAGCCCGAGCCCGGCGCTTGCGCTTTGACAGTCTGCGCAGCCGCAGTCACCGCCGCAGCCCAGGTCCGCAAGCCCGACGCGCGCCGCGTCCATGTCCTGAGGCACCGAGAGCCCGAGTTCCAATGAGCCTAAGCGTCGTGACATCAATCGACCCTCACGCACTTGACTGCGGTCACATCGGGCGGAAACCAGCCGATCGGCACCGGCGAGCCCGCGGGGTAGCAATTGCCCGCCGGATCGCACCAGTCCGCCGGCAAGCCCGGGAGGATGGTCTCGAGGTTCACCCAGGTTTTACCGAGCCGCACCTGGGAGGAGACGTGTGAGAATGGGCCCCCGTGGCGGGCGATCGCGCAAAAGCGCGTCTCAAAGCCGATCGATTCCAGCGCGCACGCCACCAACACGCTTTGGTCGTCGCAATCCCCCGAGCCCATGCGAAGCGTGTAATCGGGGGTTTGGATGGTCTCAACGTCTCGCACGTCGGGCAGGTATTTGATCGTGTCGCGGACCGTGGCCTGAACCTGGGAGACCTGGCACACGCGATCACGGTTCTCACAGTCACCGGCGAGCCCTTGGGCCCACATCCGCACGAGAGGACTTTTCCGGTACGCGATCACGATCGCCACCATCACGTTGAGCGTTGCACGCACACCGGCATCGCCCGAGGGGATGTACGAGAGCCGGTAGGGCACGGGCACCGTGCCCTCAAGCGGAATATCGTCCAAGCCCATCAATGTGACCGCGCGCATGCGGGGGGATAGGCTCGCCGCGCGCGTCGGTTATGTCAAATGGGCGGGAGACTCCGCGCCGTTCGCGGGGTTGTCGGAGTGCACCTGCTCATCGGCCATCAAGCCAGATTGCGGCCGTGTGACCAGTTGCGGCTCGGGCTCGAGCGTGCGCGGATCATAGATCCAACGCGATGAGCCCACGTGAAAGAGCCGCGTTCGCCGCTCCACGCGCAACGGGACTTTCGCCTGATAGCACAGCGACCAAAAGCCGTGATCCTCGAGCAAGTACCTGCCGTTGTGAGCAAAGCCGATCGGGAAAAAACCTTCGATCGGCACACCGAAGTAGTCACCCTTCGGGATGCCCAGCTCGCGGATCATCGCGAAGGCGTCCCGATGGATGCGCGCGAACCCCAGGCCGTAGGCTGCGACGTAGTTGTGATTCTCGACGCGCTTGACGTACTCGGCGCATACGGCGAGCTCGTCCTTGCGCTGCTCGAAGAGTAAGTCCCAGTCGGAAGGCTGCGCGCCGATGTCATCGTCCCAGAACATGAGCCAATCGCAGGAGCTCTTCAGAAACTCGTGCACGATCAGCATGCGCGGTATCGGCATCGCCCCGCCGTGGATCAAAGGATCATGCACCGCGCGGCCCGTGCGATAGAGCTGCGCGAGCGAGAGCGTGCACAGGGCATCGATACCGCGATTCGAGGGAATCCCGATCATGATCGCACTCGGATCAATGCTCACGCTGCACCCCCGTTGGCTGCGGCCGGCGCGGGTTCCTCGGCCGCGGGGGCGCGCTTGTCCTCTTCGAGCTCTTCACTGAAAAAGGCGACGAGTTCCTGGCGCACCTCATCGCACCAGGCGCGATACTCGGCGATCGGCGGGTGAAACATCACCAGCACATCCCACCAATCCGCGCGCGTCAGCCACTCAATGAACTGCGCAGGCGGCACTGCTCGAGCAAACATGGGCGGCAACGATGCGACGAGCGTCTCGGATGCAAGTTCGGGGTCCATCTGTGACATGGCCCACGCCTGGCAGTTCGTCGCCTGCAGGCGAAGCCAGGGGGTTGCGGCCTCGAGCATCACGCGCTCTTGCAAGTTCACCTCAGGCGCCCCGTTGCCTGCGCCGTTTGAGATCGAGGGCGCGGAGAGCGAGGGCGCACCCGGGCCCGATGAGCTCGCGGGCGGCGAGTGCCCCTCGGGGGCCCCGTTCATCGTCGTCGAGGGCGGCGAGCCAGGCGGCGAGGGTTGCGGCGCTTGCGAGCTCGCCGGCGAGGGCGGCACCGAGCCGGGCACTTGTGGCGGCCGCGCTTGCGCCAAGGGCGATGAGGGCGGCCCCTGGACTCTCGCAACCGGCGCGGACTGCTGCCCGGGCGCCAGCGCGCTCCCCTGGATCTGGCCGCGCTTGGCCTGCAGGATCGCCATTGCGGCGGGTGCGAATTCTTTGAGTACGCTCACCCACGAATCAGAATCCCCGGGCGCCTCGCGCAGCCGGTCGGCAAGCTTCAGCGCCGCATCGATGATACCCGTATCACCGCCCCCGCGGCTGCGCAGCTGATCGAGCGCGGCGAGGGACTTCACCATCTCATCGAGCCCGCCGCCGCTCTTGCCCGCGTTCATGGCGGCAATGAGCGCTACGACGTCGACGGGTTGCGGGGCGGGGCGGGCGATCCACGCGGCAATGACCGTCGCCACGTGCGGGGCGACGAAGCGGACGAGCTCGGCGTAGTCGGTGCCCCCGTTTGCCGGCCGGGCGGCCGGCGCCGGGCGTTCCGTATCGCCGGCTTGCGCGCGCCGGGCGACCGAGCGCGACACGTGCACGCGGCGCGAGGTGCCCGTGATGTACTTGCCGTTATCGTCGATCGCGATGACTTGGTAGTCACCGGCCCCGAAGCGCTCGCCGATCGCAACCGGATCTAGCTCGTCGATCGAGAGATGACAGATCACCCCGCGCTCTTCATGGGGCCCGGAGGTGCGCGAGAGCCGAAAGCGTGCGGTGTCGGCGCCATCGATGCGCCTGAGGGCATCCCGGGCTTCCTCGTCGGTCAGATCTTGCGGCGGATCGTCGCTTGCGACGTCGCCCAAGGTGCGCTCGACCGCGCGTTGCGCCGCAAGTTCGAGCTTGGAATTCAGGGTTTTAGCACGACTCACGTCTGAAACACCCTTCCAGCTCCTCGCCGCAATCACTTTCGAGACGTTTGGCGGCGTGGATCGCAATCGGTCCGCGGTATGCCGTAGGCCAGTGCCGCGTGCAGTCCTCATAGGCGCCAGAAACGATCCGTGCGTGCTTCATGCTGGCACCCACTTGCCCGCGGTTATGTGGCCGTGCGTGCCGCACACGCGACAGAGCAACGACGGGGTGAGTGTGAGAGGTTCGCGCTGCACTACGTTCCAGCCAGTATCGGCGCCGAACTGGACGGCCCACTTCGACCCTTTGAACTCCACCCAGCCCTTGCACCAAGCGCCGTTGTCTAGGCGCGGGTGCCACCAGTCTAGACCGCCAGTCTCCCCCTCGAATTGCTTGAGGGAGATTTTGCAGCCTCCGCCGATGTCCATGGCGTCATCCGGAGGGCCGTATACACGCTCATCCATTGGATCGAGACCTCCAAACACCCTCCCGACGGCCACGCCGGCCGCCGGGAGAATACCACCTCACCCTGCATTATGTTCCACGTGGAACATCAATCGCCCGCGGGCGCGGGGAGGTTGCCGGCGATCTGGTTCGCCGAGCGCGGCGGGAGCCAGTGCGTCACCCCGGGCAGCACGTGCGAGGGGCGCCACTGGTAGCAGCGAAAGTGCGGCGGGGCGGGCGGGTAGAACGCGATAAAGGCGCGTTGCTTCACCATCTCGGTCCGCGGTTTGCCGTTGATCACGACCGCCGAGCCGTCTGGCTTTAATATCGGCCGCTCGAATTGCGCTTCCACCTCGCGCGCGGCCGGCGGGTTCAAGGTGCACACGGTCTGCACGGTCGGGCCGGGCTCGTCCGCCCATTGGCCGGTTTGATCCATGTGAGCCCAGCATGCGCAGGTCTGACAGGTGCGCCGGGCGAGTTCCTGTCGGTTTTTTTCCTCGGTTGACATAGACTTACCTCTTGCATTAATTTCCACCGCGAAGGGTTGAGCCCCCAGACCAGGTTCACACCCGTATATCGGGTTCGCGCCTCGACACCGCGGGCCCGTACTACCGGCCCGCGCCGCGCCTCGACACCGCGACTCGGGCCGTTCTTTTGTCCGCGCTTGCATCCGAGGGGCGGTCACAAATCCTTGAAAATCAGGGCGCACCGCACGGCGGGGCCGCCGGGAGCGCTCAAACCAGCTTCACAAACGGGACTTTGGCGGTCGCGCGGTCCATCTCGGCCGCAAAGCCGGCAATTCCTCCGGGGGCCAAGGTCCTGTACAGGCGCTCTAGGTACGTTCCGGGCCCCGGGGGGAGCGACTTATCCTCCGGTATCGAGTCAAGAAGAGGGGCCCGGCGCACGTACCGGCCGCATTGCAGGCTCACAGAGCCGAGCCACACGACAGGGCCCAATGGGTCGGGGTCGGGCGTTTTCAGCCCGTAGAGGCTCCCATAGCCCCGTGTGCGGCGAAATCCGTGGAACGCTCGAAGCCACTCGAGGAGCTCGGCGGACTCCCAGTCGAGCATCGGGGGGGCGCGCGTTGCGCCCGCATCGGCCTTGTCCTGGGATTTGGACAGGGTTGCGGCAACTACGTACTTGATGAGCTCTGCGAGCGCGGCGCCGATCGCCCCGGGGGCCGAGGGTAAAAGTCTAAGCTCGACGTTCCAGTGCCAGGCGCGTCGCAGCTTCCCCCAGTCCACAAAGCCGCGGTGCACGAAGATGACGTTTAGGTGCACGTTCCAGTCGCGCCGCGCGCCTAAGGGCGCCTCGAGCACGGCAAGCGACCCCTCGATCTGCGGGAAGTCGCCTGAGCGCATGAGCCGGCGGAAGCGCTGGAAGATCGCATCCATTCCGGCCCGGAGTTTCCCCGGCGCGGCGTTGGGCATGGTGAATACCGCATAGGTGAGCCGGGCGCCTGAGAGTTGCGCTGCACGCATGGCGGGCTCCACGCGCCGGCGCAGCCGCATGGCCTCTTCCCGCGCATCATCTGGACAGAGTCTCGAGAGCCCGGCTTTCGCATCCCAGAATACGACCGGGAGCCCGGTCTCAAGCCGCACTCCCCATTGGCCCGAGAGGCGCGCGCGACGGAGCTTCTCCGGCAAGCGATGGATCCAGGGCTCGCACACGTGCGCGGTGTAAGAGGCGATCTTGTCAGCGAGGGCCCGGCGGATCGCGGCACGCTCGTCGTACCCCGCGAGTGCGAGTTCCAATTGCTGTCCGGCGTGCTCGGCGGCCGGATGGAGCGCTGCGTAGCTGTGCCGGCGGTCATCGAGGCTCGTGTAGAACGTCGCCCCGAATTCCCCGGACTCGCCCGCCTGGCGCGCGCGCTGCTCGTACTGGTCGGTCTCGAGCTCGAAGGGGAAAGGCGGGTCGGGCTCAAAGCCCTCGGGATCGGCGCACCGTTCACCCGCGACGCGCATGCCTTACACGGGGTCCGGCGCGAATTCGACGACGTAGCGCCCTTCGGCGCCGGGCCACGCGTACCCTTCCGCCGCATTCACGCACGCAATGTGCAGCCGGCGCATCGCGCGGGTCAGGCGGATGCGTCGATCGCGATCGCGGGTGCGTCGGTACCGCAGCCACAAGTCTGAGAGCTCGGCGCGCCAGCACTCGACCTGGCCGACGAGCTCGTCCGGGTAGCACAGGTGCGGGCCGTCCAGCACGGGGATCAGCACGAATCGGAACGGGAGCTCGCGGAAAGCGCGGCGCGTGAGCGCGTGGGTAAAGATGCGCAAGTCTTCGGCGATCATGAGCGCGGGCCGCCGCCCTCGCCGAAGATCCAGGCGCAGCCGCGGGCGAGCTCGAGAGCGCGGCGGGCCGCCACCAGGAGCGAGCGGCGGGCGTGGGCCGTCAATTCATCCCAGCGCGCCGGCGGAAGTTCCTCGCGCCCCGAGAGGGCCCAGAGCGCACGTTGCTCTGAGGCGCTGAAGGTAATGGTTCCCAAACCATCCCAGGCTTGCGCAAACCGGGCGACGAAATCGAGCACCCGGGCATCCGCGCCCAGCGCGTGCGCGATGAGCTCGGCCGCCAGGCGCGGGGATTCTTGAAAGGGTTCGGATGGGTCGCGGAATTCGCTCGACACGGGCAAAGCCCCCCCTCCCCCGCGGCTTGTGTGGTGGGTGCCGCGATGGGTCGCGGGGCGAGGTTATGAAAAACCGGGCTCGGACGTCAACCGGGCGGGAGCTCGAAGGAGGCGCACAGGTCGCCTGCGACGTAATCGACGGAGAACTGCGGGGGGGCGCCGAGCTCGACGCACCGGCGCTCGAGGTCCGCCAGGCGCGCCCGCCGGTAGGCATCGTGCACCCGGCGGATGAGCTCGCGCGTGCGCACCGCACAGGCCGGGCAGAGCTCGTGCGCCGGCTGCACGGAGTGTGCGATCACAGCACACCCGCCAGGCGCCGGTTGCGCCACTCGACCGTCAAGCGCTCGAGCTCGCGCGCCTCGTGCGCGGTGAGCGTGTCATGGACCCGGAGAACTTCCAGGGCCGTCAGGCGGGCGAGAATCTCCGCACTCGTCATCCTCGGGGAACAGTGGAACATGGCGTTGCGCTCCCTTGCTGGCGTCCGGCGCGGTCGCGGTCAGGATCACAAACACGACCAACATCACGCCGAACAGAGAGCCCACGATATGCAGTGCCATGATTGAAAGTGCTGCGTTGGATCACACCGGGCGGGTGCGGCGCGCGATCGGTGTCACAGACTCGCCCGGTCGCGGCGCTTATGTCAAGAACGCGACGACCGCCACCAGGCCGATGACGGTGGCTGCGATCCAAACAATGGAGCGGAACCGTGCGCGCTCGGGATGCAGGCTCGTGAGCAGATTGCCGTAGATGCACAGTGCGATCGCACCCAGTGCGAAGAGAATCGGGAGGGGATCGTTCACGGCCGTGCTCGGTACAGATGTTTGAAGCCGGGCCAGTCGAGCCCGTGCCAGCGGCGCCAGAAACACCCGCGCGATGCGCACTCCCCGGCCGGTCCGATGCAGTGCGGCCAATCGGCGCCAACCTTGAGACCGTCCGGGA
>Ga0335073_10015220_pt1 | contig 10759 bp, 10 predicted proteins | sample Lox_Sample_22_FD_207093 | JGI IMG/M metagenome (GOLD analysis project Ga0335073, IMG submission 207093) | Soil microbial communities from Loxahatchee National Wildlife Refuge, Florida, United States - Lox_Sample_2.2 | ecosystem: Environmental > Terrestrial > Soil > Wetlands | place: USA...
GTGCGCTGTTGATCATGACGGCGGTCACCGCGCTCGGCCTCTTGGCGCTGCTGTTGCGACAGATCGGGGTGGCCGCCGCCTCCAATCCCGTCGTCGCGCTCGCGCTGCTCATCGTGGGCTCCACGGGAGTCATCTCAATCCTGCTTCCGTATGCAGCCGAGAGTTATCCGCTGCGGATCCGCGGTCGGGCGACGGGCTGGGTGGCCGGCTGCAGCAAGGCCGGCGGCCTGATCTGCCAAGGGTTGAGCGTGCTGGCTCTGGTGCCCGCGATCGGCGCGGCGGCGATCGAGATCGCGATTCCCGTACTGCTCGGCCTGGCGCTCATCGCCCTCTACGGCCACGAGACGCGCGGCCGCGACCTGCGCGTGCTCGAGGCCTGACGTCGCTCACGCGCCCAGAAACATCCGGTACGCGGGATTCTCGGTCTCCTCCGCGTACGCATAGTGCAGCTCGTTGAGATGCTGCAGGAAGTCAGTGCGCTCCGCGGCAGGTACCTGGATGCCGGCGAGCACGCGGCCATAGTCGGAGCCGTGGTTGCGATAGTGGAACAGGCTGATGTTCCAGCGGCCGCCCACCGCATGGAGGAACTTGAGCAGCGCCCCGGGACGCTCCGGGAACTCGAAGCGGTAGAGCAACTCGTCGCGGATGCCGCGCGCGCGGCCGCCGACCATGTACCGCACGTGTAGCTTCGCCATCTCGTTGTCGGTCATGTCGGTGACCGCGTAGCCGGCATTGCGCAGTGCGGCGACGACCGCATCCTTCTCGGCGCGACCCTGGGAGAGGCCGAAGCTGACGAAGATCTGCGCGGCCTGCTCGCTCTCGTAACGGTAATTGAACTCCGTGACGTTGCGGTCGCCCAGCATCTCGCAGAAGCGCAGGAAGCTGCCCGGCCGCTCCGGAATCGTGACCGCGAGCAGCGCCTCGCGCTCGCCGCCCAGGTCGGCGCGCTCCGCCACGTGGCGCAGGCGGTCGAAGTTGATGTTGGCGCCGCTGTTGATCGCGACGACACGCTTGTCGCGCCAACCCTCGCGGGCGACGTACTTCTTCAGTCCGGCGACGGCCAGTGCGCCGGCAGGCTCCACGATGGAGCGGGTGTCTTCGAACACGTCCTGGATGGCGGCGCAAATCTCGTCCGTGTCGAGCAGCAGGATCTCATCGACGTGGCCGCGGCACAGCGAGAACGTTTCTTCTCCCACCCGCCTCACCGCGACGCCGTCGGCGAAGATTCCAACCCTGTCCAGGGTGACCCGCCGTCCGGCTTTCAGCGACTCGTACATCCCGGCCGCGTCCTCGGGCTCCACCCCGATGATGCGGATGTTGGGATAGAGGTACTTGACGTACACCGCGATGCCGGCGATGAGCCCGCCGCCGCCAACCGGCACGAAGATCGCATCGAGGTGACCGCCGGTCTGGCGCAGCAGCTCCACGGCGATGGTGCCCTGGCCCGCGATGACGTCCGGATCGTCGAACGGATGGACGAACACGAGATTGCGTTCCCGCGCGAGCTCCAGAGCCCGCTCGAGCGCCGTGTCGTAGTCATCGCCGTGCAGCACGACCTCGCCACCGAGATCGATGACAGCCTGCACTTTGATCTGCGGCGTGGTGCGCGGCATGACGATCGCCGCCGGCATCCCCCGCCGCTTGGCAGCCAGCGCTACGCCCTGCGCGTGATTTCCCGCGGAAGCGCAAACGACCCCGCGCCTGGCCGCCCCGTCCGACAGATGCGCAATCCGGTTGTAGGCGCCGCGCAACTTGAAGGAGAACACCGGCTGCAGGTCTTCGCGCTTCAGCAGTACGTAGTTCCCGAGCCGCCGCGACAGCCGCGGCGCCTCCTCCAGAGGCGACTCGATCGCGACGTCATAAACGCGAGCCTTGAGAATCCGCTCGATGTAGGGACTGGCCATGCCGCCAGCTTAGCGAATTCCGCAAACGGCGGGTTATCAATGCTCCGGGGTGCCGGCGGAAGGTCGGTCCACGATCGGCGGCTGCTTATTGCCGGCCGTCTGCCGCGCGTTCGACAGCGCCGCCTCCATCTCCGAGGGCGGCGCCTCAGGCAGCTCCACGACCCGAAACGGCGGCCGGTCCGGATACTTCTGCAGCAGAAGCGGCATCGCCACGTTGTACACGGGTGTACCCGCGCTCGTTCGCCCCTCCGGCGTACCGTGATGTGCGTGCCCGTGAAAGACGACATCGACCGGGTGTCTGTTGAGCGGCTCCTCGAGCCGCCCGGTGCCGAGGTAGGGATGGATTTCGAGCGGCTCCCCTTCCACCGTGCCGCGGATCGGCGAGTAATGCAGCAGCGCGATCCGGCGCCGCGTTCGCAGCCGCGCCAGCGCCCGCTCGAGCTTCAGCGCCTCGTCGATCGCCTCCTGCACGAAGCGCTTGGTCGCCTGCTCGCCCCAGGCGCCGAGCGTCGCGCGGCCGAAGCCACCCGCGAACCCCTTGGCCCCTGCGATCCCGACGCCGCCGAGCTCGTACGCCTCTCCGTCCAGGACCTTGACGCCGGCCTCCGTGAGAATGCGACAGACGTCCTGTTCCTGGCCGGACTCGAAGTCATGATTGCCGAGCACCGCGACTATGGGAATTCGAACGGCGGCGTTGAGCTCCTTCGCGAGGATCGCCGCCTCCTCGGGCAGGCCATAATCGGTGAGGTCGCCGCAGAGGAGCAGCACGTCCGCATGATCGTTGACCGGCGCGAGGAGCGGCTGCAGCGCCCCCTGCGAGGTCTTCTTCACGTGCAGGTCTCCGGCGGCGGCCAGGCGCATGACTTGCTTGTGCTCCACGGTAGTTTCGCCATGGAGCAAGCCGCATGCCGCCGAAGCACGAGCATCAGGCAGAGCTCGACGAGGGGGCCCGCGCCTTCTACGTGCGGACTCTCGGCCTGCTCGGCCGCGCGGGCATCCCGTTCCTCGTGGGCGGCGCCTACGCGCTGAATCATTACACGGGCATCGAAAGGCACACGAAGGACTTCGATGTCTTCGTGCGGCGCGAGCATTACGGGGACGTCGCACGGGTGCTCGGCGCCGCCGGCATCGCGACGGAGCTGACATTTCCCCACTGGCTCGGCAAGGCGAGCTGCGAGCACGGCGACATCGATGTGATCTTCAGTTCCGGCAACGGGCTGTCGCAGGTCGATGACGGCTGGTTCGAGCACGCCATCACCGGGCCGGTGCTTGGAGTCGAGGTGCGCATCTGCCCGCCCGAGGAGATGATCTGGCAGAAGGCGTTCATCACCGAGCGCGAGCGCTACGACGGCGCCGACGTCATGCATCTGCTGCTCGCCTGCGCCGAGCGGCTCGACTGGCGGCGGCTCCTCGCGCGCTTCGATGGGCACTGGCGCGTACTGCTGTCGTATGTGAGCCTCTTCGGGTTCGTGTATCCGTCCGAGCGCGCACGCGTTCCGGAGTGGGTCGTGAGCGAGCTCATCAGGCGGTTGGCCCGCGAGCTGCGCGCGCCACCGCCGCCGCGCCGGGTGTGTCAGGGCACGCTGCTCTCGCGCGAGCAATACCTGACTGACATCGGTCCGTGGGGGTTCGAAGACGCGCGGGTGACGGTGGCAGGATCAATGACGATCGAGGAGGTGGCGCACTGGACGCGCGCGATCGAGGACGGCCACTAGGGTCAGTCCGAAAGCAAATAAGTAAGCGGCCCAGGGCCGCTCCCTGGGCCGCGAGGCGAATCCCTGTCACTCGGCTGGCCGCGCAAATCGTCGGGAGCGATTTACTCGGCGCATCCATGCGCCTCGGCCCTACGGGCCCGCCTGTCTGCGCCAGGCGTTCAAAATCGCTCCCCGCGATTTTGTGCGCCAATCAAACAATGATCAATCGCGCAAAAAGGAGTCCACCGCCTGCGCGGCGATCTGCGGCGCCGTCTCGAATAGCGAGGCATCCCGATCCGGCAGCTCCACTAGCCTGGTCCGCGCCGGGACATCGCGCGCCTGTCCCTTGTTAGCTACAACTTCCTCGCCGAGGCGCAGGACGAGAAGCGGGACGGCGAGCTGTGCCAATCGGGCCCGCAGTTGATAGCTGCGCTCCGCGGCAACGGCCGCATCGGCCCGAGCGCCGTTACGCAGGCGTTCCGCCAGTGCGGCCGTCGCGACATCAGGCGGCGCATCCGGCCCGACGTACGCCACTGCCCGGCGCCATTCCGCCAGGAGGTGGCTGCCATCCAGGGCCGGCGCCAGCGGCGGCGGCTCGGCGGCGCTCGCAGACAGCGGCGGCGAGACGAGTATCAGCCGCCGCACATGTGCCGGCCGCGCTGCGGCCAGCTCCGTCGCGACCGCGGCGCCGAAACCGTGGCCCAGCACGTCGATCTGACGCAGGCGCATGGTCGCGAGAAAGTCGCCGATCGCCGCCGCATGCTCCGCGACACCCGCGCCGGGAGGTGGCGGATCAGAATCCCCGAAACCGGGTAGATCCGGGGCAAAAACCGAGCGTCCTGTCCCGATAACCGTGAGAAAGCGCGCAAAAATGCTCCCGGAGTGGGGGAGGGGGTGCAGGCAAAGGAGGGGGGTGCCCTCCTCGAAGCCGCCACCGGCGGGAATCGCGTTGTGGACGTGCAGCTGGCCGTAGCGGCATTCGAAATAACCGCGTCGGAGTCGCGGTTGCGCGGCTGCCGCGGGGCGGGAGTGTGAGGCTTTAGGCATGGTGGTAGCCGCGATTGTGCCGCAGCGGCCGTTCGGGTTTAAGCTATTCGCATCATGCAAATCCTGGCTAAGTCCCTGGCTATCATGGTCGCCGTGCTCGCGCTCGCGGGCTGCGGTCTTGCCGAAACCGGCGTCACGGCGGCGGCCGGCGGTGCTTCCGCCGCGCAGGATGCGAAGCAGGCGAAGGACACGGAGGCAAAGCTGCAGCAGCAGATCAATGCCGCCTATCAGCAGGATGCGGCAAATCGCAAAGCGGCGGAGGCCCAAGCTCAATAGTTATTCAGGCGCAGGGAGGTGCCCCGCCGCCGCAGGTGGCGGACGTTGAGCCAAAAACCACACTTTTTGGCTCAACCGCGCCGGGCCGGGCAGGAGGCCGGATCCAGCGCTTCTGAACAGCGAGGCGGATCCATGCGCAATCTCGAAGTCAGGATCAGGCGGCCACCGGCGACAGCCGAGGACTTCGAGGTAGTGCCGGGAGAAATGCCGCGCCTCACCCACGGCGGGATACTCTGCCGCACCCGCTGGCTGGTGGTCGATCCGTTGACGTACTCGCCGTCCAGTATCGCGGCGCGCTCCGGCACGGGTCCACGGCCCGGTGACGTCGTGCCTGCGTTGGGAGTTTGCGAAGTGCTGGAGTCCCGGCACGATGTATTCGCGGTCGGGCAAAACGTCGTCATCCAATGCGGCATGCGGGAGATGAGTGTCTCCGACGGTCACCATGCTTCCGCCCTGCACCCTGGTCAATCGCCTGCCTCGACGGCGCTTGGGCTGCTTGGCCCCTCCGGCATGGCAGCCTACTTCGGGTTGCTCGACCTGGCGCGGTTGCGCCCCGGCGAGACCGTGCTGGTTTCCGCGGTGGCGAACGTGGCCGGTGCAATGGCGGGCCAGGTGGCATCCATCAAGGGAGCCAGAGTGGTCGGTGTTGGCAGCTCGCGCGACAAATGCGAGTGGGCTACGCGGCGCGCGCGTTTTGCCGCGTGCGTCAATCCTCACGCCGAGAATCTGAATGCCCGGCTGCGCCAGCTGGCGCCGCACGGCTTCGATGTCTACTTCGACAACTCCGGAGGCGAGCTGCTGGAGGCCGTCCTCTCAGGACATCATGTCGCGCCTGGCGGAAGGGTCGTCCTCAACGGCGTCCGCGAGGGTGTTTCAGCTGAATTGCTGCAACGGGCGGGCTACGCCTCGGGGGAGATCGCTCTGCTGCGATTGCATGCGAATCATTACGAGCACCGGCGCAGCGAGTTCCTGAAGGATGCGATAGCCTGGCACGGCGCGCACCGGCTGGTTTACCGGGAAGACGTGGTGGAAGGACTGCAGAACGCGCCCGCGCACCTGGTCAAGGCGATGCGCGGCGAGAACTTCGGCCATCCTCTTATCAGATTGGCGTAAATCGCTCCCGGCGATTTACGCGGCCAGCCCATTCACTCGTTTCACCTCGCGACCCAGGGAGCGGCCCTGGGTCGCTTAGTGATTTGCTTTCGAACGGCGCCGGTCGCTGTTGCTGCGGTGGCGCTATGGCACTATGGCGCTATTTCTTGCGGGCGGGGCGCTTGGCCGACTTCTTCTTCCCGGCGGCTTTGCGCTTCGCCGGGCGCTTTGCGGCCTTTTTGGGCGGCGATTTCTTCTTCGCAGCGGCGCGCTTCGCGGCAGCGGGCCGCTTCTTCGCCTTGGCGGCCGCCTTCTTTTTGGCTGGCGCCTTGGGAGCGGCTGCTTTCGCGGGAGCTTTCCGCGGCGCGGCCGGCTTCTGCGCGGCTGTGCTTGCGGCGGCGTGCTTGGCCGGCTCGTGAACCGCGAATGCGCCACCCTGCGGATCCAGGATTTGCGCGATGCGACTGCCTCCGGGCACCTCCATGGGCCCCTGAGTCACTCTTCCGCCGGCTGCCTTGGCCGCCGCCGCCGCCTTGTCGACGCTTCCGACGCTGATGTAGGTCAGCCAGTGCGGCGGCTTGGAGGCATCCATCAGCTTGTAGGCGCCGCCTACCTGCGTACCGCCGTGCTCGATGAGCTGATAAGTGCCCGCGGGCCCCATGTCATGGGCGGGGCCGCGGCTCCACCCGAAGAGCTCCGAGTAGAACGAGAGGGCAGCCTGCGCGTCGCTGGTGGCCAGCTCGTGCCAGGAGAAATCGGTGGCGGGCGCGCCGGCAGGCGGGGCGCCCGGTGTGAAGATCGCGAACGTGGCGCCCTGGGGGTCGGATAGCACGGCGAAGCGGCCCACGCTGGGGATGTCAGCGGGGGCCCTGAGCACCTTGCCGCCCAGGCGCTCGGCGGCGGCGGCCGTGGCGTCGACGTCGGGCGTTCCGATGTAAATCAGCCAGCTTGGCGGCGCCCCGGACTGGCGCGCCGATTCCGGCTGGGCCATGAGCCCGCCGGCCTGCGCCTTGCCGGAGACCCAAAGCGTGTAATCGGGCATGCCGGAAGGCTGGGTCTTCCACGAAAGGACTTTGGCGTAGAACGTGCCTGCGGCCTGCGGGTCGGTCGTCATCAGCTCGTGCCAGACGAATCGCCCCCGAATCTCAGCGTTGCTCATGTGAGGTTGCCTCTATCTTGACGAGCGGAGTTGTTTCCAACTCCCTACATTCTGCACTCATGCGCGTTGCAGTTCCATGTCTGCTTTTTTATATTGGCGCAAATCGCTCCCGGCGATTTGCGCGAGCGCGGCCGTCCTGCTTTCCTCGACCTCGCGGCCCCGGGAACGGCCCGGGGCCGCTTATTGACTTGCTTTCGACGTGCCGAGAAGTCCGACGAAGTCGCCTTCGAAGGTTGCCATTCGCTGGGCGTCATGGACCAGGTGGGCCGCGAGGGTCAATCGTGCGCGACCGCGGCGCACCAGGGTGACCCGGAACCGCTCCCACGCCAGCTCGTCCGTGAAGCGGCAGACCGCATCGAAGTCCCCGGGAATGGGCTGCTCGTATTCCATGCTGCTGCGCTGGATGACCAGCCGCGCTTGCAAAGCTGCACGCGCGAGTCGAACGTGCAGCAGCGACCAGGCGGAAAGGGTGGCCAGCGAGGCGGCGCTGCCGCCGAAGGCGGTCTCGTTGTGATTGATGTTCGGGGCAAGCGGGACAGAAAGCTGCACGAGCTCCGGGGTCGCCACCCTCACCCGCACGCCCATCGCCACGGAAAGCGGTATCTGCTGATGCAGGTAGCGCTCCAGGAGCGTCTCGGTATCCCACGACATGGCGCTCACATGATCCTCGCGCGCGGTGCTGCCCAGGCGCCTGCGCTCCCAATCCGGCCCTACCAGGCCCCCGTATTCGGCATGGACGTCCACGGTTCAGCGGGCGCAAGGGCCGCGCCGCGCTGCAGCAGCTCGATCGAGATCTGATCGGGAGAGCGCACGAATGCCATCCGCCCGTCCCGCGGCGGCCTGTTGATGGTGACGCCGTGCTCCTTGAGGCGCTGGCAGGTGGCGTAGATGTCGTCCACCTCGTAGGCGAGATGGCCGAAATTGCGGCCGCCGGCGTAGACCTCCGGGTCCCAATTGAAGGTCAGCTCGACCTGCGCCGACTCGTCGCCGGGCGCGGCCAGGAACACCAGGGTGTAACGGCCCTGCGGGTAATCCTTGCGCCGCAGCTCCACGAGCCCGAGCGCATCGCGATAGAAGCGCAGCGAGGCGTCGAGATCCGTCACCCTGACCATGGTGTGCAGGTATTTCACGATGCTTTCCTCAGAACATCTCGGAGGGATCAGGCGGCTTGATGTCCACCTTGTGACGCGAGGCGATGAATTCGCCGGTGATCATTTCCTCGTAGCTCTGGCCCGGGCCCACCATCGGATAGACGCCGGCGTCCGGGTCGATCATGACCTCGAGGAATGCCGGCCCCTCGAACCGAATGAACTGCTCCACTATCCGCGGCACGTCCTCCTTGCGGTCGAGCCGCACGGCATAGCGAAAGCCGTCGGCCTGGGCGGTGCGGATGAAGTCCTTCTTGTGCAGCGACTTGTCGCTCGCCGAGAGGCGCCCCTTGAAGAAGAGCTTCTGCCACTGCTTGACCATGCCGTCGCCGAAGTTGTTGAGAACGACGATCTTGATGGGCAGGTCGTAGGTGGTCACCGTCTCGAGCTCCCCTATGTTCATACGGATGCTCGAGTCGCCGTCGATGTCCACGACCAGGCGCCGCGGATGTGCGAGCTGCGCACCGATCGCCGCGGGTAGCCCGAAACCCATGGTCCCCATGCTGCCCGAAGACAGCCAGAGCCGGGGGCGACGGAAATCGCAGTACTGCGCCGCCCACATCTGGTGCTGGCCGACGCCGGTGGTGATGATCGCCTCGCCGCGGGTGTGCCTGTTGATCTCCTCGATCACGTAGTACGGCTGAATGAGCGGGCTCTCGCGGTCATAGCCCATGGCGTGCACGCGCTTCAGCTCCGCAAGCGCCCGGTGCCATTCGCCGTAGTCGCGCGTGAACCCGGCACGACGGCCGTGCTCGGTCAGCGTGCTCAGCGCCTCGCCGAGGAGGCCCACGTGGCTCCACTGCGCGTGCTTGACCTTGTTGATTTCCGCGCGGTCGATGTCGAGGTGGGCGATCCGCTTCGCACCGCGCGCGAACTTCGCGGGCACGCCCGCCACTCTGTCGTCGAATCGCGAGCCGGCCGCGATGAGGAAGTCGCAGTCCTCGACGGCGTAGTTGGCGAAGGCGGTGCCGTGCATTCCGAGCATGCGCATCGCCAGCCGGTGCGTCGTGTCGATGGCGCCGATGCCCATCAGCGTGGTCACGACCGGAACGTCGAAAGCCGTCGCGAACTCGGTGAGCGCTCCGGCGGCGTCGGCATTGATCACACCGCCGCCCGCGTAAATCAGCGGCCGGCGCGCCTCCCCGAGCATCTCGAAGAACCGCTCGGCGTCGCGCGGCTCGACGACCTGATCGGCCAGTTCCTTCATGCGGCGCCGGTAGCCGGGCAGGGGCAGGGTGCCGGCACCCTGGAAGACGCCCTCCCAATTCTGCACGTCCTTCGGAATATCGATGACCACTGGACCGGGTCGGCCGGTGCGTGCCAGCTCGAAAGCCGAGCGCACCGTCGCCTCCAGCCGCGACGGATCGGTGACCAGAAAGACGTGCTTCGCAACGGAGCCCATGAGGGCCGCGACAGGTGCTTCCTGGAAGGCGTCCGTACCGATCGAAGCGCGGGCGACCTGACCACAGATCACCACGATCGGCACCGAGTCCGCCATGCAATCGCGAATGGGCGTGACCGTATTGGTCGCGCCGGGACCTGAGGTCACGAGACAGACGCCCACGCGGCCGGTGGCACGCGCGTACCCCGCTGCCATGAAGCCCGCCCCCTGTTCGTTCGCGGGGACGATCAGCGGAATCTGTGCCCCACCCCGCTGCGCCTGCTCCTCGTTGTGGAGGAACACGGCGTCGTACGTCGGCAGAATGGCGCCGCCGCTGTAGCCGAAGATGGCTTCGACGCCCTCATCGGCCAGCACCTGTACGATCATCCGCGCCCCGGACATGGTCTGGCCGGCCAGCGGATTGCCGACAGGACGGGGCTGGATGACGGTGTCGCTCATGCGAAGCTCTCGGAATCGCCTGGATTACCCGCGCGGTGGTCTCGGGAGACTAGCAGGTCGATCCGCGGCACGAAAGCTGCGCGAATGGCCGCCTCGCGCCCGATCCTTTATTCTGGCCCCGCCACAGCCATCCGAGCGGAGCATGCGTCATATTATTGCGATTCTGCTGCAGAACGAGGCCGGCGCCCTGAGCAGGGTCGCGGGACTGTTCTCGACCCGCGGCTACAACATCGAGTCGCTCTCCGTCGCGCCGACGGACGATCCGACCGTCTCGCGGCTCACCCTGGTCACCACCGGCTCGGATGCCGTCATCCAACAGATCGTCAATCAGCTCAACAAGCTCGTGGACGTGGTCAACGTCGAGGACATGACGACCGGCGAGCATCTCGAGCGAGAGCTGATCCTGCTGAAATTGCGGGTCCGGCCGGCGGATACCGATGCGGTCCGGGGCTACGTCGTGCGCACGGGCGGTCGGGTCCTCGACCCGGCGCCGGACGGATTCATCGTGGAGCTCACGGCGAGCGAGGCGGAAATCGACAGCTTCACGGCCGATCTCGCCCGCGGCGCGGAGCTTCTCGAGGTCGTGCGCAGCGGCGCCC
>Ga0335073_10015221_pt1 | contig 10758 bp, 10 predicted proteins | sample Lox_Sample_22_FD_207093 | JGI IMG/M metagenome (GOLD analysis project Ga0335073, IMG submission 207093) | Soil microbial communities from Loxahatchee National Wildlife Refuge, Florida, United States - Lox_Sample_2.2 | ecosystem: Environmental > Terrestrial > Soil > Wetlands | place: USA...
ACAGTGGTCTCCACGCCCGAGCAGTTCAAGGCGCTGGGCCATCCGATGCGCCACCGGCTGCTGTTCGCGCTCGGCCAGGGCGACGCAACAATCAGTCAGCTTGCCGCCGCCCTCGCGAGCAACAAGGGCAACATCGCGCACCACCTGAGAGTGCTCGCCGACGCGGGCCTGGTCCAGCAGGCAGGCACCCGCACGGTCCGGGGCGGTACGGAGCAGTACTACCGGCGAGTGTCCCGCGCCCTCAGCTACAGCGACCCGGCGACGACCGAGTCGGCTTTCCGCGCGCTCGCCGCCGATATCGCGGCCGCAGAGCCCGACCCGTTCCTCGTGCTCCGCTACCTCCGGCTCAGTCCTGACCGGGCCGCGGAGCTGCTGGCTACCCTCCACGGCATCGCCGACCAGCCCGAGGACGAGCACGCCGCCGAGGAGAACCGGTACGGCCTGCTGCTCGGCCTGTATCAGCCGACGCAAGCACCGCCCGCTGGCGAGCCGCGGGCCTAACTGTCAGCCGGCTTGCGCCATTGCAGGGAGTAACGCCAGAAGACCAGCCGCCGCACCTGCGCGCCTGGCAGCAGGGCCGACGCTTGCCGGCGGACCTGGCGCGTCGTCAGGCTCCCGTCAAGCATGGGCATGATCGCGTGGCTGGGCTCGATCGCGCACCAGCGCCCGCCGGCTGTCGCCCGGAGGATGGCGAAGGCAGTCCCGAAAAGGAGCTCACCAATCGCCGCGCACGCTTCAGCCGGCAGTTCGCGCGGCAGGTCAGTCCGCGGCAGCGCGACGACTGCCAGGACGCCACCCGGCCGCAAGGCTCGAGCCAGGCGCGGCAAGACCTCGTCCAGCGGCATGTGGTGCAGCGCGGTGTTGGAGACGATGGCGTCGTAGTGAGCAGCTGGCAGCGTCTCAAGCAGGACGTCAGCCAGGCGGCAGCTGACGTTCGCCGGTGCCACCAGCCTGGCCTGCTCGATCATGGCGGGCGACCGGTCGAGCGCGTCGACGTGGTCCGCCCGGCTGGCGAGTGCAGCCGCCAGCGAGCCAGCCCCGCACCCGACATCCAGCACGCGGCGACATCGCCAAGGCAGCTGCCGCATCAGCATGCGCTCGTAATAGGCGTTGTGATCCCAGCTCAGCGCGCCCATCGCTCCCGATCCTGACAGCGGCTGCCCGATTGCCTTGGTAGGTTAGCTCCCCCGGCGAAAGTGGGTAACGGTGAAGGCGCTCGTATTCCGCCACAATCTTGCCCGTGAGGCTGCCTCGACCATTGCCGGGCGAGTCGATCAGCGTGCCTTCGTTTCCCGCATGGCGCCGGCTCGCATCGAGGATGTGCCCGAGCTTCCGCTGCCCGCCGAGGACTGGGTGCGGGTGGACACGACCTTCTCGGGCCTGTGCGGTTCCGATGTGAAGCAGATCCTGCTCAACGGCGCCCGTGACAATCCGCTGACCGCGCTGGTGTCGTTCCCCCATGTACTTGGCCACGAGGTCGTCGGGCGCCGGACGGATACCGGGGAACGCGTCGTGCTGAACCCGTGGCTGTCGTGCGGGCCCCGCGGGATCGACCCGCCGTGCGTGGCCTGCAAGGAGGGCCGCTACACGTGGTGCAGGAATTTCCGCTCCGGTGACCTGCCGGTCGCGATCCACATCGGGAACTGCGCGGCAGCCGCCGGGGCGCACGCTGAGCGGTTCGCGGCGCATCCGTCGCAGCTGTTCACCATTCCCGATGACGTCTCCGACGAGGCAGCCGTGCTGGCCGACCCCGTGAGCGTCTCGCTGCGCTCGATCCTGCTCGCGCCGCCACCACAGGACCAGCCGGTGCTGGTCTACGGCTCAGGAACGCTCGCGTTCGCCGCGATCGCGCTGCTCCGGCACCTCTACCCCGCCACGCAGGTGTGGGCGGCGACCCGCTCCGGCAAGCGGGCGGAGCTGGCGACCCGGCTCGGGGCGCACGTAGCGCTGTCCTCTTCCCCCGACGAGCTCGTCGCCCAGGTTGCCCGCCGAGTCGGCGCGACACCGCTCGAACCGTGGAGCAAGCGCGACTGGCTGCAGGACGGTCCGGCAGTCGTGTACGACACGATTGGCTCCATCGAGACTGTCGAGACCTCGCTCCGCCTGCTCGCGACGGGCGGCTCGCTCGTCGTCTCCGGGGTCGAGCCGCCGAAGCGCTTCGAGTGGACTCCGCTCTACTTCAAGGAGCTGCACGTCATCGGCTCGAACGGCTTCGGCATCGAGGACATCGGCGGCGTGGCCAAGCACGCGATGGAGCACTACTTCGACTTCATCGCCGCCGGCCTGGACCTGACGCCGGTCATCACGCACCGCTTCCCGCTCGAGCGCTGGGACGAGGCGGTCCTGACGCTGAAGAACGCCAGGCGCACGGGCGCGGTCAAGGTCCTGCTCGAGCCTCATCGAGCCGCGTAGTCAGGCCTTGCGAACGGCCAGCTGCTAGCGAGCCACTGGCAGATCGCGTCGTATAGCGGCTTGTCCAGCTCGGCCCGGTCGGCCCGGACCCAGGAGCGCACGTCAGCGTCGTAACCCTCGCGGCGCGCCGGGTAGATGTACAGACAGCCGATGACATCACCGGAGGCCGGGTCGAGCACGGTGTAGGTGAACCCGGTGCGGTCGCCGAAGTCGCGCGCGTGCCTGGCCAGGTCGCCAGCGTTCTGCTCCAGCGACATCGTGTCAGGCGGCCAGGTGCGGCCGGCGAAACCAGGCGTCTGCCTGATGTGCTGGATGCTGCTCGTCCAGGCCGCGTGATCCGCCTCGTTGTGCTGCACCCCGAGCGGCTCCAGCACGAACAGTTCCGTTCGCAATCCGGCCGGAACCGCAAAGTCAGCCGGGACGAGTGGCGCTGGCGTCATCGAGCCAGGCTAGTCCGCACTCGATCCGTTCGCGAGATCAGAAATGTAGCCTGACCACGCCACCAGCCCTGTCCGTCAAGCGGGGGGCGACCTCAGAGGAGGAACCGTGTCTTCCACTGTTCTGTACATGTCCATGTCGCTCGACGGGTACATCGCGGGCCCGAATGACGGACCCGGCAATCCGGGCGGCGATGACTTCGGCCGGCTCCACGACTGGCTGGGAAGTGGCGACTCCAGCACTGGCGAGGGTCATGACGGGTTCCGGCCGACCGGTGAGCAGAGCGGCATCGTGTTCGAGGAGATGATGAGCACGGGCGCCGTGGTCGTCGGGCGCAGGACGATCGAGCAGGCCGGGTACTGGGGCGGCGAGCATCACGGCGGAGTGCCGATCTTCGTGCCCACTCACCAGCCGCCTCTGGAGAATCCGCCGGGTCAGGTGCGCTTTATCACCGATGGCATCGAATCTTGTGTGGCACAAGCCAAGGCAGCGGCCGGCGACCGGAATGTGCTGGTGCACGGCGCGGTCACCGCCCAAGAATGTTTGCGTGCGGGGGTCCTGGACGAGTTGCAGATCCACCTGATCCCCTTTCTCCAGGGCAGGGGCCGTCGCCTGTTCGACACCTTGCCCAGGGAGATCGAACTCGATGTCCTTCGCGTGATCGACACCCCCGAAGCCACCCACCTCCGCTACCGCGTCCGTCGCTGACGGGATCCAAGGAGGAGCGGGAAGACCTCGAGGATGTGCTGAGGGCGACTAGGGCGGCTCTATATCTTGGAGCCGCACTGTCGAGTACCAATCACTCGCCTCGCCTCGCATGAGCGTCGCTACGGTGAGCGCCACCTGCTGAATATCGCGAAGATTGACCGCCCGCGCGAGCTGGCTGCGAGCCTGGTCGAGGCTGATGGCAAAGAGCCTCGACCGCTCGGAATGGCGCGCGTAGTCTCGCTGCGCGCTGTACCCGCTGAGAGCTGCTCCGACGGCCGGCACGACGATCGACAAGAAGCTCCACAGGGAGTGCGCCTGAGCGACGCCCGTGCTGTGTATCAGTGCTGCTACGGCACTGATGGCGAACAGGGTTATCGCAATCCAGATGAACCGCTTGGATCGGTCCTCGTAGTTGCGGGACGTCCGGATGTGATAGTGAAGCTGATCAGCAATCCATTGGCTCTCAAGCACGGCGCGCGTTACCTGGAAATTCTGCGGAATATATGTGGGTCGGGACCACCAGACCTCATCGACCGCGCGATCGATCCAGCTTCCATCATCGCCACCTCGCGAGTCCGAGAAGCTGAGCAGAGAGTCATGGGTGACAGACACCCCGGCCAGCCCGAGGAAAACGAGCGAGCGAATTCGTTCCGCGAGGTACCGGGACGATATCCACCGGTCATGCCATGCACTGAAGCGAGCAAGCAGAAGCAGTGCCGTGACGCAGAGCAGCACTCCGAACTCGAACCACGCATAGCGTTCGTGCCGCGGCTCATAGATCACTTGCGTCGCCACGATCGCCACTGCTACGGCGGCGAACGCATACAGCAGGCGGGTCAGCCAGAACCATCGCCGCTGAAGCCCGTTCGCGATCGCGTCCGCGCGTGCGAAGTAGCACGAGACGTGCTCACACAGCTCTGCCGCCCCATCCAGCCCGATCGTGCTCAGCCCGCGCAGCAGGGGCTTCTCATTGACAGCGGCCGCCGTCGGCATCGACTCCTTGTTGTACCGATCCAGGTGCTTCGCCGCGACAGGCTGGAGCGGGGCCACCGGAGCGCGCGGCTCGAGTGCCAGCTCGGCCCGGCCTTCCTCGGTTCGGATCCAGAAAATCGGCTTCTTGCGCTGCTGCGCATAGGCGAAGATGTCGGCCGTGCCGCCTCGGCCGCGGGCGGGCTGCCCGTCCCAGATGAAGACCATGACGTCACTTCGATCGACGACTGCCTCCCCTGCTGATTGGTAGGCATCGTCGCGTGACGCGGTGGGTGCAACCACCTCCTTCACCGCGGCACTGGCCAGCAATTCCCCGAACTCGCGCTTCGACCCTGCCGACAGGAAATCCGCATCGTAGCTGGCCTGCTCGAGGGGAAGGATCGCCTCTAGCTGACAGGCGTCTGGGTGCTGGCTGTAAGCCTTCGCCATGGCGGCCACTACTAGCCGGTCGGCGCCCTCAGCCAGTGACGACACCATGGAAAGGCCGGTTGGGGTCGAGGCTGTCGCGATCGCGTCCCGCGCCCGGATAATCCGTTGGCATGCGTAGCCGAGGACGTGCTCAAGGTCGGGGAACGACGCCGTGATGTCGCGGTGGCCGGAGACCCCAACCCTCAGCCGAAGCGGCAGCTTGCCGCGGCCTACGTCCGGCTGGTCATTCACTCACAGCCACGACCTGCTGAGGAGCGTTAGAGCCCCGTTGGAGCCTGAGCTGCCGCCTGCGGCTATTCCGATGACATACAGCACGACTATCGCCATGCTTATCCAGAAAAACATCACCACACGCGAGGACGCCTTCTTAGCCGTCGCCAGGTCGCTGGCAGCAAGGCTGGGCTTCACTCGGGCCGCGTAGACCACGGCAGGTATGCCAGTCGGAAAGAAGAAGATCAGCGCAAAGATTGCCATCGCCCAGTGCGGTGACACGGTGACATAGCCCGCCGCAGGCGGCGCAGCGCCCGCTGTAGCCGCAGCCGCGGTGGTACCTGACGGACGCGGGGTCGAACTTGAAGTCGGGGTGGCACTCGAACTCGGGGTAGAACTCGCACTCGCTGCGGCATCGCCTGCCGGATCCTCCGCGGGCTTCGGGTCCGGCCGCTCGGTGTGTGTTCTCGTGTGGTGGTCGTCATCATTGATGCTTTGCATGAGCAGGGCAATTCGCCGGTCGACTGCCGCGTACAGATCCGAACGCCGCTGCATCTGGTTGAGTAGTTCTAGCGCCACCGGTCTCTCGACCGGGTCAGCAGTGGGCGCAAATGCGCCCTCGATGCGTCCGACGACAGCCAGTTGCTGATCAAGATTCAGCGATGCAGCATTCACCTGATCGCCGATGTTGCCCCAGTATGAGGAAGGAGCGTCCGGTGACCTGGGAAGCGGATTCGGGAGCGGCGGAGCCGTCGGAAGCCGGTTCACCGCCCCGATAAGCCGAAACGCAGCGGTCTCATCCGGGCGCGAGTAGTCGACAATCTCGAGCCGCGATATATCAGAGGGCAGCGTCTCGGCATTAAGCGCTTCCACTGTTAGCGGCAGGATGGGCTTGCCGAGCTGCCCTGCATACTGACGCTCTACCTGGCAGGCCTGCGACTTCACCGAAGACCGGGACACCACGGCGACGAATGCATCAGCACGCCGGATCTGATCCAGGATATTGTCCCACCACACCTGGCCACCCGACAGATCTATGTCAACCCAGACGTCGTTCCCGACCTGCCGCAGCTGCTGCGCGAGGCGGTCCACTTTCGGCCTGTCGGTGCGGGCATACGAAATAAAGATCTGCACAGAACCCCCCAGGCCTTAAACGCCGCGCGTAGATAGCCCCGGCGTAAGGGCTGCCTTTACTCGAAAAATGGTTCCATGATCACCTCTTCCCGTCAAGAGGCCATTCCGGCAGATAGGCTCAGCCGCGGGTGTTGCCACCGAAGCGCTCGTCGACCTGCTCAGCGGCGAGGCCGAAGTCCGCCAGCGAGTACCGGTGCGCTGGCCTGTTGTCAGCGCTTCCGGCCTGCGCATGCAGTGCCCGGATCGCGTCGGCCGCTGCGCCGCTGTAGTCCAGGCCGAAGTGCTCATACACGGACTCCACGGTGCCGATCGGGTCCGCGGTGAAGTCGGCGTAGTCGACGTCCAGGAACTGAGCCTGGTCGTATCGCGACCTCGCGGCGGCGAACATCTCCAGGCCGCGCGCCCACAGGTCAAGCTGGCTCGCGCCGATGACCTCGCCGCGGAACGTGCTCGACCAGCCCTCGGTCGCGTGCGCCGCGAGTGAGCACATCGATCCGATCACCGCCCGCGGCTCGCGGTGGGTCTGGATGATCAGCGCGTCCGGATAGACCGCGAGGATCGCGTCCAGCGAGAACAGGTGGCTCGGGTTCTTCAGCACCCACCGGCGCCCGGCCTCGTTGAGGCCGATGAGCTGCAGATTCCGCCGGTGCCTGCGGAACGGACCGGTCCAGTCCTGATCTTGCAGCCACGCCGAGTACGTCGGCAGGTGGGCCAGGCACTCATACGACACCGAGCGCAATGTCTGCCGCAGCAGCTGCCAGCACTCCTCTACCGTGTCAGCGGCGATGTAGTGCACGCCCATGAACTCCGGATGCTCCACGTGATGGCGCTGGTACCCGGCCTGGATGTGCTGGAAGACGGGAATGTCCGCCCAGGTGTCCCGCGGTGGCCGCGGTTGCGGCATCTCCGCCAGCCAGAGCTCCAGTCCCTGATGCCCCGGGTCAGCGGTCAGCATCCGGTGCAGTGCCGTCGTCCCGCTGCGGGGCAGGCCGGTGACGAAGACCGGCCGGTCGATGCTGACGTCCGCATGCTGCGGGTGCACCGCCCAGCCTGCGTTCGCGAGCAGCCGCGCCGCCAGCGCGCCGCGCAGTCCGACCCGCGCGACCTTCTGGCCGAGCGGGGTCAGGTCCGCGTCGCGGGCATAGGACTCCAGGATCACCGCCAGGCCGTCGGTGTAGTCGTCGGCACCGAAGTCCGTCAGCCCGGTCAGCCGCGTCGCAGACTCGTGCAGGTCCTCGACAGTCCCGACGCTGTCGCGCGCTGAAGTCGTCATCGGCGCCTCAGTGGTGATACTCGCCGCAGTTGACGTCGAGGCACTGGCCGGTGATCGCCCGGGCTAGCGGCGAGGCGAGGAAGAGCACCGCATCGGCGATCTCATCCGCCTCCGGCAGCCGGCCAAGGTCGATGTTCGCCGCCGTCTCGGCGTAGATCTGGTCGGCGTCGACGCCGCGCTTGTGAGCCAGGTAGCTGAAGTACCACTTCAGCGACTCGCCCCAGATGTGGCCGGGCGCGACCGAGTTGACGCGGATGCCCTGCGGCCCGAGCTCGGTGGCCAGGCTCTGGGCCATCGCCAGCAGCGACGCCTTCGCCATCTTGTACGGGCCCATCGTGCGCTGGGAGAACCTGACGACCATCGAGTTGACCATTACGACCGCGCCGTTGCTGGCAGCAAGCGCGGGGATGAACATTCGCGTCATCCGGAGCGCGGAGATCACGTTGTTGCTGAAGCCCGCCTGCACGGCATCCAGGTCGACCTTGCCCAGGTCGGCGATGGGCGGCATCACCAGCGCGTTATGCACCAGCGCATCGACTTTGCCGAACTCCGCGACCGCCGCCTCGGCCAGGTGCTCAGCGTCGGCCTCGACCGTCATGTCAGTCGGCACGACAAGCGCGCGGCGGCCGAGTTCCTTGATCTCGGCAGCCACTTCCTCCAGCCGGGATGCGGTACGGGCGGCCAGCACCACGTCGGCCCCGGCGGCCGCGCCGCGGACAGCGATCTGGCGGCCGAGATCCGGGCCGACCCCGGAGACGACGAGCACCTTGTCCTGGAGGTACATCAGTGCGGTTCCTCTCCGCTAGCCCAGCATCCGGTTCGCGGCCGCGGCCTGGCGGGCAGCGATCCGCCCGCGGTACTCCTCCGGCGTGATCCGCGCCTGCTCGTAATACGGGAGCAGCTCGGACAGCTGCGCGGCCGGCACCACCTCGGCCCGCGGCCCGTCCGTCTCGCCCAGGTCCCTGGTCAGCCGCTGCCAGCGGATCTGCACATAGCCGCGGGTCCGCCCGGTCAGCTCCAGCCAGTTCGCGAGGCCGGGATCGTGCTCGGTGATCACGAACCGGAGCATGCCGTCGGGATCAGCGCGGGCCTGATCGGCGGTCAGGCTGGTCTGGTGGCTGATGTAGTCCAGCGAGATGTACCACATGCTGCCGAGCTGAATGCCCTGGTAGGGCGCGACGTCCTTGCTGGCCGCCGGCACGGTGACGATCATCGCCTGATCCGGGGCCAGGTCGAAATGCCCCGCCGCGGAGAACTGCGTCGCCAGCCCGCCCGGCGTCCGCCGCGGCGGCGTGATCGTATTGACCGGCTCCTTCAGGTAGAACCACTCGGGAAACGCGAGGAACGTCCGGAGGCGGGAGAGCAGGATCTTGCCCGCGACCGAGTACCGCTTGGCCAGCAGAGCCTCGTCCGGCGGCTCCGGCGCGGCGCCGATCTTGTCCGCGCGCTGAATCCGCAGCGTGCCGCGCCGCTCCGTGGCCCAGTCGCTGTACACCTCGCGGACCGCGAGCATCGCCGAACCGGGCGCCAGGGTGACGTAATTGGCCGGAGCCCCTGGCTTCGGCGGGCCGAAGCGAACCTCGAACGATCCGTCCGCGGCGATCTGCAGGTTACGGTCGTCGAAGGCGGTCAGGCTGTCCGGAACCTCGGCCGGGGAGTAGTCGCCGTTCAGCACCTGGAAGCTGAGGTCGCTGGTGGTCCCACGCTGCCCGGTGACGATGTACTCGGCGTCATCGCGAAGGTACGCGTGCAGGTAAAGAGTGTCCGGGTTGTCCAGTCCCAGCTTGGTGTAGGGGCCAGTGGACTGCACGAAGTACGGGAAGTCGCGCTGGTAGGCCCAGGCCAGGTGCAACGACGCCTGGATGCTGCCCGCGAGGTAGTCGTATCCCTCAGCGAGATCCTGGTCGGTCCTGACGTGCGGCGCGGTAACGATCAGCTTCTCGGCCTCGGCCAGCGCCTCCGCGAACGGCTGGGTGAGCACGGCAACCCTTCCTGGCTGGCTGGAGTCCCAAGGTAGAACACGTTCTAAAACGACGTCAATGACTCCCGGCTCAGCCAGCCTTCTCCGGTGCCCACATGTTGTCGATGAAGCGCAGTGAGGGAGTGTCGTCCAGCGAGCTCATGGTCTCGTAGACGCGCTGGTACCCCGTGTGCGAGATCCGCCACTTGCCATCGGCGCCCCGCTCGTAGGAGTCCTCGTAGAACGCGGCCCCCTTGATCAGGACACGGTGCTCCGTGGCGATGACAGTGTCCTCGAACGACCACGTTCCCGTCGCTTTATCGCCCTGGATTGTGATCTCAGGCTGGCCGCACCGGTGCATGGTGATGATCTCGGGACCAAGATTCTTGCGCAGGTAGCCGACGATCTCGTCGCGGCCGTTCAGGTTCAGCGGGCGGCCGACCGCGTGCGTGCCATAAGCGGCGATCGCGTCCGGGGTGAACACGTCCTCGATCTCGTCCCACAGCTTGAGGTCGACGCAGCGCAGGTAGCGGTACTTCACCTGGCGGATCTCTTCGAGCGCGACTAGGTCCATGTCATCCAGCCTTCAGATCTGATTGACTTCCAACAAGAACATGTTCTACTCCGCCGGGTCAACCCGTGGCCGGGACCTGCCCGACGCGCCAGCCGGAGGTAACGTGCGCTTCTGCTACGCCGAGTCGATGACCGACCCGTCCTTCTACGCGCCGCTGGCCCGCGCGGCCGAGGACGCGGGGTACGACTCGATGGTGATCCCGGACAGCATCTGCTATCCGGAGACCTCGCAGAGCGTCTATCCGTTCAACCCGGACGGCACCCGCGAGTTCCTGGAGGACAAGCCGTTCCTGGAGCCGTTCTCGCTGATCCCGGCGCTCGGTGCGGTGACCAAGCGGCTCCGGTTCATCACGTTCGTGCTCAAGCTGCCGGTCCGCCATCCGGTGCTCGTGGCCAAGCAGGCGACCTCGACGGCCGTGCTGACGGGCAACCGGCTGGTGCTGGGCGTCGGGACCAGCCCGTGGCGGGAGGACTACGAGGTGCTCGGCGTGCCGTGGCAGCGGCGCGGTCAGCGGATGGACGAGGAACTGGCCATCCTGCGCGGGCTGTCGGCGGGCGGGTTCTTCGAGTTCCACGGCGAGGTCTTCGACATCCCGTCGATCAAGCTCGCGCCGGTGCCGTCTGAGCCGAT
>Ga0335073_10015222_pt1 | contig 10757 bp, 10 predicted proteins | sample Lox_Sample_22_FD_207093 | JGI IMG/M metagenome (GOLD analysis project Ga0335073, IMG submission 207093) | Soil microbial communities from Loxahatchee National Wildlife Refuge, Florida, United States - Lox_Sample_2.2 | ecosystem: Environmental > Terrestrial > Soil > Wetlands | place: USA...
ATCGGGGATGAGCATCTAGGCCAGCAAGGTGGCGCCGCCGGTGAAGACGAGGCTGTAGATCGCGATCACGATCGCCGCCCGCTTCAGGTTTCTCAGCTTGGGATGCTGGATCTCGCGGTTAACCTGGGCCAGGCTCTCTTCGCCGCTCATCGCGAGGATCGAATGACCGAACGCCATGAGGATGCCGAACATACCGAGATAAGGAAGTACGGATGTACCTTTGAGGAATCCCAAAGCGTCTGGGCTGAAGTGGAGATTTGCGCGGGTGGGCGCCGGAGGAAAGTGGATGCCGCGGATAAGTACCGAGTAAACGCCCCAGATGAGAAGAATGATCACCATCACGGTGGTGATCTGCATGACCCGAAGAGCCTTGTCGCTCGACTCCTCGATGCCCTTGATGTTCTGCCACCAGTAGTAAATCGTGACCGCCGCAGCGAACAGGGCCGAGGTGTAATTCATGTCGAACTGCAGCGGGTTGTTGTGCGCATCCATCAGCGCAGGGGGCAACCAATGGCTGTTAGCCGCCACCGTCATCAGTTCGTTCATGAGGCCGGTAATGTATTGGCCGGCAGATACCCCGGAAATTGGGCCGGTGAGGATGTAATCGAACATCAGCGCGGAGACGCTGAGCTTGGCGAAGGTTCCGCCCAAAGCCTCCTTCACCACGCGGTACACGCCGCCGCGCGTGAACATCGAACAGCTCTCAACGTAAACCGCGCGCACGGCAAAGCTGAAGAGCATGATGCCGAGGATGAACCAAGGCGCGGACGCCCCGACAGCCTGCTCGGCAATGCCGCCGGCATAAAAGGCAGAGGATCCAAGATCGTTAAGAACGATTGCCGCGGCGCGCCAGAAGGAAATAAACGTGAGCATCACGGAGGATGCCACGATGAGCCGCACGCGGTCCGATGGAGGGGCTACTGTCGTTCGAGTGGATGCCATCACACAAATGCCGGCACCACTGCCGGCCAATCAGTGTTTAACAAGCAAAGCTCCCGCCTGCCCTCGGCTGAGTGTATGTCGCAGAGATTTGATAGTCAATGAAAATAGCGAACTCCGCTTTCCGCAAAGAGATACAGATGCGGCGCGTCAAAAAAATCGCCTACGATTCGTCGCCGAAGAGTTCCTTCCCATCCTCAATAAAACTGATGAGGACAACGATCGCTGAGCCCACCAGGCCAACGAAGAACATCACCTCGAGCACACGCATGCCGAGAATTGCAAGGAACATGACGCCGATTGTAACTGCTTTTCGCCCCTAAGGAGAGCAGAAATTCACTGGGTCACTAAACCCTAAAGTGCGCAACGTGCGGGCCCCGACCCGGCGCGGCCGACACGCTGTGCATTAAACTCGGCCCTAGATGGGTCGCTACGCATGGAAGCTGTGGGCAGCCGCAACCGGTTCTGCCGGGTTGCTGGAACTGCCATTTCCGCTGGCTGGGCCGATGCCCCCATGGCGCAGCGTCTTTGCCGCTCTTGGATTGATCCCGCTTCTGTGGGCGATCCTGGCTTCCGAATCGATCTCAAAAACAAGCCGCCCCTTGCGCCGCGCGTTCTTTGCATCGTATCTCTGCGGCTTTCTCTGGTATTGCGGCAACTGTTACTGGGTGCGCGACACCATGATGCGCTACGGCGACATGCCCGCCGGCGCGCCTACTCTGTTGCTCTTCGGATTCAGTGCCGTTCTTGGCCTTTACTTCGCTGCCTTCGGACTCGCCGTCGCCTTCGTGCGCAAGTCGACCGGCAGCGTGCGCCTTGCCCTGATCGCTGCGCCCTTCTTCTGGGCAGCGCTTGAACTGGCTGCGGCGCGCATCACCAGCGTGCCCTGGGATCAGCTCGGATATTCTCAGGTCGACAACATCCTCATCAATTGGCTTGCGGCCTGGACGGGCGTCTACGGTATCAGCTTTTTGCTCGTCGCAGTCAACGCTCTTCTCGTTGCCTTCGTGCTGCTTGAGCAACCCCTTGCGCGAAGGGTCGGTGGGGCCGGCATGCTCCTGCTTCTGCTCGTCTGGGCCGGCGTTTTGATCCCAGCACCGCGCCCCCAAACCTCGGATACGGCTGTCCTGGTTCAGCCTAATCTCGATGTGGGTTCCGACGATGCGTGGGGCGCAGTTGACTGGGACCGGCACATGACGGAATTCGCGCATCTGGCCGCCGAGACATGCAAGTCGTTTATCGCGGGCATTCCGCAGACACACGCACCGGAGCGACACATCGACTGCCCAGCCAATCCGCCGCATCCGAATCTCATCGTGTGGCCGGAATCGCCGGCGCCGTTCTTTGAGCACGACCTTCGCTTTCAGCGGTCCATTGCATCCATCGCTCTCGCCGACCAATCCCCGATGGTCGTCAATGGAATCGGGTCGGACTTTGTCCCCGACAGCGGCCAGGTTCTCGATCACGTTTCCGCAATCATTTATCGCGCAGACGGCACGGAGCTGGGCCGCTACGACAAAATCCATCTCGTTCCTTTCGGGGAGTACGTTCCCTTTGCCAAGCTGCTCTTCTTCGCGCACAAGCTCACGGGAAGAGTCTCGGCCTTCACTCCGGGACTCGAGCGCAAAGTCTTCCTTCTCGGAGGCCACCGCTATGGCGTGTTCATCTGCTACGAAGCCGTCTTTGCGGACGAAGTTCGCCAGTTCGTCCGGCTCGGCGCCAACGTGTTGGTCAACATTAGCGACGATGGCTGGTATGGCGACACCAGCGCCCCGTGGCAGCACCTGAACATGACGAGAATGCGTGCCATCGAAAATCGCCGCTGGATTTTGCGCGACACCAACAGCGGCGTTACCGCGGTTATCGATCCCTATGGGCGCGTACTCCAGAGCATTCCGCGCCACCAGGTCGATGCGCTCCCGGCCCGATACGGCTTCCGCGACGATGTCACCTTCTACACCGCTCACGGCGACGTCTTTTCGTGGGCATGTGCCATACTTGGATTGGGGTTGACCGTCTGGTGCTGGATTGCCGGCCAAAACCCGAAAACTCGATCCAAAGTCAGGTCCTGAAGCGTGTCGTTAAACGATCTCGAATTCGCCTACGCTCCCGTCCGCGACCAAGTGCGCGACCTGCGGGAGTATCTTTGACCCTGCACGCATCCGCAGGGAACTCTCCGACATTGAAACGAAGTTAGCCGATCCGGCGATGTGGTCGAATCCCGCCGCCAGCCAGCCGCTTATGCGCGATCGCAAACGCTTGGAAGCGCTGGTGGCCAACGATGAGGAACTCGTTCGCCGCACGGGCGACATCGAAGCGTACTTCGAACTGGCGCGCGAGGGTGAAGACGTTCTCGGTGATCTCGAGCGAGACATCAAGGGCCTTGGCACTTTTGCCGAGGAGCTTGAAGCTCGAACGATGCTCTCCGGTGAAGCCGACCCGCTCAACGCTATCGTCACCGTGCATCCCGGCGCGGGCGGCACCGAGAGCCAGGACTGGGCAGAGATGTTGCTGCGCATGTATCTGCGTTGGGCCGAGCAGCAGGGATTCAAAACCGAAATGAACGACTACCAGGACGGCGAAGAGGCAGGCATCAAGTCCGCCACCTTCACGATTGCTGGCGACTATGCCTTTGGCATGCTGGCTGGCGAAAGCGGCGTGCACCGCCTCGTCCGCATCTCGCCCTTCGACTCAGCAAAACGCCGGCACACTTCCTTCGCGTCAGTCTTCGTATCGCCCGAAATCGACGACTCGATTCACGTCGACCTCAAATTGGAAGATCTGCGCATCGATACGTACCGATCCGGGGGCAAGGGCGGCCAGCACGTGAATACGACGGACTCTGCGGTGCGCATGACTCATATACCCACGGGCATCGTGGTGCAATGCCAGAATGAGCGCTCGCAGCATAAGAACCGCGAAAAGGCGATGAAGATGTTGCGCTCGCGTCTCTACGAGTACGAGCTTGAAAAGAAGCGTGCTGCATCCAAAAAGCTGGAAGACTCCAAGCTCGACATTAACTTCGGCTCGCAGATTCGCTCGTATGTGCTGCAGCCCTATCGCATGGCCAAAGACCACCGCACCAAGGTCGAAGTGGGCGATGTGGACAAGGTGCTTGACGGGTACCTGGAACCATTTTTGCGCGGCTATCTCCTGGCCAAGCGACGCGGATTCAGCAGCGGAAAAGACGACGAGATCGAAGTGTAAGAGCGGGGAATTGAGAATTGCCCGGCAAAGGAGCAGTCCATGAATGATCCGGATGTGATTTGGGAGATGCTTCACAAATCGCGAACTATCGCTGTGGTCGGGATGAGCGACAAAACTTGGCGCGCGAGCCATAACATCGGAAAATATCTCGCTGCCAACGGATATCGCGTCCTGCCGGTGAATCCCGCCCTCAACGAAGTGCTTGGGATGACCTGCTATCCGAGCATCGAGGCGGCGCAGAATGCAGCCCGTGCGCAGACCGGCGCAGGGATTGATCTGGTCGATGTTTTCCGGGCATCGGAGCATGTTCCTGCGGTTGTCGACGAGGTGATCCCGCTCGGAATTCCTTACCTTTGGCTTCAGGACGAAGTGGTTCACGACGAAGCGATTGCGCGAGCACGCGCTGCGGGCGTCAAGTGTGTCCAAAACGACTGCATCTTCCGCCAGCACTCGCGCCTGGTCTCGCCTCATTGACAATCTGGGGAAGGATTTTAGGGCGCTCATCCGCCGCGCAACTGCCTGCCGGGTTTTTGGCGACTTCCGCCGGATCCGGTGCGTCAAACAAAGGAGCCTAAGCGATGCGTCGATTCTCTCCCGTGCTGGTTTTTCTCTGCTGCCTCGCTGTTTTACGGGCGGCGGCGATGAATCGCATTGCGCCAGAGGAGACCAATGACCCGCATGCAGCGGCTGATGCCCCCCATTTGCGCGTTGCCCTCCTGGTTCCGGAAAGCAACCTTACCATCGGAGAAGCACACAACGATGCGGGCTTGTACTTCAAGCTGGATCCCGGCTGGCACGTGTATTGGAAGAACGCCGGCGACTCCGGCGAGCCACCGCATATCAAGTGGACCTTGCCCGCGGGCGTCGACGGCGGGCCGCTCGAGTTTCCCGCGCCCAAGCGACTGCCGCTCGGCCCCTTGATGGACTTCGGCTACAACGGCGAGGTGCTCTTCCCGTTTTCCTTCAACGTGGCGAAGACGGCGCGACCGGGTCCGGTAGATCTTCAGGCCAAAGTCGACTGGCTCGTGTGCCGCGAAGTCTGTATTCCCGGCAAAGCCGAGCTGGAAGTTGCCCGCAATATCGTCGCGGGACCACCCCACGCAGCGGGGCGCGATGGGATGTCTCCGGCAGAAGCAGATGTCTTCGCGCGCTTCACCGCGCAGCTTCCAAAGCCTCCGCCCGCCGGGTTCAAGGCGGTCTTTCAACCGGCGGGCGATGGCTTTCGCCTGGCCGTTACTACCGGGCGGCGCGAGACGGCCGCGGCATTCTTTCCGTCGGACCAGAACATCCTCGACAATCCTGCGCCGCAAAGGCTGATCCCGACCGCCAAGGGGCTGGTGCTGATGCTGAAGAAGGACGCGGACCTCACCAGCAATCCGGCTCAGCTGCGTGGCGTGCTCGAACTCGCGGACGGGCGGGCCTTTGAGCTGGCGGCGGTTCCCGGCGTTGTGGCTGCCGTGGCCGGAACGCCGGCCGAATCGATTCCCGCAAGCGCGACCGCATTTGCATCTCCGGCCGCAGCGCCGGCGTCCGCACCGGTTACCGCGCCCCAGCCTCTTCCGGCATCGGGCAGCCTGCTTCAGTCCGCGGGGTTCGCTTTTCTCGGCGGTCTGCTGCTGAACCTCATGCCGTGCGTCTTTCCGGTGCTCTTCCTCAAGGGACTGGCGCTGGTGCGCTCGAGCAGCGAAGAACGGCATACGCTCCGCAATCATGGATTCGTTTACGCCGCGGGAATCCTGGTCTCGTTATGGGTGCTCGTGGCGATGCTGCTTGGGCTGCGTGCTGCCGGCTCGCAACTCGGTTGGGGCTATCAGTTCCAATCGCCAATCTTCCTGTCGCTGATGGCCGCGCTTCTGTTTTTCCTCGGCCTCTCGCTCGCCGGCCAGTTTGAGATCGGGCTCTCTCTCACCAGCGCCGGCGGTTCGCTGGCCGCGAGGCAGGGCTATGCAGGCAGCTTCTTTACCGGCGTTCTTGCCGTAATCGTGGCGACGCCTTGCACAGCCCCCTTCATGGGAGCGGCGATCGGCTATGCCCTGTCGCAAGCCCCTGCAATTACCTTTACCGTGTTCACCGCGCTCGCGCTCGGCCTCGCCGCGCCCTACGTGGCGCTCACCCTGCAGCCGGCGTGGACGCGCTTCCTGCCCAAACCCGGCGCGTGGATGGAGGTCCTGAAGCAGGCCACGTCGGTCCCGGTGTTCGGCACCGTGATCTGGATGGCTTGGGTCCTGGCGCAAGCCTACGGCGCGGCGCTGCTCGCGGCATTGCTCGTCAGCCTGCTGCTCCTGGCTATTGCCGGATGGTTCCTGGGACGCTGGCCGGCAAAAGCCTGGTCTACATCTGTGGCTGCATGTCTCGTGGCTCTCGTTGCGGCTCTTTGCGCGTTGGCTCCTGGCAGGCTGGCCGTAGTCAACGCCCGCGCGGACACCGTCTCTGAGGCACACAGCAGCTGGGAACCGTGGTCCGCCGAAGCGGTGAGCCGCTACCGCGCGCAGGGGCGCCCCGTCTTTGTCGACTTCACGGCGAGCTGGTGCCTGAGTTGTCAGGTGAATGAGCGCGTCGCGTTGCGCCAACCCGAGGTGCAGAAGGCATTCGGCGACGCCAACGTCGCGCTCTTGAAGGCCGACTGGACGCAGCATGATGAAGCCATCGGCCAAGCGCTCGCCGCGCTGGGCCGCAGCGGCGTTCCCGCGTATGTTTTGTACGTTCCAGGGGAAGCGAGCCCACGGCTCTTGCCCGAAGTCTTAACACCGAGCATTGTGACCGACGCGCTCGCCAGGTTGCCGCACCCTGCAACACAATCGGCGACCAATCGAAAATAAGCGGGAAACCGCGCGGCTTCCCGCCCGAACTCATCTAGCTTGCGAAGACTTCCTTCGCGGCTTTCTCGATCTCTTCCTGGTTGGGCGTGGTCTTGGTCTGGCCAACCGACCACTTGTGGCCAAAGGGGTCGCGCAGCTGTCCGTAGCGGTCGCCCCAGAACTGATCGGCAAGCGGCATGGTGATCTCTGCGCCTGCAGCGACAGCCTGGTCCCACGTCGCATCGGCGTTGTCGACGTGCAGGTGGAACGTGACGGGGCTTCCGCCGAGCGCTTCGGGGGTTTCGCTCTTCTTGCCCATCTGGCCGCTGAAGTCATCGGCAAGAAAGACATGGCCGCCGCGAATCACGAGATGGGCGTGCATCAGCTTGTCGGTTCCGGGCGCGGCGTGCCGCACCAGTTCCTCGGCGCCGAAGGCTTTCTTGTAGAATTCGATGGCCGCTGCGGCGTTGCTCACGACCAGGTAGGGAACGAAAGTAGGTTGAGCTGTCATGCGAGGACCTCGGAGGGCAAGATTCGCGCAGAGAGTTGCGCGTTGCGAGTGTAGCACTGTTTGTGAGGGTCGGTCGTCCCAGAGGGAGTGGAAAATCCCGGGGTTTGATGCTGTAAGTTGATGCGAATCCTGATTTGCGCATGGGCTGGGTCGACACTGCGAGTGTCGCAAATTTCGTAGTCCGATCGAAAGGCTCCTTTGCCTCCGAGTTCCGCAACCAGGATCGGGTCTTATACTCCCACTCTTGGACAATACAACGGCGTAAGGATAGTCGCTCGGCTCTAGCCCCTCACACCTTTCGAGGCTCTTATCTTGCGGATCTCTTCCATGCGCTGGGCCAGCACCTTCTCACGCCCTTCCTGGGTGGGCTTGTAGTAGCGGCGGCCGCGCAGCGAATCCGGAAGACAATCCATGTCGGCAACTTTGTCTTCTTCATCGTGGGCGTAGCGGTAGCCCTCGGCGTACCCGAGTTCCTTCATGAGACGCGTGGGCGCATTGCGCAGGTGGAGCGGGACGGGCTCCTGGCGGGTGTGTTCGATCTCCTCCTGCACCGCGCCGTAGGCGGTGTAGACCGCGTTCGATTTGGGCGCGAGGGAAAGATAGACGACGGCTTCGGCGAGGGCGAGATCGCCTTCCGGCGAGCCTAGAAAGTCGACTGCTTCTTTTGCGGAGAGGCAGAGATTTAGGGCTTCGGGTGCGGCTAGACCGATGTCTTCAACGGCCATGCGCACGATGCGGCGCGCGAGGTAGAGCGGGTCTTCGCCGCCTGCGAACATGCGGGCGAGCCAGTAGAGCGCAGCGTCGGGATCGCTGTTGCGGACGCTCTTGTGCAACGCGGAGATCAGGTTGTAGTGCTCCTCGCCGGATTTGTCGTAGACGAGGACACGCTGCTGGATGGCTTCCGTGGCAATGGTTTTGTCGATGTACTTCGAACCCTCAGACGCCAGCTGCGCGGCGACTTCGAGGGTGTTGTAGGCGCTCCTGCAGTCGCCGCTGGAGTAGCTGGCGATGAGTGTGAGCGCCTCGTCGTCGGTGCTGAGTTCGAGATTGCCCAGGCCGCGTTCGCGATCTTCGAGGGCGCGGCGCAGGAGCGCGGCGATGCGGTCTTCGCTCAAGGGTTGCAAGACATAAACGCGGCAGCGGGAGAGCAACGCTGAGATGATCTCGAAGGAGGGATTCTCAGTGGTTGCGCCGATCAGCCGGATGGTGCCGCGCTCGACGTAGGGCAGAAAAGCATCCTGCTGGGCCTTATTGAAGCGATGGATCTCGTCGACAAACAGGATGGTGCGTGAGTGCATCTCGGCGGCCTGCGCCGCAGTGGCCATCACCTGCTTGATCTCCTTGATGCCGCTGGTCACGGCGGAGAACTCAATGAAGTTCGCCTGGGTGGTTTCGGCAATGATCTTGGCGAGCGTGGTTTTGCCCACGCCGGGCGGACCCCAGAAGATCATGGAACCAGGCTCGTCGCGTTCGATCTGGATGCGGAGGGGCTTGCCGGGTCCGAGGAGATGCTCCTGGCCGCTATACTCGCCCAGCGTGCGGGGGCGCATTCTCTCCGCCAGGGGTTGCCTTGCATGCGGCGGGGTTTTGGACGAGAGTGTGGACTGGACTGGGCCCTCCGGTTGGTTGTCGAACAGGGTCATCGGGAGCCTCCACGATGATTTGCACGGGGCGCGCAGCCCCGCTGGCGCGAAGCTTCATAGAGCAGTACGCTGGCAGCGATGGCAGCATTGAGGCTCTCGACAGGTCCGGGGCAGGGAATCGTGATCGCTCCGTCGGCCTGGGTGGCTATATCGTCGGGAACCCCGTTGCCCTCGTTGCCGATAAGCAGCGCGACCGCTGTGGTGAGATTCACGCTCGTGGCCGGGAGCGCGGCTCGAGCCGTGGCGGCGTAGACCCTCACACCGGAATCCCGAAGGCGCGCCAAAGAGTCTTGGGTTGTTCCGGCCAGGATCGGGACGCGAAGGATGCTGCCCGCCGAAGCGCGCACGACTTTTGGATTCCAGGCATTGACGGTGCCGGGAAGGGAAAGGACGCCAGTGGCGCCGAAGGCCTCGGCGGAGCGCAGGATCGTGCCGAGGTTGCCGGGATCCTGCAGTCCGACCAGGGCGATCAGGAGCGGAGACGCCTTTCGATGGCTCACAAGATCCGCCCAAGTCCACTCCGGCGGCTCAATCAAGGCGGCAATGGGCTGCGGGGTCTCGGTGGAGAGCGCGGCGGCCAGCGTTTCGCGCGGAAACCGCAGAATCTCGGTTTCCGGAGGAAGATGAAGGCGTTCGGTGGCTTGTTCGTCGCCCTGGACGGCGAAGACGCAATGCAGTTTCACTGCTGCCCGCACCGCTTCCGCCACGAGATTGGGGCCTTCGATGCCCACAGGCCCTGCCTTTTCCCTTGGCGGGTTTGCCAGGGCGCGGCGCAGTTCTTTCAAGCGGCTATTCTGCTTACTCTGTACAATGCGAACAGGCATTTTGTAGGAATCGAGTCAATCTCCTGTCGATTCTAAGCCGTTTGTGCAGTGTGATCGCGCAAACTTGCACCATGGCTGGTGCTGTGATAGCTTCCGTCTTTGTGGCTTCTGCGCTTCGGGGGTAGATTTTCTTGTCCGCGGAAATTTTGCGCGTCCATCCCGATGAGCCCCAACCGGACAGGATTAATTACATTGTTTCCTGTCTGCGCAAAGGGTACGTCGTCGCATTGCCGACCGACACGTTTTATGGGCTCGCTGTCGATCCGGTGAACCTGCACGCCGTCGAAAGTATTTACCGCATCAAGACGCGGCAAAAGCAGAAACCGCTTTCGCTGCTGATCTCGTCGTTGGCGCAGGCCTACACGCTTGCCCGCGACAGCGATCCGCTGCTCGATAAGCTGGCCGATCGCTTTTGGCCAGGGCCGCTGACGATTATCGTGCGCGCGGGGACAAAGCTGCCCCTGCGCTCGACGGCGAATACGGGAAATGTTGCGTTGCGCGTTCCCGACTCGGCGATTCCGCGTGCGGTAGTGGAGGCCTTCGGGTTGCCGATCACGGCCACCTCTGCCAATTTGCAGGGGGCATCGGAGTGTACGCATGCGGCCTGCGTCCGCGACCAGATCGGCGAACGCATTCCGCTGATCATTGACGGCGGACCAACGGGGCGAGCCCAGCCAACCACGATTGTCGACCTCTCCCTCGGGCCGGGACGTTGGGAAATCCTGCGCGAGGGAGCCATCCCCACGCATGAAATTGTGATGGTGTTGCAGCGTTAAGATGTCCGAATGAATCCAAGGTCCAGTTCGCCGCATTCCAAATGGACCTTTCGTTTCCT
>Ga0335073_10015223_pt1 | contig 10757 bp, 9 predicted proteins | sample Lox_Sample_22_FD_207093 | JGI IMG/M metagenome (GOLD analysis project Ga0335073, IMG submission 207093) | Soil microbial communities from Loxahatchee National Wildlife Refuge, Florida, United States - Lox_Sample_2.2 | ecosystem: Environmental > Terrestrial > Soil > Wetlands | place: USA: Florida...
ATTTGCGAAAATTGACTCTTCAGACGCGCTGATAGATTGATGATTCAATTCGCAAGTAGAAAACTGATTGAAGGAACCTATGGCTGGCCAGGAATTTGAAGTTAGTTCGTGCATGGTGGCGAATAAGTCGGAGTTTGTGGAGTGATTTAACGGCGTAAAATCAGGCTGCGACGCAGGGACAGGAACGCGCGAGTTGTTGAAGCTCACGATGGCCATGTCATTGCCGTGCAAGAGATTATCCGGTGATTGGAAGTCGTCTTGTGCGATTTGTTCCTGAAATTCCATAGTGTCGAAACCTAATGGCATGGAAGGATTGTCGAAAAGGTTGAAAGGCTCGTCAAGCAGCGTGGCGTAAGAAGCTCCAGGGAGATCGGTTCCATAAGACAGGTTGAATGATACATCGTCTGCAATTGAGTCGTTGTCCAAAGAGAAAGATAGATTTAAAAACGTAGAACTTTGGGAGTTTGCCGCAGGCTGTTCAATATTCGAATTGTAGGTGTGAGTAGGCTGAACATCATTCACGATGCTGACGGAGAAAGGATCGGGTTCCATGGCTGACGGTAATTTTGAAGCTAGGAGGTCAATCGATGCTCGCAATATTGATTTAAGATAAGAGGATGCCACCGTCAAAGTTGAGGGGAACCGCGACAGATTTGTAGGCCAGCGTGTCGATGTGACGGTCGTAGAACGAGGTCGAGCTCCAATCGGCCCCTTCAAAGTTGGGATTGCTTGCCGGCTCCTAAAGCGGTAAAGCTGCTTGCCTTTTCGTCTCTTCTGCATCTAACCCGAACCCTAGCTGTACATAGCATGGGTGGGGGTGGTTGGTGGTTGGTTGTTGGCGGTGTGCGTTTCACCTTCTTCCGTCGTGATTGAGCCTGATGCTGCGCCCCTCAACGACAGTGGACTCGAACATGCAATAAGAATGCGCAGCGTTGCCGATTTCCATTTGGGTAGAATTTAAACGCTTTGCCGACGATTTGAAGTCTCCCTTCCTTCGGATGTGAAGGCAGCAAAGCAATGCACTCAAGAAGGTGTTGGTATAAATATAAATGAATCAAGACGATACGTACCTTAGATATTTTCCAGATTAAATCTCGTCTACATCTAAGCTTGGTCTAGCAGTCTTTCTAATCATGAATAACACTGCTATTCCCTTTCCCACGCCGACGTACCTTTCTCCAATCCGAATTGGCCCTTCTTGGTCAATTCAAGCTGTCTTCTCCCTCACATCGCTCTTCATTATGGCTTTCATGCCACCACTCTGCTGGCTAACTTCAAAGCTTTGGAGACGACATGGTATGTGGTCTCTGATCCCAAATTCATGGTAGCTGATTCAGTAATCCAGTCTCTGCAACTCGCGAGCAAACAGCCGATTTAGAGAATCAGTCTAATATCAATATACCAAGAGCGTTACGGTCCGGCGTTGAACAAAGAATATGAAATGAGGTGGTCGCTAGAATGTAGCAGGAGTAATTGATCTTATATTCTACAGGCTAGAGTACTAGTCTCGCAATTGAGTAGATTGAATCATAGAGATGAATTCTTAATTTCCATGCGTGAATTTCAACCCGTATCGAATGTATGCTGCGGGATATGGAGGAACGCAGCAAACTTTGAACTTGTCCATAGACTGCAATGAAGCACACAAAAGGGATCGCCGTCAGCTGTCGGCGTTGGCGAATACTGCTACGCTGTCTTGCGCTCCGACACCGACGCTGTAGTACAGAGGTACTCCGAAGCCGATATCGCTGACTTGCCAGTCCGCACAAATTTCGTGCAAGGGCTGTGACTGAATGTCAAAAAACAACATCTCCCAAACACTAATTAAAATGGCTTCCCATCGTGTTTTGATGCTGTCGGTACCAATTGATCACTGCAAATGAAAGCTGTATACTAAATTTATTGCAGGGGCTCGGGTTTCGTGGCAAGACCAACGCTAGATATTTTGAGTGAAGCAGGCATTGAGGTCACCGTCGGTAAGTCACAAGTGCATCATGGTTTCAAAAGCAACAATTGACAATTTTCAGCCTGTCGAAATCTCGAGAACGCAAAGAAGCTTTCAGAGGGTGTCAAGCTTGCGCATCCAATTTCTCTCGATGTTGCTGACGAAAAAGCTCTAGACGCTGAGGTGTCGAAGCACGATCTTGTTATCAGCTTGATCCCATACACTTTCCATGCCACTGTCATCAAATCTGCAATTCGAAACAAGAAGAATGTCGTGACCACGAGCTATGTTTCCCCAGCCATGCTTGAGCTTGAACAACAAGCAAAGGATGCGGGCATCACGGTGATGAATGAGATCGGTGTAAGTCACGAAATCTGTTTGGTCTTCTTGAGCTAAAAGAATACGCAATTAACAGCTCGATCCTGGAGTTGACCACTTGTACGCCATTTCTATGATTGAGAAGGTACACAAAGCAGGAGGCAAGATCAAATCATTCCTGTCATACTGCGGAGGGCTGCCTGCGCCAGAAGGTAATGGGCTGTGTTCCAATACTATACGATATTGCTGACGCTCATTATTAGACTCTGGAAATCCATTGGGCTATAAGTAAGTGACCACGCGTGCCATCAGTATCTTTTCTAAGAGAATAATACTAATGCCGGCTTCTAGGTTCTCCTGGTCGTACGTAATCTACCTATCACGGTAATCACAAGGCTTACCAAGCTGCAATGCTAACATTACCGGACTGTAGATCTCGTGGAGTGTTACTCGCTCTCAGAAATGCTGCAAAGTTTTACCAAGATGGAAAAGTTGTTGATGTTGCTGGTCCAGGTAAGCAACTACTCTCTCCAGGCTTCGATATCTTGCGCTGGTCCGAAATTTCTTTAAAGGACTACTCTAACGTCTCATGCCAAAGACTTGATGGCTACCTCGAAGCCGTACCACATCTATCCGGGTAAGTTGACCGATGCATCTAGTGCTGCATTTGACATCTATTCTTACATACATCCAGGCTATGCTTTCGTTGCATATGCCAACCGTGATTCAACGCCATACAAGGAACGCTATAGGATCCCGGAAGCGGAAACTGTCATTCGAGGCGTAAGATATCAGCACACCATACTTTCGGCCAATGGTAAGCTAACGCGGCCGTACTACAGACTTTGAGATATCAAGGATTTCCAGAATTCGTCAAAGTTCTCGTTGATATTGGCTTCCTCAGTGATGAGGAGCAAAGCTTCTTGAAAGAGCCGATTGCGTGGAAAGATGCCACTCAAAAGATTCTTGGTGCTACTTCATCAAGCGAGAGCGATCTCCTGTGGGCAATCTCATCTAAGACGAAATTCAAGGACAACGATGAGAAGAGTAGATTGGTGGCTGGTCTCAAATGGCGTAAGCATTCCTGCATACTTTGATATGCATCCAAACTAAGCACATCGTCTTAACGCTTTGGGACCATTATATGGCAATGCTGACACTACAGTATAGTTGGTATCTTCTCGGACGCAAAGATTCACCCGAAGGGCAATGCGTTAGATACACTATGTTCGACTCTTGAAGAAAAGATGCAATTTGAGGAAGGAGAGCGTGACTTTGTAGTGAGTACTGCGGTTACTGCCTACATTTTCTTAGACATGAGTAATATTAACGACAAGAGTGAAGATCCTTCAACATAAATTTGAGATCGAGAACAAGGATGGTACCAAAGAAACTAGAACTTCTACTCTCTGCGAGTATGGTGCTCCAACCGGATCTGGAGGCTACTCTGCCATGGCGAAATTAGTCGGGATACCGTGTGGAGTTGGTTAGTCTTCTGCTAATCAATTCTGAGATGAACATTTGCTAACCTTTTATGGTTTGCAGCTGTGAAACAAGTCCTTGATGGTACAATCTCTGAGAAAGGCATTCTCGCGCCAATGAACTCTAAGATCAACGATCCATTGATGAAAGAGTTGAAGGAGAAATATGGGTGAGTTTTGGCTTCCTCTCCTACAGCCTCCACGTTTTAACGCCGCCATTAGCATCGAGTGCAAGGAGAAGCTTGTCTCGTAGTAGCGCTGTATGGGACCAAACCTGCCAACACTTCTGGGCGAAAGTACTCTGTCAAGAGACAACTGTGTCAGAAGAGGTTGGGATATAGTGCACATACGACAATTCGAACACTCATCTATATGTCAATTCTGAAGTGGAGGGCTCTACGAAGGCGGATTCTGGTGAAGTGCACTTCCTGCTCAACGGAGGATGACGAGAAGACTATTTTGCAGCAGATTGTAACATCGGTAGGCTTAAAAACGGACAAGGCATTCAAAGTGTCTCATCTTTTGAGTTCAGTGAATACTCAGTGACTGAGAGTACGTCGTCGCAAATTACCAGTCGAATGGACCATCACAACCGTCACCTTGACATGCGTTATCGACAATATGATGATAAGACCTGATGAATACATTCATGCCGCCTATGCACTAGGAAGCATGAACGGTGATAAAGATGCCGCGTGAGAAATGCTTAGAACTGCTGTCATTCGCATGTCCGTGCTTAGAAGGTGTGGGACAACGAGGAAACCGCCTGTGTAATGGACGTGCATCAGCATTCTTATTACTCTGGACAGTGCAGCCGCAGCTGTGAGCATTGTCTGAACACGTCAAAGTGATCTGAAAATTGACACAACTATTGAATCCGAACAAATTTCGGGTCAAATTCCACAGATTGCTTGCGGGCTGGGAATTGTTTTGCTGTTGCCGTGGAGCAGTTTTCTGCGCTTCGCCGTTGGCTGTTAGCGCAAAGCTTGGACGCTGTGTTGCTCCTCCAAACAACTCGCGACTCAAGCTCAGGTAAACTTCGCCTCCAATCCACAACCAACTCGACATCCGCAAATCGCCCCTCCAACCCTTTCTCACTCACTCAATTTTCCTCCAGCTCACCTTCCTCCACGTGCTGTGTCCATATTTGCAGCATGTTTTAATTTGAATCGAGTTGCGGCCTCATCGACGTGTTGCAGGTCGCGTACTGTTTGCTGTGTTTGCCCCACGCTTCTCACCCAAAGCTGTTTAGGTACATCCTAGACAAGTCCACCATCACCCTCGAATGGCGACCGGAACCGTTCTCATCTCTTCGCCAGGCATCATGTCTCGAAGAGCTCCGCTGGCTGATATTCCCAATGCCGTCAACTCACCAAATCGTGGCATGCCTCAGATAGGAACGAAACGAGGACGATCACACGCGGCTGACCAACGAGAACTGGCGTATGGCCAAGCACCACCTGCTAAGAGACAGCTATTACAGACCGAGGACCAGGAAGCTCGTCGAAATGCTCTTCTCCAGAGGACAAGTAGTCAACCTCCAACTGCCCTGCAGCGAAAGCTGGAGGCGGTTCGTGATGCTCAGCGTCCGGCAAAAGCGCCCGAGAAGATGTCCAAACCAGTGCAATCCAATCTCGAGGATATACGCCAATGGCAGAGACACTATCGGAAGGTGTTTCCTCAGATTGTCTTCTATTTTGACAATGTGCCAGAGGATGTACGCGAAAGAGTGAAGCGATTCGTCAAGACTCTGGGTGCCGTACGTATATCTTTGTCATCCATTTTGTACTACGGATGCTTGTGCTAACTTTCATGAAAGCGTGACGAGGTTTTCTTCTCAAAAGCTGTCACCCATGTTGTCACTACTCGCGCTATTCCGCAAGACGTCAATTCATCTAGCTCCACCACCGGACGATCACCTCAATCCAAGCAAGATACCAACCTCCAAGGCCATACCATTAATCCGCTTCTACTTGAGACGAAACAAGTCAAAAGCAAGCTCACTCTGGATGCTCCCATACAGAAGAAAGGACCCTCACAAGCTGCCAACGCGGATACTGTGCTTCACAAAGCCAAAGCTATGGGTTGCAAGATCTGGAAGCTCGAAAAGTTGGAACGAATGCTTTTCACGATGTTCAGCCAAGAGACCGGAGATCAGGCACCTCACCCTCTCACACGACAACAACCGGCAAATGCTCGTAAGGAGGCTGACTTGTCTCAACTTCTGCAGCATGAGAAGAAACATGGCGCAGTAGATCAGCAGTGGATGTCAGACATGGTACCATTCCGCGGTTGTTACATTTTCGTTCATGATATGGACGAAGTTACGCGTCCAGTCATGATGAGAGATTACCCAAAGGCACCAATGAAGGAGCAAGGCAAATGGCCTCAGCTTCGCGTCAATGCTCCTGGAAGATGCCCATTCCTCGATGAGCCTGAAAAAGACAAGCGTGCGAGAACAGTCGAGAAACAACAGGAGATCAAGAAGGAATGGGAAATGAAGGGTCGCACACGTGCAGCCGCTGCAGCTAAACAAGCCGCTGAAGAAGAGCCTTCGCCAGTTGAAGCTGGCATCTTGAAGGAGAACAACAACCTGGCAAAACGCGTACAAAATCAATCGGAAGTCGTTGCGCAAGAGACCGCACCGGCAAAGCCTATGGACCCACCAACAGGCAAACCCGTTCTTAAACGAGGAAGCACCGATAATCTTCCTCTGTTCGGCAGCGCCCAAGCATCGCTCCGCAAGATGCCACGCTTGGCCGGCGGCGAACCTGTCGCGTCGGGTGTGCAGCCATCTAACGTGACATCGGCGATCAAGTCTCAGATGATATCGTCGACGGCGGCAGCACCGGGCGCCAAAGCGGGTCCGAGCAAGGAGTTCAACGCCTTGAAGCGCAAGGTCCTCGAGCGCAACAACATGCCGGCTGTGTACCTGAATGACGTCCGAGCCGCCATCAACGGCGGAGCCGCGGCTCCCAAGCGCAAAGCCGACGCCCTGCAGCTCATTGATGAAGAAGCTGTCGTCATCACCGACGAGGAGCAGAGCCAGCAGCAGACTGAGCAGGCTGAGCCGCGTCGCAAGGCTAGCACCGTTGTGCGCAAGAAGAAGACTGCGCGCGAGCTGAAGCCGGGCTATTGCGAGAACTGCAGGGAGAAGTTCAACGATTTCGACGAGGTGAGTTTCGCAACGGCGCGCCGAGCAGAGTGCTCTGGATATGGTGGCTGGCTGCGCTTGAAGGCATGCTAACGTGGAGCAGCACATTGTCTCGCGAACACATCGCAAGTTTGCGCTGGACAACGAGAACTGGAAGGAGCTTGATGAGCTGCTGAAGGAGCTTGTTCGTCCCATGAGAGAGGAGTAACCTGGTCGGTTCTTTCTCCTGCAATGGTCGACGCAGAAATTTATCAAAAATTCGGAATAAGAAGAAGCAAAGCACACACTTACTTTATCGGCATCTGCAGCTGCATCTGTTTTACCATGGCATCACCACCTTGTCCGTTGGCGACTTCAGCATCATAGCGTAGGCGCAGCACTCAGCCTTATCAGTCTTGCCACATCTGGAGTGGAACGAAAAGGAAGCATGGAGGAAGTTTGAGGTGTTGCTGAGTCGTCGCTGTCCATACCTCGACTCTTCCGTAGTACATAACATATCTAAGGCATCCATGAGGGTTGCAGTTTCGACGGTCGTTGCTGGACGATGGGAAGCATTGCAAGCAAGGTGTTAGATCAGCGAGCGGCGTTTGATGCACAGCATTGGTTTCAATGGCTGGCATTGCTGGCATGTATAATACTAGGTTCTTGCACTTTTGTAAGCTTGCAGCAATACACATTATAACATCATAAACCCGTTCCGTGCATCCTCCACCCCCAACCATCTCTCTCGCGCCGAACCCATCCCACCATCCAAACACATAGCCTCGCTCACGCAACCCACTCACCTCATGCCGCGCTTCAGCTCTCCACCCGGTCCTGGTCCTTGCCACCCACCCTCTTCTTGCGCGCCTCACCCTCGCCATCACTCTCTCGCTCTCCACCCTTCCTCTTCTTGCGCGGCCCATCCTCACCGTCACTCTCACGCTCACCACCCTTCCTCTTCCTCCGCGGCGTACCCTCGCCCTCCTCACCACCCTTCCTCTTCTTGCGCGGCGTACCCTCGCCGTCCGCGCCGTCCGCGTCACGCGCGCGCTTCTTCTTAGGGCTCGGCGCCGTGGCCGGCGGCGCGGGCGGCGCGCCCGGTTCCTGTCCTGCGGCGATGTCAGCGGCGCTCATGCACTGCGGCCCGAAGAGCAGCATGCGCAGCAGGGTGGACGTACGGAGCTGTTTGGGCAAGCTGGGCTGCGTGGTGGGCTGAGAGATGCTGCTGGGCTGCGTGGTGAGCTGCGTGGTGAGCTGAGAGATGCTGCCATGGGATGGAGTAGCGGCTGGACTGGTGTTGTTCGTTTGAGATCTTGCAGCGGGCTGAATGGTCTGTTCAGTGGTGGCAGCGGCAGAATTGGCGACCGTGGTGCCTGTATGAGAGTGAGGGCCCGGGTGAAAGTTAGGCATGGATGTAATCGCAGAGGCATTCTGCTTCTCGACCAGAACTGGAGTGACTGGCTGGATGTTATCTAAACTTGGCTTTGGCAGTTTACCAACCCTCATCATGTCGATAGCAAAATCCATAAGGCTGCGCTGATTCGGAAGGAGATCCCAGTTGAGATATCCATACGGTTCTGGCTTTTTATATTCTTCTTTAGTCAAAGAGCCATCCGCTCTGCGCTCTCGCACTTCGCTGCATAGATCGTTGAAATCAACGATGCGAAAGCAAGGCCTCACAAGCGACGAGAGAGCAAGCTCATGGCTAATACACTGCGATCTTACCTCCTGATACTCTTGAGTATCTGGATATTGCTTCTCCTCTTGAAGCATAGTCTCTGCCCAACTGAATCGAGGCACATTAGTAGCTCCAAGCTCTTTCATGATCGGGAAGCTCATCTCGTACCGTCGCTGTAAATCTGTGCTGCAATCAAAGCACGAGAACGGAGCTGGATCCTTCTCTCCAGCAGATACCTTCCAGAAGCAGGTGTGGCCACAAGGTTCATAACGACGCGGTGTGGCAACGAGGAGCCCGCAGTTTAAGAGATGGTATTCAGTTCCAGCGCAGGGACGAAGGGCATCGAGGTTGGATCTTAGTGCATAAGGAGGTTTATCTAGCTCGCGGAGGTTAAGATGAGCGCCTGTGAATTCCTTGTTGTCGTTCACAGCTTGCAAAGCGGCACGATCGTATGGATGAACTCCTCGACGCGGTGCATCAGCCATAGGGAGAGCCATATTGCTCCTGTGAATGATGAATAGGAGTAGATATGTGAGATGCTTTAGCAACAACAATTCGGTCGAGTTATTTGATGTTTCCAAAGTAATTCGCGTCCACGTGATGTGTCATACGCGTGATGCGCGGTTGTCATGGAGTGAAGTTTGAGCGCGTCTGGCATAATAGACGTAAATAGAGGGGCGGGTCACAGCGGTAACTGTGGAATATATGCTAATATCTCCATAAAAGTAACTAGATCACAAATTTGGCGCAATTGGAGGACCGATTCAACATATCGCTGTTCCTAAACTAAGTCAATCATCGATGCATTAAAATTTGGGCTGAAAGATGTAAAATTGCCTATTATTGAGACTGAAATATCCTAATTCAAGGCAAATGATTAGAATGATAGACGTATTAGGGGCGTATTGCCTTCAACATTAGCTGTGGTAGTCCTGTTGAGCTGAGTGCTTCGGATTAGCACCTTCGGCCATCTTATAGAGGATGTGATCCAGGTCGACTCTCTCCTGGTAGACTCCGAAAACATTGGGAGACATTAAGAACGTGCGGATGTTCGGTTCTTCGCAATTGATTGAAATGCACCGAAGCGAAACTGTAAGAAAGTTGGTTCAAAGAGGACTGGCCAGACTACGTACGATAAAGTACGGAGTAACGAAACACCTCTTCAGACTACTGTGAAATTCCAATTCGATTCCGAACTAAGACGAGAATACTTCAGGGTAGCTATAATGTGAACTTCATAGGACAACCTTGACGTTGGTGGTTTGAAGATGATGAGAGTCCATTCATTGGAGTGTAGTCGGCTTTTATGCGGAGCGTCGCCGCACTTTTCCACCCATTGGCGGTTTTGGACCCCAGACAAGCTTTCCATCGCTGCCAGGTGTTTTCCGCACTATCCAACGTCATGATCTCTACTCTTGACCCGCTACGGGAAGGTTGCAGTAACAACTGCGAGGCCCATGTTTAGTCCCATCGTCATTACTCCGCTCTCTGATATTTCCGTTGCTACATTCCAACAGATGCTGTCATGACGCGTCCTGAAATATGCCCGCCTTCGTGTGGGGTATTCAACGATGATCCAAGCCGTCGACGGTATTTAGTGTTCGGACTCCTCTATCATGGTTGAAAACTTAGGGTGAAGCTCTTTGTGTCATCCGATCTCTTGGGATCTTTCCTTAATACTGGCAATTATGAAAGCCTATGTATTTCTCGCTCTGCTGGTGGAGCTGACTTCGGCCTACCTTGCACCCGACGGAACCGTAATCATTCCGGGAGCTTCAAGTTATAATGGACTGGCTCTAACTCCAGCAATGGGATGGGACAATGTACGTTGTAGTTATCAGTCGTTAGGCAGCTATGGAACTGAGTATGGCCACAGTGGAACGCCTATGGATGCAATATCAACGAATCAATCATTCTTAATACGGCGACAGCGATAGCCAACTATGGTCTTCGTGATCTCGGCTACAAATATGTTATACTGGACGACTGCTGGTCAGAAGGACGGAACTCCAGTGGTTACCTCGTTGCCAACTCTCAAAAATTCCCAAATGGTATGGCGTATGTCGCAGATCAAGTCCACTCTTTAGGCATGCTCTTCGGTATGTATTCCTCCGCTGGAATATTTACTTGCGGACTTTATCCTGGCTCGCTAGGATACGAGACGCAAGATGCCGAATATTTTGCTAGCCAAGGTGTGGA
>Ga0335073_10015224_pt1 | contig 10756 bp, 9 predicted proteins | sample Lox_Sample_22_FD_207093 | JGI IMG/M metagenome (GOLD analysis project Ga0335073, IMG submission 207093) | Soil microbial communities from Loxahatchee National Wildlife Refuge, Florida, United States - Lox_Sample_2.2 | ecosystem: Environmental > Terrestrial > Soil > Wetlands | place: USA: Florida...
GTAGGCCGCGTCATTGGTCAGAGTCAGGCGACGGCCGTTGAGCCCGTAGAAGGCAATGATCGACGCGAGGGCAAGTCTCTTGTTGCCATCGATGAGGGCATGGTTACGGGCCACCGAGTGAAGCAGTGCCGCGGCCCTGGCATCGAGGTCGGGGTACGCGTCCTTCCCGAACACCGTCGCCTGAGGCCGTGCCACCGCCGCTTCAAGCAGCCCGTAGTCACGCACCGCGTAGTCGTGGCCAAGAGTCCGCTCAGCCACGTAAAGCAACTCCGCGAGCGTTAGGTAAATCACTCCCCGAGCCGCCTCAGAGCCTCGGCATATCGGGGCAGCTCTTCGTCAAGAACCTGGCCCAGCAACTCGGACCGGCTGTGATTCTCGATGTACTCCCGGATGGCTTGCCTAGCCACCTCCTGCATGGAGCGCTGCTCAAGTTCCGAGCGACGCCGGAGGGCCTCGGATTCGTCATCGGCAAGCCTCAGCGTCATAGCCATAAAGTGATGGTATCACCATTGATACCACACCAAGCGCCCGGAGCTGCAGCAGGTTCATGCGGCTCCGCGGGTCAGTTCTGCGTCGAGGGTGCGGCGATGGCGGATCATCCACGCCGCGGAGCGACGATGTCGTCATAAAGCTTGGCGTTGAGCCAGGCCAGCTGAGCCAGCTCAGTCATCGGGTCTACCGGCCCAGCCGTCTCCCAGTCGATAAAGGCGACCGGCAGCCCCTCCCGGGTGACGATGTTCCAGGGCGCGACGTCGCAGTGGCCGATCACAGTGTCAGGGCCGCCAAGGTCCCGGCCGTGCCAGGGGAACCACACCGCGTCCGGCGGCGGACGGAACGACCGGGTCGCCTCGTGCAAAGAGCGCAGCAGCCCGCCGAGCGCGGCAGCGCCGTCGAGGCTCCACGGCCCTGGCTGGGTGAACTCGCCCTCTTCTGGCGAAGTCACGGCTCATTGTGAGCCCGCCTCGACTCGCCCCGCGAACCGTTTACCAGACACACCGAACGGGTTGACCTGAATTCGCGATATTACTTATTCTTGGGCAATGCGGATCGAGTCGTTCGACGTCTATGCGGACACCGGCAGCCTGAGGACGTGTTACGGCATCCAGCTTGCGGCGGCGGCTCGCGACACCCCGTGGCTCCCGCAGCTCTCGTTCAACGCGTTCAAAGGCGGATGGCAGGGCTGGGGCAGCGATGACCCGCGCCAGGCCTGGCTAGCCCGGGACGACGCGGGCGAGGCCGTCGGTTGCTACATGCTGAGGCTGCCGGAGAGGGAGAACCCGACCGTCGGTTTCTGCGATCTCACGGTGACACCGGAGCGGCGGCGGGCCGGCGCCGGGTCGGAGCTGCTGGCGCACTGTGCTGACCGGGCGCGCGCAGCGGGCCGTTCCCGGCTGCAGAGTTACGCGCCGGACGGGTCCGCCGGCGAAGCGTTCGCCAGGGGAAAGGGCGCCAGCGGCGGTATCGACGAGGTCATGCGGGCCATGCACATCGACGGGGGCATGCCCGCCAGGCTGTCCGCACTGGAGGCGGAAGCGCAGCCGCACGCCGCGGGCTACGAGATGCTGTCCTGGCGGGCCCCGACGCCGGAGGAGCATCTCGGCGAGCTCGTGGAGTTGCAGCGGCTCATCGCAGACGCGCCCAGAGACGACGGCATCGAGCCGACGGCCTGGGACGCCGACCGGATCAGGAAAATGGAAGAGGCGCTCCTCGCCAAGGGCGCCCGGTATTACACGGTGGTGGCACGGCACACCGCTAGTGCACAGCTCGCGGCCCTGACCGAGATGGCCATCGACCCGGACATCCCAGGCTGGGGATTCCAGCAGCTCACCTCGGTCCGGCGCGAGCACCGCGGACACCGGCTCGGCCTGCTCGTCAAGATCGCGATGCTCAACCTGCTGGCCGAACGTGAGCCTGATCTGCGAGACGTCTTTACCGGCAACGCCGGCGCGAACGACCACATGATCGCCATCAACGAACTGCTTGGCTACAAGGTCGCGGCGGTCCTCCGGTCGTGGGAACTGGACCTGAAGACATCCTTATCCGTTGCGGTGTCAGGCCACCCAGGAGGGGACGACCTGGGCTAGGCGGTCGGGGTCCGTCAGCGAGCGGATCGACGAGATGACGCCGTTGGCGACGGTGAAAGCCAGCACCGTGACCGGACGTCCGTCTACGGTGACGAGCAGGCCCGGCAGGCCATCGACGACCGCCGGGTGGGCCCGCGCGCCCGAGCGCGTGCCCGCGCCTGCGCTCGCATTGCGCGCGATCTGGTCCGCGCCGCGCACGACGGTCGTTCCCTCCGGGCCGCTCGTCCGGAACTCGGCCTCGGGAGCGAGCACGGCAAGCAGCCCCGCGATATCGCCCCGGCCGGCCGCCGCGCCGAACGCCTGGATGACCTCCCGGGCGGCCGCGTCCGCGCTGGCCGCCGGCGCGCCCAGGCGGATTCGCGCGCGGGCCCGGCTGGCGAGCATCTTCGCGGCCGGGGTGCTGCGGCCGAGGATGGCGGCGATCACGTCGAACGGGATCTCGAACACGTCGTGCAGGACGAAAGAGATCCGCTCCGCCGGAGTGAGAGCGTCCATGACCACGTACAGCGCCAGACCGACGGAGTCCGCGAGCAGAGCCTCTCCCTCGGGTCCGGCCCCCACGTCAAGCAGCCCGGCGGTGAGCTCGAGCGGCTCCTCGGCCCGCGTCCCGCGCCTGCGCAGGACGTCGAGGCAGATCCGGCCGGTCACGGTGGTGAGCCAGCCCCGGAGGTCCTCGATGCCGCTGCCACCGGCGCGGGCGAGGCGCAGCCACGCCTCTTGCGCCGCGTCGTCCGCGTCAGCGTGCGAGCCGAGCACACGGAAGGCGATCGCGTGCAGGTAGGGGCGGTAGGTCTCGAACTCGGCGGCGAGTTGCTCTTCTCCGGTCACGCTCATCCTCCCCCATAACGGAAGCGGGCAATGCGTACTACCACGACGCACCGCGCCGCGGGGAGGTAACGCGCTCGGGCCGACGTTACCTCCCGTCGTTGCCGCACGTCGTAGTGGCGTTCACGACCCGTTCGATGGAGGAAAGATGGCAGCACGCCTACAGCAGACGACCCCCGACCCCGACCTCACCACCGGCGTCCAGCACCTGTTCAAGGCCATCTATGCCGGTGGCGCCCCCCAGCAGACACTGGAACTGGTGCACCTGCGCGCCAGCCAGATCAACGGCTGCAGCTACTGCGTCGACGCCGGGGCGAAGAGCGCGGCGCGCAACGGCATGAGCAGCGAGAAGCTGCTCGCCGTCGCCGCCTGGTACGAGAGCGAGCTCTTCGACGACGCTGAGCGCGCCGCGCTGGCGCTCACCGAGGCAGCGACCCGGCTCGCCGACCGCCCTGGCGCGGTCACCGACGAGATCTGGGCCGAAGCCGCGAAGCACTACGACGAGCGCCAGCTGAGCGCCCTGGTGCTCATGGTGGGGATCAGCAACTTCTTCAACCGCATCAACACGACCCTCCGGGTCCCGCCCGGGACCGCGTGGAACTGATCACGGCGAAGAAGCAGGGCGTGGCGGAAGCGGCCCGACCGTTACCGCCACGCCCTCATACGTTGAATCTGAACTCGACCACGTCGCCATCCTGCATGACGTAGTCCTTGCCCTCGACGCGGACCTTGCCCGCGGCGCGGGCCGCCACCACCGAGCCCGCGGCCATCAGGTCGGAAAACGACACGATCTCCGCCCGGATGAACCCGCGCTGGAAGTCCGTGTGGATCACGCCGGCGGCCTCGGGGGCGGTCGCGCCGATCCGGATCTCCCAGGCCCGCGTCTCCTTCGGGCCCGCGGTCAGGAACGTCGCCAGCCCCAGCGCCCGGAAGCCGGCCGACGCGAGCTGCGACAGTCCGGGCTCGCCCATTCCGGCCTCGGCCAGCAGCTCGGCGGCCTCGTCTTCGGGCAGCTCGGTCAGGTCCGCCTCGGTCTTGGCGTCGAGGAAGATCGCCTCGGCGGGCGTCACCAGCGACGCGAGCTGCTTGCGCAGCCCCTCGTCGGAAAGCTCCCCCACGTCCATGTTGAACACGTAGAGAAACGGCTTGGCGGTGAGCAGGTGCAGCTCGCGCAGCGCGGGCAGCGAGATCCCGGCGGCGGCCGCGCCCGCCGACAGCGTCGTCCCGCCGTCAAGCACCCCGACGGCCGCCTGCGCCGCCGCGGCCAGCTCGAGCCGCTCCGGGTCCTTGGAGAACTTCGTCTCCTTCGCCAGCCGGGGCAGCGCCTTCTCGAGCGTCTGCAGGTCGGCGAGGATCAGCTCGGTCACGACCGTCGAGATGTCGTCCTCCGGCCCGGTAGACCCTTCAACTCGCGTCACGTCCGGATCGGCGAACACCCGGACGACCTGGCAGATCGCGTCCGTCTCCCGAATGTGGCCGAGGAACTGGTTGCCAAGGCCCTGCCCTTGCGACGCGCCGCGGACCAGGCCGGCGATGTCGGTGAACCGCACCGAGGCGGGCACGATCCGCGCTGAGTTGTACAGGGAAGCCAGCGCGCCCAGCCGGGAGTCAGGCACCCCGACCACGCCCACGTTCGGCTCGATCGTCGCGAACGGGTAGTTCGCCGCGAGCGCACCGGCCCGGGTCAGCGCGTTGAACAGGGTGGACTTGCCCACGTTGGGCAGCCCGACGATTCCGATAGACAGGCTCACGTAGCGCGAGTCTAGTGCCGGGCCGGCGGGGCTAGTACTGCGCCGCGTACTGCGCGGTGTCGATGCGCGCCTCGATGACCAGCGGCCGGACCCGGCCGGAAACGAACGCCGACGACAGCGCCTTCTCCAGTCCGGCCACGCTGTCGGCGCGCGCGCCGTCGCAGCCGAGCGACTCCGCCAGCGCGGGGATGTCGGTCCTGTCGACGGCAGTCGCCGTCAGCGGCAATCCGAGCGCGGCCTGGTGCAGCTCGATCCTGTTCAGGCTGCCGTCGCAGAAGACGACCACGGCGAGCCCGAGACCCAGCCGCGCGGCGACCGCGAGCTCCGTCGCGGTCATCGCGAACCCGCCGTCACCGGTCAGGCACACGACCGGGCTGTCGGGCGTGGCGACCGCCGCGCCGATCGCCGCGGGCAGCCCGAACCCCATCGCCGACAGCCCGTTCGTGATCAGCGTCTCCCTGGGCGCGTACGCGGTCCACGCCTGCCCGGCCATGATCTTGTGCGATCCCACGTCGGTCGTCACCACGGTCCCGGCCGGAGCGGCCGCCCGCACGGTCGTCACGACGTCCGACGGGTTCAGCCGGCCCGCGGCGTACCCCGCCTGCCAGGCCTGCCGCAGCGCGGCGCGGTGCGCTGTCAGCTCCGCCGCCGGCCAGCGCGGCTCGCCGTCCCAGGAGTCGGCCAGCCACGACAGCGCCGCCGCCACGTTCCCCACGATCTCCACCGCCGCCGGGTACACCTGGTCGGTGTTCGGCGTGGTGTCCACGTACAGCACCGGCACGTCCAGCCGCCACGGCGTGATCAGGTCCACCGCGTCGAACCCGGCGGTCACGATCAGGTCCGCCGACGCGAGCAGGTCCCAGATCACCCGGTGCCCGGCCATGTCGAGCACGCCCGCGAAGCACGGGTGCTCCTCGCTGAGCACCCCCTTGGCCATCGCCCCGACGACGACCGGCATCCCCGCCCGCTCCGCCAGGTCCGCCAGCGCCGCCCCCGCGTCGCACCGCACCGCGCCGCCTCCGGCGAGCAGCACCGGCCGCCGCGCGACGCGCAACTGCCGCAGCGGCTCCTCGCCGTAGAGCTCGAGGGTCGCGGCGGCCGGGGTCAGCGGCGGAGCTTTCCCCCCGCTGTCGCTACCGCCCGCCCCCATCCCGAACGTATCCGTGGTGACTGTCAAGTGCACCGCCCCCGGCCGTTCGGCGACGGCGGTCCGCAGCGCCTTGCGCAGCACCGTGTCGGCGGACCCCGCCTCCAGCCGGGCGGCCAGCTTGGTGACGGGGGCGAACAGCCGGCCCTGGTCGACGACCTGGTGCGTCCAGTACTGCTCGCGGTCGCTGCCCACCTGGCCGGAGACCGCCAGCAGCGGCACCCGGTCCAGGGTGGCGCTCGCGACCCCGTTGAGCAGCGCGGTCGACCCGGGGCCGAGCGTGGACAGGCACGCGCCGATCCGGCCCGTGCGCATCGCGGCGCCTTCGGCCATGAACGCGGCGCTCGCCTCCCTGACGGCCGCGACCATCGCCGGGCCCTCGTGGCGCGCCGCCTCCATGAAGGCCACCACGGACTCCCCCGGGTACCCGAACACCTGCGCCACCCCGGCCTGGAGCAGGTAGCTGGCCAGCGCGGTCGCGACCGTACGTTCGCAATCCATGGTGAAGACGATAGTTGCCCGGCTTAATCGCCGCGGAAACAGGAGTTAAAGCGCGAATGGTGGCATTGGGAGCAACGTCCTTGAGGGGGGCCGCCATGAGCGATTTTCTCGCCGCGTATCCGGAGTACACCGCCACGGACCGGCTCGACGCGCTGCGCGCGACGGAGTACTCCTACCTGGACGAGGGCGGCCACGTCTACCTCGACTACACGGGCGCCGGGCTAGCCGCCCGCGCGCAGCTTGCCGCGCATTCCGCGCGGCTGCGGGCCGGCTGCTTCGGCAACCCGCACTCGGAGAACCCCACGTCGAGCGCGTCTACGCGCCTCGTCGAGCTAGCGCGGGAGGCGGTGCTGCGCTACTTCAGCGCCACGGCGGAGGAGTACGCCGTCATCTTCACCCCGAACGCGACCGGCGCCTGCCGGCTGGTCGCCGAGTCCTACCCGTGGGGGCGGCGGACCCGGCTGGTGCTGACGGCAGACAACCACAACTCGGTCACCGGCATCAGGGAGTACGCCAGGGCGGCCGGCGCGCAAGTCGACTACGTCGGGCTGTGCGGGACCGAGCTGCGGACCAGCGACCTCGACGTGATCGCCGCCCTCAGCCGGGGCCAGGGCATCCGCGGCGCCAGGGCCGGGCTGTTCGCCTATCCGGCGCAGTCGAACTTCAGCGGCGCGCAGCACCCGCTCGGCTGGGTGCGCGAGGCCCAGGCCGCCGGGTACGACGTGCTGCTCGACGCGGCGGCCTTCGTCCCGGCCAACCGGCTCGACCTGTCCGCGGTGCGGCCCGACTTCGTGACCATCAGCTGGTACAAGATGTTCGGCTTCCCGACCGGTGTGGGCTGCCTGCTCGCCAGGCGGGAGGCCCTCGCCCGGCTGCGCCGCCCGTGGTTCTCCGGCGGCACCGTCGTGGGCGCGAGCGTGCAAGGCGACTGGCACCAGCTCGCCGGCGGCGAAGCCGGGTTCGAGGACGGGACGGTCAACTTCCTGTCGATCCCCGACGTGACGGTCGGGCTCGACTGGATCAGCGGCATCGGCGTCGACCTCGTCCACCAGCGGGTGTCGATGCTGACCGGGTGGCTGCTGGAGTCCCTCGGCCGGATGCGGCACGCCGCGGGCGCGCCGATGATCCGGCTGTACGGGCCGGCCTCCACGGCGCGCCGCGGCGGCACCGTCGCGCTGAACTTCCTCGACCCGGCCGGCCGCGTGGTCGACGAGCGGGCGGTGGCACGGGACGCGAGCGCGGCCGGGATCTCGCTGCGCACCGGCTGCTTCTGCAACCCGGGGGCGGGCGAGCGGGCGTTCGGGCTGACCCGGCAGATCCTGCGCTCGCGGCGGATCCAGGCGAGCAGGCCCGGCACGGTGGATGACTACCTGAACCTGATCGGCCTGCCGACCGGCGGCGCCATCCGGGTGTCCCTCGGCGTCGCCTCGAACCTGGCCGACGTGGAGGCGTTCCTCGACTTCGCCGAGCGCACCTACCGCGACCGCTGGCCCGGCCTCGCGGACCTGGCGCCCCGGCACACCTGCTAACCGCGCGCTCCCCCGGCCGCACAGCCCCCAACCCCACCAAGATCCAGCTAGCGCTGAAAGTTTGACCGGTTATAGGCGGTCAAACTTTCAGCGTTAACGAAAAGCGGGGCGGGCTCTGGCGGTTTGTCCGCGATGCCGGACACGGGTAGCGTGACGGCCGTGGAACGGTCTGCGCTGACCGACGCCCCGGGAGCCTGCCGTGGCTTTCCCGCTGAGCTGACCGCTTTCATCGGCCGCGCCGGGGCAGTGACCGAGGTCGCCGCCCACCTGGCCAGGTACCGCCTGGTGACGGTGACCGGCCCGGGCGGGGCCGGGAAGACGCGCCTGGCCGGGCAGGTAGCCAGCCAGACGGCTGCCAGGTTCGCCGACGGCGTGTGGCTCGCGGAACTCGCGGCGGTGACCGATCCCGCCCAGGTGGCCAGCGCAGTAGGCGCGGCGCTCGGGATCCGCGACCTGCCCGCGGAAGCGGCCGCCGACGCGCTGGCCCGCGTCCTGGCCCGCCGCCAGCTGCTCCTGGTGCTCGACAACTGCGAGCACGTGATCGGCGCCGCGGCCGAGCTGTGCGCCCGGCTCCTGCTGGCCGCCGACGACGTGCGCATCCTGGCCACGAGCCGGGAGCCGCTGCGGATCGCCGGGGAGGCGCGGTACCGGCTGGGCCCGCTGGCCCTGCCCCCGTCCGGCGACCCGGCCGCCGCGGCCGACTGCGAGGCCGTGACGCTGTTCGCGGACCGGGCGCGGCGGGTGGACCCCGGATTCACCCTCGACGCGGCCACGGTCCCGGCCGTGGCGCGGCTGGTGACCCGGCTGGACGGCCTCCCGCTGGCGATCGAGCTGGCGGCGGCCCGGGTGGACGTCCTGGGCGTGGCGCAGCTGCTCGACCGCATCAACGACCGGTTCAGCCTGCTGGCCGACGCCGACCGGCTGGCCGAGGACCGGCAGCGTTCGCTGGCCGCCGCGGTCCGGTGGAGCTACCAGCTGCTTGACGCTACCGAGCAGCGGGTCTTCCGTGCGCTGGCGGCCTTTCCCGGGCCGTTCACGCTCGACGCGGCCGAGGCGGTCACCAACGCGGCGGCCGGACAGGTAGTGCTGCGGCTGGTCGACTGTTCGCTGGTGCTCCCCCCGCGCACCGGGCCCGACGGCCGCTCCCGGTACGGGATGCTCGAGACGCTGCGCGCCTACGCGGCCGGGCTGCTGGCCGAGGCCGGCGAGGAGGCCGAGGTCGGGGCCGCCCTCACCGCTTACACGGCCGAGATGTCGCTGGCGGCCGCGATCGAGATAAACACGCGTGGCCGGGAAGTGGCCGGCCTCCGCCGCCTGGACGCGGAGGATGTCACCGTGCACCACGCGCTCGCCTGGGCGCTTGACCACGATCCCGCCACGGCGCTGCGGCTCGCGCTCACCCTGGCGACCTGGTGGCAGCTGCGCGGGCGGCTGTCCAGCCAGGCGCCGCTGCTGGCGGCGGTGGCCGAGCGGGCCCGGGCCGACGTCCACGCGTGGTGCAAGGCGCGGCTGCTTCTCGGCCAGGTGGCCGGCGACACCGGCGACCCGCCCGCGATGCTGGCGCATTTCACCGCCGCCATGGACGCCCTCGAGGACCGGCGCGGCCCGGCGGGACCGATGGACCAGGGACTGCTGTCGACGTGCCTGACCGCCCGGGCAACCGCGCTGCTCCGGATGGGCCGGGTCGCCGAAGCCGTCGAGGATGGCCGCCAGGCGGTGTGCCTGGCCAGGGAAGCCGGCGGCGGGGCCATCGAGGCCATGGCGCTGAGCGGCCTCAGCCTGGCGCTCTCGCAGCAGGGTGACGGTGATGGCGCGCTGCGGCTCGCCCGCCAGGCCCAGCGGATCGCGGAGGAGCAGGGGGGCGTGCTGCGGCGGGGCCTCGGCGAGATCCTCACCAGGGTCCTGCTGGAGGCCGGGGACCTGGCCGCCGCCGAGCGGGTCTGCGCGACCACGCTGGCCTCCTGCCGGGAGGTCGGCGACCAGGTCAACCTGTGCGGCGCGCTGAGGCACATGACGATCCTGGACTTGCGGACCGGCCGCACCGGCGCGGCGGCGGCGCACCTGCGCGAACTGCTCCAGGTCGCCTCGCAGACGGGCAGGCGGTCCCTCGTGCACCTCGGCCTGGACTGCTGCGGCCACCTGTGCGCGGCCACCGGGCGTCCCGCCGGGGCGGTCACGGCGTGGGCGGCGATGTCCGCCTTGGCCGGCCTGTGGCCGCCGCGGCCGGAAGGCCTGGACCCGGCCCGCCGGGACGTGCTGCGGCGGCAGGCCAGGGAACTGCTCGGTCAGCCCGCGGCCATGGTGGCCGAGGAGCGTGGCGCCGCCATGAGCCTGGCCACAGCCACCGAGTACGCCCTGCTGCTGGCGGCGGGCCCGCCGCCGGACGGGGACGGGACGGCGGCCGCCGCGAACGGCACGACAGCGGACCAGCTCACGGACCTCGGCAAGCTGAGCCCGCGCGAACGCGAACTCGTCACGCTGGTCGCGCGCGGCCGGACCGACGCGCAGATCGCCGCCGAGCTGTTCATCACCGTGCGCACCGTGGCCTCGCACCTGGACCGCATCAGGGACAAGACCGGCTGCCGCCGGCGCGCCGACCTCACCCGGCTGGCCCTCAGCGCCGGCCTGGTATAGCCGGCGCCACGCGGGCTACGAGCCCACCGTGTCGGGGAGCTTGCCTGTCCCCCCGAGCTTGTAGGCGATGAGCATGTTCTGCTGCTTGCTGCCCAGGGCGGCGGCGCCGGCGCCGGCGATGACATAGTCGCCCTCAACGGCGACGGGGGCGTTGCTCCCGGAGGACATCGGTGTCTCGAACAAGATGGCGCCGGTGGTCGCGTCGAGCGCGTACAGGTAGCCCTTGAACGTGGTGGTGAACACGACGTCGTTGGTCACCGTCGCGGCGCCGTACGGCGAGGACGG
>Ga0335073_10015225_pt1 | contig 10756 bp, 16 predicted proteins | sample Lox_Sample_22_FD_207093 | JGI IMG/M metagenome (GOLD analysis project Ga0335073, IMG submission 207093) | Soil microbial communities from Loxahatchee National Wildlife Refuge, Florida, United States - Lox_Sample_2.2 | ecosystem: Environmental > Terrestrial > Soil > Wetlands | place: USA...
TCCCATTCCCGTAGGGACTTTGCTATAGCTAGAATCCTATGTACAGTTTGTTGACCAGGCCTTCTTGTCGGGTTCTGGATGGCCTGTAGTGCCGACTTGCAGTCCGACACGATTGTAAAGGTCTGTCATTGGTTTATGGGTCTTCGGTCCTTTTCTCCCTGTTCGTATATCGCTGTGGATGGCCTTTTTGCCACCTCCTTCGCCATGTATTTAGCCTGCTCTCTGTCTGTTGCTTTGAGACACACAAACACCCTCTCTGCCTGCCAGGCCAGTACTATGGAGTTTTTACGCATATTCTCATCTGACCGCACCTGCGTAGTAAAGTCAAATAAGAAGAGCCTGGTGTATAGATTGCATTCAGTCATTGCGCCCTGTATTTCTATTGACTGGCTCCTCTCAATGACACACCATGTCAACTTTGCGAACGATGTGCCACCACCCATTACTATGATAGGTGCACCTAAAGATAGGTGGCATTGGGTTGGCACCATTGGAGCAAAGGGGTATAGCCAGTCAACGCAGCGTTACATAGCATCGTAAACTTCGAAACTGCCAAATGACGACCACATCGCGAAAATCGTAAGTTGCTTCCAAAAGACGAGACAGCGCTTGGGATGGTATTCGGAAGTGAAGAGACCTTACGTATTCCCCGATTTGCTGAAGGGCCGCCATGCGTCCTGATTTAGTAAATGAGGTTGCATTGAACGTAATCGTCATATGCTTGAATAGGAGTGTCCCTGTGGAGGTGATCAGCGACCACAAGAACCTTCAGCACTTCATGACGACCAAGCGCCTTAGTCGGCGACAAGCAAGATGGGGCGAATTCCTCTCAAGGTTCGACTTTAAACTAATCTACAGGCCAGGAGCCCAAGGGGGGAAACCCGACGCCCTGACACGACATTCCTCGGACCTTCCACAGGATAAAGACGATGAAAGACACCAGCACCAATGCCAGACGGTCTTAAAGCCTCACAACTTGTCTCCAGGAATGTCACCGATCTCCGTAAACCAGAACACGCTGAACGATGAAAAGGACGAACAACCATCATTGGAAGAACTCAACCACGGCCTATGAGCGAGACCCAGTACCTTCGAAGATCTTAGACGCGGTACGAGCGGGGGATCGCCGCCTGCCACCTGACCTTGCCCAACTGAAGATACAATTGGCCGAATGCTCCGAACAAGACGGAAGATTGTACGTCCAGGGCCGTCTGTTCGTTTTGACAACGACCCCTTTACGGCTTTGGCTACTACGATCTTGTCATGACAATGTCGCTGCCGGACATCCTGGAAGAGCAAAGACATATGAGCTACTCTCACGAAACTACTTCTGGCCGAACATGAACCAAAGAGTACGACGATATGTACGCAATTGTTACACCTGCTCAAGGTCAAGGGCATCAAGACTACAGTACCAGGGTTTGCTGCAGCCGTTAGAGGCACCAACAAAGAGATGGGAAGACATCGCCGTTGACTTTATTATTGATCTACCGAAGAGCAGGTCAGAGACGACGGACCAAATCTGCCGGAATATCATGGTGGTGACAGACCGGCTTTCGAAACAACGACACTTCATCGGATGCGGTTCCACGGAAGCGAAGTACACTGCCCGCTTGTTCCTCCATCAGGTTTGGAAACACCACGGACTCCCCAGGAACCATCGTCTCCGACCGAGGGACGCAGTTTACGTCAAGATTATGGCAACGAACATGTCAAAGACTTGGAAACCACAATGTCTTTCACACGAGCCTGCTCCGCGCAGCGGCGACGGACCCGCTGCCAGGCCAGCAACGAACTTCACAGCCACTTGTAACCACGGAACGAGACAAAGCTGGTAAAGAATGGATGGTGGATATTAAACTCAAGGATAACGAAGAATCAGCAAGGGAACATGAGATTGGAATACTACGTTCGATGGAGAAGCTACCCTGCCTCTTGGATCCCCCAGAAAGATCTAATACCCGGTGCCGAAGCAACGCTTTATGAGTTCCATGTTCAGCACCCGGACAAGCCATCTCCAACGGACTTGTGGCGTCGCAGGAGCTCCTAGTCGTTAAGGGGGAGGGTAGTGTCACGGGATCACGCGCTGATGCCTACGCGATGACTCATACTCTCCGCGTTGCGATGCTTAAACTCGTTTACTGAATGTCTCTTTCTCTTCTTTGTGCTACATCTTGTATCTAGACTGGAGATATAGTTCGAGATCAATTACATTTGCTATCCTCAACTTCTCCAGCGTCACTGCTGATTCTATATCGCACGTGAACCCTCACACCTTTTAACGTGGAAGGGAGCCTGATTTCAGGATGGGGGTTCAAATGTTGGGCCCCTTCCAGGCCGTAGGCGTTGTGCTCGACAATAAAGGAAATTAGACTCTACGCATGTTCCTAAGCAGTAATACCTCCCCATGCAATATATCGCAGAAAATTTGAATCTCGCAAAGGACCCTATCAGTCAAAATGAGTCGGAAGAGCCGTTCTTTCTCTCCTTATCACGAGAAGTATACCCCGTCAACACATGAAGAAAAGGTAAGAGAAATAGACGGACAAGGAGCTTACCTACGACTTGAATATCTCCCGCCGTGCTCTCGTTGCGGCGGAAACAGAACACGCACCCAATATGACGGACTCGAGCCTTTAGACCGACTCATTTGCCGAAGGCCAGCGTGCAGAGTTTAAAGGTCTCATAAGAGATATGTTCAAGCCCAACAATCTCACCATTAAGGTAAACCACTACCATTATGGCGGCTATGTCCCTAAGGTAGTATCAGAAGCCAATGTTGCCGAGCTTCCCGGAGGGAGCGCTCTGATGAGCCGAATCGAACTGCCTTGAGGATATAGATTCACATTCACATGCTGTGCCTATGGTAGTTCAAAAACTTGGGGATCACTTGGATTGCGGTACCTCTGCTGGAGTTGTCATCATTTGGCTGGCTCTTCAGCTTTGTGGTGACCTGTGGTCACTCCCAAAATGGAGCGAAAGAACTACAGGGCCTCTACTTTCTGGCGCCGACACTTACATCTTACGAGTTGCGACTAAGAGTGCGAACCATGGTTTCCTCTTTCCTGGTTGGCAGGGCGGACTTTGGAAAAGAATTCAACTCGAGATGTTACAGCAGTACGCAATGGACAGAAAGTTTTTGGGAAAGTGCCTGGGCCTGACGGCACGAGGCTGGATTCAAATCGCGGTCAAGATATCGTACATTCGCAACGTTTTGCCTTGGGAGTTGGCACATCACACACATACTTAAGAGGGTACCTTCTAGTGCGAGCACATCGAGTTACAGTGCAGTTTTAAGCTTGGCTGGACCAAGTACTGGTTTTCCATTGGCAATATCGATCCTACTCAACCTTTGTCTTTAACTTACATTTAAACAAATTGAGAAGATCCTTCAAAGCGTGTGCATAAGCCACGCACGATATATTTGGCGCAGTGGCTGTACTAATTAGAATAGTCTGCCAGCTACGCGTCCACCGCGAGCCACGAGCTCCGCCGATTCCAACATCTAAGTTGTTCGGACAATCGGTGACGCAAGAGCAACAATCACCAATACATGGGCCATCATGGGAGCAACGACTAGCTTCAACTCGATTAAGCGGTTTGTCCACATTTGCAAACCCTTTCGGAAACTTGAGACTTTTCTTCTTCCTTTTCGATCTACTAGGCCTCGCTTTGAGATGGTTGTCCTTTGTGGTGTCTCCAGAGGCAGTCGCCGGCGGTGCTGTTTCTTATCGATGATCATGAAGGAACAATTTATCGTTTGATGAATTCAGACAAAACGGGAGATGAAGTATTTTTCGCTCCGCTGGGTGAGCTTCTAGAAAAAGAGTCCTGGCCTCCATAGGTCGTTCCCCACAGTGTTTCGTCTCACACAATAAAGGGGAACGCGCATATCGCGTTTTGCTCTTTATTTAGCACTCATTGGTGGATAGTAAGAAGTTTGGTGGTCGACTGAAAGACTGCAAAAATAGTCATTGGATAGTTTCAATGCAAAGGGAAATAGTCGCGAGCACTCGTCTAAGTTCTAAGGCCTTTTGGTTATCTTTGGACAACGCCCAACAGATGATATTTTAGCCACCGTTCTCCCGCATTTGACCTCGGTTTCTCTACTCTATCTGAAAGCTAGCTTCATTTCTAAAATCATCCACACCGACCATCACATTTCCGACGCAAAACACTTTGCTATTCTCCTGCATGTTCTTCTTGCACAATGGATTTCCCCCAAGATAACCTGACAGCGGAGGATATTGGAGATGTGATTAATTTTGAGCCATTGCTAGAAATTCCCGGCCCCGGCGCAGATATTGAGGCTGTCAATCTACATTTGCAGGCAAATGTAGGGAGTTCAGCTGAAACTTCACTCTTGGAGATTCCTGACTACGGTATGCAATTAGTATCTGTTCTATTTTCTCTGCTTTATCCATGCAGTTCTCAACTCTTCATATTCCAGCTTGACAGAAGTCCTGTTTCATGAGATGCTTCCACCCGCTAATACATTTGTAGGATCATGGAATAACATGAGCGTAAAACGGCCCTACGATTTGAAGCCTCTAGGATGTGACCCAAACATCGATAGAAAGAGATGTAGACTGGGGACTCCAATCTCAACAACGGGAACGATGACATCTAGTAGCTCGGAGTCGCTGGGGCTCAGCCAGGACAGCGAAGGCATTGATGGACCCTTTTTGATCAACACACCTGGCAATACTGCAATTCAAATGCAGTTGGTGGTGGAGCAGAACGCTGCTCGATGGGACGAGGCGCTCGCCCGGCCACTCGCCTCAACTTCTCCCTCTCTTCCAAACTCGTTCAGTCAAAGCGTACTTGATAGCGACTTGACCGTACGTCGCCCTCTCACTTCGGCAATACCAATACCATCAAGCCAGCCACAGTTTCGTACTCCGGTCCACAACCCGTACACTGGGCCATTCATTACTCCCAGTTCACCAAACGCTGTACGATCTCCCTTTGTAGACCTAGTACCGCTTCCACAATTATTCGACCAGAGTTCCGTCCAAGTTCCAGCTACAACGTCTTTTGCACGACCAAATTCGTTTCAGATTCCAAGTCAAGAGATGGATTTTACTTTCGATTTCACACAGCCTCTTGCCAATATCCCCCAATACACTGGTTACACAAGTAACGGAGCTTTAGGTCGAAATCGAGACTCCGACTCCCTTAACAGTAATTCAAACATTGTTGAGATTACGACAACAGAATTGACACCGAGAGTTCACACCAGCTTCCGAAGTTTGAATTCTGCCCACCAACATATGGGTCCTGAGCTAGCAAATCTTTCACAAATACCACCTATGCAAAGTTTGAGCAATGAATTTTGCACCATGCCAGGAGCTTGGCCTGGCCTGACTCCTGACCTGATTCCGTTGCTCCCTGCACAGGAAGGTACCAGAACGGAACTCGCCAACGACGTGAACACGTTTGTTACATCTTATTGTTCCCTAAATCAAAATGGAAGCATGCTGAATAACGGATGTTCAGCGGCACCAAACAGTGGCGCTTACCACCAAAGCGAGCCGCAGCCTAGTCACGAACATCACTTGGGCTACCTCTACGCAGACTCTAAGAAAAGCGGAGAAGAAATCACCAAGCTGCTTGAAAACATTCGACCTGATGAGTATTTGCCGCCTCATCTTCGGGAAGGAACTCCGGATTCTATGCGATTACCTTTACTTGAGCATCAGAAACTTGGACTTGCTTGGCTCAAGCAGCAAGAAGAGGGCTCTAATAAAGCAGGTATCTTAGCTGACGATATGGGCCTCGGCAAAATTATAAGACAACTCTAATCATTGCTCCCGTCGCGTTGATGACTCAATGGGAGTTGGAAATACAAGAAAAGGTCAAACCTGGTTGTCATGCTCTCTCCGTATATAAGCATTACGGCTCTGCGAAACGGAGTTTCGACTACCTCCGGCGATTCGATGTCGTTATCACCACATTTGGTTCGGTAGCAGCCGAGCTCAAGCGAAAAGAGATTTGACAGAAAGTTTTGAAGGAGAACCCGAATGCCCTGCCAACCGCAAAGGAGGATTTGAGCCTGATTGGCTCGAACTGCAAATGGTATCGAGTGATCATCGATGAAGCCCAGTGTATTAAGAATAAAGATACACTATCTGCCAAAGCTGTATATTTGCTCAATGCCCAGTACCGGCTTTGCATGACTGGAACACCGATGATGAACAACGTCAGTGAGCTCTTCTCACTCATCAATTTCTGTCGCATAAAGCCATTCAATTCTTGGACGCTGTGGCAACATCAGATTCAAAACCCCATCATCAAGGATAGAAGTGGATTGTCGAGAGAAAATGCAATGAAGAAATTGCAAGGCCTCATACGAGCAACGATGCTCCGACGAAGGATTCGAAAATCGATGGGAAGCCCATTATTCAACTACCACCTAGGAACACTGGCTTTTCCCACGTAACTTTCAGCAAAGACGAGCAAGCCTATTACACTGCTCTTGAGACGAAGGTACAGCTGCAATTTAACAAGTACCTCAAGGCAGGTACCGTCATGCGCAACTACGCAAACGCTCTCGTTCTCCTCCTTCGCCTCCGGCAAGCTTGCTGCCACCCACACTTGATTCTGGACTCTGACCTCTCACCTTCGGCGGAAATTAAGCCGGAGATGGATGAGCTTGCCAAGACACTCTCACCACAAGTAATTGCCATGATCAGAGACGCAGGCGGCAATTTTGTATGCCCAATATGTTTGGACATGGAGCCAAATCCTGCAATATTCATTCCTTGTGGCCATGATCCGTGCTCTGAGTGCTTCAGCCATCTTGTGGATCCTTCGCAAGCCATTGCGGCAGGTTCAGATACTAACTTCGAGGCCAAGTGCCCTGAGTGCCGAGGGAATATCAACGCGGAGAAGATCATAGATTACAATTCCTTTAAGAGGGTGCACCAGCAAGAGCTGTTCGAGGAAGAGAAGAGAGCAAAGCTAGTGAAACAGAAGACGAAGATGAGACCGACAGCAACACTGAGGGAGAAGAGTCGGAGGATGACGGTGCGTTGAACGAGAATGAGATATCGAAGACGATGAGAAAGAAGAGCAAGCGGAAGAACAAGGGTAAAGGGAAAGTCAAGGATGAAGATACGAAGCCTCTAGCGCTGCTCAAGCTTGAAAGCATGCGCAAGAAGTCTCGGCAGAAGTATTTTGCTCGACTTCGCAGAAGCTTCGTTTCGAGCTCCAAGATTGACCAAACACTCGAGATGCTCAAGAAGATACATGAGAAGGCACCGGTCGAGAAGATACTTATATTCAGCCAATTTACCTCACTGCTCGACCTTCTCGAAATTCCCATCAGCGACGCGAATTATGACTACCGACGCTACGACGGCAGCATGTCGCCGGACGAACGCACGAAAGCGGCGCTTGAGTTCAAGATGACTTCAACGTGTACCATCATGCTCATTTCACTCAAAGCTGGCAATGCTGGGTTAAATCTGAATTGTGCTAGCCAAGTCATCATCTTGGATCCCTTCTGGAATCCCTTCATTGAAGAGCAGGCCATTGATAGAGAGCATAGAATTGGTCCGATGCGAGCTGTGCATGTACATCGTGTTCTTGTGCAAGGTACTGTTGAGGACCGCATCATCCAAATGCAGGAGAGGAAGAGAGCGTTCATCAGCAAGGCGTTGGATGAAAACGCGGGCAAGAACATTAGTCGCCTTAGTGTGCAAGAACTGGCGTTCTTGTTTGGACGCTCTTTGCATAAGTGATTAAATTCATAAAAAGGCTACATTCATCACAAGGTGCCAATTCGTTGTTTATAGGTGCTGTTCGCATAGCTACACTATCTCTCGTGAACTGGCTTATCAATCGAACCCCCAACACCTTTATGGAGTTAAAGCGTGCTATGGATGCGCTAATTGTATGGGAACTGATCAAAATAGGATGTTTCGTGGCTTTATGAAGCCACACGTGCGCGTATTTGTGCTTGGAAGTCAATGAATGAGTCAAAATCGTCGCCGCTAACATCCCCGAGCGGCATTGAGGAAGCGGAGAACTGATTGTATTCGAAGTTCATGGACGGGTCATATGATGGAATAATGTCCACCTCCATGGTTACGTCGACGGAAGTTGGTGATACCATCCATTGCTGCTCTCTCGGAGTGGATGTTGGTGCGACCGATAGCGGAGTGAATTGCTGCTCAGGAATGGAGACCTGAGATTGCACAGAGCTCATGGCTAGCATGGGAGGAGTATTATGCGAAGCTTCGGAATATGCAATGCCAGGATCACAAATGGAGCTCGCTGAATCTCTTCTTCGTATGGATGATTCGCCGCTATTGATGAGGTGCTGTTGCATGTATGTAAGGTCCTCCTCGAAGCCTTCCTGCTTGATGGAACTATCCGGTCTGGTATGTACTAGGTCGAGTCGTTTGAGGATATCGTGAGTTAGAGGATGGCCATCGTGAACGGCGTCTAGAGCTGCACCTGGCCAGGCTTCGCCAGTTTGAAGTTTCCTATACAGCTCTTGCACGCCGGCCACTAGCTGCGATTGCTGCTGCTCGAGCATCTCTACGTATCTACGTGCTGTGAGCAACTTGAATTTGTCGTAACATGCACGCGGGTTATGTACCCTTTTGGATGTACTTTGTCGTGAGACGTTTTCTTCTCACTAAATACGCAAAGAGCATTGTTTTGTTTACATCTACTGCAGGGGTTTGCTCCGTCGCACTATGTAGTCATGAGCGAATGGTGCAAAGAGAGCAGACAGTAGAGATCATACCTTTGCCTTCTTTAGTTCTACACTTGTCGCACGCCTTACGTACGCGTTTACGAGCATTTGCGTTAGAATCCATTATATCTAGAGGGTAGCGATACGCTTGCTGTCTGGTCGCCAAAATGAAAGTGATCAAGTCACGGCGTTATTTAGTCAAAAGTGCCAATGTTCACAGAAACAAAGTCCTTAGAAATTGGAAGAGTAGAGATTCTGTAGACACAAAATTCATGAGAGCAGGGCCCAGCCTAGCGATTCAAATGGTTAAAAACATTAAGAGCCACTCGCTGTGGAAACCCACCCTCGCCTTAGAGAAGTTACGTTTCCCTCTTCGGCTTTGAACCGAGAAGAATGTGGCGAGACTTAATGCCGCCCTGCTCTTTAGCAGGGGTTTATCATGAAGCGCAAGGATTACCAGTGACTTGTGTTTCAGGAGGCGGCGCAGTTGGCAGCGCTTGCGCTAGAGTAACAACGCCACGAAAGGCTTTTACTTTAGCATTAATGCCGCGAAGCGTCTTGTCCCGATAGAACTGAAGGCATTCCTCCTCGTGCAATCATCAGCGTTCCCATCTTTGTCTTCGCCATTTTTTTGTGAGTAGTCGTCGCATATCGGCTCAGCTCTGACACAACCACGCCATCATCATCCTTTGACTGAATTCTCCTAGCCTTCGCTTTGTTCAGGAGCGACCGTTCGGAGCCATATAATTTACAACCCCATGCCATCAGCGAAAGGTTTCGTGATCGCAAAATCGACTGTCGCTTCTCTAGCCTATCTCTCTGCCTCACAATCTGAAAGTATACGCCTTTTTGCTTCTTACAAAATATCTGTCTACCATATCAGTACTTATGTCCACTATGCCGTACAACACTAGGCGCAAGTCAGTTCCATTGTCGCTCCTAGGTATTCACGTTCCAAGCAGCTACAGATCCTCACCACCCACCGCGTCCACCGACTCCAACTCTCTGCCGAAGAAGTTCAAATGTGAGGGCTTATTACCTTCTCTTTCCACTCCAGCTTCGCCGACCGCGCCTTTGAAGTCTTTGTCTCCAAAGATCAAGCATGAGCCCTTTCCGACAGCCAACCGCCTCCTGGAGACAACTCCGCCACCATCGCTACGTGAGCCAACCGCAATGAAGATTGATACCGAAAGTATAAAGGATGAGATCGTTGTAGCCGTAATTGAGCAACTAGAGAAAACAGGGAATCGACCACATTTGTTGAAAGAGCTCGCTACTATCCTACAGCATAGGCTTCCCATCGTCAAAAAGTAATTCATCGAAACCTGTCGCAAATGCTATTGGCAGCAGGCTAACTATTGATATAGCTCCAAAAATCAACCTGCCATCATCTCCTCACATCTCACAACGTACATGAAGCAATGGACCGCACTGGTTCCGTGTCCGCTCAGCAGGGAAGTGGTTAATACACATCCGAAGCGCATCTACTTCTTCCTCACGACACAACCTCGTCAGTATTTCCTAGAACCACCGGAGATGCCTGCGGTGCAACACAGAATTATCTCGCCGTCGTTAACGTCTGACGAGAAGGACGATGAGGAAAATCGTGGGGGCCGACGTAGAAGCGGAATGTCGCCTTCGCCAGAAGTCGATCTCTTAACTCACGAACTCGACCACGAGATGCTAATGTCCTTGAGCGGCTCTATTCTCGACACGTATATTTCATCTCGTAGCCACTCAAGACAAATGGAGACGCCACCACTGGAGGGTATGGAAATGGAGTTTACGCAGATGGCTTCCACACTTCACGAGCGGCGGATGAGCGAAGCGTTGAAGCGCGGCTCAGTGAGCGATGAGCGCGTCAATCGTGAAGACGGCTTCGATGACGACTTCAGCGCTACTTCCAACCATATGGCCATGAACCTTAACGACGAGGCCGAAGCCGCTGCGCATCGTAACCGCGAAGCTGCCGACGCACTCTTCGGTGGATTCGCAGACTCTCGCCTCGGTCTTCACCATGCTCCTCACTTCGCACCGCCAACCGCCTGG
>Ga0335073_10015227_pt1 | contig 10755 bp, 7 predicted proteins | sample Lox_Sample_22_FD_207093 | JGI IMG/M metagenome (GOLD analysis project Ga0335073, IMG submission 207093) | Soil microbial communities from Loxahatchee National Wildlife Refuge, Florida, United States - Lox_Sample_2.2 | ecosystem: Environmental > Terrestrial > Soil > Wetlands | place: USA: Florida...
GCAGTATGGCCGCTCACCGGGCTTGCGGCCGTCGAGGATCCGCGAGTAGTTCTCGATCCCGGAGCAGAAGCCAAGCTCGCGCAACATCTCCATGTCGTACTGCGTCCGCTGCCGCAACCGGTGGGACTCGAGCAGCTTGCCCTCGGCCTCGAGCTCGGAGCAGCGCTCGTTCAGCTCCCGCCCGATCTCGGACACCGCGTCCTCGATCATCCCCTCCCGCACGTTGTAGTGCGACGCCGGCCAGATCCCGACGTGCTCGAGATCGTCCTCGAGCACCTCGCCGGTCAGCGGATCGAAGTGCTGGAGGTGCTCGACCTCGTCGCCGAACATCACGATCCGGAACGCGGTCTCGGCATACGCGGGGAAGATCTCGAGCGTCTCGCCGCGGACTCGGAAGGTCCCGCGGGCCAGGGCGGTGTCGTTGCGCGTGTACTGGATCGAGACGAGCTTGCGGAGCAGCGCGTCGCGGTCGATCATCTCGCCCTTGGCCAGTGTCTGGAGGTTCTCGTCGTAGACCTCCGGCGACCCCAGGCCGTAGATGCACGACACGCTGGCGACGATCACCACATCGCGGCGGGCGAACAGCGCCGCCGTGGCGGAGTGGCGCAGGCGGTCGATCTCCTGGTTGATCGCCGAGTCCTTCTCGATGTACAGGTCCTTGCTGGGGACGTAGGCCTCGGGCTGGTAGTAGTCGTAGTAGGAGACGAAGTACTCGACCGCGTTCCGCGGGAAGTAGGTGCGGAACTCGTTGCAGAGCTGGGCCGCGAGCGTCTTGTTGTGGGCGATCACGAGCGCCGGCTTCTGCACGGCCTCGATCGTCGCGGCCATCGTCATCGTCTTGCCGGTGCCGGTCGCGCCGAGCAGCGTCAGCGAGCGCTCGCCCGCGACGATCCCGTGGGCCAGCGACTCGATCGCCGCCGGCTGATCGGCGGTCGGGCTGTAGGCGGCGTCTAGCTCAAATTTGGGCATCCGCGTTTAGCGTAGCGGTGGCTGGTGCCAGAAACGGTCCGCATTTGGCGAGCACTTTGGCGCTCCAGCTACGTATGTGTTAGCTGAATCGCCAAAGTCCGGATGAGGGCCTATCGGTACAGCTGCGACGCGTACGTGTGGCGGTATTTGCCCTCGGCCGACAGCACCCGCGTGACATAGGCCCGGGTCTCTGGGAACGGTATGTCGTTCACGGTCAGGGTGTGGCCCTGCGCCCGCGCGTCGGCGATCCACCGATCGACATTCGACTCCCCGCCGTTGTAGGCGGCCAGCGCGAGCGTGGTGCTGCCGTGGTACTCGTCCAGCAGGTAGCGCAGGTAGTAGCTTCCGTACGCAATGTTGACCTGGGGCGTCCCGAGGTCCGCAACGGTGAAACTGGTGGCCCCCGAACGGCGCGCCAGGAACTCGGCCGTCTGGGGCATGACCTGCATGAGGCCGCGCGCGCCCGCCACTGAGTTGCGCGGATCGAACTTCGTCTCGGCGTAGATCACCGCCGCGATCAACGCCGGGTCGAGATGCTTCTCCGCGGCCTGCTGGCGGATCACGTCCGCATTCGTGAGCGGCAGGCCGAATTCGTTGACGGTCTTCTGCAGAAGCGGCATCAACAGCACTACGCCAAGTACGACGGCGCCGAGGAGCACGCCCCCGATCAGGCGGTTCCGGCGGCGAATGGCGGCTCGCCGGCGCGCGGCGGCAGACCGCCGGGCGCTATCGCGCCGGCTGGCGACACCCACCGTGGTCGGGCTCACGAGCGCAGCATCTCAAGGACCGCCGACAACTTCCCCTCCAATTCTTCGACCGTACCGTCATTAACGACTACATATGTCGCACGATGCGCCTTTTCCTCTTGGCTCAGCTGACGAGCCGACCGCTCGGCGAGGGCCTCGTGGCCTCGAGCGCCGGCTCTTTCGGCCCGTACATCCTCTTCGGCGATCACCGCGATCGTCGCGTCGAACACGCCGTCCATCCCCGATTCGAACAGCAGCGGCACTTCGACCACGGCCGCGCTCGGAGCGTCCGCGGCCGCCGAGACGGCGGACCGCCACTCGGTCATGCGCGACCCCACGCGCGGCCACAGGAGGCCCTCGAGCCATCGGCGGTCCTCGGGCGTGGCGAACGCCCGCCGGGCCAGTTCTGCACGGTCGACGACGCCACCGGGAGCCACCGCCTCGCCGAACCGCCGCTGGACGGCCTCGACCACCTCATCGGATTCGTACAGCTCGTGTACGACGCGATCGGTGGACAGCACGGCCGCGCCCGCTCGCTCGAGCGCGTCGAGCGCGGTCGACTTGCCGGCGCCGATCCCGCCCGTCAGCCCGACGAACGGAACCGGGGGATCAGGCGTCCGGCCCAGCCTCGAAATGCTCGTCGGCGGCGCTGAGGTCGGCCTCGGCCTCGGGCTCGGCACCGGTGGCTCCGTCGGCCTCGGCCTCGACGCCGGTCGCTCCGTCGGTGTCGGCCGGCAGCGCCTGGTCCTCGCCCGCAAACACGTCCTCGGACAGACCCAGCTCGGGCACGTTGTCGAGGTCGCCGGCGTCGCCGTCGGTCGGTGCGGTGATCGGCCTCACCGGGAGCACCTGGCCCTCGACCCGCTTGATCGACAGCGATAGGCGTCGCCGCTCGGAATCGATCTCGAGAATCTTCACCCGGACCGGATCACCCGGCTGGATGATCTCGCGCGGGTTCTCGACGTGGTGCTGGGCGAGCTCGGAGATGTGCACGAGACCCTCGACCCCGTCGAGAATCTCGACGAACGCCCCGAACGTGACGACCTTCGTGACGGTGCCCTCGAGCTCGTCGCCGACGTTGTAGGTGTCGACCACGCGCTGCCACGGGTCTTCCTGGGTCTGCTTCAGGCCCAGAGAGATCCGCTGGCGCTGGCGGTCGATGTCGAGCACCTTGACCGTGACCTTGTCGCCGATCGACAGGATCTCGGACGGGTGGTTGACGTGCGACCAGGAAAGCTCGGAGATGTGGATCAGCCCGTCGATCCCGTCGAGGTCGACGAAAGCACCGAAATCGACGATGTTCGAGATCGTGCCCTCCACGACCTGGCCCGGCTGAAGCCGGTCGAGAATGCGCTCGCGGTCCTCCTTGCGCTGTTCCTCGAGCACCGCCCGTCGGGACAGCACGACGTTGTTGCGCGAGCGGTTGAGCTCGATCACCTTGCACTCGATCGACTCGCCCATGTACTCGTCGAGGTTCGGGACGCGGCGGATGTCGACCAGCGACGCAGGCAGGAAGCCGCGCACGCCCAGGTCGATGATCAGACCGCCCTTGACGACCTCGATCACGGCGCCCTCGACGGGCTCGCCGGACTCGGCGGCGGCCTCGATCCGGCGCCAGGCCTTCTCGAAGCGGGCGCGCTTCTTGGACAGGATCAGCCGTCCGTCCTGATCTTCCTTGGTCAGAACGAGGGCGTCAACCTCTTCGCCGAGGGACACCTCATCGCTGGGATCGACCGACTTGCGGATCGAAAGCTCTGTGGAGGGAATGACCCCTTCGGACTTGTAGCCGATGTCGACAAGGACCTCGTCGTTGTCGATGCGAACCACGTGTCCGCTTACGACATCGCCTTCCTGGAACGGGTGGACGGTGGCGTCGTAATTGGGGACGATCTGGCCGTCAATCTCGAGCAGCAGACCGTCGGAGCCCTCGACGACCTTGGCGTTCGACTGATCGGCGGCTGGGTTTAGCGTTGTGGTAGTAGACATGCTTCCAGCGGAGGATAGCCGCACTGAGCGGGCAGAGCGTGGCTCAGTGCCTCCCTAACGCGTCCCTATCATCCGCTCGCGATGCCGCGTAGAGCGACCAAACGGGGCCTTGAGCGTACCCCACTCGGGCGCGATTGCGACGTGCTGATCTGCGGCGCGAGCTTCGCGGGCCTCGCGGTGGCGCGTGAGCTGGCTGGGAGCGGCGCCGACGTGCTGGTGATCGATCGGTACGAGATCGGCGAGCGGCAGACGTCGGCGTGTGGGATTCCGACCGGGTGGCTCGAGCAGCTCGAGCTGCAGCGGTCCTTGCAGCAGACGTTCGGCGAGCTCGTGATTCACACGCCGCATACGACCGTTCGCTACCGGCTTCCGTGGACGTTCTCGACGTTCGACTACCGGACCTTGTGCGAGTCGCTCGCCGACCAGGGCAGCTTTGCGTTTGAGACGGCCAAGGTAGACGGGCGGACCGGACGCGTGGTCCACACCGATCGGGGTGACATCCGCGCGGCCTACGTCGTCGACGCGCTTGGCTGGCGGCGGGCGCTCGGCACGGGGTCGAACATCCAGCCCCCGGATGCGCTGCTCTCTCGCGGCCTCGAGGTTCACCCACACGGCTCCGGGAACGACATGGAGATCTGGATCGATCGCTCGTACGTGCCCGCCGGCTACGGCTGGAGCTTCCCCGCAAGCGAGGAGATCCGGATCGGCGTCGGGTCGTTCGACCCACGTTTTCACGTGCGCGAGCCGACCGTCCGGCTCGCCACGGACCTGTCGGCGGACAGCGTCCGCTACCAGGGCAACTGGATCCCGCACGCGCTCCGGAACGCCACCGAGGACGGCGTGTTCTTCGTCGGCGACTCGGCCGGCCACTGCCTGCCGCTGACCGCCGAGGGGATCCGGACCGCGCTCTATTTCGGGCTCGCGTGCGGTCGGGAGCTGGCTCAGGTCGTGGGCGGGCAGCGATCGGTGTCGGAGGCTCTGTCGAGCTACTCGCGCTTCAGCGCCTCACACGCGCGCCCGTTCGACTGGATGCTCCGTTGCCAGCGGCTCGTGCCACGGGTGGCGCCGCGGCTGCTGGCCGGCGCGCTCCGCGCGATGCAGGCCAGACGCTTCCTCGACTGGTCGTTCGGCCACTACCTCGAAATCGCTCACCCGCGGTTCGTCGCGGCCGGTCCGCGCCGAACGCCGCTGCAGGTCCGCGTCCCCGCCTAGGTCTGGCCCTGGCTCTGACCCGGGGCCTGGCTCTGACTTTGGCGGGGCTTTACCCGCAGGGTGCGGCCTGAGATAACCCAGTTGCCCCAGCTATCGGTGGCGCGGAGCATTATCCGGTAGCTCCCCGCGCCCTTGAACAGGTGCGACACGTGACGTCCGGAGGCGATGCGGCCGTCCCCGAACATCCACTGGAAGGACACGAGATGCCCGTCGGGGTCGGAACCGTGGGCGGTGAACGCGACCAGGCGCTCGCGACCGTGCTGGTGGGTCATCGCGAACGACAGCGAGTCCGGCTTGGCCCGCGGCTCGCACGCCGAGCTCGCGTTGCTCCACTCCTCCTGGAGGAAATAGTGGTCGCCGTTGATCGCCTCGTTCCACGGCGTGGCCCCCGGGTCGCGGGCGGCGTTCAGGCTCGGCCCGAAGCTCGTCAGGCACAGGTCCGCCTCCTCATCGCCCTGGGCGTCGATCCAGGCGTTGCCATCGGGGTCGGTGACCGTCTCGTTGTGCTCGTGGCTGATCGTCGAGATCGTCGGATCGGCCGTGCTCGAGTTCGGCCGCGGGTTGCTCGACTGGCAGTGACCGGCCACCGCGTTGTAGGGGATGACCGCGTACAGAATCCGGCTCGGCGTCTCGGAGTGGTAGCCGCAGTAGCCGTTCTGGCTGCCCCCGAGCGCGCAGCTGGACGAGCCCGCGTCGGTGCAGCTGCCGAAGCCGTCCGGGGTGATGATGAAGTAGATGTTGCCGCCGCCCGTCGGCAGGTCATCGGTGGCGACGACATGCTCGAGCTCGGTCTCGAGTTGGTCGTCGGTCAGGCACACGCTCCACCCCGGGCCGGTCGGAGGCTCGGTGCAACCGTTCGGGGGCAGCGGATCGGTGTCGATGACAGCGCCGCCGTACGTCGAGTCGTACGCCGCCGGTCCGGTGGAATCGGTGTACTGGCCGCTGACGCTGTAGACGTTGGTGGTCTTGTGGCTGTCGGCGGCCACATCGGTCAGGAACTTCTCGATCAGCGCCTCGTAGCCGGGGTCGAACGCCAGCACCGAGCCCGCCGGCTGCCAGAAGATCGGATGGGTTCGGTTGGAGTGCAGGACGCGACCGCCGTTGTATGGAAGGTCCGTCTCGCGCATCGGCAGGCTGGTGATGTGCGCGTGATAGCCCGAGGGGACGTCCCCGACGAGCCCACTGATCACGTGAGCCTGGGCGGCGGAGGGCGCCAGAAGCGCGAGCGCCACGCCGACGATCAGGGCAAGCCCCCGACGAGCGCTCACTTCGCCGCCAGCCAATCAGGCCCGATACCGACGTCGACGGCGAGCGGCGGGTCCATCTCGAACGCGCCGCCCATCTGCTCGACCGCGATCCGCCTGACCTCCTCGGCCTCCTCGGCCGGCCCTTCGAACAGCAGCTCGTCGTGGATCTGGAGGATCATGCGCGAGCGCAGCCCTGCGTCCTTCAAAGCCTGATCGGAGCGGACCATAGCGACCTTCATGATGTCCGCGGCGGTGCCTTGGATCACCATGTTGACCGCGAACCGCTCCCCCTGCTTGCGCAGCTCCCACCGGCGCGCTCTGAGCTCGGGCACCTGCCGGCGGCGGCCGAACAGCGTGGAGACGTAGCCGTGCTCGGTCCCCTGGGTGATCGTGTCCTCGATCCACCGCGCGACTGCGGGGAAGCCCGCCATGTACCGCTGGATGAACTCCTCGGCCTCTTCCTGGGGAATGTCGAGCCGGTCGGCCATCCCCCACGCCGACAGCCCGTAGACGATGCCGTAGTTGATCATCTTCGACTTGGATCTCATTCCGGGGTCGATCTGCTCCGGGGTCACCCCGAAAACGCGGCAGGCCGTCGCTGTATGGACATCTTCGCCCTTTCGGAAGATTTCCTTTAGCGCGTCCTCGCCGGCGATGTGGGCCAACAGTCGCAGCTCGACCTGGGAGTAGTCGGCGGACACCAGCAGGTTGCCGGGCTCGGCCACGAAGCAGGCGCGGATCTCGCGACCGAGAGGGGTTCGGATCGGAATGTTCTGCAGGTTCGGGTTGTTCGACGACAGGCGCCCGGTGGTGGCGGCCGTCTGGTTGAAGGTCGTGTGGATCCGGCCGTCGTCGGCGATCAGGAGCGGCAGCGCGTCGAGATATGTCTGCGCGAGCTTGGTGAGCTCGCGCCAGCGCTCGATCTTCGGGATGATCGGGTGCTCGTGCCGGATCGCCTGGAGGACCCGGGCGTCGGTCGAGTAGCCGGTCTTGCCGCGTCGCTTGCGCGACAGCCCGAGCTTGCCGAACAGGATCTCCTCGAGCTGCTTTGGGGAGCCCAGCGTGAACTCCTCGCCGCAGATCTCGAAGATCTCGCGCTCGAGCGCATCGGCCTCGTCTTTGACCCGACTCGAGATCTCGCTGAGCCGCTCGGTGTCGAGCTTTGAGCCGGCAAGCTCCATCTCGCGCAGGGTGCGGACGAGCGGGAGCTCAACGTTCTCGAACAGGTCGGTCAGGCCGCGGCCGCGGATCTCGTCTCTCTGCCAGGCGGCGAGCGCATGGACGAGCAGCGCGTCGGCGGCGGCCTCGTCGGCGATGTCGGTGCCGAACCCGCGCTCCTCGGTGAGCTCGCGGAACGGGTAGGCGCGGCGAGCGGGCTCGAGCAGGTAGGCGCCGACCTCGGTGTCGTGAGCGAGGTTCGCGGGCACCCGGCCGAGCGATTTGGCGTCATGGGCGACGATCGGACGCGGGTCGAGCGCCGCTACCAGCTCTTCCGGGCTCGGGGCATCGCCGGCGAGGACCTCGGGCGTGCCCTCGACGTACGCCCCGAAGCGGTGTTCGGGGTCGGGAGCGAACAGGGCGTCCTCGGGAACGTCAGGCGCTCTGATCGCGATCGACACCGGCTTGCTCGGGAGGCGCGTGAGCGCGTCGAGATTGGCGGTGCGGAGACGGGCGGTGATGGCTTCCTCGGCCTGCGGGGCGGGCGCCGCGGCGTCCGCCGAGCCGAGCGCCTCCTCGAGCCGGCGCAGCGGCTCGCGCAGCTCGAACCTCCGGAACGTGTCGCGCAGCTGCGAGCGGTCGGGCGCGGCCGCCGCGAACGCCTTCAGATCGAGCTCCACGTCGATGTCGCGCTTGGCCGTGGCGAGCTGCTTGGACACGCGCGCGGCCTCGGCGTGCTCGGTCAGGTTCTGCTTGCGCTTGGCTCCGCTGATGTCGTCAATGTGGCTCAGGACCTCCTCGAGCGTCCCGAACCGCTGCAGCAGCTCGGCCGCGGTCTTATCGCCGATCCCGGGGACGCCGGGGATGTTGTCGCTCGTGTCGCCCTTCAGGCCGATGAAGTCGGGGATCAGCTCGGGCGGGATGCCGTAGCGGTCGATCACGCCCTGGCGGTCATAGACGCGCGTGTCGGTGATTCCGCGGGACGTCGTCATGATCTGGACGACGCCGTCGTCGACCAGCTGGTAGGCGTCGCGGTCGCCGGTGACGACCATCGTCGGGATCGGTGGATCGGCCGTCCGCGCCCGTTCCACGATCGAGGCGATCACGTCGTCGGCCTCGTAGCCGTCGACCCGGAGGTTGCGGTAGCCGAACGCATCGACGAGCGGCTCGAGGTGAGGCCATTGCTCCTTGAGCAGGTCAGGGCGGGACCGTCTTTGCGCCTTGTATTCGGCGTAGACCTCGCGGCGACCCGTGTCGCCCGCGTCCCAGACGACGACGGTCGCCTTGGGCCCGTAGTCGGTGAGGATCTTCACCAGCATCGACGCGAACCCGAAGATCGCGTTCGTCGGCATCCCGGTTGAGGTCGCAATCGACTCGGGCAGCGCGAAAAACGCCCGGTAAGCCAGGCTGTTCCCGTCGATCAGGAAGAGCTCATCTGGGGTGAGCGTGGACGCCACTTATGTCAGGCTATCTCGCCTCGTGGCCGCAACACCGAGCGCCCAGTACAGCCTCACTTTGAGGGTCGAGATCGAGCACCGTCCGGGGATGCTGGGTCGGGTCGCCTCCGCGATCGGCGAGGCCGGCGGGACGATCGGGGCCGTCGATCTGGTCCAGGTCGAGCGCGAGCACACGATCCGCGACATCACCGTCGAGACCGGGGATGCGTCCGATTGGCCGCGGCTGACGGCGGCGGTCGACGCGGTTTCCGGAGCCCGGGTGCTCGACAGCACAGACCGGACCTTCCTACTGCATGTCGGCGGCAAGATCGAGATCCGCAACAAGAGCCCGCTGAAGACGCGTGACGATCTGTCGATGGCCTACACGCCGGGGGTGGCGCGCGTCTGCCGGGCTATCTACGAGGACCCTGACAAGGCGTTCCAGTACACGATCAAGCGCAACACGGTCGCGGTCGTGTCGGACGGGACCGCGGTTCTGGGCTTGGGCGACATCGGTCCCCGAGCGGCGATGCCGGTGATGGAGGGCAAGGCGATGCTGTTCAAGGAGTTCGCCGGGGTCGACGCGTTTCCGATCTGTCTCGACACGCAGGACGTCGACGAGATCGTGGGCGTTGTGCAGGCTCTCGCACCGGGGTTCGGGGGCGTGAACCTGGAGGACATCTCGGCGCCGCGGTGCTTCGAGATCGAGGACCGGTTGAAGGCCTCGCTCGACATCCCGGTGTTCCACGACGACCAGCACGGGACGGCTGTCGTCGTTCTGGCGGCGCTGTTGAATTCTTTGCGGTTGACCGGGCGGTCGTTGTCCGATCTGCGGGTTGTGGTCGTCGGGCTGGGGGCGGCCGGAGTCGCGGTCACGAAGATCCTGCTCGAGGCGGGAGCGCGGCACATCATCGGGGTCGACTCGCGGGGCGCGGTGTCGGTGGATCGCGCCGACTACCTCGACGGGTCGATGCCGCCGGTGAAGCGATCGCTCGCGGCCGTGACCAATCTGGAGCGCCGGTCGGGCGGCGTGGTCGACGTGATCGAGGGAGCGGATCTGCTGATCGGACTCTCGGGCGCACGGGTCATGCCGGCGTCGGCGCTCGCCCGGATGAATCCGGATCCGATCGTGTTCGCGCTAGCCAACCCCGACCCCGAGGTCGCACCCGAGGAGGCCTTGGGGTACGTGCGGATCCTCGCCACCGGGCGCTCGGACTACCCGAACCAGATCAACAACGTCCTCTGCTTCCCGGGAGTGTTCCGCGGAGCACTCGACGTTCGCGCGCGGGCGATCACCGAGCCGATGAAGACGGCGGCGGCGCGCGCCATCGCCGAGATCGTGACCGACGACGAGCTGCGCGAGGACTACATCATTCCGTCCGTGTTCAACCGGGAGGTGGCGCCGGCGGTGGCGGCGGCGGTCGCTGCCGAGGCGCGCGCGTCCGGCACCGCTGAGGCGGGCGCGGAGCTCGGGTTCGGTTCGACCGAGGAGTTCGGGGCGATCCCCGGGCGGTAGGGTCGTCGGCGGCGTCGCGGCCGGTCGACCCACGCGATGCAAAACGCAGCAAGCCTCCCGCCCGGCCGGCACCGAGACCACATAAGCATGCCCTGGATGCTTATGTGGCCCCAGGGTGGCTCGGCGGGATGGTTTGTCACGTTTTACAGGTAGGGCGCCGGCAACCAGACGTCCGACTCGCCAGCGAAACTGCCGGGCGTGGCATCCAGGCACGAGCGTCGATCCCTGCCCGATCGCGCCGCCCGCCGCGCGCCGCTCCGTGTCCTGGCGCTCGCCGCCGCGGCCGCAGCCGCGGTTGTCGTCGCCGGCGGGGGCCAAGCGGTGTGGGTATGCGTGCCGGCCGCGCTCCTGGCCTGTGCCACCTGCCGGACGATTCTCGGTGGCGCGATCGGCGCCGGCGTGGTCGTCGCGGCGGCCGCCGCCGCGGCGCTGACCCACGCCGGCCCTCACCCGCTGCCGTCACCCGCTCTGGTCGTGGTCGTGCA
>Ga0335073_10015228_pt1 | contig 10754 bp, 11 predicted proteins | sample Lox_Sample_22_FD_207093 | JGI IMG/M metagenome (GOLD analysis project Ga0335073, IMG submission 207093) | Soil microbial communities from Loxahatchee National Wildlife Refuge, Florida, United States - Lox_Sample_2.2 | ecosystem: Environmental > Terrestrial > Soil > Wetlands | place: USA...
CGCTCCGCGCCTTTCTCCAGCTGCCGCTTCGCGGCGGCTCTCTTCTCCAGTTCCAGCCGGGAGAGGTCTTCGAGCAGCTTCCGGATGCGCAGAACGCGATCCAGACTGTGCTTCATGCGGTGCCGCCGGACTCGATCGCCGCCGCCAGGCGCAGCAACCGTGTGCGCACCTCCGCGAAGGTTTCGCGCTCGCGGGTGTTTTGTCCAAGGAACTCCCGGATGGCGGGACGGAAGCGGATCGCCCGGTCCAGGGTTTCGTCCGTCCCCGGCTTATAGGCCCCAATCCGGACCAGGTCCTCGGAGCGCGCCCACGTGGAGAGCACCCGCCGCACCGTCGCCGCCGCGCGCGCGTGTTCGTCGCTCACCACAACCGGCATCAGCCGGCTGATCGATTCGATGACGTCGATGGGCGGATACCATCCGTCCGCTGCCAAAGCGCGCGACAATACCACGTGTCCGTCCAGGAACGAGCGTACCGCGTCCACCAGCGGATCCTGCAGGTCGTCTCCTTCCATCAGCACGGTATAGAACGCCGTAATGCTGCCGTTGCGGAAATGCCCGGCGCGCTCCGCAAGCCGGGCCAGGCGGCTGAACACCGATGGCGTATAACCGCGCGTGGTGGGCGGCTCGCCCGCCGCCAGCCCCACCTCGCGCGCCGCCATGGCAAAGCGGGTCAGCGAGTCCAGCACCAGCAGCACGTGTTTGCCCGTGCCTGCAAAATATTCCGCCACGCTGGTCGCCGCCAGCGCCGCGCGCATCCGCAGCAGCGGCGACTGATCCGAGGTCGACACCAGCACCACGGCGCGCTTCCTGCCTTCCGGGCCCAGGCTCTCTTCCAGAAACTCGCCCACCTCGCGTCCCCGCTCGCCCACCAGCCCCACCACGATCACCTCGGCGTCGCTGTTGCGCGTCATCATCCCGATCAGCGTGCTCTTGCCCACGCCCGAACCGCCGAAGATGCCGACCCGCTGACCGCGCCCCACGCTCAGCACCCCATCGATAGCGCGGATGCCGGTGCCCAGAGCTTCGCGAATCGGCTCCCGCTCGAGCGGCGCCGGTGCGGAACGATCGAGCGGCACGCTCGTGTGCAGCACCGGCCGCCGCCCCCCGTCGAGCGCCTGACCCATGGCATTCAAAACCCGCCCGATCAGCCCCGCGCCGACTTCGATGCGCGGCGCCAGACCCAGCGCCGACACCGGATCGCCATAACGGATGCCGTCCGCCGCATCGAGCGTCATCGACAGCACGCTCCGGCCGCGAAAGCCGATCACCTCCGCCGGATGCGCGCCGCCATCCGCATCGCGAATCTCGCAGCATTCACCCACCGAGCACGGGGGACCCTCGGACTCAATCGTCTGGCCGGCTGCTTCCACCACCCGTCCTCTCCAGCGCAGCGGGGGGCGCTGCCGCAGCCGCGAGAAGTACGTCTCCAGCAGATCCACTCAACCCTGCTTCCCGGCGATCTTCGTCTCGCGGCGGGTTTCGAGCAGGTCGAAAAAGCCGCGCTCGATCTCCCCAATCTGCGCGCGCACGCCCAGATCCACCGTGCCCAGGCCCGCCTCGAGGACCGCCTCGCCAGACGTCATCTCCGCATCGGCAACCACCTCGGGGCGCAGCGGCAATCCTGGCATCAGACGCAGCACCTCAGCCCACATCTCGCGCTGATCGGCCGGCACCCGCAGCCGCACCTCCGTGGACTCCGCCAGCTGTCCCAGCGCCACGCGGACGGCTCCGGTCAGCAGCAGCGGATCCATCTGGGCTTCGCGGTGCAGGATGCGCTGGGCGATCGCCAGCGCCAGGCGCACCACCTCGTGCTCCACGCGCGCCAGATATTCGTCGCGCTCTCTGCGGAACTCCTCGAGCGCCGCCGCCAGTTCCCCGGCCAGCTGCTTCCGCCAGGCTGCCTGCTCGGCGCCGGCGGCCGCTCGGCCGCTTTCCAGCGCTTCCCTGCGCACCGCTTCGAGCTGGCGCGCAAATTGGGCCTCCCGGTTCGCCAGCGAGGCCTCCATCTCGCCAATCCGCGCCGCCGGATCGCCGGGTTGCCCGCCGTCGGAGGTTCGCGCGCCGGCAAGAATGGGATACTGCATGGGCCGGACGTTCGTCTCAGCACTCCCCAGCATGGTTCTCCTCTCTGCCTCTGGTCACCGCAGCTACACGACAAAATCGTCGCCCTGTTCCAGCTTCAGAATTACCTTGCCCTCGGCTTCCAGATTCCTCGCCAGAGCCAGAATCTCGTGCTGGGCTCCGGCTACCTCCCGCGCGCGCACCGGCCCCATCACCTCCATATCCTCCTTCAGCATGTCCGCCGCGCGCGACGACATCGCCGAGAAGACGTGCGCGCGCAGATCTTCGTTTGCCCCGCGCAGCGCCAGTGCCAGCTGCCGCTTGTCCGCGGCGGCCACGATCTCCCGCATGCTGGCCGGCGGAATCGTCACCAGGTCCTCAAAGGTAAACATCAGGTTCCGTATGCTCAGCGCCATGGCCACGTCGGATGCTTCTATCTCGTCGAGGATCTTCTTGGTCTGCTCCGACTCCATGCGGTTCAGCAGATCGGCCACGGCCTTGAATCCCGCATAGGACCGCCGCCCTGTGTCGCCCATGTTTTCCAGCCGCCGGTGCAGGATCATCGCCACCCGCTGCGCCATCTCCGGCGAAAACTGCCGCATCGCGGCCAGCCGCCGGATCGCCTCCACGCGGCGCTCCTCGCTCAGGCTGTCGATCACAATCGATCCCCGGCGGGGATCGAGATGCGCCAGCACGATCGCCACCGTCTGCGGATGCTCGCTCTCCAGAAACTTGCCCAGCTGCTGCGGATCCACCCGCTGCAGCATGGAGAGATCGCTCTGGCTGGCCTCCTGCGCCCGCCGCACCAGCGCCAGCAGGTCTTCGGCGCGCTGCTTGCCAAAGGTGTCCGTCAGCAGCCTGGTCGCGTAATCGATCCCGCCGTGCACCATATACTGCTGCGTTTCCAGCATCTCGCGGAATTCATCGACCACCTCCAGGGAGAGCTCCGGCGGGATGTGGCGCAGCTCGGCAATCTCCTCGGTCAGCCGCTGCACGTCCGGCTCTGCAAGATTCTGCAGAATTTTCTTGCCCAGCTCGTCGCCCACGGCCACCAGAAACACCGCTGCCTTGCGCACCCCGCTCAGCGGAGCCTGATTCGGATCGGACGTATGTGTGCCGGACGAGGCCATCGCTTACTCCGAGCGAATCCAGCTCTCGAGCAGCCGTGTGCTCTGCGCCGGCTCGCGCTTCACGTGCTCGGCCACCTGCTCGAAAACCGTCTGCGCATGCAGCTTGCGCTGCTCGGCCGCCTGGTGCTCGGGCGTGATTTCGCGCGCCGGCGGCTCGGCCGCCAGAGCCGGTTGCGCAGCCGTCCGCGGGGCGGCGGGCCTCGGCACCGGAGCCGCGCTGAGAGAACGCAGCGCCGGCCGGGCTACAAAAAAGAAGAACATCACCAGGGCGATCAGAATCGTTCCGTAGCGGATCAGCGAAGGCGACTGGCTCGCCATCGACAGCAAACGATCGCCCAGCGGCGGGAGGGGCGCGGCGGCATCGTCGTCAAACGCCATCTCCTCCAGGCTCACCTGGTCGCCGCGTGTGGCGTCAAAGCCGATCGCGGCCTCGGCCAGATCGGTCAGCCGCTTCATCTCGTCGGCCGAGCGCGGCTGCCAGCTCACCTGCTTGCCCTCTGCCACGCGGCGGTCGTTGATCAGAACTGCCGCCGTCAGCCGGCGCACGCGCCCCGCGGCCACGACCGTGTGCCGCACCTTTTTCGATACCCCGTACGTGTCGCTCTCCTGTTTGAGGCTCTGCATCGTGCTGTTCTGCGGCGGATACAACGGCGGCCTCGCGATCGGCGCGTTGCTGGCCGTGCCCGGAATCCCCGAGGCCGCGGGCTGGCCTGTGGTCTGGTCCGTGCGCTGCATTGTCAGCGGCACCGCCTGGGCCGGATCATAGGTTTCGTCTGTTTCATCGGCCGCCGTCGGGTCGTAGTCCACATTGACCGAAGCCCGGACATTGCCCGCCCCTGCCACCGGCTCCAGCGTCTCCACCAGCTTCGCCGCCAGCTCCTGCTCGTGCGACGCCAGCGCCGCATCCCCGGTGCGCCTCCCCAGCAGTCCGCCGCCCTCCGCATCCACCAGCACCACGTTCTCCGGGCGCAGGCCGTCGACGGCGCTGGCCACAAGGTTCGACACCGCCTCCGCTTCGTCGTCTGACAGCGTGCGATGCCGCAGCCGCAGGACGACGGAAGCCTTCGCCTCGCGCTCCTCCGTCGTAAACAGCGAGTCATGCGGCAGCACCAGATGCACGCGCGCCGACTGCACGGACGCGAGCGTCCCGATGGTGTGTTCGAGCTCGCCTTCGAGGGCCCGCTGATAGTTCACCTTCTCGTCGAACTCCGAGCCCATCCAGTTCGGCTTGTCGAACAATTCGAATCCCATGCGCCCGCTCTTGGGGCCGCCCTTCGCGGTCGTGGCCAGCCGCGCCTTATCGAGGTCCTCGGCAGGCACCCTCAGTGCCGCCCCGTCCGTCGAAACGTCAAAAGGAATCGCCGCCGCCGTCAGCTCCTGCGCCATCTGGCGCGCGTCGTCGGGATCGAGTCCCGCGTAAAGCGTCCGCCAGTCGGTGCGCGTCGCATACCACATCAGCCCCGCGAAACAGGCCGCCAGCAGAGCGGCCGCCGCCAGCAACCGCGTCCGGCGCGCACTGTCCAGCCTCTGAAAGCGCGCGATCGCCTCGGTGGCCATCGCCCCGGCGCGCTGCTGCACGGTCAGAGCGGTCTGCGGTTTGTCCTTATCGGCCATCTTTCGTCACTCAGAATTGCATTCCCATTACCTGCTGATAGGCCGCTACCGCCTTGTTGCGTACGGCCAGGGCCAGCTCGAATGACAGATCGGCTTTCTGCGTTGCGATCATGGCGTCGTGAATATCGACGCCGCTTCCGTTCAGCAGGCCGGTGACCGCGGTCGCTGCCTGCTGCTGCAGATCGTCGATGCCCTGCACGGCGCTCTTCACCAGGTCGCCGAAGGGCGCGCCGCCTGCCGCCGCGGTTCCCCCGGGCGCCGGCGCCGCGGTTCCGGATAACACCGAAGCAATCGCTGCTGTCTGCATGGCTTCCGTCTCCTATTTCAGAATGTCCAGCGACGCGGAAACCATCCCCTTCTCCGCCTGCACCGCCGAGCTGTTCAGCCCATACGCCCGCGTCGCTCCCATCAGGTCCACCATCTCGGTCAGCGGGTTGATGTCCGGATACGAAACATATCCATCCTTGTCAGCATCCGGCGCCCCCGGATCGTAGCGGCGCAGTGGCGGTCCCTGATCGGCGACCACGGCTGACACCCGCACCCCTCCCGCCTGCACGTCCGCGGACCCGGTCTGCCCCATGAACTGGCTGGCAAAGCTCTGCTGCGGAGCCTCCGACGTGAACACCACGTGCTGCCGGCGGTATGGACCGCCGTCGGCGGTCCGCGTCGTCTCGGCGTTAGCCATATTGGCGGCCACCACCTCGGCCCGGATGCGCTCCGCCTCCAGCGCCGAACCGCTCACCTCCATCGCGCCGAACAGATTCATCTCCGTCGCCTCCGCTTACTTCTGGTCCTCGTGAATCGCGTCCATGATGCGCGAGAATTCGTGTTTCAGCAGCTCCGCTCCGGTACGGAACTGCAGCTGCGCCTCGGCCATCCTGATCCCCTCGCGGTCTATCGAGACGTTGTTGCCGTCCGGCCGTTCCAGCAATCCGCCCACCGGCCCAACCTCCGGCTCCGCCGCCGCATCGCCGCGGCTCAGCGCATCGAGAGACTGCGTCATCGCCGACTGAAAGTCGAACCCCTCCGTCCGGTATCCCGGCGTGTCGACGTTGGCCATGTTCCGCGCTGTCAGCTTCAGCTCGAGCGACGACAGGTCCAGATACCTGCCCAGCGCCTCGGCCGTAGGTGTTTCGATCTCCATGGTCCGCCCCTCGCGCGAACTGCCCCGGACCGGACCTTGCAGGAACAGGCCCCGCACTTCGCCATTCCGGTTAGAAATTCCTCATGCCGGGTTGTCGAATTCGATCTCGCCGACGTCAATGCGCGGCCGATCCTCGGCCAGAATCCAGGCGCGCTCCAGCACATGCTCCAGTTCGCGCACATTCCCCGGCCACGCGTGCGTCGCCAGCAGCGACTGCGCCTGCAGCGTGATCTCCTTGGCCGGCGCCTCCCGCGCCATCTTTTCGAGACAACTCTCCGTCAGCGCTTCGATATCGGCCGTCCGTCCCGCCAGGGCCGGCATCCGCACCAGAAAAACCGCCAGCCGGTAGTAGAGGTCGGACCGGAATGAGCCCTCCGCGGCCAGCTTCGCCAGCCGCCTGTGCGTCGCAGCCACGATGCGCACGTCCACCTTCACCGGCTCATTCTCGCCCACCCGCTGCAGCTCGCCGGTTTCGAGGAAGCGCAGCAGCTTGGCCTGCAGCGCCAGCGGCATCTCGCCGATCTCGTCCAGAAAGAGCGTGCCCCCGTGAGCGGCTTCAATGCGTCCCGTGCGCCCCTGCACCGCTCCCGTAAAGGCTCCGCGCGTGTGGCCGAACAGCTCCGCTTCGAGCAGCGCCTCCGGAATCGCCGCGCAGTTGAGCGCCACCATCCTGCGCCCCGACCGCGGGCTCAGCCGATGTACCGCCCGCGCCACCAGCTCCTTGCCGCTGCCGGTCGGTCCCTCGATCAGCACCGGTGTCGAGCGCGGCGCCACCAGGCGAACCCTGCGGCTCACATCGAGGATCGCCGGATGCGATCCGATGAACTCCGGCAGTCGCACGCTGTGAGCGGCCGCCGCCTGAGCCGCTGGAGCACTCGCGGACGGCGTGCGCGGAGAGCACGGCTCGCCGTGCGCGCGTGCCTCCGGACTCGTTCGCGGCGGCAACTCCGCCATTTCCGCTTCCGACGGCGCACCATTCCAGATGGCTCCGTCGGTCTCCTGCGCGCGGCGCAGCGCGTCCAGGATCTCGTTGCGGCGCGGGCTGCGCGAGGAACCACCGGCCGATGCGTCGGCCATCACCAGATCGACGCCGGGATGCAGCCGCTCGAATTCCGCGATGAATTCGCGGATCTCGAGATCGGGCAGCCACGAGTCCAGCACCACCGCTTCGGCGGGCGATGCATCCAGACATGCCAGCGTCTCCGCGCCCCCGGCGGCCTCCCGCACCTGCCAGCGCAGGTCGGTCAGTACCTCGCGCACCCGGCGCCGGAAGGCGATGTCGGCGCTGGCCAGAACGGCCGTGCGCGCCGCCGTCGAGGATCTTTGCCGTGCTGCCATTGCTGTTGTTCCCATAACGCCGAACCTCCCCGCCATCGAATCCTGTTCCTGTCCAGCCGGTCAGCCGCGCATGCCGATGCTGTAGCCCAGCCCGCGCACCGTATGGATCAACGCTGCGCCGGCCTCCTCCGCTCCATCCTGTTGCGGCGTGCGGTCGTGCAGCTTGCGGCGCAGATAGTTGATGTAAACGTCCACCACATTCGTCCCCGCGTCCGCGCTCATATTCCAAACCGTCTCCAGCAGCGTGGCGCGCGACACCACCTGTCCCCGATGCAGCAGGAGGTATTCGAGCAGCGCGAACTCCTTGTTCGTCAGCCCCACCCGCTGCCCGTTGCGCGTCACCGTCCGCTCCACCCGGTTCATCTCCAGGTCGCCGTGACGCAACACCAGCCCCGGCGCCCTGCGCCGCGCCAGCGCCCGGCAGCGCGCGCGCAGTTCCGCAAACGAAAACGGCTTCTGCATGAAGTCGTCCGCGCCCATCTCGAGGCAGCGCAGCCGCGTCTCCGGCTCCTGCCGCGCAGTCAGGATGAGAATCGGCACATCTTCGGTCAGCGAGCGCAGGAATTCCAGCACCTCGGTCCCGTCCCGCCGCGGCAGATTCAGATCCAGCACTGCCATCTCCGGCAAAACGTTCCGCGCGGCCTCCATGGCCATCTCGCCATCCGTTGCCACCGTCACCTCGTGCCCGTCCTGTTCGAGGCCGCGCGCCAGAAAGCTTCCCAGCGCCCGGTCGTCGTCGGCAATCAGCAAGCGCATGTCTTCTTCTCCCACCCCCACGATCTCGCGGACCACCGTCGAACACCAGAGGCCGAATGAGAAAAATCCAGGACTGAAAAGCAAAACGGGAAGCCCCCGCGTCCGGTACCAGATCGGGAAACAGCCCGCCCAACAAAATGTAGCCCGGTTCGCTTTTTATTCGCTATAATGCGCCCATGGCGATCACACGGCGGCAGAAGGAAGTGCTCGATTTCATCTCCGGGTTCGTGCAGCGCAACGGCTACTCTCCCTCCTTCGAGGAGATCGCCCACGGCCTCGACCTGCGCTCGCTGGCCACCGTGCACAAGCACATCACTAATCTGCAGAACAAAGGCATGCTGGCGCGCGCGCACAACCGCAGCCGCTCCATCGATGTGCTGCCCCCGCGCGCCAGGACGCGTCCGGCCGACCGTCTGCCGCTCATGGGCCGCATCGCCGCCGGCTATCCCGTCGAGGCCACCGAGATTCCGGAAACCATTTCGCTGGGCGACATCATTGGCAACCGCGAAGTCTTTGCGCTGCAGGTGCGCGGCGAGTCGATGCGCGACGAGCATATCGTCGACGGCGATTTTGTCCTGGTCGAAAAGACCAGCACCGCCCGCTCCGGCGAGATCGTCGTCGCGCTGGTGCGCGGCTCCGAGACCACCCTCAAGCGTTATTACCCCGAAGGCTCGCTGATCCGGCTGCAGCCGGCCAACACCGAGATGGATCCCATCTTCGTCCCCGCCGCCCAGGTCGCCATCCAGGGCCGCGTCCTCGGCATGCTGCGCAAATACTGAGCTCGCTGTTTTTCCCAGGCGGAAGGGCCCCGGCCTACTCCTCCACCGCCAGCCCAATCGACTGCATCAGCGTCAGCGCGTTGCTGGTGCGCACCACGCCCGGCTTCAGCCGGTAGTCGAACTTCAGTTGCCCCTCTTCGAGGTGGTCTTCAAAGTGGCAATTGATTGCCCTGCCGCTGCTCGCTTCCGGAATCTGCGTCAGCGCCAGATCGTGCGTCGTGATCATTCCCACCGCACCCCGCGCCACCAGTACCCGCACCAGGTGCTGTGTGCCGATCAGCCGGTCGTGCGAGTTCGTCCCGGACAGCAGCTCGTCCAGCAGAAACATCACCGGCGTCGGCCCGCGGGTCAGATCGGAGATCAGCTTCAGCCGCTTGATCTCCGCGTAGAAACGCGACACCCCGCCCTGCAGCGAGTCGAGAACGCAGATGGAGGCGCCGATGGCCAGCGGCGACATGCGAAGCCGCCTCGCCTCGGCCGCGGACCCGCATTGCGCCAGCACCGCGTTGATGCCCGCCGCGCGAACGAAGGTGCTTTTGCCCGCCATGTTGGGCCCGCTGATGAGCAGGAGGCGCAGGTCGCCGTCCAGACGCAGGTCGTTCCGCACCGCGCGGCCCCCGGGAAGCAGCGGATGCGTGAATCCCTCGGCTTCGAAATACGGGCCCCTGTCCACAAACTCCGGAAAAACGGCTGCCGGATGCTCGAACGCGAACGCCGACAGCGCCGCCAGCGTCTCCATCTCGCCGACAATCGCCAGCCAGCCGCGGATCGACAGCCCATAGCGTGCGCGCCACGCCTCGGCGGCAAATGCCGTCTGCGCCTCATAGAAGACCGGACGGTTGACAATGCGGACAAGGAAGTTTCGCATCGACTCGACGTACTGAACGATCCGGTCGAGCCTGCGGATCGCGGCCGAGGGCACAGTCCCGCGGGTTTGCAGGCCCGACTGCAGCTCGCGCAGCAAAGGCGCCTGAAAGGATTCGCACTCCAGCACTTCAAGCACGCTGGCCAGCACCTTCAGGTCGACGGCGGCACTCTCGGTGGCCGCCAGATACTGGACAACACCGGGACCGACGAACCGGCCTGCGGCGTAATTGATCACGGTCATGGCCACAAGCCAGTACCAGCCCCGGGCCATCCAGTCGACTCCCGGCTGCGAGTCGAGGCCACTGACTACCCAGTAGATGGCGCTCGCAAGCCACAAAAGAGCCAGGACCAGCATCGCCGGGCGCAGCCATTGCGGTCCGATCTCCGGTTTCGTTTCGCCCCACGTCGCCAGCCGTTCGGGATGAACACCCGCGCGCACGCTGTCGCTGGCGGCGAACAGCCGCTCCCGCAACCCGACACGCCCGCGCAGCTCGGCCACAGCGGCCTGGCGGGCGCCAATCGTGTCCGGCGGCGCAGCCTCCAGCAGCCAGCCAGCCAGCGTTTCCTCGCCCGCCCGCGTACGCGCCGTGCAGAGCAGCTCGAAAAGCGAGCCTTTGCCGAAAATGTCGAGGTCCCGCGCATAGGGATGCGCCGGATCGAGGAATCGCTCGCCGCTCTCGCCGGTTCCCGCCCACCGGTCGTTGAGCCGTTCCAGCCCACGCTCATAGAAGCTCAGGACGCGGTTGAGAGTCTGCACCCGGCGCAGCACCCGTTCGTGGATCACTGCAAGGACAATCAGCACCCCGAAGGGGATGAGCAGCCACCCGAGGCGAGCGGGCGTCCGCAGCAGCGCAATCGCCCCAAAGAAGATAAGCGCCAGCATCCCCAGCTTCGCGTAGCCCAGCGCCCGGTCGCGTTTCTGCTCCTGAAGCAGAAACTCACGCGTCTCCGCCAGGCGGCGCACGTAAACCTCGCCCGGCGAGTCACCTGAAGGTTGATCGTGGGATTTGTGCATCGGAGGGCCATTGCCATGGTACGGTCTCTGAGGCCCGTGGCGGCGGAT
>Ga0335073_10015229_pt1 | contig 10753 bp, 8 predicted proteins | sample Lox_Sample_22_FD_207093 | JGI IMG/M metagenome (GOLD analysis project Ga0335073, IMG submission 207093) | Soil microbial communities from Loxahatchee National Wildlife Refuge, Florida, United States - Lox_Sample_2.2 | ecosystem: Environmental > Terrestrial > Soil > Wetlands | place: USA: Florida...
TGAAGGAGAGCTGAATCGTCGCGGAGATCGAGGGGAAGAACAGCCCGGCGCCCAGGCCCTGAACGATCCGGGCCGCGACGATCTCGCCCTGACTTTGGGACACGCCACAGGCGACGCTCGCCAGGGTGAAAATCGAGAGTCCGATCAGGAACAGCCGCTTGTGCCCGAACCGGTCGCCCGCCCGGCCGCCGGGTACCAGTGCTAGGCCGTAGGCCAGCGCGTAGCCGGACACGATCCATTCCAGGCTCGCCGAGGATGCGTGCAGGCCATCGCGGATGCTCGGCAGCGCGACGTTAACGATCGTGGTGTCAAGCAGCGCCATGAAGGCGCCCACCAGCACGATCGAGACCGCACGCCAGCCGTGGCCGGGTGCGGCGCTGCCGGGTGCGGTGTTGCCGGCGGCGGTGTTGCCGGGCCAGGGAGCGGGCGCGGGGGTGGTCATCTCGGGGGCTCCTCAGAGTCTGGGCTGCTCAGATGCTGCGGGCGGCCGATGCCGTTGGCGAAGTCGGCGGCGATCTTCGCCACGCGCGCGGCGACCTCGGTGTGCCAGCGGATCTCGGCTTCGGTGCGCACGATCAGGTGCTGGATAACAAGCCGTTCCGCCTCGTTCACGTACGGGTCGGCAGTCTCGGCGGCATGGCGCTGCTCGGCCAGCTGGACTTGGAGAGCGCCGATGCGGTTCTCGACGATCTGCTCGAGGTGCTCGACGGGGACATCGCGCGCCTGAGCAAGCGCCAGGTCGAACGGGTCATGGTGACGATCGAGTTCGCGCAGCGCCGTCTGATGGATCGCGGCCAGCGACCGGCGCCCCTCTGCCGTGATCTCGTAGACCGTTCGCTCGGGCCGGTTCCCCACTTTCTCGGTCCGCACCTCGCGAATCAGGTCCTCGTTGGCTAGGCGCTTGAGCGCTCCATAAACCGAGCCCACCTGGATGTCGGTCCAGGTCTCAGTGCGGTCGTTCTGAGCCTGCTGCCGGATCTGGTGCCCGTGCAGCGGCCCGCTCGAAGCGAGCGTTCCCAGGATGAACAGACGAATTGATGACACGCGATTAGTCTTACACGAGTAATCGCTCAAGAGCAAGTTGGGGCGGCGCTGGCAGGTTCGCTGGGCCGCGCCCGCAATCGCCCGCCGCGGCCGCTCCTGGTCCGCGACACGGTCGGCAGCCGCCGCCGCGGCATATCTCCGGTCGACCTGGTGTTCACTGCGTATGCTGCTGGCCGAGGTACCGGCGTGCAGACAACCTTCGAGCGTGAGGACCGTCAACGTGAGCTTGCGCGATATCCCCGTGAACACCCTGGCCGGCCGGCCGTCATCGCTCGGCGAGCTCGGCGGCAAGACCCTCCTGGTCGTCAACGTTGCTTCCAAGTGCGGCCTGACCCCCCAGTACACGGGGCTCGAGGAGCTGCAGAAGCAGTTCGCCGACCGTGGCTTCTCGGTGGTCGGCTTTCCGTGCAATCAATTCGGCGGGCAGGAGCCGGGCAGTGCCGAGGAGATCGCCGAGTTCTGCTCGGCCACCTACGGCGTGAGCTTCCCGATGTTCGAGAAGATCGAGGTCAACGGGTCAAACCGGCATCCGGTCTACGTCGAGCTAACCCAGACGGCCGACGGCGACGGCGAGGCCGGCGACATTCAGTGGAACTTCGAGAAGTTCCTCGTCGGTCCGGACGGCACGGTTCTCGCGCGATTCCGTCCCATGACGACACCCGAGGCGCCCGAGCTGATCTCGGCTATCGAAGCGAATCTTCCCGGCTGACCGGATCGGGCCGGGCTCGGCGCTCTCGCTAAGCGGCGCGAAGCTTTCCGATACCATCCGCGGCATGAGTCCGCTCAGTGGCGTCCTAGGCGAGTCGTGGCAGCTCTACCGCACGTACGCTCGCCATTTGCTGACCATCGCGTTCATTGTCTTCATCATTGCCGCCGTGCTGTCTGCAGGCCTGGCCCTTGTCGGCGGCATCCTTGGCGCACTCCTCAGCTGGCTAGTCACGCTGATCGCTGAGTTCCTCCTGACGGCGGCGCTGGTAAAGGCCGTGCAGGACGTCCGGGACGGCAGAGTGGACTTGTCCGTCGAACAGACATTCTCAGCTGCGCTGCCCTTGATCGGGCCGGTCGCCGTTGCTGCCGTCCTTGCAGGCATCGCCATCACCATCGGGCTGGCCATCTTCATCATCCCCGGACTGTTCCTGCTCACCATCTGGTGCCTGATCATGCCCGCCATCGTGGTGACCGGGACGGACCCGCTCGCATCGTTCGGCCGCAGCTGGCAGCTGGTCCGAGAGCACTTCTGGAATGTGTTCGGCATTCTGTTGACGGTGTTCGTGATCTGGCTCGCCGTTAACTTGGTGCTCGGGGTTGTCTTCTCACTCCTGCCCTATTTCCTGGCGCATTTCCTGAGCTCGGTGATCGCTAACACGCTGATCGCGCCGTTCATCGCGGTAGTCACGACGCTCATGTACTTCCGGCTCTCCGCTGGTGTCGGTACGAGTGCGCCAAGCGGTCCCGACGGGGGTTCCGGTACCTACGGCAGCCAAGGCCCGTACTGACGGTCCGGATCAGGCCAGGGAGCGGGGCCCGCGCTTGACCATCTGGTCGGCGATGATCGAGCGCTGAACCTCACTGGTGCCTTCCCAGATCCGCTCGACGCGCAGCTCGCGGAAGAGCCGCTCGGCCACGTTCTCCCGCATGTAACCGCGGCCGCCGAATATCTGGACGGCGCGGTCGGCCACCCGTCCTGCCATCTCGGAGGCATATAGCTTGGCCATGGAGCACTGGGCGTGCTGCACCTTGACGTCGGCGCCGGCATCAACGCCGCGGGCTACCTCGTAAACCATCGACCGGGCAGCAAACAACTCGGTCAGGCAGTCGGCGAGCATCCCCTGGATGGCGCCAAGGCTCGCAATCGGCTTGCCCTGGACTGCTCGTTCCGTGGCGAAGCCGGTGATTTCCTCGACCAGCCGCTGCGCGCCGCCTAGGCAGCGGGCCGCCACCATCATCCGCTCGAACCGGAACCACTCGTATGCGAAGCTCATCCCGTCGCCCTCAGCGCCAACAAGATGACTGGCCGGCACGCGCACATCGGAGAACTCGACGATCGGGTGATGGTGGCTGATCGTGTGGGTGTACGCCGGAGTCCGGACCACGGTCACGCCCGGACTGGGCAGGTCAACCATGAACATGGCGTGCTCGCCATCGTGCTCGCCGCCGACGAGCTTGCCCTGGAAGAACGCGTAGTCGGCTGAGTTGTACGACGTCACATGCCACTTCTCGCCGTTGAGCACGTAGTCGTCGCCGTCCCGGCGCGCCGTAGCGACGATGCCGTCGACGTCTGAACCCGCACCCTCCTCGGTAATGGCGTAGCACTCCTCGCGGTCCCCCCGCACGGTCGGCAGCACGAACTTCTCGAGCTGATACTGCGTGGCAACGCCGGGCAGCCAGGACGGGGGAGTGGCAACTACCCAGGCCAGCGCGTTCGTCACGCGGCCGACCTGCTCCTGGACGAGCACCTGCTGGATACAGCTGCAGCCCTGGCCGCCAAGTTCCTTCGGCATGTTGGTGGCGAACAGGCCGAGTTCTATGGCCCTGGCCTTGTGCGCCGCGACGACGTCCTTGGGCAAGTCGCCGCCATTCAGCTCAGCCTCGACTTCGAACGGGATCAGTTCGTCGGTGAAGGCGCGAGCGCGAGCCTGGATCTGCAGGTCCTCTTCTGACAATCCGTACATCGTGCCCGCTGCTCCTTCGTGAGCTGGCCGCAACCGGGCGTCGGAGCGCGCCCGCCACCGATCGGCCGGTCGATTAACTGAATGTTCAGTCATTGTAGAGGGAACGGGGCAGCTTTCCAATGGGCTGCCTGGCGCGAGTGAAGTCGCCCGGCGAAGCGGCTGTGGCAGTTGGCGGTCGCGGCAGTTGTGGGCTAGGCGGTCGCGGCAGTTGGCGGTCGCGGCAGTTGGCGGTCGCGGCAGTTGGCGGTCGCGGCACTTTTGTGGCCTGGCCGTCCGCGTGGCTCAGTTTGTCGCGTGATCCGGCCGGGTACCTGCCGATTGATCTACAGCACCGCCGTGCCGGCCGGGGACCTCCCCGGCTAGGTCGAATTGCACGAACGGGGCATGTAGGACATCGGGGGAGGGAATCCGCTCATGAGCTTCATGAAGGCCATGATGGCGATCGTGGCTGTGTGTGCGGCAATGCTCACGATGAGGAGCATGATGCGCATGCGGAGCGAGGACATGCACAAGCATGGCATGGGCATGGGAATGGGCATGTCCAAGCATCGCGGCCGGATGGCTCGCCACAACTAGCAGAGGCGCTAGCGCCCGCGGATGCGGGTAGCGAGGCGGCGGTCGCGAGGATGCGGCCGTCGCCTCACGTTTTCTCGCGCCCGATGTTTGCCCTGCCTCATGGTCTCGGGAGTTCCGGGGGCGGTGACTTGACAGGCGCCAGTTCCTATCGTGCAGGCTCCAGTTCCCATCTTCGCGGGCTCGAGTTTCCCGCCGCTTGACTGAACATTCAGTCCATGCAATGCTCGGCTGAGGCGCGGAGTCCTCAGCTGCGGCTTGCGTCGTCTCGGCCTTGGTGACGTCGTCTCGGCCTTGGTGACGTCGTCTCGGCCCTCGTGACGACGAACTGGTCCGGCCCGGCCTACTGCAGGTCAGGCTGAGCCTGCGAACCTTGGCAGCATCGACCTCAGCTGCGGACTGCGGCACAGGTCAACCAGCGCGGATGGACCGGTGTACATGCAGGTAAGCGAGACCGCTGACGCGGTAGTGGTGGGTGGCGGAACCGTCGGCGCATGGTGCGCGTACTTCCTGCGCCGCAGCGGCCTCGAGCGGGTCGTGCTCGTGGAGAAACGGACACTTGGCCAGGGTGCTAGCAGCCGGGCGGCGGGCGTAGTGCGCACTCAGGGCGGCACGCCGTGGGCGGTACAGCTCGGCGAATGGTCCCGCAGGTTCTACCTCAGCCAGCACGATGAGCTTGGCATCGACTCCGGCTTCACGCCGCAGGGCTACGTGCTGCCGTGCTTCACCGAGGCCGATGTCACGGCTGCACGCGAGCGCATGGCGATGCAGAACGGACTCGGCCTGTCGGTCCGGTGGCTCGAGCCGGGTCAGCTGGACGCGCTCAACCCGACCCTGGCTCCGAGCCGCACGCTGGGCGGAACCTACTGCGCGGAGGACGGCTACCTGACGCCGCCGCGGAACGTGACCGCCTACGCCGTGGCGCTGGCAGTTTCCGGCGTCGAGGTGCGCGAACATGTTGCGTTCCTCGGCCTTCAGACGACCGCAGACCAGAACGTGACCGGCGTGCAGACTTCGGCAGGCCCGATCAGCACGCCGCTGGTCGTGCTGACCGGCGGTCCTGAGCTGGCGGACGTTGCTGGCCAGGTCGGGATCGCCGTTCCGGCCGGCGGCGTCCGGCATCAGATAGCGGTAACGCAGCCGCATCCGGATCTGGCCCCCGAGCGGGTGCCGATGGTTTTCGACCTGGCGGCCGGGTTGTACTGGCGGCCGGAAGAGGGCGGTCTGCTGTTCGGGATGAGCAACCCCGACGAGTTGCCTGGTGAGGCAGCTTGCATCGATGAGCCGTACTTGGCCCAGATGCGTGAGCGGCTGGCTGAGCTAGTGCCCGTCACTGCCGGGCTCGGCCTCCGTCGCATCTGGGCAGCCACCATCGACTACACGCCGGATCACCTGCCGATCATCGGCCCGGCGATTAGCGACGGCCAGGTTATGACGGGCGTTACCATCGCGAGCGCCGGAGGCGCCGGCATGATGTGGGGCCCGGCAGTCGCGCGGGCGGCCGCTGACGTCGCCCTGACCGGCAAGTCTGATGTGGTGGATGTTGCCGATATCGGCCTGGACCGGTTCGACGCGGCCGGGAACTCACGGCTCGGCACCGACCCCATTGCGCTGCCGTTCCCCGAGCATGCACCTCAGGTGCCAAGCACGTTCACGCTGTCCTGAGCCAGCGTCGGCGGCAAGCCGGCGTTTCCCTGTCTGCTCAATCCGAGCAAATTCCAACCGCATGAGAAAGGAAAGATCGGCACCATGACCGACGCAACTCCGTACCTCGCCTCTGCCGCTACCGCGGAACTGGAGGATTGGGGCCCGCTCGAAGAGGCAACCGGCGAGCCCATGCAGACCAGCGGTCTTTACGTGTGGCAGGGGGACGGCCAGGAGATCGGGGTGTGGGAGTGCACGCCGGGCCCGTCGTACTGGAAGCAGGAGGAGCACGAGTTCGTGCACATCCTGTCGGGCCGGATGACCGTGACACCTGACGGCGGCGAGCCGCTGGAGATCGGTCCGGGCGACACCGCGTTCTTCCCGAACGGCTGGGCTGGCACCTGGGACATCCACGAGACGATCCGCAAGGTCTTCGTACTTTTCTAGTCCCGCTCAGCAGAACGCGCCCGGTCCCCGCGCAGGGGAACCGGGCGCGTTCTCGCGTAGGGGTACCGGTGGCGTTCTCGCGTAGGGGTACCGGGGGCGTTCTCGCGCCAGGCCGCCGGGCCGCGCCTCCCGCCGGGCCGCGCCCTCCCGCCGGGCCGCGCCTCCCGCCGGGCCGCGCCTCCCGCCGGGCCGCGCCGCTGCCGCCCGGCGGGTCAGGCAGTCACCGCTTCAGCGTGGCACTGATCCCCGATGCGTCCTCTCCGGCCACGACGGTGATGATCTTGGCCACGGCCTGCGAGCTGGCGTCCTTCCACCATTGGCTGGCGTAGCCGGTTGCCCCGCAACCCGAGGAGAACTCCACCTTGTAGCGACCGGGAAGCAGGTCGGCGAGTGCATAGCCGCCGGGCCTGCTCACTGCGACAATGCGCGGCGAGCCAGCCGCCGGGAGCGGCACCGCCGTGACGCATGCGCCGCTGATACGGCTGTCCGATGGGCCCGACACCGCGCCGGTGATCTCCCCATCTGGCTGCAGCGCCGCGTCGATCGACGACGTCGTCTGGCCGGCGGTGACTGAGACCGGACTAGCCGTCGCCTGCGTCGGCTGGTCGTCATACCACTGCGGCGCCAGCCCAGGCACGGCGAGGATGCAGAGCGGATCACCGAAGTAGACCTGGGAGGTGCCCGTTGCCAGGCCGGTGGCCCGGTAGCTGCCGTTGGCGCCCGTGGTGCCGACGGAACCTGGGTTAGCCGGGTTGCTGCTGATCACCTCGACGCAGGTGTCCGGGACGGGCGCCCCAGACGACGAGATAGCTGTGACAACTCCGGCGACCGTGCCGCCGGGACTCAAGGTGACGTTGATGCCCCGGGTCGCGTGCGGCTGCCGCACCCTGACATGCCTCAGTACGGTAGTCAGGTCCTGATTGAGGCAGGGGCCGATCTCGACTAGGTAACTGCCGGTGCCGAGGCCAGTCACGGTGTAGGTGCCCGCCTTGCCCGTCGACGCGAAGCCAACGAAGCCCGTCTGGCTATCGGTTGCGAAAATGCAGATGTTGCGCAGCGGCTTGGCCGCTGTGCTGGCGACTCGCCCGGAGATCGTGCCGCCGACGGACAGGCGCCCGTTGATGCCCCGAGTCGTCCTGCCTGACCTGACCGTGACAGCGGTAGCCCTGAGTTCCGAGGCGTAGCGAGACGAGCCTTCACAGGCACTGAACGCCACCGAGTATCTGCCGGGCGCCAGCCCAGAGAGTTGATAGTCGCCGCGCGAGTTCGTCGTCGGCCCGCCCAGCCCGGCGCCCGACGTGGCGATGGAGGCCGCCTGTCCGATCGGCGCCGCTGTCACGCAGATGCCAGCCAGCGGATGCCCGGAACTGCTGGTGACGACCCCGGTGATCGTGCCGGCCTGACGCAGCACGCCGTCTATCCCGCCGGTGCGCCCCGGCGTGGCGGAAACCAGTTCGGGCTGACCAGGCCCGGGTGCGACTCCGAACCACTGGTTGGCGTACGCCTGATCCTGCTGGCAGCCGAAATTGACCAGGTACTGGCCAGGTGCAAGATCGGGGATCGAGTACTTCCCGTGCTGGGTTACCGCCAAAGCCACGAACACAGGACCGATCTCGGCATCGGTTTCTGTCGTCGCGTAGACGCAGATCCCTGACAGCGCGCGCCCGCTTGCGTTGGTCAGCTTTCCGGCGATCGTCGCGCCAGGCTGAAGCTGAGCGTTGGCAGTGAACGTTCCGCCGACGGCCACCTTGATCGGGGTAGCGAGGCTCTCGTCGCTCTGATTGTCGTACCAGTAGGGCGCGTAGCTGCCGGAGTTGCCGCAGCCGCCGAAGAAGCCGAGCTCGTACGTCCCGGCTGACAGCCCGTTGATGGCATAGGAGCCGTTGTCGTCGGTCGATTCGGGCAGGTTGGCGTTGTAGGCTCCGTTGCCCTGAAGCTCGATGCACATACCCCCGACGGGCTTGCCGTGGTTGTCGGTCACTACGCCAGAGATCGTGGCACCGACCTGAAGAACGGCATCGACGCCCTTCGCATTCACCGTCGTGTAGTTGCCGTTGTTGTTGCAGCCAGCCTGGAACTGCAGCTGGTATGTGCCAGTGCCAAGGCCGATCGCCCGGTACCTGCCAGCCGCGTCAGTTGCCGCGTTCGAGTTGATCGAGCCGCTGTTGTTGCTGGCGAACACGCAGATACCCGCCAGCGGCTTACCTGTCCTGGCGGTGAGAGTAACCCTGCCGGTGATCGTGCCGCCGGCTCCGAGTGCAGCATCGATCCCGCTGACGTCCTGTCCGTAGCCAGTCCTGATGGCCCGGTGGGTGGCCGGCGCATAGTTGCCCTTCGATCCGCAGCCAATACTGAATTGCAGCGGCCACTTGCCCGGGTACAGCGCGTTCAGGTGATAGCTGCCGTTGCGCACTGTCTGCGTCTGGAGGCCGATGAAGCCGCCCTTGACCTGGCCGTTGGTCGACACGCAGATGCCCGCCAGTTTGCGGCCGGACTTTGAGGTCACCGTCCCGGAAATCTCGCCGCCGAGGCGAAGGTGGCCGTTGATTCCGCGGCGCGTCCCGCCACTGGTCACCTTGACTGCAGTCCCGCCGATACCGAACGGGTTGTTGTCGTCACGGTAGGTCTGCTGGAGCCAGTTGCTGTTGCCCGGACCAGAGCACAGCTCTCCGTCGAAGGTCACGTAATAGCGGCCCGCTGGGACGTGCCGGATCGTGTAGTCGCCCTTGGAGTTCGTGGTCGCCCCGTAGCCCTGGCCGCCGTTCGTCGGGAACGTGATAACGCAGATGCCGCGCAGGGGCTTGCCCCTGCCGGTGACGATTCCCTTGATCTTGCCTGTCTTTGCGGCCGCCGCTGCGCTGAGACCGCGGCCGTCAGCGGCGGCCAGCATGCGCTGCCAGGAGGCGTGGTTCGACTGCAGGGCCGCCGGGATAGCCGACCGGAGCATCATGACGGGAACGTGGCGTACTTGGCCAGCCGTGACCCGGACGTGCGCGGCCGACTGACGCGAACCAGTCCCGCCGAACCAGCTGGTCAGGTATCGCCCGGTCGCGCCGCAACCCCGGTACTCCAGCACGTAGCTACCGGATGCCAGCCCCCCCAGCCGGAATGTGCCGTCCGGGGCCGCGGCGGCCAGCACGGTGCCCGCTGACCCGATCGCGGTGACGCAGGCGCCCGCGATGGGCTGGCCGTACCCGCCGACGATGGTGCCGGTGATCGCGCCTCGCTGAGCCGGCTGTGCGTGCGCGGCCAACTTAGCCCGCTCCCGGAGCATGGCGAGCTGCTCCAGCGGGGACAGGCGACTAGCGGTGGGATCGATGGCGGCATGGGCGGGGCCGGTTGCCTTCGCTGCGGTCGCACCATCGCCGGTGCTCGCTGCTGCCGCCGTTGCGACTGACGTGCCAAGCGCAGTACAGGCCGCTATCAGGCCGATGATGAGAGGTCTGGTCCCCCGCAGAAGTTTGGTCACGCCGCGAGAATAGGCGCGCGCTGTATCCCGGTGCTGGCTTTTGGGCGTGAGTTAGCTACTGTGGCCCTTCTTGTGGCCACGGTAGCTAACTCACGCCCTTCCGCGACAAGGCGGCTCCCCGAGGTGTGCTCACGGGGCGAGAATAGACCTGGACCTATGGCCTAAAAAATCAGTTAGCCATATCCCGCACTTGTCACCCGTTCGGGTCGGGCGCCTACTAGCGCCGCTGTGCGCACGTCAAGGTGACCGGAACGGCTGAACACCGGCGGCCGGTACTTCTGCCGTTCCGCCGAGTCGGCGCGACAAGGTCAGGGATGGCTGAAAGTGGCAGGCAGATGGCCGATCGGGGGCCCCGCGTCTTGCTCTCCCTCGGCCTCGGCAGCATTCAAGTCTGCCGCCGTGTCCCCGCCGCCCAGTACCCGCAGCGCGTTTGGTGCTAGGTAGGCGTGCACGGGCGTGCCCTGCTTGAGCTGCTCCTGGGCGCCGTCGTTCTGCAGGAGCGCCTGCACATCGACGCCGGCCGCGAGCCGGAGGAATACCTGGGTTGCCGAGCCGAGGTAGACCAGCCGTTCGACCATGGCGGGGATCCGGTTCGGGCCGGCCGAGCCGTACTCCTCGATCCGCACCCGCTCGGGCCTGATGACCGCGTGCGACCGGTCCGGAGCGTCCAGACCTCCGTGCTCGACGGTTAGCACAGCCTCGCCGAGCCGCACCTCACACTGCGAGCCTGGGCCGCGGGATACCACGTCGACTGGCATCAGGTTCGAGACGCCGAGGAAGTCGGCCACGTAGGTATCAGCAGGCTGCTCGTAGACGTCCGTCGGCCGCCCGATCTGGACGATCTTGCCGTCTCGCATGACCGCGAGCCGGTCGGACATGGTCAGCGCTTCCTCCTGATCGTGAG
>Ga0335073_10015230_pt1 | contig 10753 bp, 9 predicted proteins | sample Lox_Sample_22_FD_207093 | JGI IMG/M metagenome (GOLD analysis project Ga0335073, IMG submission 207093) | Soil microbial communities from Loxahatchee National Wildlife Refuge, Florida, United States - Lox_Sample_2.2 | ecosystem: Environmental > Terrestrial > Soil > Wetlands | place: USA: Florida...
AGGTCGCGTTACAGGCCCAGCCCCTGGGTCTCGACGAACAGCCGGCAGATGGCGGCGAGACGCAGTGACTCCCAGTCGAGCGCCGCGTCCCCGTCGTCATGCCACGGGTCGCGTTCCCTGCGGTGCGGCGGCCACCAGCCGCGCGCGATCGCGGCCTCGGCGAAACCCTCGGCGTAGCTGAGCAGCGCGTCCGCAGTGAGCTGACGGCCGCCCGTCGTCAGCGTGTCCCTGATCTCAGACGCGTGCTGATCCACCGACGCCCGCGCGCCCGGGGCGTCGCCGCTCCGGGCAAGGCTTATCTGGCCAGCCTCACCGGCGAGCTGCAGCACCATTCCCGGCAAATCGATACGCATCGCATCAGATCGGGACACAACGCAAAACGGTACCGGACGCGGTGCCCCTGAGTAATGAGATCCCGAGATAAATGGCGCTCCCTATCCCTACCACCAGGCAATATATGGCGAACGGCGTCAGCGTGCGGGTGGGATCCGAGAGGTAGCGCATGAAGAACCGCAGTGCGAGGTAGGCGCCGACGCCGGACAGGATCGAGCCGGCCAGCACCTGACCGCGGATCCCGTCGCCGAGCGGGCCGGTGAGGTCGCTTACCTTGAGCGCGCCGGCCGCGAGGATCACCGGAGCGGAGAGCAGGAACGAGAACCGGGCCGCGTCCTGCCTGGACAGCCCGCGGAACATACCCGACACCATCACCACGCCGTCCCGGCTGATCCCGGGCAGCAGCGCGAGGATCTGGGCCGCGCCGAGGCCGAACGCGGTCAGCCAGCCCACCTGGGTCAGCCGCCGGTCGGCCTGCACGGCGAGAGTGGCCTCGTGCTGTTTCAGCGCCCGCTGGCCGCCCGCATGCCGGCCGCCGCCGGCCGTATCCGGCGCTCCGGCCGCCGCCGTCTCGCGGTCCTCAGTCGACTGCTGCTTGTCCAGGCCGGCCCGCCGCCTGCGCACCCACTCGCCCGCGAGCAAGATGAGGCCGTTCACCGCGAGGAATATCGCGGTGAGCACCGGCTTGCTGAAGTACACGCGGAAATCGTGCTCGAGCGCCAGGCCGGCGAGGCCGACCGGGATGGTCGCGAGGATGATCATCCAGGCCAGCTTCTGGTCGGTGTCCTGCGGTGCCCAGCGCTGCGTGCCGGCCGCCGGGCTGATCACGTGCCCGACCGAGGCGAAGAAGGCCCTGACGATGCGCAGCCAGTCCCGCCAGAAGTAGATGATCATGGCGAGCGCGGTGGCGACGTGCATCCCGACGATGAAGGCCAGGTAAGGGGACTCCGGCGCGGACACGCTCAGATCCTTCGCCCACCTGCCGCCGACCAGCGCCGGGATGAGGACGTTGTGCCCGAGGCTCGAGACGGGGAACAGCTCCGTGACGCCCTGGATCAGCCCGACGACCAGCGCCTCCGGGTAGGTAATGTGCGGATACATCGTGCCCTCTCGCGACCGGACCGCGCGGCCCGGCCGTGCCGCGCCCCCGCGGTCATCGTATCGGCGGGCTTCCGGGCTCGTGACCTCTCCGGCGTTTCTCCTTGCGCTGTCTGACCAGCATTGATTACGCTCCGTGTATGATCCTGCGGCGCACGGTGACCATGTGTGCGGTGGTGCTGGCGTTCTCGCTGGTGACGGTGACAGCGGCGCGCGCCGCCACGTCGCCGGCCGGCGCCGGGCGGATCCGCGGGATCGACGTCTCGTCCTACCAGCACATGGGGCACACGATCAACTGGCGGCTGCTCGCACGCGAGGGCATCAAGTTCGTCGCTATCAAGGTCTCAGAAGGCACCTACTACACCAACCCGTACTACGCGGGGGACGCGCGGGCCGCGGCCGCGGCCGGGCTGGCCGTGCTGCCCTACGTGTTCGCGAACCCGCGCAGGTCGCCGGGCGCGAAGACGGCGCGCTTCGCCGTGGCCGCCGCGGGATACAGCCGCGGCACGGTCCGGCTGCCGCTCGAGGTGGACCTGGAGGACGACCCGTACGCCGCGACGGATGGCACGGGGAACTGCTATGGGCTCAGCGTCCGGCGGATGATCGCCTGGATCGCCGGGTTCAACGCGCAGGCCATGGCGCTGACAGGGCAGCCGCCGATCATCTACACGGCGGTGGACTGGTGGCGGCAGTGCACGCGAGACACGACGCTGTTCCGGCAAGACCCGCTCTGGCTGGCTTCCTACGACACGACCAGGCCGGCCGTGCCGCCGCCGTGGACGACATGGACGTTCTGGCAGTACAGCGACGACGCCAAGGTCTCCGGCGTGGGTGTGACGGACGTGGATTACTACCAGGCCACGTCGGCGCTGCCAGCCTTGCGCCCGGGGAGCGCCAAAGCAGCCTCAACAAGCAACCCCAACCAGGTTTCACAGCACAAGCACCGATAGGCGCCCGCGGCAGGGAGCGGCATCGGCGGCCTATGCGGCCGAACCCCTACGGCTGGTTGCTCCATCTAACGGTCCCGCGCACCAGGCGTATCTGTTTTCCACAGCCTTTCTGGCCATCTATCTATCAGTTCCGCGACTTCGTATCACTTCCCTAGGGATATATACCGGACGAATCGGACCGGGAAATAGTTATAACTGATAAGGAGATGAAAAAGTGGTCATAAGTGATAGGAAGATGGCCGGTCACGATCGTGGAATTGCCGCACGCCGGACAGCGCCGTCGAAAACGCCGCCGCGTCAGTCACTTCGCTCACTTCTCGCTGCTTCCGCCCGTTGGCGGCGAACAAGCCGCACTCGCGGGCTATTCGCCGGATCCCCTCTATCGGAGTAAAGCAACACGCGTTATCCGGCCGTGGCAAGGGTATACGACACCAGGGTGACTCGGGGGAAATAAGTGCTTCTTGGGGAGGGAGCCTTCATTGAAACGCTTTCTGTTCGCTGCCGCCGTGCCGCTGATCGCCAGCGCGGCGCCGGCGGTTCCGGCGCTGGCGGCCCAGCAGCAGGCCGCCCAGCATCAGATGACCAAGCAGAATCCGCCGCCGGTGCGGACGATCCCGGTCGGCGGCGACCCGATCGACATCGTCCTCTCCCAGCGGCAGTCGAAGGCGTACGTCGTCAACGGCGGCAGCGTCTCGGTGCTGAGCCTGACGAGCCACCGTCAGCTGGCCGAGGTCGAAACGGGGACCAGCGACCAGACCGCGATCGGGCTCGTGCGCTGCGACAGCGAGGCGTACATCGGGACGTTCGACGAGAACACGCTGAAGATCCTCAACACCAAGACCCTCAAGGTCACCGGCACGATCAAGGCCGGCCTCGGCGCCACCGACGTCGTGGCGGCCCAGACCAAGCGCGCCGAGTTCGCCTACGTCACGCTGCTGACGGACAGCGCGGTCGCCGTGGTCAACGCCAGCACGAACAAGCTGGTGACGACGATCAAGCTGCCAGAAGGACCGCAGACCGCCGAGACGACGCCGGACAACAAGGAGGTCTGGGTCGGCAGCTCGTTCTCCGGCGAGGTCTGGGTCGTCAGCACCGCTAGCCAGCGGATCGCGCGGCAGATCCCGGTCCCGGATTCGGGGCCGATCTCGTCGATCGCGTTCACCCCGGACGGCGCGGAGGCATGGGTCTTCGGGGCGGTGGGCGTGTCGGTCATCGACGTCGCCACCGATCACCTGGTCGGCTTCCTGCCGATCACCTACCTCTTCCCCGGCACCGACGCGCTCAACGCCGGCCCGATCGAGGTGACGGCCGACGGCAAGTACGCCCTGATCGTCAACTCCACGTTCCCTGACGTCCCGATGCAGGGCGCCGTCGCCGTGGTCGACACCGACACCCTGCACCGTCTCCAGGTCATCGACGTGGGCACCGAGCCCACCGGGCTGGCCATCGACAACACCCGGCACACCGCCTACGTGACCGACTACGCGGACGACGCGGTCTCGTACTTCAGCACGCCCGGCGGCTCCTAGCGATCAACCGCAGCTGGTTGGGAGCTGGTTGCGGGTTTACCGCTTGCCGGGGACGGCGGGGGTGCCCGCCGGCTCCGGACGGCGGGAGATCTTCGACCCCAGCCAGACGAGCGGGTCGTACTTGCGGCCGGCGACGCGCTCCTTCATCGGGATCAGCGCGTTGTCGGTGATCTTGATGTGCTCGGGACAGACCTCGCTGCAGCACTTGGTGATGTTGCAGTAGCCGAGGCCGAAGTCGTCCTGGGCGATGTTGCGCCGGTCCGCCTCGTCCGCCGGGTGCATCTCGAGCTCGGCGACCCGCATCAGGAACCGCGGCCCGGAGAAGGCGCCCTCGTTCTCGGTGTGGTCTCGGATCACGTGACAGGTGTTCTGGCACAGGTAGCACTCAATGCACTTGCGGAACTCCTGCGACCGGCTCACGTCCTCCTGCCGCATCCGGAACTCACCCGGCTTCACCGCGGGGTCCGGCGAGAACGACGGGATCGCGCGCGCCTTCGCGTAGTTGAACGACACGTCCGTGACCAGGTCCCTGATCACGGGGAACGTCCGCATCGGCGTGATCGTCAAGACCTCGGAAGGCGAGAACGTGGACATCCGGGTCATGCAGCCGAGCCGCGGCATGCCGTTGATCTCCATCGAGCACGAGCCGCACTTGCCCGCCTTGCAGTTCCACCGGATCGCCAGGTCGGACGCCTGCGTGGCCTGCAACCGGTGCAGCACGTCGAGGACGACCTCGCCCTCGTTGACCTCGACCTTGTAGTCGACAAGCGCGCCCGAACCGGCGTCACCACGCCAGACCCGGAGCGATGCGTCGTATCCCATCAGTGCCCCTCCTCAGCCGCAGCGGTAGCGGACGAAGCCGGAGCGGGCAGAGCCGCCAGCTCGTCGGCGGTCATGTACTTCTTGAGCTCGGACGCCTCGAACAGCCCGAGCAGGTCGGGCCGCATGACAGGCAGCGGCTTGTGGACCATCTCGACCTTGTCGCCGGTCAGCGTCTGGATCAGGTTCACCTTCCGCCATTCCGGCGACATCTCCGGGTAGTCCTCGCGGGTGTGCCCGCCGCGGGACTCCTGCCGCTCCAGCGCCGCCATCGCGACGCACTCGGCGACGAGCAGCATGTTCCGCAGGTCGAGCGAGTAATGCCAGCCAGGGTTGTAGGCCCGCTCGCCGGGCACGGCCACGCGCGCGGCCCGCTCCTTGAACTTCTCCAGGTCGGCGAGCGCGGTCTTGACCTCCGATTCCCGCCGGATGAGCCCCACCAGGTCGTTCATCATCTGCTGGAGCTCGGCGTGCACCGTATAGGGGTTCTCGCCTTCCGTGCGGGCGAGCGGCGCGAGCGCCTCCGCCACTGCCGCGTCCAGGTCAGCCGGCGACACGGACGGCCGCGCACCACCGAGCGAGTCGAGGTAGTCCGCCGCGCCGTCGCCGGCCCGCTTGCCGAAGACCAGCAGGTCCGACAGCGAGTTGCCGCCGAGCCGGTTGGACCCGTGCATCCCGCCGGACACCTCGCCCGCGGCGAACAGCCCCGGCACCGCCGACGCCGCGGTGTCCGGGTCGACCTCCACCCCGCCCATCACGTAGTGGCAGGTCGGCCCGATCTCCATCGGCTCCTTGGTGATGTCCACGTCCGCCAGCTCCTTGAACTGGTGGTACATGGACGGCAGCCGCTGCAGGATGTAGTCCGCGGGCCGCCGCGAGGCGATGTCGAGGAACACGCCGCCGTGCGGTGACCCGCGCCCGGCCTTGATCTCCGAGTTGATCGACCTGGCCACCTCGTCGCGGGGCAGCAGTTCCGGCGGGCGCCGGTTGTGGTCCGGGTCGGTGTACCAGCGGTCGGCCTCTTCCTCGGTCTCCGCGTACTGCGCGCGGAACACGTCGGGCACGTAGTCGAACATGAACCGCTTGCCCTCGGAGTTGCGCAGCACGCCGCCGTCACCGCGGACCGACTCGGTGACCAGGATGCCGCGCACCGACGGCGGCCACACCATGCCGGTCGGGTGGAACTGGACGAACTCCATGTTCATCAGCGCCGCGCCGGCCAGCAGGGCCAGCGCGTGGCCGTCGCCGCTGTACTCCCAGGAGTTCGACGTGACCTTGAACGTCCGCCCGATGCCGCCGGTGGCGAGCACCACGGTCGGCGCCTCGAACAGGACGAACCGCCCGGTGTCGCGGACATACCCGAAGGCGCCCGCGATCCGGCCGGACGCGTCCTTGAGCAGCCGCGTGATCGTCGTCTCCGCGAACACCCTGATCATCGCCTCCGGGTCACCGAGCGACACGGAGTCTTCCTGCTGCAGGGCGACGACCCGCTGCTGCAGCGTGCGGATCATCTCCAGGCCGGTGCGGTCGCCGACGTGCGCGAGCCGCGGGTACTCGTGCCCGCCGAAGTTGCGCTGCGAGATCTTGCCGTCCGGCGTCCTGTCGAACAGCGCGCCCCACGCCTCGAGTTCCCAGACCCGGTCCGGGGCCTCCTTGGCGTGCAGTTCCGCCATCCGCGGGTTGTTCATGAACTTCCCGCCGCGCAGGGTGTCGCGGAAGTGCACCTGCCAGTTGTCGTTCGGGTTCATGTTGCCCATGGCGGCGGCGGCGCCGCCCTCGGCCATGACCGTGTGCGCCTTGCCGAACAGCGACTTGGAGATGATCGCGGTCTTCTTGCCGCGAGCGCGCGCGGAGATCGCCGCGCGCAGTCCGGAACCGCCCGCGCCGATCACTACGACGTCGTAGGAGTAACGCTCGATTTCGGTTGATTCGGAGGTAGCCATAACCCATCTCGCCCGTTCGGACTAGTTGAAGATTCGGGGGTCGCTGAAGGCGCCGCTGGCGACCAACATGACGTACAGGTCGGTGATCATCAGCGTGGCCAGCGAGATCCACGCGAACTGCATGTGCCGCGTATTCAGCTTCGAGATCCGCGTCCAGGCCCAGTACCTGACCGGGTGCCTGGAGAAGTGCTTGAGCCGCCCGCCGGTGATGTGCCGACACGAGTGGCACGAGAACGTGTACAGCCAGATGAACACCACGTTGATCAGCATGATGATCGAGCCGAGCCCGATGCCGAAGTCGCCGTCCGGCCCGCGGAACGCCTGCGCCACGTCGTAGGTCAGCAGGATCGCGATCAGCAGCGCGATGTAGAAGAAGTAGCGGTGCAGGTTCTGCACGATCAGCGGGAACCGCGACTCGCCGGTGTCCCTGGCGTGCGGCTCGCGCACCGCGCACGCGGCCGGCGCCCGCCAGAACGCCCGGTAGTAGGCGCCCCGGTAGTAGTAGCAGCTCAGCCGGAACCCGAGCACGAACACCAGCGAGACGAACGCGTACGGGATGATCGGCGGCACCGCCGGAATCCACTGCCCCAAACTGGACGAACCCGGCACGCACTCGCCGCTGACGCACGGCGAATAGAACGGCGTCAGGTAGTGGTACTGCGGTACGTAATACCAGTGCCCGGTGAACACGCGGACGGTGGCGTAGAGGACCCAAATGGTCAGCAGGGACGCGACGACACGCCCCCGGTTCCACCACGGGTCCTTGCGGAGCGTCCGCTCGGGGATCTGCGCCCGCGTTCTGTCCGGCGCGTCCGAAAGTTGTGTCATCAGCGTCCTCGCTGCCTCGTGCGTTATCGTGACGCGGCGCGCGGCCAAGCGACTCCGGTTGCGTTAACGGGGCGGGCGCGCGCATGCGATGTCCACGAACTTATTCCAGTAACTCTCAGGATGCCGCATTGGGGGAGGCTTCCAGGATGTGAGACTGGCTACACTCACGGCCGGATGAGGGCATCGCGGAGGAACGCGACCTGCAATAGCAGCAGGTTTTCCGCCACAACCTCCTGCGGAGTCATATGCGTCACACCCGTTAGCGGCAGCACCGAATGCGGGTAGCCCGCCGCGAGCAGCGCCGAGGACAGCCGCAGCGAGTGCGCGGGGAAGACGTTGTCGTCGGCCAGCCCGTGGATGATGAGCAGCGGGCGGATGGCAGTCGCCACGGCCCGTTCCGGATCATTGAGCAGGGAACTGGACTCATAAGCCGCGGGATTCGCGGCCGGGTCACCCAGATAGCGCTCGGTGTAATGCGTGTCATAGAGCCGCCAGTCGGTGACCGGCGCGCCCGCGACGCCCGCCGCGAAGACGTCGGGCCGGCGCAGCACGGCGAGCGCCGACAGGTACCCGCCGAACGACCAGCCGCGGATCGCGACCCGGCTGGTGTCCAGGTCGGCGAACTTCTCCGCGGCCGCGTGCAGGGCCAGCACCTGATCCTCGAGCACGCCGGTGGCGAAGTCGCCGGCCACCATCCGGTCCCAGGCGGGTCCCCGGCCCGGCGTGCCGCGGCCGTCCGCGACGACCACGGCGAACCCCTGCTCCGCGAACCACTGCGGGGCGAGGAAGATGCCGGCCGTTTTCAGCACGCGCTGCGAATGCGGCCCGCCGTAGGGGTCCATCAGGACAGGAAGCTTCGTGCCCGGCTGGTGCCAGGACGGGAAGAGCACGGCGGTGCGGATTTCGCTGGGCCCGGCGTGCAGGAACTGCGGGTCAGGGTCCGGCAGGTTCGGGTGCTCGGCCAGCACCGCGATCTCCCCGCCCTCGCTTCCGTCCTTATTTACCCGAACGTACCCGTGGTTCCTGCCCAGCGTCCTGCCGCTCACGACGGTGGTGCCGCCCGCCGCCGTGGCGGCGTGCACGCCGGGCTCGGTGGCCACGGCCGCCAGGCCGCCCGGGCCGTAGCGCCACACGCCGACCTCGGTCGGTTCGGTCGAGCCGGTGAAGAGCACGCTGTCGCCGTCGGTGCCCAGGATCTCCCTGACCTGCAGGCCCGGCGGGGTGAGCGGCGGCGCCGAGGCGAGTTCCGCCGCGGGCGCGACGATCAGCCGCCGGGTGTCCTCGCTGAGCGCGGTCCAGACGATATCCCCGGTGCTGAGCTGGGCGGGCGCGCCGGCGATGACGTCGGTCCACCGCGGGTCGGTGTCTTCCCTGATGACGGTGCCTGTCAGCCCGTCGAACAGGCGCATCGTCTTCTGGTCGCGGGTCTGCACGGCGATCAGCAGGTCCTTGTCCCAGGCGGCGCTGACGAGGTAGGGGAACCGGTTCCGGTCCCAGCCGGCCTGGGTGAGCGTGCCACGGGCGACGTTCGCGATGAACAGCGACACGTCGGCGTTCGGGGTGCCGGCCGCGGGGTAGCGGACCTCGGCCGGTGACCGGTCCGGGTGGGCCGGGTCGGCGATGTGCCAGCGCCTGACGTTCGATTCGTCCACTCGCGCGGCGAGCAGCCGGGACCCGTCGGGGGACCACCAGTAGCCGCGGGAGCGGCCCATCTCCTCGCTGGCGACGAACTCGGCCAGGCCGAAGGTGACGCCGTCTTCCGCCGCGACGATCGTGTCGTCGCCGGTTTCTAGGTCGGCCACGCGCAGCGCGCCGTTATGCACGTAGGCGATCTTGCGGCCGGCCGGGTCCGGCCGCGGGTCGAGCGCGGGGGTGTGCGTGGCCACCAGCCGCGGCTCGGGGGAGGGGGCGGTGGCGGGGGCGCGGTCGCCGCCGAGCCGCGCGGCGTACACCTGCCCGGACAGCGCGAAGACGGCCAGGGTCTGCCGCTCGTCGGTCGCGTAGGCGACGATCCCCGCGCCGGTCTCCCGCACCCGTTCCCGCCGCCGGCGTTCCTCGGCGGGCAGGTTCTCGTCGCCGGCGCCGAGCGCCTTCGGGTCCGCCACGAGGCGTTCCTCGCCGGTGGCCGCGTCAGCCTGCCACAGGCAGCTGACCGGGTCGCCGCCGCTCTTGGTCCGCAGGAACGTGACCGTCCCGCCGTCGGGCGACACCAGGAACGCCCGGGGCACCCCGATCGTGAACCGCCGCGTCCGTGCCTGCTGCCGAGGAAAACTGTCCGCCATGCTTACCGATCTTGCCAGGTGCCACTATGTGGTCATGACGGAGCGCAGCGACAGTCCGCGAGCGAGCCTTGGTTTGCAGGCGAGCGGGAAGCAGAGCCTGCTGCTCGTGCACGCGCACCCGGATGACGAGTCGATCGGTACCGGGGCGACGATGGCCGCCTGCGCCGCCGACGGCGCCCGGGTCACCCTGGTCACCTGCACGCTCGGCGAGCTCGGCGAGATCATCCCGCCGGACCTGCGGCACCTGTTTCCCGACGAGCTCGGGCAGCACCGGATCGTGGAGCTCGACCGCGCCTGCGCGGCGCTGGGGGTGACCGATCACCGGTTCCTCGGCGGAGCGGGGCGGTGGCGCGACTCGGGGATGATGGGGCTGCCGGACAACGACGACCCGCGCTGCTTCTGGCAGGCGAACGTGGCGGAGGCCGCTGGTTTGCTCGCCGACGTTATCCGCGAGGTCGGTGCGGACGTGATCGTGACCTACGACGCGAACGGGTTCTACGGCCACCCCGACCACATCCAGGCGCACCGGGTGGCCTGGCGGGCGTTCGAGCTGACCGGCGCGGCGGGGAAGTTCTACGCGACCGCGATGCCGCGCTCGGTGCTCGCCGCCGCGGTCGAACTCCCGGAAGACTCGTGGTTCCTGCGCAACACCGACCTGTCCCACAGCGTGCCCGACGACCAGGTGACCACGGCGATCGACGGCGGCAAGTACCTGGACGCCAAGCTGGCCGCGATGCGGGCGCACGAGACCCAGATCACCGTGGACGGCGAGTTCTTCGCCCTGTCCAACGAACTCGGCCAGCGCGTTCTCGGCACGGAGTACTACACGCTGCTCGCGGGCCCCCGCGGCCCTGGCGATCCGTACGAGCGCGACCTGTTCGGCGGCTGACCGGCGCGCGCCGGCACCAGAGTCGGTAGCCTGCTGGATCATGGGGACCCCGCCGGAGCCGGAACCACTGCCGCGCATGACC
>Ga0335073_10015231_pt1 | contig 10752 bp, 7 predicted proteins | sample Lox_Sample_22_FD_207093 | JGI IMG/M metagenome (GOLD analysis project Ga0335073, IMG submission 207093) | Soil microbial communities from Loxahatchee National Wildlife Refuge, Florida, United States - Lox_Sample_2.2 | ecosystem: Environmental > Terrestrial > Soil > Wetlands | place: USA: Florida...
CCTCGATCTCTCGAACGGCACCGCCAGCACAGGCAATGCGCAGTCGACCGATACTCTTGCATCTACCACGCTGACCATCACCTATGACAACCCGGACGGCTCGCAGGGCACGGTAGTCACCACTGCTGCCACCACAGTGGGCGGACTGATCAACGCCATCAATGCCTCCGGGCGCGGCATTACAGCCACATTCACGACCGCGGCGCAGGCGGGCGACACCACCGATACCAGCACCGACACCGGTATCATGATCTCCGGCAACGTGAACACGACGGCGGCCAGCACCAGCGGCGCGCAGAAGATCGCCATCACCACCGGCGGTTATGACACCTCAGTCAGCGCGACGGCACACGGAAGCCTGCAGGCCGACAACAGCGGCGGCATTGCCACCATCTCGTACACCGACAGCGCCGGCGCCAACCTGAGCACCTACAACCTGACGAGCGCAGGCAGCGCGCAGTCCGCGCTGAACGTGCTGAACCAGGCCATCGCCGACGTGGCGGCGCAGGATGGCTACATCGGAGCGCAGATCAACACGCTGAACTCCGTCAGCCAGGTTCTGGCCACCCAGGAAGAGAACGTGCAGTCTGCGCAGAACGCGGTGCAGGCGACGGACTATGCCTCGGCTACCTCGAATATGTCGAAGTTCGAAATTCTGAGCCAGACCGGTATTGCGGCGCTAGCCCAGGCGAACAGCATGCAGCAGGAAGTCGTAAAGCTGCTGCAGTAAGCACAATGAACCGGCGGCGAAACCTCGCCGCCTGCCGATCGATGGCCGCGAAGGGCGCCGCAACCAGGGCGCCCTTACGCGCAGTTCAGTATTTGTTTTTTCCAATCCGGCCCAAATCCACTTGGACAGCCGGCTGCTTGAGTCTTGACGGAGGGTGCGATGGGCACAGTCGGTCTGAGTTTTGGATCGCCGACGAGCGGCGCGGGATTCGATGTGAGCTCAACGGTCTCGCAGATCGTCTCCAACCTCCAGAACATCGAGACGCCCTGGAAAAATCAGTTGACGGCTCTCGAAAGCCAGGACACAGCGATCTCAAACCTGGGCACGCTGTTTTCCAGTCTCGCAACGGATGTGAGCCAGCTCACGGATTTTCAGGGAATTCTAGCGCAGAAGACCGGTTCGAGCTCCAATACCAACGTGCTGCAACTGACGGCCGCGTCTTCTTCGGCCAGCGCAGGCACACATACGATTGTGGTGAACAGCCTGGCGCAGACCTCGAGCGGCTACCTGGCCGAGGTTGCAAGCGCCACGACGAAGCTCTCCGGTTCCATTACGCTGCAAGTGGGCAGCGGCCGCGCGCAGACCATCACGCTCAACTCCACGGATAACACCCTGGCGGGACTGGCGTCCGCAATCAACGCCTCCGGCGTGGGCGTGACGGCGAGCGTGCTGACGGACGCCTCCGGATCACGGCTGTCGATTGTGTCGAACACGTCGGGCGCGGGCGGAGCAATTCAGGTCAGCAGCAACTCCATTGTCGCGGCAACCGCAAGCAATCTTGCCTACACGGGCGTTGCCGGCGGCAGTACAACAGTCTCCAATGGCACGCTCGCAGCGGTGTCCAGTCTCAGCGATGCGCTTTCCGGCTCGATATCGATTCAGGTGGGCAACGGCGCGGCACAGACTGTAACCGTTCCGCAATCGGACGCAACGCTCACCGGACTCGTGAATGCCATCAACGGGACGGCGGGCATCGGCGTGACTGCCTCGATCGTCACCAACAGCGACGGAACCTCGAGCCTGGCGCTCACCTCGCAGACCGCCGGAGCTGCCGGCACGCTGACAGTGAACTCGAACGTCAGCGACACAGTAACCGCGTTGAACTACAACACCGCGGTCACGGGATCGAACGCCAGTCTGAATGTCGACGGCGTGAATCTCACCAGCGCGTCCAACACGATCTCCAATCTGATTCCGGGTGTTACATTCCAATTGCTCTCTTCGTCTGCGGCTCCGGTGCAGGTGGTCATCGGCAATGACAACACCGACGTCGAAAATACGTTCAGTCAGTTCGTCAAGGACTACAACGCGCTGATCAGCGCCCTGAATACGCAGGAGGGCAACACGAGCGCTGGCACGCCCGAGCCGCTCTTCGGTTCGCCCACGCTGTCGCTGCTCCAGCAGCAGCTTTTGAGCGGCTTGAACCGCCAGAATCCCAACGGCTACGTGGATGCGATCTCCGCGGTTCCGGGCACGACGCTCAGCGGCTCGCTGTCGATCCAGGTGGGCAGCGGAACCACGGAGCAGATCCTGATCGGCGCGGCGCCGGCTGTGCCTGCTCCCGACACGATCTATACAGGAAGCGGCGGCAACACGCTTGCGGACCTGGTTTCGGCAATCAACGCGGCGGGGCTTGGAGTGACGGCCGGCGTCGCGACCAGCAACGGCCAGTCCACGCTCACGCTCACTTCGCAGACGGCAGGCGCCAACGGCGCGTTGACGGTAGACTCCGCGCTGACTGCTGCCACACCCACTGCGCTAACCTACACCGACTCCGGATTCACGAGCACGAGCGCCGATACGGGCACGCTGGGCGCAGTCGCGAGTTCATCCGACACGCTGAGTGGATCGGTAACACTTCAGGTCGGCAGCGGCCTTGCGCAGACCATCACGCTGGACCCCTCGAACAACACACTCTCCGGCTTGGCGGACGCGATCAATGCGGCGAATCTCGGAGTGACGGCGGCGCTGAACAGCAACGGAACCGCTGTGACGCTTACCTCCGCAGCCAACGGTACCGCTGGCCAGATTACGGTCGCCTCCAATCTCTACGACACGACGGCGACCACGAGCGCGGCGCTCAACTACAACCCTTCGTCGAGCATCAATAGCCTGACGAGCCTGGGCATCAGCGTCAATAACGATGGATCGCTGACCTTTGACGCGACCTCGCTCGATTCATTGCTGAACTCCGACTATGGCAGCGTGGTTGGCTTCTTTCAGAACGCCGACAGCTGGGGGCAAAACTTTGCCACGATGCTGAACAACGCCGGATCGAGCTCTTCGACTGGAATTCTCTCGCTGGCAGCGCACGCCAACGCAACGACGGAAAGCAATTTGAATGCGCAGATCACAAAAGAAGACGGCGTGATTTCTGCCGAACAGGCGCGCCTGACGACGGAACTGACGCAAGCCAACGAGATCATACAAGCATTGCCTTCGCAACTGCAGGGCGTAAACGAGCTGTATTCGGCGATCACTGGCTATAACCAGAATCAGGGATGAGAGGCTGAGGATTGGCAACGTATCAGGCACATGTGTTGGAGGGCGCTTCGGCGGTTGAGCTCGTCGTGGCGCTTTACGACGGGATTATCCGCTTTCTTCGTGGAGCGATTGCGGCTGTGGAGCAAGGCGATACGGAGGGGCGCAGAGCCGCGGTGAAGCGCGCGCTCGACATCATCCTTCACCTGCAGGCGCGGCTGCGCATGGACGTCGGCGGACGCCCGGCGGAGGCGCTGAGCGAGTTTTATGCGTCAATCTTTGCGCAGATTCTGCAGGCTTCGCAGTCAGCATCGAGGGCGAGATTCGAGCACGCGATTGAGTGTGTCAGGACTGTCCGCGACGCCTGGCGCGAAGTCGCAAAGGACCGTGACGCCAATCCGGAGTCTGCGCGGGTGATCGAGTTTCGAGGACAGGGCACGTTCAGCATCGCCGAGGATGAGCGAGGCTCCACGAGCTGGACCGCATGAAACGGCTCAGCCTGCTACGGTGAGCTCTTCTTCGAGCTGCTGCTTGTGATAGAGGCTGGCGTAGTAACCATCGCGGGCCAGCAGCTCATCGTGCCGACCGACTTCCACGATTCTGCCGTGGTCGAGCACCGCGATCTGGTCGGCGTCGCGCACGGTTGAGACGCGATGCGAAATCAGGATCGTCGTTGTCGTCGCCGTATATGCGCGCAGACCGCCGAGAATGCGCTCTTCGGTGTAAGTATCCACGCTGGCCAGTGCGTCATCGAGAATGAGGATGGCCGGCCGCCGCACCAGGGCGCGGGCGATGGCCGCACGCTGCTTCTGGCCGCCTGAGAGCGTCATGCCGCGCTCGCCCACCATGGTCTCGAAGCCCTGCGCAAACTCCTCGAACTCCTGGCGGATATGCGCCGCTTCGGCGGCTTCGAGCAGTTCCTCCGCGCTGGCGCCGGGCGCGCCGAAGGCCAGGTTCTCGCGGATGGTCTCGCTGAAGAGAAATGTTTCCTGCGGCACCATGCCGATGTTGCGGCGCAAAACGGCCAGCGGGTACTCGCGCACCGGCAGACCATCGATCAGGAGTGCGCCTTCCGGCGCTTCGTAGAGCCGGGCGATCAAATTCACGAGCGTAGTTTTTCCCGATCCCGTAGGCCCGACGATGGCGAGACTGGAACCGGCAGGAATGCGCAGCGAGATGTCTTTGAGTACCGACGCGCCACCGTAGCTGAAGCTGAGGTTGCGGAATTCGATCTCGCCCTTGAGAACGTGATCCTGCCCGAAGGGAAAATCCACCGAGTGGCGGTCGTCGATGGCGGGCTCGGCCTGGAGCAGTTCCTGGATGCGCTTCACCGAGGCAGTTCCGCGCTGGAAGATATTAATGACCCAGCCCACTGCGATGATGGGCCAGATGAGCAGGATCATATACGTGTTGAATGCGACAAAGTCGCCCACTGTGATGCGGTGCGTGAGCACCTGATGGCCACCGACCAGCAGCGTGATGATCATCGAGACGCCGAGAACGAACTCGAGCGTGGGCCAGAGCATGCCCATCAACTGCACGAGCCGCAGCGCACGGGAGATGTATTCGCGGTTGAGGCGCTCGAAGCGGCCGATCTCGGATTCTTCGCGAGCGAAGGCGCGGATGAGGCGCACGCCGGAGTAGTTCTCCTGGGCCTGCGCGGAGATATCAGAGAAGCTGGCCTGGATGCGCTCGAAGCGAGTGTGAATGCGGCTGCCGAAGTACTGCACCAGAATGCTGGCCACCGGCATGGGCGCCAGCGCCACAAGCGTCAGATACGGGCTGTAGCGCAGCATGAAGACCAGGGCAAACACGGTGAGAAAGATCGTGTTGGCGCTGTACATCAGTGCCGGCCCCAGCAGCATGCGCACGGCGTTCAGGTCGTTGGTCATGCGCGCCATGATGTCGCCGGTGCGGTAGCGCTGGTAGAAGCCGGAGTCCTGGGCCTCGAGCTTGCGGAAGAGGTCGTTGCGGATATCGAACTCGATGTCGCGGGAGATGCCGATCAAAACCCAGCGCTGCGCGTAAAGAAAGATTCCCTTTGCGAGCGAGATGGCGACGAGCAGCGCCGCGAAGAAGAATATCTTTTCGCGGGTCACATCCTTGCCCAGGGCGTCGACCGCACGGCCCAGGACGTTGGGAAACTGGACCGCGATCAGGTTAGTGCAGACGCAGGCCAGCGTGCCGCGGATGTACCCACTCCGGTAGCGACGCATATACCCGAAGAGTGGGCGCAGATCGCCGAGCATAGGTCTATTGTACGAGGTTTTGCGGGTGGTTATTGGAGGCGTGGGCACAGCGTCAGGTGGGGGTGCGCAGCAGCAGGTATCCGCCCACCAAGGCAAACAGAATGTCGGAGGACCAGGCGGCGACGGCGGCGGGCATGTAGTTGACATTGCCAAGCGCGCCAAAGAGGCCGTCGACTACAAAATAGGCGAGCGCGACCGCGATGGCGACCGCAATGCCGGTGAGCGAACCGCGCCGGCCCATGGACAAGGCAAACGGAATCGCCAGGATCACCATGACGACGGCAACCAACGGATAGGCGAGCTTGTGCCACAGCTCCACGCGCAGGCGCATGGTGTCAAAGCCGCTCTGGCTCAGGTCGCGAATGTAGTGGTCCAGCTGGCCGAAGTTCATCTCCTGGGCTTCAATGTCTTCTATGGTGAAGTAATCCGGGGCCTCGTGAATCTCAGGAAACGTGCTCTGCCTGAACTCGCGATATGCCGTTACGTCGGCACCGTGCATGTCGCGCACCCATCCGTTGCCGAACTGCCATGTGCCGGCATCGGCATCCCAGGTGGCGCGGCCGGCAAAGATGCGGCGCGTGAGCTCAAACGAGTGGGGATCGAATTCGAACACGGATATATTGGCAAACTCCTGGCGGTCCCGATCGAAGAAGAGGTAATAGAAGATGCGGGCCGGCTCGCCGGGATGAGGATGGCCGAAGATCCATTTGCGCTCGGACTGCAGAAACGTCTGTGCCGGACGGCCCTTGATCGTCGCGCGCAGCGCCTCCTGTTTTCGGTTGGCCTGGGGCAGGTAATACTGCGCGAAGAAAAACAGGCTCACGGCAAGCGCGGCCGCAATGGCCGTAATGGGAACTACGAGCCGGTAGAGGCTGATGCCAGTGGCCTTCATGGCGATGATCTCGCTGTTGCGGTTGAGCACGCCGAAGGTGACAAGCGTGGCAATCAGCACAGCGAGCGGAGCGATCTGGTAGATCATGCTGGGCGTGAGATTCACCAGATAAGCGCCGACGATGGGGAGACGAATGTGATTGCGCAAGATATCGCCGACCAGGTCGAAGAAGGTGGCGACGAGCACGAGCAGGACGAACGCGGACTCTACCAGAAGAAACAGGTTGATGAATTCGCGAATGACGTATTCATCGAGAATGCGTGGGAACGCGTTCCGGGACCGGGCCTTTGCGGCGGCAAACGACCGCGGCTGCAGCCTGCCGAGCATGCCGGAGAACGCTACACCATTCGTCTTGACGCCATTTGTCTTCAGTTGAGCGGCAGGTTTGGGCGAGCGCGCGAGCCAGCCGCCAATGGTGGCTAGCACTCGTCCCCCGGTGGCCATTTGCCATAGCAGAAAAATGCCTGCGGCAGCAAAGAGGAGATTGGCTGACCAAACGGCCAGGAAAACGGGGAGCTTGTTCTGGCGTCCCAGGGCGGTGCTAGTGAAGGAGAGAAAGTAGTAAATAAAGACCAGAAGAATCGTAAAGACGAACCCGGAACTCTTGCCGCCACGCCTCGACGTCACACCGAGCGGCACGCCAACCAACATCAGTACCAGGCAGGCGACCGGGAACGCGAACCGGTTGTGCAATTCGATCAGAAAGGACCTGGCATCCGGTCCGTGAGTCTTCTGAATCAGAATGCGCAACGGCAGCGCGTAAATCTTCGTGTCCATGCGGCCGAGCTGCACGTCACTCTGAGGGCTCAGAGCCAGGGGCATGTCGGTGGTGACGAAGGTCGATACGTTCGATTGTCCGGGCTGGCCGGCGACCGGCTCATCGTGCAAGCCATCGCGGAGCCGCATGATGAGCTCCTGGCTGTTGTCGTTCACGACGGTGGCCGAGGCGGCGGTGGTGATCAGCGGATTCGAGGGGTCCGATACATTGGCCATGAAGACCTGGCGCCAGTTGGACGCGCCCGTACCCGAGCGCACATCCTGGACGTACAGCACGTAGTTCTTGAAGTCTTCGTAAAAGACGCGCGGCTGAATCTCGTAGGAGGCCTGCGAGGTTTCCAGCGACTGCTGCACGTCGAGAATGGCCTGATTGGCGCGCGGGGCGAGATAGAGAGAGTTGGCCAGCCCGAGCACCGTTCCCGTGATGGCCACGATCGAGGCGACCCAGACAAAGTAGCCGATGCCCAGGCCGGAGGCGCGCATGGCAACGATCTCACTGTCTGCCGCCAGGCGGCTCAACCCTAGCAAGATGCCCACCAGCACGGACATGGGGATGGTGAGCTTGAAGAGGTTGGGGAGAGTGAACAGGAAGATCTCGAGCACGTTGCTGACGGTGGAGCTGTTCCGGACCACCACCTCCAGAATGTGAGGCAGCAGTGGCATGAAGAGAATGAAGGTGAACAGCGCGCATCCAATGAGCGTGTGAGAAAGGATCTCGCCGAGAATGTAGCGGGTGAGAATGCGCACGGCAGGCTCTGCTGTTAGTTTAGCCTGCTGGGCCGTCGTCCAACCGCAGGTAAATCGCTGAGAAGGCGGAGCGCGTTCGCCGACGGCTGTCCGTCGCGCTTGCCGGAAAGGACGGAGGGCGCATTATCGTAAAGAATCATGCAGAGGGAATATCCATCGGCGCCGATTGTGGGCATAGGCGCGGTTGTCGTGGAACGAGGACGGGTACTGCTGGTGCGGCGCGGGCGCGAGCCGCTCAAGGGGCATTGGACGCTGCCGGGCGGAGTATTGGAGGTAGGCGAGTCGCTCACCGCTGGGGTGGCACGCGAGGTGATGGAAGAGACCGGGCTGCACGTCGAGGCAATCGAACTGGTCGAGCTTGTGGACAGGATTCATCGCGAAGAGGGGCGGGTTCGCTACCACTACGTGATTGCCGACTACCTTTGCCGCGTGACCGGCGGCGTGCTGCAGGCTGCCTCTGATGCGGACGCGGTGCGCTGGGTGGAGCGGGCGGAATGGAACAGCCATAGCGCGCTGGCGCTCGATCCGCTGACCGTGATGGTGATCGAGAAAGGCTGGCAGCGGGCGCAGGCGCTGCTCACCGCGCGGGAGGATTCATGAGACGGGTCAGAAGGCTGATCTGGATTCTCGCCGTGCTGGTGCTTGCGGCAGGGATCGGATTCTGGATGCGGCCGCTGAGCTTCTTCGATGGATCGATGTACCTGCGCGAAGTGCTGACCGGAGTGGAAAGCCGAGAGGTTCCGGTGCATGGGCATCGCGTGCACTATCTTACCGAGGGGCCGGCTCGTGGCCCGGCAGTGGTGCTTGTTCATGGGCTGGGCGGACGCGCCGAGGACTGGATCGATCTTGCACCGTATCTGGCCAAAGCGGGATTCCGCGTCTATATGCCCGATCTTCTGGGATACGGCCGCAGCGAGCAGCCGGCGGATTTCTCCTACTCGGTGCGCGACGAGGCAGGAGTGGTGATCGGCTTCATGGACGCGCTGGATTTGCAGCAGGTGGATCTTGGCGGATGGTCGATGGGCGGATGGGTTGCGCAGATTGTGACGAGCGAGGCGCCGCAGCGCGTGCAACGGCTCATGCTCTTCGATTCGGCTGGGCTCGATACGGCGCCGGTGTGGGATACGCGGCTCTTTACGCCCACCACAGCGAGAGAGTTAGATCAGCTCGATGCATTGCTAATGCCGCACCCGCCACAGGTTCCCGGGTTCGTGGTGCGCGCCATCCTGCGCTTTTCACGCCACCGGGCCTGGGTGGTGCAGCGCGCAATGGCGTCGATGCTGACGGGGGCAGATGTGACGGACGCTCTGCTGCCGAAGTTCAAGATGCCGGTATTGATTGCGTGGGGCGCAGAAGACCACATCATTCCGATCGAGCAGGCGCAGAAGATGCACCGGCTGGTGCCGCAGTCCGAATTGGATACCTTTGCCGGCTGCGGACATCTGGCGCCGCTGCAGTGTGCCGGCGATGTGGGCCCTAAGGTTGTGGCGTTTGTGAAGCGGTGACGGTGGTTTCCCATCCACGATGCCGGCGCATACACGACGAGTACCGCGGATGGGAAACACCGGAAACTGATTCGCGTTGGAGGGAGGGGCTACAGCACACGGTTTTGTGCGCAGCTTCCATTGCATTAACGGGTGAAGTTGACGGTCAGATTCATGTCGACGGGAATCGGCTTCGCGTCGATGGTGCCGGGGCGATAGCGGAACTTGCTGACGGTATCGATGATGCGGGCGTCCCAGAAGGGGTTAATTCCTTTCACAATGTGGATGTTCTGGGGCTGTCCGTTCTCGTCGACGACGAGGGTGAGACCAACCTCGGCATCGACCGGGAGTGCGTCGGCCGGAAGGCCCTGGGGAATGGTAAGGCCTGCCGCAGCGAGCAGGGAGGGAGCGATGACTCCGGTGCTCACGCGCGTGGCTGGGGTGGCTGCAGCATCGTCCGCAGGCTGCTTGGCGAAAGCGGCCGCGGGAAGAAGGAGCGAGGAAAACACAAGGCCGGTGGTAAGGATAGAGCGCATAAAAAACCTCCGAACGGTTTAGTGTGACCGTCATCAGATTAGTCGAGACGCAAGACGATTGTCAATCGAAAAATTCGCCTCATTACTTTTCAAATATTTAGTTCGGAATCCCTCTTGATTTTTTACATTTCCCGTTAACAATTGCTGGTTTTGCACATGCCGCTAGAGACACGCCGCATGCCCCTGGAAGGCGGAAATGTTTGAACAAGGAGGCTGTTTCTGGATGGAAGAAGGTGGGGTTTCGCGCGGGTGGAATACGGTGACAGCGCCGCCGAGACGCTTGCGGAGACGGGCCAGATCGCCTCGGCTGAGCCGATTGGTTTTCGATGGGTGCGGCTTGGATTGCTGCTGCGAGCGGAGGCCGCAACCGTTTTACAGATTGCGGCCAGCTGCGCTTGAACTGAAAAAAAAGCCGCTCAACGCGTTGCTTCGAAGAGGAACCAGGCGCGGCGCTCCGCCTCGTCGATCCACACTTCGATCAGGCTGGTCGTCGCGTAATCATTGGCCTGGCTGGAAACCTCGTGCGCGGCGCGAAGGCTTTCGACGAGCGACTTGTTGTCGGCGTGCAGTTCGAGCAGCATGTCGCGCGCGGCAACGAACTCCTGGTCGTTGTCAGCGAGGCGCTGCAGCTTGGCAATGTGGCCGATGGAACGAATGGTTGTGCCGCCGATTTTGCGGACGCGCTCGGCGATGTCGTCGGTGATGGCGAAGATCTGGTCGCCCTGCTCATCGAGCAGCAGATGGTAGTCGCGGAAGTGAGGGCCGCTCATGTGCCAGTGGAAGTTCTTGGTTTTGAGATAGAGCGCAAAAACGTCGGCGAGGAGCGCATTCAAAACGCCCGATAGATCTCTCACTC
>Ga0335073_10015232_pt1 | contig 10752 bp, 4 predicted proteins | sample Lox_Sample_22_FD_207093 | JGI IMG/M metagenome (GOLD analysis project Ga0335073, IMG submission 207093) | Soil microbial communities from Loxahatchee National Wildlife Refuge, Florida, United States - Lox_Sample_2.2 | ecosystem: Environmental > Terrestrial > Soil > Wetlands | place: USA: Florida...
GGAACACGCCGCCCTCGGTGATCTGGTACACCATGCTGCGCAGCAGCACCCGGGCCAGCTCGGCGCGGTCCAGCCCGCGGCTCTCGATCACCTGGTCCGCCGCGCGCAGGCTGACCCCGTCCAGCCATTGGATGACGAGCACATGCTCGGTGGATAGCTGCTCATGCAAGGCGGGCAGCACCACCGTGATGTTGTCGTTCGAGGCGGCCCGCTGCTGGCCGGCCCAGGTGGCCGCTACCGCCGTCATATTGCGGGCCTCCACCCGGAAATCGAGTTCTTCCCGCATGGAGGCGGCGAACCCGCGAACTACGTCGGCCGTGCCGACCGCGCGTGCCCACCGGGCGCGATCCTCAAGCCTGACCGCCAGCCGGAGCAGGATGTCCAGGTCCTGTTCGACGGTGGCCCGGATCCCTGGCCGCTGGACCTTCACCGCCACCTCGGGGCCCAGGCCTTCGCCGTCACGTAGCCGGGCCCTGTGAACCTGGGCAATCGATGCGGCGGCGGCCGGCTCGGGCTGAAGCTCGGCGAAGACCTTCTCTGCTGGCGCCCTCAGTGACTGGGCAATTACCCCTTCGACCTGTTCCCAGGGGGCTGGCTCGGCCCGGTCCTGAAGCTGGGCAAGCTCAGAAATGAATTCCTCCGGGAGCAGATCGCGGCGCGTGGAAAGCATCTGGCCCAGCTTGGTGAAGGTCACTCCGCCTTCCTCCAGGGCACGGCGAAGCGATAGCGCGAGCGCCGCCCGGCCGCCACCGGCGTCCCCGCGGCGCAGTCTCTGCCCGCGCAGGTAAGGGGCCAGACCATGCCGCACCGCGATACGGCTTATCTGCCAATAGCGCCGGGAGCGCGCAATCGCCTGCCGTGTGCCGCGGATTATTTCCAGCGGCTGCGGCAGCATCCCGCTCGGGACCAGTGCCTCGGCCGCGACGATGAAAACCATCGCGACGATCAGCGGAACGCCGATTGCCACGCCGACAAACGCGACCGGATGCCCCGGCTGCGCCGCCTGCAGCGACCTGCCCACAAAATAGGCAGCCAGAAAGCCAAGAAGACCGGCGATCAGCGCCCGCACCGCCCCCACCGGCAACCCCAGCAGCCGTCGCGCTGCCCACGCCACGCCCGCTACGATCGCCGTGCTGGTGGCCAGCACGACCAGCGCAAAGGCAATCGTGTTCACCGGCGACGATTGCGCTCCCAGCATCTCTTCCCTTCCGGCGGCAGCCGCACGAGAACGAGGGGGGTAATTCTTGACCAAGGATGAGGCCAGCGCTTCGCACGTGCATCACCCTGCACGGGGGATGGGCGATACGGCCCCGGCGCCGCCGCTCAAGTGCCCGGGACGACGGCTGCACTGAGGAAATGCACGCATATCGGGTCGTTCCGCTCACAGTTAACTCTGCTTGACCCTGCAGTGCGGGCGCGAGAGTTGAAATGGTCGCGCCTCGGCGGAGCAGTTCCCGCTCTGTTCTAGCGGCTAGATTTCGAAACTGTCTAGAACATGATAGCCGTCACGGCTCATTCTGTCCGTGGCCATGAGAAAGTGGCTCTGTCTCACATAACGTGACGGTAACTTTTTGATCTTGAACATCGCGCGCGCCTGCCCGGTGCCCAATCCCGATTTTTCGATAGCGCTGAAGATTTGGCACCCATATGGGGTCAGATCTTCAGCGCTATGTTCGAAATGCTTTCCTGTGAGGCTGCGGCGCCTGGGTCCTCGTGGTCAAGCCGTCGTTACCATCACGAAATATGAGCCAGAACCACAAAAACTTGGCCGTTGACACATTCGGCACGCTATGAAGGGTTTCGTCGCTTTCCATGCCCGCACTGCTGAACAGCCCAAAATTTCATTACGTCGCGTTCACGCACGTAGCGATTTTGCACATGAAGCCAAGAATATTATAAAAGGATTGAGCTTCGTTTATCTCGCGATACTCTTCGTCGCTGAGCTCGGCGATGGATGCCTCATCTTGCCTGCTGCGGATGGGCCAGCTCAGGCGTGGCCCGAGTGCAGGCCTTATACGGATCCGCTGCAGGTGCAGGTTGCACAGGCATTCGCGGTCGAGCTTGCGGCCGGGCGCGTGCCGTCGGTGCGCGCGATCCGCGCCGGGCGGTACGTAGGCCAGCCGCGTGCTCAGCGGGTACGCGCACACCTGGTCGCGCACCGGGGCGCGGGCGGGCGTGTCCCTCGAACATCAGGCTGCGACCTCTGAGGTTCGGTCGGCTGCCTGACGGGACCGCCCGACAGGCAGCGCGAAATATCCGCCGAACCGCGCTGCGATCAGATGGGGAGCCGTCTAGCGTCCTGGACGCGCATATTAAGGGGCTATCTTGCCGACTGGCGGCGTGGGGAAGGCGCCGGTGACGGCGGTTGTTCAGCCGGTGACCAAGCACGCGCGCCAAGGACGGGGCGGCAGGTCAGGGCTCGCACGCGAGATTGTGGTACGGCGCACGTCGAGAGATTGGCGGCTGGCAGCGGCCATGTGGGCTGGCGTGGTGCGATGATCGGAACTATGGGGTCCGTTGTCGGAGCGGGCGCCGTTGCCGGCGGCGCCGCTGGTCCTGGTGCGGGGGGTGTGGTGTCCCGTCCCCGGCTGTTCGGGCGGTTGGGGGCGCGGGCCCGAGTGAGCGTGGTGTCGGCGCCGCCGGGCAGCGGCAAGACGGTGCTGTTGCGGTCCTGGATCAGCGGGGCGGGTGTGGCGGACCGCGCCGCGTGGGTGCCGGCCGAGCCGGGTGAGGGGGATCCGCAGCGGTTCTGGCTGTCGGTGCTGGCCGCGCTGCGGCAGACCGCGGCGGGATCGGCGCTGGTCAGGGAGCTGACGGCGGCGCCGGACCTGGACGGGTGGGTGATCACAGAGCGGCTGCTGACGGATCTGGCGCCGCTGGAGGACCAGTTGTGGCTGGTGGTCGACGACGTGCACGAGCTGGGCCCGGACACGCTGCGGCAGCTGGAGCTGCTGATCATGCGGGCCCCGCCGCCGCTGCGGTTCGTGCTGGCCACCCGGCATGACGTGCGGCTGGGCCTGCACCGGCTGCGGCTGGAGGGCGGTCTGGCCGAGATCCGCGAGCCGGATCTGCGGTTCACCGTGGCCGAGGCCGGGGAGCTGTTCGACGCGGCCGGGGTGGACCTGCCGGACCCGGCGCCGCTGGTGGAGCGGACCGAGGGGTGGGCGGCCGGGCTGCGGCTAGCGGCGCTGTGGCTGGCCGGGCACCCGGACCCGGGGCGGCTGGCGGCCGGGTTCTCCGGCACCGAGCGGACGGTGGCGGAGTACCTGCTGGCCGAGGTGCTGGACCGGCAGAGTCCGGAGGTGCGGCGGCTGCTGCTGCGCACCTCGATCCTGGAGCGGGTCAACGGGGAGCTGTCCGGACTGCTGACCGGCGATAGCGGCGGGGAGCGGGTGCTGCAGGACCTGGAGGCCGCGAACGCGTTCGTGGTGGCGCTGGACCCGGGGCGGTCGTGGTTCCGTTACCATCACCTGCTCGCCGACCTGCTGCAGCTGGAGCTGCGCCGCACCGAGCCGGGCCAGGTCGCCGGGCTGCACCGCGCCGCCGCCGACTGGTTCGCAGGGCACGGGTACCCGGTGGAGGCGATCCGGCACGGCCAGGCGGCGCGGGACTGGGATCTGGCCGCCCGGGTGCTCGCCGGTCACTGGCCGGGCCTGTACCTGGACGGGAAGGCCGCCGTCATCCACGAGCTCCTCGCCGGGTTCCCCGCCGGGGAGCTCGTGGCGGATGCGGGACTGGCGGCGGTAGCCGCGGGGGATGAGCTGGCCCGCGGGTCGCTGGAGGCGGCCGGGCGGTACCTGGGCCTGGCGGAACGGGCGTCGGCGTCGGTGCCGGCCGACCGGCGCCGGCAGGCGCAGCTGCTGCTGGGCATGGTCCGGCTGCTGCTGGCCCGCCAGCGCGGGGACCCAGCCGCGGTGGCCGAGCAGGCGCGGCGGCTGCAGGCTATGGCCGAGGCGCCAGAGGCGGCACAGGCCGGCCTGGGCGAGGAGCTGCGCGCGCTGGCGCTGATCAGCCTCGGCAGCACCGAGTACTGGACGACCAGGTTCGAGGAGGCCGGGCGGCATCTGGAGCACGGCGTCGCGCTGGCGCGACGGATCGGGCGGCCCTATCTGGAGTTCACCGGCCTGGCCTACCAGGCGGCGATCGAGTTCTTCCGGTCGTTTGCCCTGGCGGTGGAACGGGGCAGGCAGGCGGCCGAACTGGCCGAACAGCACGGCTGGACCGGCGAGCCGGCCGCCGGGTTGGCGAGCGTGATAGTCGCACGCGTGCTGGTCTGGCAGGGGCGGCTGGAGGAGGCAGAACCCTGGATCCGGCGCGCCGAGCGAACCCTCCGGGCCGAAGCCGAGCCCGCAGCGGGACTGCTCATCCGCACGCACCGCGGGCTGCTGGAGCTGGCGCGCGGCCGGGACGCCGAGGCGCTGGCCGCCTTCCAGGCCGCCGACCGGCTGGCCGGGCGCCTCGCCGAACCGAACCCGTTGGTCCTGCGGAACCGGTCATATCTGGTGCAAACCCTGGTCCGCCTCGGTGAAACGGAGCGCGCAGAGCAGGCCCTGGCCGGACTCGCCGACCTGGACCGCGACAGCGGGCAGATACGCATCGGCCTGGTGACGCTGCGGCTCGCGCAGGACAAACCGCACGAAGCGATCGCCGCGCTGGTGCCGGTCCTTGACGGCTCCGCACCACTACCCTGGCCGGCCTGGCTGGCTCAGGCCTTCTTGCTGGAGGCAATTGCCCGCGATGCCCTCGGCGACCCGGGCGCCGCCGGGCGTGCTCTGGAGCACGCCCTGGACCTGGCCGAACCCGACGGCGTGCTGACCATGTTCCTGCTGCACCCGGTGCCGGGCCTGCTGGAGCGGCACGCCCGGCACCACACCTCACACGCTGCCCTGGTCGCCGAGATCCGCGGCCTGCTCGCCGGACAGAGGCCTGCGTCGCCGGCCGGGCCGCGGCCGCCGCTGGAGCCGCTGAGTGACAGCGAGGTCCGGGTGCTGCGCTACCTGCCGACCAACCTGTCCGGGCCGGAGATCGCCAGCGAGCTGTACGTCTCGCCCAACACCGTCAAGACCCACATTCACCACCTGTACGCCAAGCTCGGCACGCACCGCCGGCTCGAGGCGGTCGAGCGCGCCCGTTCCCTCGGCCTGCTGGCCCCCTCCCCGCACCGGGGTCAGGCCACGCGTCCTGGCTGACGACCTGGGCACAAGGTCTCACGGGCGGATTCCCGCGCCGGATGGCCGCCTGCGACGAGGGACTGCAGCATTCTCCGCTCCGCCGGTAACTGGCAGGCCTGGGCTCTTTCGCTTGTATCGCTCGTGCCGGCCGCCCGCAGGGCGTGGCCTGGCGCGGAACGCCGGCCACGCCCCGGGTTACCGGGCGCGAGATGAGCTCTGGCGGGGTTAGTGCCGGGTGGTCACGGCGGTGGCGGCCCGCTTGATGAGGTCGGCTACCGCGGCTGGGTGGGATATGTAGCTGGCGTGGCTGCCCGCCACCTCCACGACGTCCGAGCCGGCCCGCTGGGCCATGGTGCGCTGGGCGGCCGGGGGGATCATCCGGTCCTGGGTGGTGACCAGGTACCAGCTCGGCCTGGTTCGCCAGGCGGCGTCGGTGACCTGCCCGGTGAGGGCGTCCGCGCCCCAGGGGACCTGCGCGTCGGCCATGAACGCGGCCAGGTCGGCGGGCAGGTCGGCGGCGAAGGCGGCGTGGAATTTGTCCCGGTCCAGGAACAGCAAGCCGTCCTGGGGCGGCAGGATCGGCGGCTGCGGCCCGTCGGCCGGGAATCCGCTGATGAGCGTGTTGACCGACTCGTCCTTGTCCGGCGCGAACGCGGAGATGTAGACCAGCGCCGCCACCTTCGGGTCGGTGCCGGCCTCGCTGATGACGGCGCCGCCGTAGGAGTGGCCGGCGAGCACGACCGGGCCGTCTTGCGCGTCGATGATCAGCCGGGTCGCGGCGGCGTCACCCGGCAGCGACAGGGTCGGGTGCTGTACGACGGCGACGTGATAGCCGTCCTGGGTCAGCAGGTCGTAGACGGGCCGCCAGCCGGATCCGTCGACGAATCCGCCGTGGACCAGCACGATGGTTGCTGGTGCTGAGTCTGTGGTCATGGTGTTCTCCTTCCGTGCGGACCTGGGTTTCCGGCACGGGGCGCCGCCTCGCCGGCCGCGCGGGAGTTGCCTGCGTGCGGTTCGGGCGTCTGGCCGGTGTCCCGTTCCTCCGGTCCTTGGTGATGCCAGCCTCGGATTCGCCAGGGTGAGCAGGCATCACCCGGTCAGCGTGAACGGGCCGCCGCAACCAGACGGGCCTCACCACCGGAGCCGACCTCACCGCAGGCGCACGCGTCCCGGTTGCTGGCCACAAACGCATGTCACGGCCGGACCTGCAGGCCGGAATCAATCGGTTCGGGTGATCCGAGTTCACCCGGCCACGCGCGATTTCTCTGCGCACCAAACCCATCGAGCGAGTGCCGCCTGACGACGAGGGCGCTGTATGAAGCGTCTGCCGAACAGGGCGGCAGGCCGGCCCGCACGCGGGATTGCGGGAGGGCGCACGTCTGGAGATCGACCGTTGGCAGCGGCCGGCCGCGATCCTCGCCCCCGACATCGCCATGAGCGGCTACCTGGCTGGGACCCGTCCCGGCGCGCACCTGTACAACCTGACGCACGCCACGCCCTTGCCGGCCATCATGCTCGGCGCCGGCTACTGGCAAGCCGACCGCATCGTCATGGCCCTGGCCCTGGTCTGGCTCGCCCACATCGGCCTGGACCGGCTCCTCGGCACGGGCTTGGAGCACAACGACCGCTTCGCCCACCCACCTCGGCGACCGTCCGGACGCCAGGTAACCAGGCCGCGACCGCGAGAGGGCTCTCATCTGGTCGCAGCGCCTAACGGGCAGTTCTGCGCGCCGCCGCGAGGCAGACGGCATCGTGCTATGCCCCAAGGGTTCGTGTCCGAGAGGGGCTTGAATTCCCGCGCCTGTGACCTGCGGTTTTGCGGGCTGGTCTTGGCTCGGAAACGAATATGCACAGGTCAGAGACGTGCGACTGTGTCCGAGGGGGGACTGCGCCAAATAGCCAATGCATCCTCATCGCGGAGCTCGCACTTCCTACGCATGCGGCGGGGCCACGATGGCCCGCTTGAGGATCTTCCCGCTGCCGCCATGCGGCAGCTCGTCCACAATCCACACGTGACGCGGGCACTTGTACGCGGCGAGTTCCCTCTTGACGTACTCGCGAAGCTCGCCGGGATCCGCCGATGCGCCTGGCTTGAGCTTCACCACCGCGGCGACTTCCTCGCCGAGCAGCTGGTGGGGCACGCCGATGACGGCGGCTTCCGCGACCGCCGGGTGCTCGTAGAGCACCTCCTCGATCTCCCGCGGATAGATGTTGAGCCCGCCCCTGATGATGATGTCCTTCTTGCGGTCCACGATCGAGAAGTAGCCCTCGGAATCCAGGCGCCCTAGGTCGCCTGTCCGGAACCAGCCTCCCGCCATCGCCTCCGCCGTCTCCTCCGGTCGCCGCCAGTACCCTTTCATCACGTTGTGGCCGCGGATCGCGATTTCCCCGATCTCACCGGGTGGCAGCGGGTCGCCGTCGTCGCTCTGGACCCGCATCTCGGTACCGGCGATGGCCTGCCCGATCGTTCCTGGTTTGCGTTCCCGGTCCGGGTGATTGAACGACGCCACCGGAGAGGTTTCCGACAGCCCGTAGCCCTCGAGGATCATGCACCCGAACTGCTTCTCGAACGCGCGCATCAGCTCGACCGGCATCGCCGAGCCGCCGGAGACGCACAGCCGCAGGCTTTCCGCGTCGGCGGCGCCGCCGCCCGCGCTGTGCAGGATGGCCGCGTACATGGTCGGGACCCCCATGAGAACTGTCACCTGGTCCCTCTTGATGAGCTCCAGCGCCCGAACCGGGTCGAACCGAGGCAGCAGGGTCAGGCATGCGCCTGACGCCATGCTGCACCCCATCCCGACCGTCTGGCCGAAGGAGTGGAACAGCGGGAGCGCTCCGAACACCACGTCCTCCGGCCTCAGGTTCAGCAGCGTCGTCGTGGTGACCTCGACGTTGGTGAGCAGGTTCGCGTGGGTCAGTTCGGCGCCTTTCGGCGGTCCGGTGGTGCCTGACGTGTACAAGATCACAGCGGTGTCGGAGGGCGCGCGGTCAGCGACCGTCGGCTCCGGGGCGGTGCCGGCGAGGGTGCCGGCGAGATCCGAAGGCTCGATGACCACAAGATCTGTTCCGGCGCTCGCCGCGCCCTTGGCCGCCTCGTCGGCCACGGCATGCCAGGCGAATGCGAGCGAGGCGGCTGAGTCGGACAGGTAGTAGTCCACCTCGCGCGACTTGAACTGCGGATTCATCGGCACCACGATGGCGCCAGCGCGCAGGATGCCGTAATAGAGCATGAGGAATTCTGGCGTGTTCGGTCCCATCAGGCCGACCCGGTCGCCGGCCGTGATGCCGCGCCGGAGCAGCCAGGCGGTAACCCGCGCGCTCAGGTCGTCCAAGTCGCGGTAACGGAGCGCGCGGTCGTCCAGGCGGACGGCGGTCCGGTCTGGGTGACTGCCTGTGGTGTTCACGAGTGTGGCGGCGAGGTTCGTCATTGCACTTCCCCGATCTGATTGCGACGTCGGTGGTTGTCCGCCCCAGTGCGGTCAGCGTTCGTCAGCGGGAAGCGGCGGTCAATGGCCATTGGTCCCGTCTTGCCCGCCATCGGCCGTGCCCCGGTTTGTTACCGGCCAGTAACCAGGCGATCGCCCCCCGCATCATGGGACCTATGGCCCTGCCGGGCGCGGAACCGTGCCGACTGTCCTGTGAGAGGAGAAGAAAGTGGTTCCGCAATGACAACCAGCCAAGACACTGTCGAGGCGAATGCCGGCCTCGACGACGAGACGCTCACCATGATGCTGGAGACGGTCAGGGACTACGTCCGTGACGCGATTCCCGACGAACGGGTGCTCCAGCTCGACCACGAGGACGAATGCCCGGTGGACCTTGTCCGGGGCATGTGCGGCGACCAGCTGGGCATCCAGCTGCTCTTTATCCCGGAGGAATACGGCGGGATGGGCGGCGCCACGATCGACGTCTACCGGGTCTGCGAGCAGATGGCCAGCCTCGACGTCGGGGTTGCCACCAGCGTGCTCGCCACCTTCCTGGGCAGCGACCCGATCTTCGTCGGCGCCACGCCAGAGCAAAAGAGCCAATGGCTCACCGAGATCGCCGAACACGGCGTGCTGTACGCCTACGGCGCGACGGAGCCCGACGCTGGCAGCGACCTCGCCGCACTCAAGACCACGGCGACCCCTGTGCTGCGGGACGGAACCGTCAGCGGTTACCGCCTGAACGGCCGCAAGCAGTGGATCAGCAACGGCGGCATCGCCGACAAGTACACAATCCTGGCCAGCGCTCCCGGCGGGCCGTCCTGGTTCGTACTCGACCGGGATACCGAGGGATTTACCCAGAACCGGCCCGAGGACAAGCACGGCATCCGGCTGTCCAATACCGCCGCCCTGTTCCTCGACGACGCGTTCGTGCCCGTCGGCAACCTTGTCGGCGAGGTGGAGGGGCAAGGCCTGATCCAGGCCCAGAAGGTATTCGGCTACACCAGGGTGATGGTAGCGGCGTTCGGCCTCGGCGCGGGATGGGCCGCGCTGGACCGGGCGATCCCGTATTCCACCACCCGAATCCAGGGTGGCGCGCCGCTATCGGAGAAACAGGGCTACACCCACAAGCTCATCGTCCCGCACGCCATCAGGCTGGAGGCCGCCCGGGCGTTCATCGAGTCGGTCGCCACGCGCATCGACGCGGGTGAAGGCGCGGACGGGGCGCTCAACACCGAAGGCGCGATCGCGAAATACCTGGCGACCGAGGCGGGAAACCAGGCGGCCGACGCCGCGATCCAGGCCCACGGCGGATACGGATACACCCGCGAGTACCTGGTGGAGAAGATCAAGCGGGACGTCCGCATCACCACGATCTACGAAGGCACATCCGAGATCATGGAGATGACGATCGCCCGCGACCGGTGGCAGCGGCACCTGAAGACGGCCGGCCGGCATTACCTGGACAGCGCGGCGGGGCTGCGCGCGCTCCACGCCCGTCGCCCCGATGTCGGGGCCGCTGCCGCCGCGGTGGCCTGCGAGGCACTGGCGGGCGTGCTGGAAGCCTGCCGTGCTGGCCGGCTCACCCGCAACCAGCATGTGCTGCTCCGCCTAGGCGAGCTGATCGCCGCCGCCGAAGGCGCCGGCTGCTTCGCCGGCCGTGCGGCGGCCGCGCTGGACGGTGCGCTGCCGGAGAAAGCTGACCACCGGTTCGATGGCATCACGCTGGCCGCCATGAGCCGGGTGTATGCCCGTGACGCCGCGCAGAAGGTGGCCTGCGATGGGCTGCGCTGGGTGACCGGAGCCAGCGGCGCCCAGGCCGCCGACGACGCCTCGCTGCGCGGCAGCATCAAGATCGACGCCGCATGCGCGGTGCAAGCAGGACTGATAGCCGACATGGACCGCGTCGCCGATGTCCTTTACGGGCGGTCGGGCGCATCGTCCGCGTGAAGGACTTAGCGAGATGACTACCAACCCGCAATTCGCCACTCAGTCAGACAGGCCAGGGCGGCAGCCCATCGCCATCGTGGGCATGGGCGCGATCATGCCGGATGCCCCGACGGCGCCGGCTTTCTGGGCCAACATAACCGGCGGACGCTACAGCATCGCCGACGTTCCGAAAGACCGCTGGGACCCTGGCCTGTACTACGACCCGG
>Ga0335073_10015233_pt1 | contig 10752 bp, 9 predicted proteins | sample Lox_Sample_22_FD_207093 | JGI IMG/M metagenome (GOLD analysis project Ga0335073, IMG submission 207093) | Soil microbial communities from Loxahatchee National Wildlife Refuge, Florida, United States - Lox_Sample_2.2 | ecosystem: Environmental > Terrestrial > Soil > Wetlands | place: USA: Florida...
ATGCTCTGCTCTACAAACTCCATTTCTTCTTGGTAAGCATCAACTCCGTACAGTAGAACGTACAGCAGCGGGGTACACAACAGGGCTCCGGCGTGTTCTGGAGTTACCCCGTTTTGTGCGGTATGTGACTAACAGGGCGAAATCGCACTGTTGATGGACGCGGGCACGCCACCCGATCATGCAGGTCTCTGACGTCTGCATGAGCGAGGTGTGGCATGCCCCGCAGTGTCATTGTCGCGCGGGGGCGCGGGGGCGCGGGGGCGCGGGGGCGCACGTGTGGTCGAATCCGGTCCCGGCGGTAGCCAGGAGCGGGCCGCGGGCCCGGCTGCACGCGGGCCGGCGCGGCCGATCTAGGCGGCCGGCGGCTCAGCAGTCGCAGACTCACCGGACGCAGACTCGGCGGGCGTCGGCGCCGCGCGGCGCGCGATGACCTCGAGGCTGTCCCTGAGCGCCTGCCAGACGGTGCCGAGGCTGGCACATTCGGGCTGGTCACCACGGATGACGCCGGGCTGATCGGCCTGCTCGCCCAGGGCCTGGAGCGCGGCCCGCCCGGCCTCGACGATCACCGGGTCGGCGGCCTCGATCGTGAGCCGCTGGCCGGTCACGCGGATGACCATCTGGCGCCGGCCCGCCTCCTCGGGCTGCTCGTCGCTGGTGCCCGCGACGTCCACGCCGCGGAGTACCTGCCTGGCCTGATCGAGGTCCACGCCGAGGGTCACCAGGGCCCGGGCGGCGGCCGTGTCGGGATCGGCCAGGGCGGCCAGCAGCAGATGATGCGAACCGACCGGCTGCGGGCCGGCCAGCCGGGCGGCCTCGCTGAGGGCGGTGTCCGCGGCCGGCGTGGCGTTCAGCCCCGGCGCGCCCGCCGACGCGCCGGCCAAGGCGGCCGACGCAGCGGCCACGCCGGCCTCGGCCGTGACCTGTTGCCGCAGCCAGCGCCGCATCCGGGCCGCCTCGGTGCTCGCCGCGGGCAGCCGGTCGATCACGGCCATCCGGATCGTCGCGAGGTCGGCGTGCTGCGTCAGGATCCGGGGGCCGACGCCGTCCCCCTCCCGGATCACGCCGAGCAGGATGTGCTCGGTGCCGATGTACTCGTGATGCATCTGCAGCGCCTCGCGCAGCGCCAGCTCGAGGGTCTTCTTGGCCCGCGGGGTGAACGGGATGTGCCCGCTGGGCGCCTGGCTGCCGGCCTTGACGATGGCCGTGACTTCCTGCCGGGCCCCTTCGAGCGACATGCCGAAGCTCGCCAGGGCCCGGAAGGCCAGCCCCTCGGGCTCGCCGAGCAGCCCGAGCACGATGTGCTCGGTGCCGATGTAGTTGTGCCGCAGCCGCCGGGCCTCTTCCTGGGCCAGGACCACGACGTGCCGCGCATGAGGACTGAATCGCTCGAACATGCTGACTAGCGTGGAACGCACGCCGAACCCTGTCAATACCATGCTATTAATAGGGTATCCAAGCTCCAGAACGGAACGAGATGGACTGGGAAGACCGGCTCGACGACTGGGAACTCGAACTCGAGCTGAGCGCTCGGTTCGAAGGCTCCGAGTGGGTCACGCTCGAACGCGCGGCCGCCGACACTGGCGTCTCCCGCGCCGCCCTGCGCAGCTGGTACCGGACCGGGCAGATCCCGTCCCGGCTCGTCGACGGCCCCCACGGGCCGCAGCGCCTGGTGCCTCTCGCGCTCGTCAGCGCCCGCGCCGAAGCCTCGCCGCGCCTGCGCCGCACCGCGGAGCGGCGGCTGGCCGACCAGGCCCAGCTCGAGATCCTCCGGCACCGGGTCGACCAGCTCGAACTGCGGCTGGCCACGCTGGAGCGCGGCTCTTCTGCGGAGCAGGACCGTGCCTTACCACAGCAAGCTGCAGAAGGCCGCGCTCACCCGGCGGGTGAGCCGTACCCGGGTCAGAGCCAGCCCACGAACGAACTCGCGATCACCCGTCCCCCAGCTTCACCTGGCCAGCGGCGGCGACGCCCCGGGGAGGATCAGCGGCCGATCTCGGCCTCCGCCTTGCGGACGGTGACCGGCTCGGCCAGCCGCTGCTCGTCGCAGGCCCGCTGGATGGCCTCGATCGTCTCGTCGAGCCCGGCGCCGAGCCGAGGTCCCGGGGTGCAGGCGGCCGGGAGGTGCCGCATGCCCTGGATGACCCCGATGGTCTCGTAGTGCACCGTCCCGGCCGGGTCGCACCGGTAGTCCGGCATCCGGTCGAGCACCGCCGTGATCATCTGCTTGAACACCATGCGGGCCACGTTGGAGCCGATGCAGCGGTGGATGCCGAGCCCGAAGCTGTGGTGCCGGTTGCCCGTGCGGGCCAGGTCGATCTGGTTGGGGTTCTCGAACACCGCGGGATCCCGGTTGGACATCGCCCAGGACAGCCACAGCCGCTCGCCCTCCTGGAACCGCTGGCCCGCGATCTCGCAGTCCGCCGAGATCGTGCGCCCGTCACCGGGCGCCGGGGTGTAGAACCGCAGGAACTCCTCGGTGGCCGAGTCCAGCAGGCTCGCCCGCTCCCGGGACAGGCGCTCTCGCTGGTCCGGGTGCTCGCCCAGCCATTCCAGCGCGTGCGCGGTCAGCGCCGTGGTGGTGTCGAACCCGCCGCCGATGATCAGGGCCATCACCCCGAGCAGTTCCATGTCCTGCGGGGTCCTGCCGTTGATGTCGGCCCGCGCGAGCGCGTCGATCAGGCCCGGCCTCGGCTGCTCCTTGATGGCCGTGAGCTGGGCGAACATGTCCCGGTACATCGCGATCTGGCGGTCCCGCAGCCGGAGCATGTCCGGCGAGTCCGGCGGCGTGTACACCGCGGCGTGCGTCGGCTCGCAGTAGATGGCCCAGTGCGCCAGCGGGATGCCCATCATGGCCAGGGTCAAGATGGCCGGCACCACGTTGGCCAGGTCGTCGACGAAGTCGATCTGCCCCGTCTCGATCTTCTCGTCCAGGCAGGCCCGGATCAGTTCGGTCACCACCGGGGCCCAGCGGGTGACGGCGGCCGGGGACAGGTAGGGGTTGAGCGCCTGGCGGTAGTACCGCTGCTCGGGCGGGTCCATCTCCAGGAACCCCGCCTGGAACTTCATGCTCTCCGGCGTGGGGATGGTGATGCCCTGGTAGCCGCGGCGCTCGTGGTGCACGTCGTGGTCGTTGGACAGGTACTCGGCGGACCTGGCCAGCTCGAAGACCTCGCGGTGGCCGGCCGCGACCCAGTGCCCTCCGTAGGTGTCCGACCAGGCCACCGGGCACTGGGCCAGCATCTCGGCCGTGATCGCGTCGAAGTGGTGGCGGTAGTCCGGGGTGTGCCGGTCGAACTGGTACCGGTTCTTCTTGCGGCCGGCGCCGTCGGATGCCTCGTCGCTCACGCCGGCTCCTCCGTGATGGAGATCGCCTGCTCGGGACATGACCGAACGGCCTCCCTGACCTTTGCCTCCTGCCCGGCGGGCACGTTCTCGCCGACCGGCGAGGAGTGGCCGTCGATGTCGTCGAGCTCGAACACCTCCGGGGCGATCATGGCGCACAGCGTGTGGCCCTGGCAGCGCTCCGGATCGACGTGGACCTTCACGGTCTTCTCCTGTCTCAGCCGCGGTCGTCGTACCACTATTAAAATCAGAACGCCCAGCCGTGACCACCGGCCCATTCCCGCAAATTCGCGCAGTTCCTTGCGTGATAGTACTTTGAATTCGATATCCGAGTGCGGGCGGCGGGGCAACTGCGGTTGCGCCGGCCTCATTAAAAGACCGCTAGGCTTTAACGCGTGAGCGGGGACACGTCGCTTGGCGCGCTGCTGATTCAGCTCCGCGTACAGGCCGGTATGTCGCAGGAGAAGCTGGCCGCGGAAGCGGGAGTTAGCGCCCAGGCGATCAGCGATATCGAAACGGGGACCACCAAAGCCCCGCGGGCCGCCACCATCGAGCGTATCGCGACGGCGCTATCGCTGGACGGCCCCTCGCGTCAGCGGCTGTCCGCGCTCCGGGCCGCGGCGGCGGCCGAACCGCTGGCTGCCGATCCCCCCGAAGGGGCCCAGGCTCCGGCGGGGGAGGCGTTCGTCGCGGCAACCCTCGGCGAGGCCGCGGCTTACCTGCGGACGCGGCTGGGGCTCTCGGTAGCCGAGCTCGGCAGGCGCGGCAAGGTGAGCGCCCGCACGATCGCGGATATCGAGGCGGGACGGCGCAAGCGCGTGCACGGCGCGAACGCCGTCAGCCTGGCCGACGTCTTCGGGCTCAGCGGTGACGCGCGGCAGCGGTTCATGGAACTCGCCCGCGGCGTCGTGGTGCCCGGCCTGATGCGGCTCGGCGCGGTCGAGCCGCCCAACCTGACGGGCCGTGAGCAGGAACTGGCCGCGGTCCTCGCCCTGCTGCCCGACCAGCGGCTCATCGTCCTGTTCGGTCCCGGCGGCGTGGGCAAGACCACGCTGGCCGAGGCGGTGCTGGCCCGGCTGAGCCGTCCGTGCGTCTCCATGTACCTGGCCGACGTGCCGCCGGGCGAGGAACTCGCGCGGGCGATCGCGCTGGCTGGGCGGTTCGACGAGGGTTCGGAGTCGGAGTGGGTCAGCGAGCTCAGCCCGCGGCTGCCACCGGATGCCGTGCTGATGCTCGACAACCTCGAGCACCTCGTCCGCGTGCCGGCCGCGGTCGACGAGATCCTGGCCAGCCGTCCGGACGTCACCGTGCTGGCGACGTCGCGGGCGGCCATCGGGCCGGCCGGCCGCTGCGAGCTGAAGGTCGGGCCGCTGCGCCTGGCCGCCGCGTGCCGCGCGTTCACCGAGGCCGCCGAGCGGGTCGGCCGCCCGATCCCGGCCGCGGTCCCGCAGCACGTGATCGAGCAGATCTGCGAACGGCTTGACCTGCTGCCGCTGGCGATCACCCTGGCGGCCCGGTGGACCCGGCTCATGACGCCCCGGGAGATCCTGGCCCGGCTGAGCCGCCCGGCGCAGATCCTGCGCTCGGGCGCCCGGGGCCGCAGCAGCCGGACCGCCACACGACGATCTCGCGCGCCGTCGGGTGGAGTCTCGGCCTGGTCAGCGGGCCCGCGCGGACGCTGTTCCACGGGCTGGCCGCGTACCCGGCACCGTGGCCGCTGGACCTGGTCGAGGCGATCTACCCCGACGAGGGCGTGCTTGACGCCCTCGAAGAACTGGTCCAGTTCAGCCTGGTCAACATGGCGTCCGACCCGGCCGTCGGGACGACGTACTCGATGCTCCAGACCGTCCGCGAGGTCGGGAGCGCCGAGCTTGCCCGGGACCACGCGCTGGCGCAGCAGGTGCGGGAACGGCACGCGGCGCACCTGCTGACCCGGGCCCGGCAGATCACGCCCCGGCTCCAGGTAACCGCGGAACGCGCGGCCGCCCTGGCCGAGGGCGACCAGCTGGCCCTGCACACCGAAGGCGCGCTGCGCAGGCTGATCGACGCCGCGGACCCGCGGGCGGTCGCCCTGGTGGCGTGGTGGTGGCGGTACTGGAAGGAGCGCTGCCGCTACCGGAGCGGCTACGCGCTGGCCACCGAGGCGCTCCGGGGGCCGGCCGAACCGCCGGACGTGGCCGAGGCGCTGTTCGGGTCGGCGGCACTGGGCTACCTCTGCGGCTCCAACGAGGCGGCGGCCGGCTACGCGGCCGACGCGCTCGCGCGCTTCCAGCAGCTTGGCGACATGCCGGGGATCGGCAACGCCATGTCCCTGATCGGCATGATGGAGCTGCACGGCGGCCACGTCCGGACCGCGCTGGAGTGGTACCAGCGCGGGCTGCGAGACGTCAGCGAGAAGGCCGCGCCGCGCGTCTACGCCACGCTGCTCGGCAACATCGCGCCGGTCTACGCCGCGGTCGGCGACCTGGAGTCCGCCCGGTCCGCCGCGGAGCAGGCGGCGGCTCGCTACCAGGTGATCGGCGACGAGCTTGCGGTGTCGGCCATGCTCTCCAACCTCGGGATCTGGGCGGCCCGGGCGGGGGACCGGGACCGGGCCGAGGCGCTGCTGCGCGAGTCGTCCCCGGCCGGGCGGCCCTGTGCCATCGCGCGGCTGGCCGCGCGCCGCCGGGGCCTGTCGCTCGCCGACGGGCCGGCCGGCTCCGGCCGGCCGGCCGGCCCGCTGCCGCCCATCGGGCACGTACGCGCCTGGGCGCTCGCGCTCTGCGGCCCGGATACGGCGGCCGGCTGACCAGGTTTCCGGGATTCCGGGGGATTCGTCCATCCCTTCCGGAGGACGGGCATGGTTCCGTCCAGGGCCCGTGGCGGAGATTGTCCGTTAGCTGCCAGTCAGGCAGCCGAACGGAGGACTGCCATGCCGAGCGTTTCGCTGATCTTCAGCCGGGCGCTGCGCCTGGTGCGCCCGGTGCGCCCAGCCCGCCGCACCGCGGCTGACCACCTGCCGCCCGGGTCCCTCAACGTCACGGACTTCGACTTCCTCGACGACCTCGTCGACCGGCCGGGGGCTTCGTTCCGGCCGGAACCGGCCGCGGACCGCCCGCCGGAGACGTGCCGGTGACCGCCCGCACCGCCAGCCGTCCGGCCGCCCGGCCCGGGCCGGTGACACGTTCTCTCCTGTGGGCCGGCGGCGTCGACCCGGACCTGCTCGACACCCGGCTCGAGGTCTACCGCGGGGCCAGCATCGGCGCTTTCGTGATCGGCGTCGCGCTGCTGGGCACGGTGACGTTCACGCTGTACGGGTACGTCATCGTCGGCCATCCCGTGCCGTGGCTGCTGCCGTTCAGCGCGTTCTGGGGCGCCATCATCTTCTGGCTCGACCGCTCGATCCTGGTCGATCCCCACTACGGGAACCTGAGCCGGGCCGAGCGAGCCTCGGACAGCGTCCCGCTCACGGCCCTCCCGCTGCCCTGGCCCCCGCAGCCCTCGCGGGCCACGCCGCGCGCCTCCCGGCCCGCTCCCCGCCGGGACTGGTCGGGCGTGGTGCGGCCGCTGGTCTACCTGATCCGCGTGGCGATCGCTGTCATCGTGGCCTTCCTGGTCAGCGAGGTGGTCGTGCTGCTGATCTTCCGCCCGGAGATCCGCGCGCGGATCGCGGACGCCCAGGACGGCGCCTTCGAGGTCAGGATGACCGAAGTCGCGGACCAGCAGCAGGCCGCGCTCGGACCCCAGATCAGCCGGCTGAAGGCGGACCTCGCCGCGAACACCGCCGCGGTGGCGGCCGCCCACGCGAACATGATCACCGCGCTGAACGTCTACGACGGCGAGTACGACGGGACCAGCGGCAGCCTCCAGCCCGGCTACGGGCCACGCGACCAGCAGGACTGGCAGAACTACCTGGCCGCGCGCAGCACCTACGACAACACGGTGCGGTCCGCCCAGGCGGCCGATGACCGCCTGGACGCCAAGATCTCCGCGCTGACCGCGGACCAGTCCAACGTGGTCACGGCCGGAACCCCCCAGTTCGAGGCGCTGGAGCGGGGACCTGTGGGCAAGCAGCTCTACGCCCTGACCCACCCGGCCGCCGGCTGGCTGGACGACGAGAACGCGCTGGCCGCCTTCCAGCGGGCCAATCAGGGTCTCGCCGTCGCCTCGATCCCCTGGCTGATCCGCACGCTCTTCCTGCTGGTCGACCTGACCCCGCTGGGCTTCAAGCTGCTCACCGGCGGCACGGTCTACGGACGCCGGGTCCGCGACCAGGGGCAGCTGCTCCGCTACCGCGACCGGCAAGACGACCGGCTCCGGCGCGCCGACCTGGATCGCGCCGCCGAGCTGCGCGACTACCGGACCGCGCTCGCGGCCCTCCTCGACTACGAGAAGCACGAACGATATCGCGGCCATCGCATGGACCATCTCCTGCGGCCACCTGGAGGATTCGATGACTGACCTGGACCAGATGCACGTGTTCGCCGCCCGGGCGGACGAGGCCGACGCGTTCCTCGACACGCTCGGCCAGGTACCGGACAAAACCCAGCCCGCCTTCGCCGCGGCGCGGAACCTGGCGCAGAAGCTGCGGCTAGCCGCCAAGCGCGAGGTCACCGTCGGCTTCGTCGGCGTCTTCACCACCGGAAAGTCCCTGCTGATATCGCTGCTCGGCGGGGTGCCTGACATGCTCCCGGTGTCTAACCGGCCGACTACCGGCAACGTCACCCGGATCCGGATCCGCCCGGCCGCGGACGGAAGGCCGAGCGCGGGCCACGCCACCGTGAGCCTGCTGTCCCCGGCTGCTGTCGCCGAGCTCGCTGACTACGTGATAGACGCCATCGTCGGCCTGGTCACCCGGGAGCGCCTGCCCTATGACGTGCGGCCGCTGACCGGGTACCACCCGGTCGACCCCGCGGACCCGAGCCGGCCAGACCTCACCCGGATGACGGAATTCCTGCGGCCGCTGTGGGCGGACCCGGCGCTGAACCTGCAGATCAGGCTCTGGGCGGCCGAGCTGTTCCAGATCGGCGACGCGCTGCTCGCGGCCGGCCACCTGCTGCCCGCGACCATGCCCGACACGCCCCGGTCGATAAGGAGCATCGGCGACGCGGTCACGATCGGCGACTCCCGCCAGGTCCCCCGCGAGGTGCCGGTGCTGAGGCCCCGCGCCCCCATCCTGGCCACCGACCTGTACCTGCCGCAGAACCTGCAGGCGATCAGGCCGCTCATCCAGGAGGTGGCCGTCGACCTGCAGCTGCCGGAAGACGTCTGGTCGTTCGGCGGTGTCCCCGTGGACATCCTGGACTTCCCCGGCCTCGCCTCGGGCAGCCTGCGGGACCGGTTCCTGGCCGAACGGGAACTCGGCGGGACCTCGGTGGTGGCGTTCGTGGTGGACGCGGAGAAGCCGAAGAACGACGACATGGACCGGCTGTACGGGATCCTGGAGAAAGGCCGCCAGATCCGCGCCGAGCTCGCCGAGTCGATCCTGGCGGTCGTGAATCGCTTCGACCGCGTCAAGCTGCCCGGGTTCACCCCTGCCACGATGGGCGACCTGGCCGGCTGGGAGGACTACCGCGACATCTCGTCGGTGGTCTCCGAGCTGACCCGGGGGCGGCCGGAACGGATGGCCCTGATCTCCTCGCTGGCGGTGGCCCTGCGCGCCGGATGCACCCCGCCGGGAACCAGGGATACGGATCTGTCCGCGGAAGACACGCTTTCGCAGTGGGACGCGGCCGTCGCCGCGCTGCGCCGCGCCGATCCCGCGGACCCGGTCACCGCGGCGCTGGACGGCTACCGGCGCGACGGCGGCCTGACCTACCTGCGGGACCTGATCTCCCGCCACGTCAGCGAGCACGGCCTGCGCATCTGGCTGGCCGAGGCCGCCGAGCTCGACCGGCAGCTGGGCGTCAAGCTCGACGAGCTGAGGCCACGGGCCAGCCAGGCGTTCGGCGAGGACGAACAGCGGCGGATCGAGGACCTCGTCGGGGCGCTCGGCCGGGTTCGGTACGGCATCGCCGAGGGACTCGACGAGATCCGCCTGGTGACCAGCCTGCGCGTCGGCGACGTGACCGTTACCGAGCTGCTGCGCGACAAGGCGGCTCAGCTCGTGCACGTCTGGCAGGAGTGGCCGGTCACTGCCGCCTCGGCCAGGCCGAGGTCGACGGTGCCGTCGTCGCTGCACGGCTGGGGCATCGTCCCCCGGCCCGACGAGCAGGAGCGCCCAGCCGGGCAGGCGCTCATCCTGCGCAGCACCGCCGACCTGCGGGGTCGTTACCACGCTGCCCGCACCACCTTGATGAGCGCCGCAGACCAGGCCCTGGCTGACGCCCTGACGGAGTGGACGTACCACATCCAGCGCAAGTTCGCGGTGCCGAGCCTGGCGCCCGCCGCGCCGCCGGGTGCGCGCCCGCGCACCGACGGCGACCTGCTCCGGGCGATGCTCACCACGGTCACCACGGCATCCATGGCCGAGTGGCGGATCGCCATGATCGATTCGCTGGCCGATCCGGCGCTGCTCGCGTCCATGGTGCCGATGGCGGCCGGCCTGGTCGACGGCCAGGCGGACGGGAGGTACCCGTTCGCGGACAACCGCGCGCTGCCCTGGCACGAGGCCATCCAGCGGCAGCTCGCCACATTGCACAAGCCGGAACTGGCCGATGCCCTTCAGGTCGACCGGTTGCGCCGCGACGTGGTCCGCGGACTGCATTACGAACTGTGTCGGCGCGCGCAGGCCATCCTCGATCTCATCCTGGCCCGGGCCAGCGGGCACCTCGACGAGATCGAGAGCGACGTCATTCCTTCCCCCACCGAGATGCTCGAGATGACCGCCGGCCAGCCCGGCGGAGATGGAGAACCACGATGACACCGGAGACGAACCACCGCCAGCCGCTCCGCCCGCCCCGTCCGGCCGAGCCGGGCGAGGCGATCAGGGAGATCAAGGTGCTCGCGATCGACCTGGGCACCTGGTCGTCCGTGGCGACCCTGTTCGAGAACCAGGAGGGGATCGGGTTCGACCCCGGACAGGAACAGGCGCTGCGGAGCGGCCTGGCCGCCCTGCTCAGGGACGAAACCCTCAAGCCCGTTGCTGACCTGGTGTTCAAGGAGTACGAAGACCTGCGCGTCTTCACCGCCGAGGACGAACGGCCCGATCCCGTCGGCGACCTCGAGGAGCTGAGCGCGAGCCTGGCCGATCGGCCCATCTCGGCCGTCACCGACCGGGACGCGCTGGCTGAGCGGCGTGCCGCCGAGCTCGCGCTGGAGCGGACCCTCATGCACCCGCGCCACGCCGGCTTGCGGGACAAGATCGTGCCGCGACTGCACCGGCTGCACGACTCGGTCTTCGACGTGCTGCCGCTCCGCCTGCAGAACCTGTGGATCCTGCCCATTCACGACCAGCTGCAGGGCGACGAGGTGAGCAGCCTGCTGGCCGTC
>Ga0335073_10015234_pt1 | contig 10752 bp, 7 predicted proteins | sample Lox_Sample_22_FD_207093 | JGI IMG/M metagenome (GOLD analysis project Ga0335073, IMG submission 207093) | Soil microbial communities from Loxahatchee National Wildlife Refuge, Florida, United States - Lox_Sample_2.2 | ecosystem: Environmental > Terrestrial > Soil > Wetlands | place: USA: Florida...
AGCTTCTAACAATGAGCTCACAGCACCAATGCTTTCTGTGCTTGCGAAACAATTCGGTAACCCAACTTCCAGCGCATGGTTTCTCTCGGCCTTCACCACCGGCTGCGCACTCGGATTCTTGATCTCCGGAACAAACAGTGATCTATTTGGTCGTCGGATTATTGTTTTGGTTGGCAATGCCTTTTCAGCACTCGGCTCCATCCTCTGTGCTACGTCCCATAACTATCATCAATTCACCGCGGGAATGGCAATCTTAGGCTTTGCGTCCGGAATGTCTCAGCTTGGACTCATTGGAGTCCCTGAGCTTCTTCCAAACAAGTATCGACACATCGGTATCGTCATCTCAGATGGAGTCCTTTTCCCGATCCTCATCTGTGCACCGATCATAGGTCGATATGCTGTCAAAGATCCAACATCACGCAACTGGACTTACATTTATTATGCCAGTTTCATCGCCATGGTCCTCACTTTCATTGCGGTTTTCTTCCTCTATGAACCACCTAAGCATCCTCGCGGTGTCCCATGGGACGTGGCTCTTCGTGGACTTGACTATATCGGCGCATTGCTTGTGACTGGAGGAGTCTTACTGACGCTGATGGGAATTGTTTACACTACATATCTCCCTGCGAAATCCGCTCTCGTTTTGGGTCCTCTCTGCACAGGGCTTTTCCTACTTATCTGCTTCGGTGTATGGGAGAACGTCTCCAACGTCCCATACAAACTATGTCCTCCAGCGATCTTTAGCTACCACTGGGGTCGTTCATTTACTGTCCCATTCATCTTCGGTGCCATCATCACCATGTATTATTATGGCGCAAACATCATCTGGCCTGTAGGTCTCTCTTCTAACTCCTTTCCTAAGTACAGCTAGCTCATCAATATTCTCTAGACGATGATAGCTGTCTTCTACACTACTCCGGAAAGCAGCATAAACGACGCCATTATCCTCACACTCCCATCAAACATCGGTCTTGTCGCCGGTGCCCTCATATTTGCTGTCGCGGGCCACAGAATCGGCCACTGGAAGATTACACTCATCGTTTCGTTCACCCTTGCCGTAGTGTTCGGCGGCCTTATGGCTCTCGTAACACCCACCAACAAGGGTCTCATGACAGCACTAATTTTCTTGATGCAGTTCACGTTCGGCTGGGCGCAGTACGAGGTAAGTGTCGAGTGCATTCGCCGGAAAGGAAACGAGGAGCGCTAACCAGAAGGCGCAGGCCGTAGCATTCGTGCAGCTCGGCGTGGAGCAGCTCGACCTGGGAGCATCAGGCGGACTCGCCGGAGTTGCCCGCTTCGGCGGCGGCTCCCTCGCTGTCGCGGTCTACACCTCCGTCCTCACCAACACGCAGGCCGACAAGGCGAAGGACATCGTCGTGGCGGCGGGCGTCGCGAACGGCCTTACGCCGGCCGCTGCCGCGCAGCTGCTGAAGGCTATCTCTTCGGGCCTTGCCAGCGCGATTGAGGCGGTGCCGGGAATCAATACTGCAGCTATTGCGGCCGCAAGCGAGGCTTTCTTGCAGAGTTATGCTTATGGGTTGAAGATGACTGCACTGACATCGCTGGGATTTGGCGGCTTTGGCATTGTCATGTGCTTGTTATGTGAGGATATCGGCCCCAAGATGAACAACAAGACGAATGTCTTCTTGGAGAACGACGTCAACGCAGAGAAGAACAAGTTCCATTAATGTGTGAAGAGATTACATAGCTTAACGTGGTAGAGCTGAACGAAACTACCAGAATGCGTCGTGTTCCGAGAGAAGTGGGCGAGGCTAAGGATACCTCGAATACTACAGCACGAATGTTCATTGCAATCAATAAAAGTTTCTAAAGGACTGTGTTTCATTTCCAATTTCCATTAACTAATTTCCGTGAATCATCTGTTTGCGTCAAACATTAGTGATCCTGAATAGTAAGATTCTCCAGCTCGCCTAAGATATGTTTCAATAGCAGCCTCAGCCACGCCGAGGTATCACGACTAGTGTTCATGGCCGCTACATCCATATCCCCAAGCTGCCCTAGCTAACTTCGCCTTGCTTAGCTCATTCGTACTCATTGGCGGCACGAAGGGCTTCGGCGTAGCGTCCCTCTTCACCTTGTCAGACGACCCGAGGCCAATCTCGCCAGTAGCAATCAGATTGAGCCACGCCGCCAGACGGTATCCAGCTTTGGCGATCTGTAACTCGATGGTACCGATCACAGAATCGTAGTAGGCGCCATCGAGTTCCTGGCCTTGCACGGCAGAAACGCCGTTGGGAATGACGACCGAGCACACGAAGGCGTTGCTGTCGGTGGCCCAGACCATGGCTGTGGAAACGGTGTCGCTGTAGTCGATGCCGGTGAGCCAAGACGACGCTTCGGAAGCGTAGACACCTTCGTTGATTCCTGTTGTTAAGTTGGTGGCCCATTTCTGGGCGTCGGATATGGAGTAGCCGCCGACGAGCTGTTCCGGCATATTGGTGTCCCAAGTGGCGTGCAGATTTGTGGACTCGCCGTCGCTATGTTATCGTTAGGTCACGAGTCACTCAGAAAAACCGAATAATTTGGAAGTTCGAGTACAAATGGGAGAGCGAAGGCAGTGCGACTTACTACGTAACATCTACTGTATTTCCACCAACATCGATCGCCTCATCGTGCAGAGGCTGGTGAACGTCACCGACAAACTAGCAGTGGTAAGTCTTAGTTCGCAACGATGGATGATTCATCAGCGTACGTGGATAATGAATTTCAACGCGGCCAGCACCTGGGAAGAGGAGAGCGAAGAGTCTTTGACCCGTTCTGTCTACAAACGCACATGTCAGGGTGACACTCTTGATTTGTGTGTGTTTGCTCACGTAGTTTGCCAGTGCACTGACAACGCAGCCACCGCTACCGCAATCTCTATCATAGTCCACATTACACGAAGTTGGTGGATTATCTTCGGCGTCAATGAAATGATAAGGTTGCGAGTAAGAGCCTGCCTTTGTGTAGCGATAGGAGTCCGCCCAAGTCGCAACATTGGCTAGATAGGTATCCGACGTATCATCCAGAATGTTTCGGCAAAAGGTTACTGTGTCTGACGAGATGTAGTTCTGGGCAATCAGCGCAACCGTCTCATGACCTAGGGTACCCCAAGCAGCCGCGGTGGAAGCGAGAGCGAGAACGATTATAGCAGACATATTGAATTGAGAAGAACAACTGTCAAAGAATATCACCTGTTCGGATTATGACTCGGGTTCTCAATCCCATGCAAATAGCCGGATCGTGAGAGCTCTTATACTCAGGCATCACGTTCAGAACACCACCGGCGCTCGCCGCCTGTCTTCTTTGCGATGGGTAGCATTGGTTGCAAGGACCCACGGCAGAGCATCGCAAGTCCGTGCCATGCCAAAAGCTGCACGAATGTTGTGATAATCGGTCTAGTACGATGGATTCGGCAAGTGACAAGGCGTGTTTTGGTGTGATGGTGTGGCGCGTGGCAAAGTGGTTGGAAAGCAAGATGTCTTCAAGAAGGCCATCAGGCCTGGATCTTCAACGGCGCTTATTCTTAAGCATATCGTGAAATGGTCGATAACAGGTGTTGATTGGGGGTAAGTAAGTAGCCGGTCAATTGTACTGGTCGCGTCCAAGCCGAGATTGACATCTTGGCCTCTTTAGGCCTCATTGGGGCTGCCCCGCCCAGGAACGGCATCGCAGGTACGTGCCCATGTCAGGCGGCAGTGTACGGAATGTGTTGGCGAATGGCATTAAGCAAGAATGAACTTGGGAAGTGTTCAAGGAAGCGCTATCTGCACTCGAAACACTGGACAAGTGGTTGGCCACCCAAACACCACCGCTGAAAGCTTTCGTCCAGTCAAGAATGACTTCAACGGTGCTCGAGCCGCTCCGTGTCGCTAGACTGCAATCGATCCAGTACTGAATCTTCATCTGACCTCGCTGTTGTCCAGATGCATCCTCGCCAGTCTAATCCAATCCTCTTCCTATCAGCATGCACGACCTGCTGCTCTGCACCTGCGAGCGCTAATGTTATAGACCAGCAAGCAAAACATATCCGAAAGCAACAATTTCCTGTCCCGCGAACTCCACTTCTCATCTCTGCCGCTGTTCAGTCGCGCTGTCCCAGTCCGCGATTCATAGCGGAAACCCAGCCGTCACCAATCAAAGAATGGTCCGGCTATGCCTCAGGTGGCTCTTGGCTCCGTTCTTGCCAGAATGTCATTATATCTTCAGTTTCTTTTTGATGCTCTCAAACGGGCGTAATGGGCGTTATCAGATCGGTAAACTTGAAAAGCTAGCGATTACCTTGTCCCTAAGAGGAACGCGTTGCAAAGCTACATGTACTCTATCTGTTGCTGGGCTGGGACCAGTACCTATCCTCGTGATCTATAGACTTCCAATAAGTCCCTCTTACAGAATGAGAGAATAGTAGTGAGTACCTAGTGGCCGAGTAAAGATTTATACTCCGTAGACGTTTATTCTGCTCTACTCTAAGGCGGCGAGGGTCGGACAAGGGTTGAGTAATAGGCACCAAACTTGGCGGGGAAGGCTGCGATATTGAGATTATAACTTATAGATTCGAATAGACACTCTTTCCAAAATTAAAATCTGCCTGGTAGAGTTCTACAAAGCTCGCCATATCAAAGGCTGGATTCTATCGGGTGGTTGAAGGAAGACCGTTGACGATCGGCCACCCGAGCTTTGAGCGTCCAGGATATTTCAAGCTAGCCTCAACTTTTGATTGTTCACACCTGATGGTACGCCTTCTACAGCACCATCAAACTCATAACGACCAAAAGTCGAGCCTCATCCGCACCTCACTTGAATCTTTTGCGGCTGGCGACCTCTGACACCTTTCAGCTCTCGCGGGTTTCGCCTTAAATGGCAACCTTGACGGAGGATCAGTTGTATAGAACATCGACCCAATATAGGCTCTGGAGCTTCACACCACAGAAGTTATTGTCCTTGAGAGCCAACACGAATGACCTTGCTGCCGATCATGTCAAAGCGGCCATCAAGAGGCATAGACAAGCCAAATCCCATCTCTCCTCACTTGATGTGAGCGCAACTACCAGTGCAGCAACTAGTGACGCGGAGAACAATGCGGTCAGCAACGGACCTGGAGGGCCTGTACGGTCACCACCAACGGAAGAGATAGACTGTTTGACAGCCGAAGAGGAGAAGAAGCTAATTGATTTCTACTGTACCTCGTGTCTTCAGATGAGCCTTGGTGATCCTTTCGGACTTCCCATTCATGTCGTGGTATGTGATGCTTTAAAGTACACCCACCGCAGATTCTAACTAAAGTCCAGGCCACCGCAATACAGTTCCTCAAACGCTTCTACCTCTCTAATTCTCCGATGACGTATCAGCCAAAGAAAATTATGCCCTCGGCTCTATTTCTTGCCACCAAAACCGAAGCCATACATTTGCCGTTGAAAGATTTCGTGGTTCAGATGAAAACCGTACCAGGAATGAAGAAGATTACAGAAGAGGAAGTTCTAGCTCCAGAATTCATAATCACTCAAGGTCTCCGCTTTGCCTTCGATATTCGTCATCCTTTCCGAGCATTGAAAGGTGCATTCCTCGAACTACTCTCATTCGTCAATGTTGCCAAAGGAGGAAAAGCACCACTATGGATCTCAGCGCCTGCAGAGACTTTGTCAAGACAGCTTCTGGACTTGCCTAAGGCCGATGGTAGTACCGGTGGCAGACGAACAATACCTCTTGAATTTGAGAAGCGGGTCAAAGCGGCGTACGAAGTGGCGAAGAAGAGACTGGAATCGGATGCCATTATTTCAGATGCGTACTTCCTCTACACTCCTTCACAGATCATGTTTGCAACGTTGTGGCTTGCCGATCAACCACTTACGGAATTCTACCTCTCTACGAAAGTTAACACAGGCACCAAATCACTCGGAGGAAAGCCCAAGATACTTGCCACCATCAAGGATTGCGCGATGCTACTGAAAGAATATGCAAGTCAGTCAGGCACACTCTACGAGGAAGCCGTAGCCATCGACAAGAAGCTTCACCTGTGCCGAAATCCAGAAAAGTTAGATCTTGTCAAGCTGAATGCAGCGCAGAAAAGAGACGCTGGTGAAGAGGGGAAGCTGGATGATAAAGTTGCGAAGAAGAGAAAATTGGAAAGAGAGCAGAACACCAAGGACGGCGATGACTTATTCGGACCAGACCTTTCAAAAGCGAAGGAGAAGGAATGAAGATTCCGTGGACAGTAATCTCGAGAAGCGGAAAGCAAAAGCTCTAGCAGAGCACTTTGAGAACGGTCACGGCCAGCCAGCCGAGCAAGCAGCTCAGGTTTAGAAACAACAGCGTCGAACCCTGCATAATGCTGAAGATGCACCAGCGTTATCGCGACACGCAGCTTTTCAGGCAACCATATTGCTTTACAGCATGAATGCCAGGAATGCATAGTGTCAAAAGAGCTCTGGCCGTAAAGAGCCTCGCTCTTTCAGGATGGATTGCTGGGAACAAAGGTAATGAATGAGTAAAAGTGACTTCGGATACGCCATTCGAACGAAAAACATGACAAGACTTAGAGATGTAAGATGGCATATTGTGATTTCGACACAAGGAATTGAAGCTTAGCAGAGTATTTGGATATCAAACGTCTCCACAGAGTAGGCGGTCAGCGAGTTTATTAAGAGAATCTACTTCGCATAGTTCCTCTATAAAAGCCCACTGAACAATTCGTCCATGGCATCATTTATTTTCCTTCTCTTTGTCGTTTTTGGCTTCTTGAGCGGTTCTCTCAATTCGGCCCTATCTTCAGCACGTCTTCTCTTTTCCTCTACCGGTAGCTCAGTATCATCCATCTGCGTGCGGTCATCCTCAAGATGAACAGTAGGCTCATCCGAATCATGTTTCATACCCGAGTTCTCCTCCCTCTCGACCCTTATTCCAACATCCTCGCCCTCCTCCACAACAACCTCTTCCTCTTGCACCATCTCTCCCTCGCCCACTTCCATCCCAAGCGCATCACCGACACCAACAAGCGCACACACCTCAGCCAGCACACCCAGCAAGACCAGCCCCAGCGGCGCAAACTGGGCATCGGCAGCGACGGCCGCAAACGCAGCCCACCAGCGGGCGACGCACCGCGCGCGCCAAAACCGCACCCTAGCCTCTGCGCTCCGCCGCGCGCCCTCCCTGCGGGCGCGCCGCCGCGCCGCGGCCTCGACCGCCCGCCGTGCCGCGTCCCTCGACGCGCCCGCGCCCGCGCCGCGCTCCGCCGCGAACGCCCCCGACAGCTCTGCCGCCAGCCGCGATACCTGCCGCCGGAAGGCGCTCGCGTGCCGCCACCAGGCGCTGCGGCGGTGCTGGTTCTTGCTGCGGTGGTGCAGCGCTGTGAGGATGGATTGGGGGGCGGTGAGCGCGGCGAGGGTGGCTGGTGTGAGGGGTGTGGAGGACGGCGGCATGGTGGTGGGAGGTCTTTAACGGAGTTCTTTGAGGGAGGGTGGAGAGATGTGGTAGTTGGATTATGGACAGCGAGATGGTTGGAGTGAGGTGTGCTGCGAAGCTTTTTATCGCCAGGGTCTTTCCGCTTTAGGAGTTCGCATAGCCTCACGTTGCTGGTTGTGGTCACACCGTGAGAGCGTTATTTCGCAAACGAGTGTACCGTCTGCGATTGAATTGATTCTTAAAACCTTCAAGGCGTAATCATCAGTCCATGGAAGGTTAGCTTATTTTAAAAGGGAGTCTAAAATTCGAAGGCCGCTATTTACGAACACCTGGGAATCTTCGATTCCAGTTCCCATTGTATTACAGCTTCGCTTGGATTTATTGTCTCGAAAGGATATTGATCCAAGGTAGCCTTTTTGAGTCGCACATACTTCTTCATCAATGCGATGGCGTCGTCATATCGATGCCGCCTTTTCCGAGCCCAGGCAAGATCGTGAAGAGCCTTCATGGTGGAAGGATGGGCTTCGCCGAGTTTTGCTGTTGCCAGCTCCAGAACCCGTATACGAATCTCTGTGGCGTCCTCTATCCTGTCCTGCATAGAGTATGTCCTCGCAAGATTATCCATTATCTTGATTGCGAAGGGGTGTTCCGCGCCGACCAGCCGCTTCGCCGCGTCCACCAATGGTAACTGAAGGTCCTCAGCCTCCCTTAGCCTGCCTTGACTTTGGATTGTCACCGCGAGATTATTGATTGCAACCAGTGTCTCTAGATGGTTCATACCAAGTTTCTTCTTTTGGGTTTGCACCAATGGTAACTGAAGCTCTTCAGCTTCTTTTAGCCGGCCTTGACCGCGGTATGTCACCGCGAGGTTATTCATTGTAATCAGTACACGAGGATGGTCCATGCCGAGGTTCTTCTTCTGGCTCTCCATTACTTGTAACTGTAGCTCTTCGGCCTCTGGAAACCTGCCTTGACTTTGGTATGTCAACGCAAGGTTATTCATTACAAGCAGTGTGTCTGGATGATCCATGCCGAACTTCTTCTTCTGGGTCTCCACCAGTTGTAACTGCAGCTTTTCGGCCTCTGGAAGCATACCTTGGTTGCGGTATGTTTCTGCAAGACTATTCAACGTAACTAGTGTGTCTGGATGGTCCGCACCGAGCTTCTTCTTCTGGGTCTCCACTACTTGTAACTGTAGCTCTTCAGCCTCTCGAAGCCTGCCTTGGTTGCGATATGTTTCTGCAAGATTATTCGCTGTTAATAGTGTGTCTGGATGATCCATGCCGAGGGTCTTCTTCCGCGTGTCCACTACTTGTAACAGTAGCCTTTCGGATTCTTCTAACTTGCCTTGACTGTTGTACATCAAAGTAAGGTGTACCATTATTGTCAATGTGTCTTTATGATCCGCGCCGAGGACTCTCTTACGAGTTTCCAGTACAGCAGACAATAACTCGACACCTTCTTTGAGTCGGCCTTGCGCGACATGTGTAAGTGCTAGTATCTCCATAGTTTGCAGTGTACCTGGATCGTCGGCTTCGAAAAACTCCAGTTTTAGATCTCTGGATTGCTTCAGCAGCTTTTCTGCCTCTGTCAATCGCCAAGTGGCCCGGTATATGTCGGCTAACAAGTCCATCCTGCGCGCGATCTCTCTAGTTCGTTCTCCAAACAAGGTTTTGGAAATATTCAATGACCTAACCACCATCTTTTCAGCGTCGGAAAAGTTCCCCATGCGAATAGAATACCAAGCTCCATAATATAGTATTCTGGCCACCTCAGTAAGTGCATCTTTCCCGTCTGGATGCTGGAGCAATGTTGCTTTAACGTGTGGGAAAAGCTTCTGCCACTTGGTCCAGTTCTCATAGTCTCCTGTCGGTGCTTGGTTGTAGATGTGTCTTATAAAATGTCCCTGCCACACCTCAAACTCTCCGTGTACGTTGAGCCATTTTTGGGTAGCAAGCTGTACTAGTCGATGCATCTGGAATACTTGGGGATCCTTGGTGAGTGAGAGAAAAGAATAATTCCTGAGAGTAGCGATGTCGGTTTCAAACCTGTCATCGGTTGAAGATTCCGATGGACTGTCTTCATCAGTCAGTTGGGCTGGACTCTGTGCTTTCACGTCTCTTTCTACGCCTTCGCTTTGACTGTCTTTTACTTGCACTTCTTCATTTCGCAGCAAAAACTCAGGAATTCCGTGCCGATCAAAGAAGCTCATGAGCGATAGTAATTCAGCTGCCGAAGGTCTTGTTTCGCGAATGTGGTCGAATGATATCCGCCAGGTTAAGATGATTGAGCTCCTCGCCTCCCAGTCTCGGCGAAGCTGTCCTGCTTCATGATTTAGGAGGCCCGTTTTGGCCCCGTCACTCTTTTGGAATTTTTCAAGATAGTGCTCAAGTGAACATCGCCGTTCTCTCTCTTTGATGTAAGCAGCAGCTTGGACGATGGCAAGCGGCATGAATTCCAGCGCCTCTACGAGCTTGCTGGTCTCCTCCTCTTTTCCCTCAACATCCAGCTTCTTTCTGCAGAGGATAACGGCATCAGCCTTGTCCATTGGCTCCATATCAATGATATCCTTCCACTCGACGAGCTGTAACGCTGCACTTCGGTTTCGCGATGTGATAAGGATGGAGCCATTTGGGCTAGGCGGAATATACTCTTTCAGAGGACGTTTCCTCTGACCGCTGATCCGTGATTCATGACTAATCGAGGGCTGTTCTAGGAGAAAGCCAGCATTATCGACGTTGTCGAGAATGATCACCCATTTTCCTTTCTGTTCATCGCGCAGCCAGTTGTAAACCAACTCAAATATGCTGACATTCGTGTCTCTCCGGCCAGGAATCTTTGCTTTATCTGCAATGTCCCGAAAGCTTTGTTCGAAGCGAGTAGCATTGCTTGCATGGACCCAGAATACCCATGTGTCTGGCGACCTTTCTCGCATGCGGTACGAGAATTCGATTGCAAGCTGTGACTTACTACATAGATATTAACTTCAAGTTAGAACTGCTTAGCCCGTTACGGCTTACCCAACTCCACCCAACCCTACAAGTGCCACTCTAAACGCCGGTTTGGAGCATTTCTCCCATAAGAGATTGTTGATAGTTGTTCGATCTACATAATCAACGTCGCGTAGAAAGGGAACATTTGTAGATGGGTTTTGTGGTGTTTCTTGCCGTTCTACAGAGGTTTAGTATCAAGAAACTTCGAGTTGCAGTGACGTACCAGTCGGAAAATCTACATTCAAGGCATGGATTGTGACTTCGTTTGGCATATTCTGACTCCAATCTACTGCCCTAGCTATTGCATCTCCTTGCATTCTTGACAAGAGATCCTCTAGCAATTTTCGCGCGGATTGAAGTG
>Ga0335073_10015235_pt1 | contig 10752 bp, 7 predicted proteins | sample Lox_Sample_22_FD_207093 | JGI IMG/M metagenome (GOLD analysis project Ga0335073, IMG submission 207093) | Soil microbial communities from Loxahatchee National Wildlife Refuge, Florida, United States - Lox_Sample_2.2 | ecosystem: Environmental > Terrestrial > Soil > Wetlands | place: USA: Florida...
GTCCGGCGATACCGGTCGGTTGCACCGCTTCGGCAAGGGTCGCCTCGCCACGCAGCACGGCGACAAGGCCCTTTGCTTCCTCTACCTGGAACGTACGTTGCAAGAAGCCCTTGCGCAGGTCGCCATCGATCAACAGCACGCGCTTGCCCGCCTTGGCCAGCAGCACGCCAAGATTGACGGACACGAAGGATTTGCCGACCCCTTGCATGGGACTGGTAATCAGCACGATCGCGTTGCGGGCTTCCAAACCCCTTAGCTGCACGGCGACGCTCAGGCTGCGTAGCCCTTCGACGGCCGGCTCCTGCGGCTGGCTTATCGCCACCGGCGTGCGACTCATGGCCGGCATGCGCACGCGCCGCGCGCTGAGGCGGTCATTGCGTACCTGGCCCTTGCTCAATGGAATCGTGGCCTGCACCGGCACGCCGAGTCGTTGCTCGAGTTCGTGCGGATCGGTGACGGAACCGCGCCACAAATGACGCAGCAAGGCCGTGCCTATCCCGAGTAACAAGCCCAGCAGCATGGACCCGCCTGCGACCAGGGCACGACGTGGCTTGACCGGTTGTTGCGGCAATTCGGCGTTGTCGACGATCCTGACATTACCCACCTTGCCTGCACGCAACAGCCGCAGCTGCTGCATGCTGTTGAGCATGGCAACGTACAGGTCGTTGTTGACCCGCACATCGCGGGTCAGTCGCACCACATCCTGCTCGGTACCCGGCAACCGCTTGATCTGCGCATCCATGTCCCGGATCTGCTGCTTCAGCAAGCCAATCTGCGCATCGATGGCCACGACATCCGGGTGCTTGAACTGTTCGAGCTTGGCCTGGCGTTCCTGCTCAAGCAAACTGACCCGCGTCTGTAAAGCGATCGCCTGCCCCAGGTACAGTTTCGCCTGCTCACCCAGATCGATGGCACCACGGCGGTTGCGGTAGGCAAGCAGGGCATCCTCGGCGGCGTGCAGGTCTTGCTTCATGCCTGGTAGCTGTTGCTCGAGGAAATCCAGGGACTTTTGCGCTTCGAGCGATTTCTGTTCGCTGTTCTGGCGCAGATAGGCGTCGCCGAGCGCCTGGATAAGAGCGGTGATTCGATGTGGATATTGACTTTGCAGCGACACGTAGATGATGCCCGCGTCTTTGGCCTTGTCGACGATGCCGATCTGCCGCTGCAATTCGGATATCGTTAACTGGCGCGAGTGTCGGTGGAGCTTGAAGCGGGTCCCCGGTTTGGCATGGATGGACTTTATGTTGAGCGTCACTTCGCCAGCGTCGGATTCGATATGCGCCGTCTCGCCGACTCGCCCGATGTAGTCGCCGCGCAGATCCGCAGCGCGCAGGCGATAGCGGCCATCGTCGAGGACAGTCACACTGAACGTTTCGTCGAAGAGTTCCTGCGGCGTCTGGAACCGATCGACGGCCATCGACTCGTTGCCCCAGGCATAGCCGCCAAAACCGAACAGTCCCGGGTCGGAAAGCGTGGTCCGGCCATCGGCGATCCAGCGCCCGATCAGCGGAAAGCGGGCCGGTACGGCCAATATGTTGTAGCGGGTCTGGTCCACCGCGTCGCCGATCACTTTGCGCGAGCGCAGGATCTCCATTTCGGCATCGTCGCTCGACTTTACGCCGAGTAACGAAGACAGGTTTCCCAGCAGCTGGGTACCGGCGTCGTCACTGTTGCTCTCAATCTGCACCAACAGGCTGGACTCGTAGACTGGCGTCGCCAGCCACGCATAAAGCACACCTAGCGCGAAGATCGATCCTGCCGTTTTTGCGATCCATTTCCAGGATCGCCAGAGCATGTCGATCACGGCGATCAGGTCGACCTCATCGCGTGGAGCTTCCCGGTTTGCGTAGGTTGGGTTCTTGGTAGTCATGACACGTCTCGTACGGATACCTGGGCTAGTGCATGCAGACGGGGCTGCCATGCGCCGACGGCCTCGGCGATGCAGGCGTAGCACTCGGCGAACGCGTCGTAGGACTGTTGGTAGGGATCGTCGATGCTTTCCTCGGCGAGCGTGTGCACCCTGCCGCGAAGTTGCGGATAGCAGGACAACACGTACTGTTTCAGCACCTTGTCCATGACGAGCACGACGTCATGGGCGGCGCACAGCGATGGGTTGAGCCGCTGCGCGCGATGCTTGCTGATGTCCATGTCATGCGACTGCATGACCGCCACTGCATGCGGATCGGCAGGCATGCCCGGTTGAGCGCGGGTGCCGGCCGACGCCACCCTCAGCGTGGGCAGGGCACGCCGCAGCAGCGCTTCGGCGATCGGGCTGCGGCAGAGATTGCCGACGCAGACGAATAGCACGTTGCGGATCATGGCCCGTCGACCGCGCGCTGGGTGTTGTAGAGCGATAGCGTGCTGGAAAGCAAAAGGTTCATGACCCGGTTCCAGCGCATCAGGCCGGCGGTCTGCACGTAGACGAGATCACGCGGCTGTAGCTGAAAGCGTCCGGCAAGGGCCAGACCGACGGGCGATTGCGCGTCGAGGCGGTATACCTTCGGCGCGTCGTCGTTGTCCTGCAGGCGCACTACGTACACGCCACGCGGATTGCTGCCGGCCTGGCTGACCGAGCCGGACAACGCGAGCGCATCGCCCAGGCTCAGTACGCCATCGCGCATCGGCACCGCGCGCGCCTGCCCGACTTCACCCGCGACAAATACGGGATTGTCGACCCGCTCCGCCACGCGCACGCGATCCTCGTCGCGCAGATAAATGTCTCCGGCGCCGTGCCCGGCCCGTGCCAGCGCGGAGAGGCTTACTGGGTAGACATGTCCGGTCCGGCTGATGGTGATCTGGCTGGCATCGCCGCCCGGTTGCAAGCCCCCGGCAGCCGCCACCGCCAGCGCCAGGGTCATCGGCACGTCAGTGATCTCCTGGCTGCCGGCGGTGCGTACTGCGCCATCCACATACACGCGCTTGCTGCGAAAGCCGATCACGCGCACTGCCACCTGCGGCTCGCGGATGAATTGGGCGAGTTTTCCGGTGAGGTCGCTGCGCACCTCTTCGACCGTCCTGCCCGCCGCATCCACACTGCCTACGTACGGATAGTTCAAATGGCCGCTTGCGTCGACGACGAAGCCGAACGACTGATCGCGTCCATCGCGTACCGGCGGTGCATCCGGCGGCACCAGTTCGGGATGGTTCACGACGCCGATCGCCAGCACATCGGCAGGCCCGATCCGGTATTCCCCACCCGGCTCCGAAAAAGCCCCCAGCAACGGATTGATCCCCGCATCGGCCGGCGGCTTCTGCGCGGTGATGACGGCGGGAGTGATCAGCGTTATCGGCGGCGTACCGTCACCGGACGGCGCATTCATGCCGGGCGCGATCGCACAGCCGCTCAACCACAGCGTCGTCAACACGACAGCCCATCGGCCCACCCGTGCCTGCCTAGCAGAGCTGCACATGGCAGATGCGATCTTCATAAGCGTTTCCGTTTCATCAGTACGCGTTCTTGCCGACAAAACCCTTGAACACCGTCATCGCGACGATCTTCAGGTCCAGCCAGAACGACCAGTTTTGGATATAGAAAAGATCCAGCGCGACGCGACGCGCCATCGATTCGACCTTGGTGGTTTCGCCGCGCGCACCATTGATCTGTGCCCAGCCGGTAATGCCCGGCTTGATGCGATAGCGGTACATGTAGCCGTCGATCAGGCGCATGTAGAGATCGTCGTGTTCAAGCGCATGCGGGCGCGGACCGACCACCGACATCTGCCCAGACAGCACGTTGATGAATTGCGGCAGCTCGTCCAGGCTGGTCCTGCGCAGGAAACGGCCGACCGGCGTTACACGCTTGTCGTTCTTGCCGGCCTGGGTCAACTGGCCGGCGGCTTCCTTGTGCACATGCATCGAGCGGAATTTGAGGATGGTGAATTCACGCCCATCCACGCCTTTGCGTCGCTGGCAAAAAAATATGGGACCGCGAGACGTGAGTTTCACCAACGCGGCGATCGCCAGCAGGAGCGGAGACAGCAGCAACAGGGCGCACAGCGCGAACAATCGGTCGAACAGCGACTTCGACCAGACGTCCTCGCGCTGACGCGGCGATGTCACCAGATCGATAAAGGTCGTGCCTGCCACCTTGGTGGCGGTGGGGTTGAAGAGCGGAAGCTTCTGCACATCCGCAAATAGGCGGATGTTGATGAAGTGATGTTGCAGGGCCTTGATGTAACGGCTTATCTCTTCTTGCCGGGACATCGGCAGCGCCAGCCAGAGTTCATCGAAGTCTCTGTGCACGGCCTTGCTTACCAGCGTTTCCAGCACCCTGGAGGTGCCGTGCTCCGTCTGCGGGCTGGATTCGCTGGCCCATGTCGCAACGATGGTGTAGCCGTCCGCCTCGCGTTTCGCACGCGGCAGCCATTGTTCGAGATAGGCGGCGTCGCCCACGACGACGACGCGTCGCGCCTGAGCATGCCTGTTTTCGACTCGACGTATCCACTCGCCGCATAACAGCCGGGTCACCGCCATCAAGGCGATCGAGATGATCAGGCACAGGTCAAGCCAGGCGGACACCTGTGCCTGATCGACCTGCTTGTCCATCATCACGCGATTGGCGACAGCCCAGGCCAGCAAGGACGTCAGCACAATTCGTGCGATGGCACCGGTTGGTCTGGTTTGATATTTGCCGGCGTAGACACCCACTACGACAAAAGCGAGCAGCAGCAGGAGACTGCTGGTCAGGCCCAGCGTCATGGCGCTGTCGCTCGGGGATATCCACGCGCCACCGATGCACCGATGGGCGAGCCAGGTAGCCGACACTACCGATAGCAGATCCAGTAGCATCCAGATGATTGCACGCATGGTATTCACTTCCTCGCACTAGCAAAAACAGGTCGTCAGACCGTTGTCAGATGAATCTCCTTCGATGTAAGCGCGCAGGAAAGCCGCGGATCGCGGATCCGCATGCTTTCCCTGCTTCGGTGTTTTCATTCGGGTCGAAGATGCGGACACCCAGCCGTCTTGACTGGTGGTCCGTCGACGTGACTGATCGACGTGGTGACGCCTTCAGTGCGAATACATCAGGCCGGGCCAAATGAGATGTTTTGGCAAAACCGTGTAGGGGATTTCGGAAGAAATGCTAGCGATCGCCCTATTGACAACATATAGAACTGTTCTGAAATTTCCACGTGTCGTAGCGATTCGGTTGATTACGAAGTCGCCTGCTTGCGCAACATCCGTGGGCGCGGGACAGCCCGGAAGCAACAACCGTCGCCAAACCGCCAGCCGGATGGCACGGGCGGTCACCATGCCGGTATCAGCCTGCATCGAAACGGCGACCCGGTCACGTGCAGCGCTTTTTTCCATGGACTGAACGAGTCGCCGAGCAACCCCTTCAGCGTGTCGGCATCCCGAAATCGCGTGCTGCGGGGTCATGTACCGATGGCTGGTGACGATCTGGCCGCATCTGCCGCAGCCCGATGAGCTTTGCGTGCTGTTTTGAGCTGTCGCTCTTAGGCAGCCAGGAAGTCCGCCACGAGACGGGCCACATAGCGCTTGAGTTCATCGACCTCGTTTGCGGTTCGGCCTGCCCCATTGAACTCTGCGTGATATTTCGGCCCGAGCATGAGGTACGACTTCTCTGGGTCCGCGTGGTAACTGGCAGGCGCCTATGAATGGACGCAAGCGAAAAGGCGGAACGCAAAGTTGCTCGCGCTTTCGCCGGATGAAATTTTCTTTCAGGCAAAAAAAGCCCTGCTGGTTAAAAAGCCTTGAACGTCAAGGCCCCAGCAGGGCTTCCAGGATTACCTTAGAGGGTGCTAGCTCTCGAGGATCAGATCGCGTAGTACATCTGGAATTCCAGCGGATGCGTGCTGGCGCGGTAACGCGTTACTTCCTGCATCTTCACCTCGATATAGGCGTCGATGAAGTCGTCGGTGAACACGCCACCGGCCTTGAGGAAGTCGCGATCCTTGTCGAGCGCTTCCAGTGCGGCGTCGAGGCTGGAGCACACTTGCGGGATGTTCTTCTCTTCTTCCGGCGGCAGATCGTAGAGATCCTTGTCGGCCGGCGCGCCCGGATCGATCTTGTTCAAGATGCCGTCCAGACCGGCCATCATCAGCGCGGTGAAGGTGAGGTAGCCGGACTGCATCGGATCGGGGAAGCGCACTTCGATGCGGCGACCCTTGGGGTTCGATACGAACGGAATGCGGCAGCTCGCCGAACGGTTGCGCGCGGAGTAAGCCAGCATCACCGGCGCTTCGAAGCCCGGCACCAGGCGCTTGTAGCTGTTGGTGGTGGAGTTGGCGAACGCGTTGATGGCCTTGGCGTGCTTGAAGATGCCGCCGATGTACCACAGGGCGGTCTGCGACAGGCCGCCGTACAGATCGCCCGAGAACAGGTTCTTGCCATCCTTCGCCAGCGACTGGTGCACGTGCATGCCGCTGCCATTGTCGCCGACGATCGGCTTGGGCATGAAGGTGACGGTCTTGCCGTTCTGGTGGGCGACGTTCTTGATGACGTACTTCATCGTCATCAGCTCGTCGGCCTTCTTCACCAGCGTGTTGAACTTGGTGCCGATTTCGCACTGGCCGGCGTTGGCCACTTCGTGGTGATGCACTTCCACCACCTGGCCCAGCGATTCCAGCACTTTGCACATGTCGGCGCGCAGGTCGCCCAGCGAGTCGACCGGGCTGACCGGGAAATAGCCGCCCTTCACGCCCGGACGATGGCCGCTGTTGCCTTCGTCGTACTTGAAGCGCGAGCTCCATGCCGCTTCCTGCGATTCGATTTCGTAGAACACGCGGCCCATGTCGTTCTGCCAGCGCACACCATCGAAAATGAAGAATTCCGGTTCTGGACCGAAGAAGGCGGTGTCCGCCACGCCGGTGGACTTGAGGAACGCCTCGCCGCGCTTGGCGATCGAGCGCGGATCGCGGCCGTAGGCCTGCATGGTGCTGGGTTCGAGCACGTCGCAATGCAGGACCAGCTGGGTGTGGCCGCTGAACGGATCGAGGTAGGCGGTTTCCGGATCGGGCAACAGCACCATGTCCGACTCGTTGATGCCCTTCCAGCCGGTGATCGAGGAACCGTCGAACATCTTGCCGTCTTCGAAAGTGGACTCGTCGATGGCGTGGGCGGGGAAGGTCACGTGGTGGTGCTTGCCGAGCATGTCGGCAAAACGCAGGTCGACGAACTCGACCTCATGCTCCTGGATCAGGTCGAGAACTTTCTTGGCGGACATGGTGGAACCTCGGGTCTTGGAAGGGGATCGCGCGTGCTTTAAGGCAAACACCGTACCAACTGTGAAAAACCTTATGCATCATATATTTGATTCGAAATCGATGGTTTTGGCAAGTCTTCTTTGCACCAAATTGCCAACCAATTTGCACCTATATGGTGCACTTCTCCAGCATGCATGACCTTTTGCCGGGCGGAAAATCCCAGAGCCGTACGAAAGGCACGCATCATCATCCCGCCTAAGCTATGCCGTATTGTGTCGGCCGCCCGGCGCGTCCGCGATCTCGCTACGGAGCCTGCCTGCGTGCACGACCTGATCAACGTCATCCTGCTCGGCATCATCGAAGGTATTACCGAATTCCTGCCGGTTTCCAGTACCGGCCACCTGTTGATTGCCGAAAACTTTGGCTTGGGCGCGCGCTCGGATCTGTTCAATGTGGGGATCCAGGCCGGCGCCATCCTCGCGATCACGCTGATTTACTGGAAGCGCATTGGGCAATTGCTGACGCAATGGCAGGATCCGGCCCATCGCAGCTATCTGTTCAAGCTGATCGCCGCATTCCTTATTACCTGCATGCTCGGCGTGGTGGTGACGCACTACGGTTTCAAATTGCCGGAAACGGTGACGCCGATCGCCTGGGCGCTGGTGATCGGCGGGTTCTGGATAGTGGGTGCGGAGGCGATTGCTGCGCGGCAGGTGGATCGCAAGGAAGTGACCTGGCGGGTGGCGGTTCTGGTTGGCCTCGCGCAGATCGTGGCGGGGATGTTTCCGGGCACGTCACGTTCGGGTGCGACGATCTTTACGGCCATGCTGGCCGGCACCAGCAACCGTGCGGCGGCGACAGAGTTTTCCTTCCTGGTCGGTATACCGACGATGTATGCCGCGACCGGGTATGAATTGCTGAAGGTGCTCAAGCAGGATGACGCGGCGCATGAAGATTGGGCGGCGTTGATCGTTGGCTTCGTGGTGTCGCTGATCGTCGCCTTCGTCGCGGTGAAGTGGTTGCTGGGTTATATCCGCACGCACCGCTTTACCTGGTTTGCGAGGTATCGCATTGCGTTGGGTGCGGCGTTGTTGCTGTTGATTCCAACCGGCAGCTGATTGCACAGGTTGGATTAGCTCAAGAAAAGCACGTGCTTGGTTCCATGAAGAACTTTAACGCCAACCGAAGGCGCAAGGACCTAAAAGCAACTGAGTACCACGCGTGGTCCCGTGCAACATCGTAGGATGCGCTCGCCAGTCACTCCGCAATTTGCGATGAGAACTTCCGACATGCCACTGCACCACGGCTTCGAAAGTCGCCGATGATGGAAGCGATTTACCGCTGGATGGCCTGGCGCCACGTGGAACTCAAAAGCAGAACCCGAAGATCATGAAAGTTGGACATTTCGCATGGCATGGCACCATTGCTGCCCTCACTCCAACTGCTGCCCAAGAAAAGGGATCCTTTTCTCAAGGGTCCATATCTCAAGGGCCCATGGTGCAGCCCACCCCATCTCCGTTCCAGGACGAGGCCCAGACGAGCACACCGGGCGCTACACGCAGGCGAAGGTCAGCCGAAGGCAACGGCGCAGCATTGCCATCAATTCCTGGCGTATCCAACATCGAGAAGATCAATCAGGCCCAAGGGGAGGACATGTATCGTGGCTCCCTCCAAGACAACAGCGTGCTTCTCTTCACCTACGACAAGAACGGCAATCTACAGGGCGCCGACAACCAGCAACGTTTCTATTTCCAGGAAAACGGCCGTACGCAGCCTCGCGCTTTGGAGCCACTGTCATCGCAGGAGTTTGCCATCAAAGCAGCGGCGAGGGCGACGGACAATGTCGGTGCCAATGACCTGCACGGTCTCTATGACGAATTTCTCCATCACCTTGAGAATCCTGCCTATGGCCTCGGCGACGCGCTGCAAGTCTATGGCGTCGACAAGCAAACCGGCGAGAATATCGAACGCTACGCCAACACCCCCCTCGGAAGCGGCCTGAGCGATATCAATAAGCATTACGACAACGCCATCGGTCGCGCACTTGGACTATCTCAAGCAGAATTCGACCAAAAGGCCGACGCTATTGGCATGGCAGGACAAACTGCCACTCCCATTTACGGCCAAGCGCGTGCTCTGGGCTATTTGATCGCCAAGGCACTCCGAAATGAACCACTCAACCCTCAGGAGCAAAAGGATTTGCTGCAGATGGCGAATATGGGTCGCGTGTCCGGACCCAAGCCGCAGGTCAATGGTGAATCCGCGCCGGCGTCTCCAGCGTCTGATACCAAAGTAACGTCCACAGGCACCGCTGCGGATGCAACGACTTCATCCAAGGAAAACGCATCAGCGGGTGCAATGTCCAAGCAGCCAAGCCAAGCTGGCAAGGCAGGCCCTTCCGATTCGCCCTCTCCTGCACAACTGCCTAAGGCCAATGTATCGGAGTATGCGCTGCTACCGCCCGATGGCGATGGAATCTATCCAGGCAAGCTCGGCAATCAATACGTTCGCATCGGAGACGATCTCTATCAGGTCCGGCAAGACAGTCAGCTCAAAAGCTGGATGATCGTCGACCCTGCAAACCCGTACGCCTTCTCGGGAAAGGCTTGCCTGCGCAAGAACGAATACGGCCAATGGGATGTCACCGACGCTCCCGGATTGCGCGGTGGCAGCCCGCTTTCACGGCTTCTATCGCCCAAGTATCGTGAAGCACGCACCGAATTGGATCGCGTCATCATGGCCAGTCCAAAGGACGGCCATGCCTTGAGCGATGCACAGCGCCAGGCATTCGGGGACGCCTTGACGGATTTGCTCAAGCGCGGCGAGGGCAAGGCCGACGCGTTGCATGCCATTCATGAATATGTCGAGGGCGAGTCCAAGACCATCAATGATGCGCTTCACAGCGACCAGCGCACCCCTGAGGTGGAAACGTTTCTAGGTCAATTCGATCAATTGAATGCCTACGCTGGCACAGCGTATCGCGCCGCTTATGTCACTCCGGCAGGCGCCCAGCAGCTCCGTAACGGGGTGGGCCTGACTTTCGAAGATAAAGGCGTGCAATCGGCGTCGACCCAGCCCATCAACGCCTTTGGTTGGGAAAATTGGGCTGACAATGTAAAGACCGCCGAATCGTCCCAACGTGTCATCTATGTCTATGATTCGAGCATTCCGAAGCGCAACATGTCGACGAACTTCCTTGCCGATCATGTTGCAATTCCGCCGGGTACCCTGACCAAGGTCCTTGCTGTGAAGGAACAGGACGACAGGCTTTACGTGTATCTGTCGGCACCATCAAAAATGCCGGAGCATGTTTACAACATCTTCAACGGTGCGCGAATCATCTAACCGCCAGGGATTGTGCTTTCATGCAGTTGCATAGCTGGATTAGCGCTGACCCAACGCGATACCCACTTATTGAGCCCTGCGCGAAGGCGGCAGCTCGCGCACCGGCCGCAGCGCGTTGACGACCGGCGCACGCTCCACCATCGGGCATACCGACTCGAACGGGCGCTCGAACAGCTCTCGCGCCCATTCGATAAAGGCCTGCACACGCGCCGACAGATGCTTTTTCTGCGGATAGACGATC
>Ga0335073_10015236_pt1 | contig 10752 bp, 12 predicted proteins | sample Lox_Sample_22_FD_207093 | JGI IMG/M metagenome (GOLD analysis project Ga0335073, IMG submission 207093) | Soil microbial communities from Loxahatchee National Wildlife Refuge, Florida, United States - Lox_Sample_2.2 | ecosystem: Environmental > Terrestrial > Soil > Wetlands | place: USA...
AGTCACTTCTTATTGGGTGTTGCGGCTCACATCGACCCCAAGTGCCATACGAAGGAATGAACCGTTAAAACTACTATAAACGATATCTAACCTTACATCTTACCCAAGTCTTCCTTCGTCTTCTCAATCAGTTGACAAAACTCAACTCAAGTGGTATATATTCTCAAGGTTACGACTAATGGCGTCTTCGCTTCTTGCTCTCCTCGATCCACGTATAACCCTGGTTGGAGTTGTAGTTTGGACATGGCTCACGGTAAGATTACTTTCACAGCTACTACCGTTGATCACTTAGCTCCTTGCTGTTTCTCCTGTTCGAGAGCAAATTGTCCGATGTGTATTCAGCTTCGTACAAACTCTATATCTTTGCAGCCTCCCATACTCTTGTACAGGTTGATAGAAAGGCGGCTACGTTGAAGTAGGATTCAAAGAGCAAGTCTTATATCCTTATCTAGATCTCTGCCTTCGTCCTTCTCCGTCTCATCTACAACGCCTTCTTACATCCGTTGGCTTCATATCCGGGACCGCTGCTGTACCGAGCTTCTGACCTACCAATGATGTATGAAAGTATCACTGGTAATTTAGCACACAAAACTTTAGATCTTCACGAAAAATATGGGCCTGTCGTCCGCGTCGGCGTTAATGAACTCAGCTATATTAGTCCGCAAGCCTGGGTTGACATCTACGGTCAGCGTCCTGGCATTGGTCAGATGCCGAAGGTTGTTTACCGGCCGCGGGAAGGCTTTGAAGCGCGGCACATGATAATGGCTTCAATTGAAGATCACGCCCGGCACCGTCGACTCTTAACTCACGCCTTCTCCGACAGAGCTCTGCGCGAGCAAGAACCACTGGTCAAAGAGCATGTGGATCTACTTATGCGACGGCTTGCTGAGAGGGCAGGAGAGAAGGTGGATATGACTGCATGGTTTAACTTTGCAACGTTTGATATCATTGGAGATCTGGCTTTTGGGGATTCGTTCAACTGCCTACGAGATTCTCGCTACCACCCATGGGTTACGCTGATCTTCTCAAATGTTAAAGCAGTAGCATGGAGCATGGTTGCACAACAGATCCCCGGCGCGCACTCGCTGCTCATGAAGCTTGCGCCAAAGGAAGTCATCGCGAAAGGCCGCGAGCACGTCGAGCTGTGCAAAAGCCAGGCGAACAAGCGCCTCGCGGAGAAGACGGACCGGCCCGATTTCATGAGCTACATCATCCGACACAACGACAAAGAGACGGGCATGTCGCTGGCCGAAATTCACGCCAACACATACGTGATCATCATCGGCGGCTCCGAAACCACGGCCACGCTGCTCTCGGGCGCCCTCTACTTCCTGCTGCGCAACCCGGGCGTCCTGGCGGCGCTGTCGCGCGAAATCCGCGACTCCTTCGCGGCCGAGGCCGACATCACCTTCAGCAGTGTGTCGAAGTCAGTGACGCTCCTCGCCGTGCTCAACGAGACGCTGCGCGTGTACCCGCCGGTGCCCTCGAAGCTGCCGCGGACGGTGCCGGCGGGCGGCGCGACCGTCGACGGCGCGTTCGTGCCCGGCGGCACGGTGGTGTCGGTGTGCCACTGGGCGGCGGCGCACTCGACGCTGAACTTCCGGGAGCCGTGGGCGTTCGCGCCCGAGCGCTGGGCCGGCGACGAGCGCTTCGCCGGTGACAGGCGCGACGCCTTCCAGCCGTTTAGCTATGGCCCCCGCAACTGCATCGGCCGCAACCTCGCCTACATGGAGATGCGTCTGGTTCTAGCGCGCCTGGTGTGGAATTTTGACCTGGAGCTGTGCGAGGAGAGTGTTGGGTGGGAGAAGCAGAAGACGTATATTCTTTGGGAGAAAGGTCCGTTGTGGGTGCGTTGCAAGCCTGTTGTCAGATGATATGACATAATGTTGAAAGAGGTGTTTCTTGGAAGTCTGAGGAGTATTGGGATGCGATGGGATCAATAGGCCGTCTCTCGGTTGGGCTCTCTGATTCGTTTTCACGCCACTCAGATCTCCCAGAAGTTCATGATCGCGTAGTTTTGCAATCTAAATTCTCCCCCTAGGATTCAGACTCTTCAACTGCTCGTTCGGCGGTTTTCGGCTTCGATTGAATTATCAAGAAGGGTACAGTTCAAAACTCCAAAGAGCCATTGAATCACCATGGCTCCAAATGCTAAAACCAAATAATTAAGGGCATCTGACTGTGAGTACTCTCCGTCACCAAGCGGGTAGAATGGTAGAGTTTCGGTGGAGACACTATGTTCCACTTTCTGTCCTGCTGGCAGCGAACGGACTCGGAGGACCACTATCTTGCCTTGACATGCTATCCTTCCTAGAAGTCGATCCTGTGCCCTCTTGAGCCTCACGCTCGAGGAAATCAGACCAAAGTTCAGCCAAGCTCTCCTTGCTAGAGTTAGACGGGCGATGATCAAGTTGTGAATCCGATACTGCTGATAATGATGGGCTACTTGGAGTACGACGGAAGGGTGACATCGGTACGCGGAGTGATGTCGCCACAGTCGACGTGGACGCACCTGGACGCGCCAGACCGGCTTGTTCTTTCTGTTCTGTGCGATTGTCAGTGACTGCGTTTCGGAGATAAAAGCTGAGGTTGCGATGGTATACCTTCTGTCCAAGCAAGAAGAGCTGCAATGAGCTGTAAGACCTGGAATTTCTTCGGATCTGTACGGTCGAGAGTCAGAAAGTGAAGAAAGTGGTTTGTCACCAACTGCCGATCAACCATGTCTTCTGGCTTTCGCTGCTTCAGAAATCGGAGTGCCTTGGTCAAATGGTCATTGAGTATTACAGCTTCATGGCGAAGCTTGCCAATCAAAAGGTTCTTCTCTTTCACCTCCTTTTCAAAAGGCAGTGCACGTTCAAGCTCCTTTTTGGTGGCCTCAAGTTCACTCTGTGCTGCAGAAGCCGCCTCTTCTGACATTTGTTGTTGCTTTCTCAGTTCATCAAGCTGTGATTGAGAATTCTCGACAACTTCACGGAGCTCCTTCTTGCGTGCTATTCATCGACGTTAGTGGGAATCGCTCCACGACGGCGTGAAATGCGATTTATTGCTCACCTTCTTGGATATCTCGCAGAGCACGTTGCAAACCGTCAACGGTCTCTGAAAGCGTGTCTCGCTCCGCAGCAGCCTTCTCGAATGCTTCCTGCTGATTTGATAGCTGTTCTTCGAGCTCGGCGACGCGATCGGACAAGTTCTGCCGTAGGGCACGTTCTTCCATGGCTAGCACTTCCCAGTCCTGCATCGCCTGTTTCGCCGTTTCAAATTCCTCTCTTGCATAGGCTTCACGAGTGATGAGTTCATCTCGCTCCTTGATCCAGTTTTGCTGAGAGACACCTTGCCGGCTACGAAGCTCGTTGATTTCTCGGGTATGTTTCTCGCTCTCCGTTCTGATTTTGGTCAGGTCGGTTTGCAGGGATTCATTTGTTTCGCGAATCGTTGAATTCTGCTCTTCGAGCTCGTCAATGCGAGATTGTCTCTGCTCCAATTCGGCCTGCCTTCCGTTAGACTAAGAACAGCGACTATGACGACACTTAAAAACCTACAGCGTCCGACTTCAGTCTCTCTCCAAGTTGAGATCTGATCTGGCCGACACGACCGAGCAAATCATTATAATTAGTATCTGCCTGCTCCTTGGCTGTTTGCGACTCCTCCAGTTGCTCTTGCAATTCCGTAACCTCTTGCTCGTGCTTCTCTTGAATACTTTCCAACGACTTTCGTAGCTCCGTCACCTCGACCATAAGAGCCTCTCGCTCCTTTACGAGCGCATCGAATTTATCTTGAGTATCAGATGGAATATTCTCCGCTCTTTCTCCAGTAGCGTTGTTGATTGCGGACGGTGAAGTAGCTGATTTGCCTTTATGATCTCGAACACCATTACTGCGTGCAGATGAAGCGTTCTGATGAGGAGGAGTTTGCGCATATCGTGATTCCCAATCGTCGTCGGCATTCGTATTCGTTGCAGATGGATCTGACGGTCTCTCATTGCTTTCTGTTGCACCTTCCCCTGTAGTTTCTGCGAGCGCTGGCTCATCCTCATCTTCATGCTCGTCCGCGTCGTCTCGGTCAGGATTCGTGGGTTGGTCGGTGCCATTGCTCGGTAATGGCTCCCCGTTAGCTTCACCCTTCGTAGTGCCGCCTTTCTTCTTTTTGTTCTTCTTCTTGGCCTTTGAAGATTGAACTGTAAACGCGTCAGCATAGGCATCTAATGTATGCGGGCTTCGAACACCCGATAGCCCGTCGAAGTAACTGCGGATGCGTTTTGCAGGGATTCTTACCCGAAGCCGTAGGAGGGTCTGCAGACTGAGGGGACGCCATGATTAGACTCCTATGAGCGCAGATTTGGGCGTTGAATTCGGTCTCTATGCCACATGTTGACAAGTGTACAACGAGTAACAAGCTGGTTACGTTGCAGTGGTCCCACGCAAGCCTGGGATCGAGGTCTCCAATCAGCCGTTTGAGGCACAGACGCCAAGGCATCCTTTTTCATTTATTGTGTGCGCTGTAATTTCCCTCTTTCCTAGGAATGCTCCTTTGAAATTACTTCTATTCTCATGAATAAGCTGCGATTCAAGTAAATGGAAGCCAAACTCGAGAATGCGAGACTGAAAGAATATCTAGTGGTTCAAATTCGTCTCTCGATTGAGTCGATTGTCACGTCTTGCGAAGGCTAGCAACATCAACTTCTAGCATCCCCGGAAGGCTCCAGCAAACATTATCATCATCGTCGTACTGTACGCCGTCCAGCCGAAGAAAATAATCCCCTCGATGGTTCCGGGTACCTTGAGCTGTAGCTATTCATTCTGTACGATGTCTCTGGACGCCCACCGTATATCGTCTGACCATATTCACCTGCTTTGGCGCCTCTGATACTTCTCACGACCGCGGGCGTGGCAAAAGGCTTCTCTGCAAGCGTAGTATGTTTCCTAGGTGCACCATAGAAGATAGGCTGGTTGTAGGATGTGTAGGGGTTATGCATGAACGATAGAGAGTTGAGCGATGCGCCAAGCATTCGGCGTGGCCCAACGGGCTGCACTTGAAAATCCATCGCAGCCGTCGCGAGTCGAGATGCGGGCGCACGTCTAGACGCCATATCTGCAGCAAAGGAAGAATATGGTGCAGAAGGGCTATGAAAAAATGGGCTTGGCATTGTGCTTCTTGGTCCCGCAGCTTTAGATGTTCGAGGAAATATTGCCGCATCCGTTGTGAACGTACTTTGTGATTGTTGCCGAGGGCCAATTGGTGTAGGATGTTGTAAGGCAGGCCGTATATCATGGTGTCCAAATACTGAGGACCTTGACATGGATCGAACCGGAATGAATGTTCCAGATGGTGGGTAAAAGCCTCGCTGCGTCATGCCAGCTTTCTGGCTGGCATCATTTGTATAGGATTCTGATGATAGCGTCTTATTTGGAATGCGAGCTCGTGGTGGAGGTGGCCGAAGGAAACGGATATCTTTGCCATTGTATCTTTGTTCTGGTGATTTCACAGCATCTCCATCACGCATCACACTGTTCTCACTTTGGAGTAGGTGCGGCATTGCTCCAGTTGCTACAGTCCCACGATAAGCCGACTTGTGAAGATGTGGCGCCGGAAGGAAATTATCGCTGTGCAACTTGTTCGTAGTCTGCAAAGCTTGTTGCAGAGCATCGTCAACATATTCGTTGTGCGTTCGCTTTCTCGCTGAACTCGTTTTGTTTTGTTCCAGACTGCCGTCTTGACGAGTCATTGAAGTGGCAGTATTAGTTGTTGAGATACGTTGCTCCACGTTAGGTGGTTTCATCGCATAACTTTTGCTGGGGACAGCGTAGCCAAGTGTAAGCAGCTGCTCTTTGAGTAGACTATTTTCTCTGGAGTCATGATAAGTTTAAGCTATACTAATAAGCGTCGGAAGCTTACTTTGACATAGCTGCGAATGCATTCAGATAGTGTTTGATTTCAGGCTCTCTCTCCTTATAAGCCTTATACTTTTGCTCAACCTTCTCCAACTCCTTTATTCTCCGCTCTAGCACTTTGTTTTCTCGGGAATGGACCAGTAATTCTGTAATCTTCGTTTGTAGGCCTTCAGTTGTCTCTTCCAGGTGCTGATTCGATTGTGAAATGGTTTGCACTTGCCGCGATGCAACAGCAAGTTGAAATTTCGAATCTTTGAGCTGCTTCGAGATCAGAATGCCGTATCGAACAAGCTGTAGATATTGAAACTGTTTAAATGAGTAAAGCGTCCACAAAAGGCACTGAAGACTATCTTACGCGTAATGCTTGCATTCCAGGTGGTCCGTGGCTATTGAGCTGAATTGGCGGAGTCTCGAAGAATTCTTTCGGAATGGCTTCATCACGGTTTCCATTTGCGTCTTTCGTCACCCGGTAAAGTCTTCGTGCTTCATAACTGCCCGTGTCGGCTACGCACACTGGACATGGAGCACTCGGTGTCTCAGTCTGAGGATGGAATGGAAGTCCTGGATTTGTTCAGTACACTGATTACAACTCTTGATGCAGACCTACCACCGTCTTCAAAGTGCTCGCTGCAACTAATGTGGCCGCATTCAGTGAGCCAAAGACGCGGAGCAGATCCATTAGTTCGGCCATCATTCAACTCGCTGCGGGCAGTACCACACTCGAGGTCTCTCACCGTCGCCTGGCAAATGGAACAGCTAAAGATGACTTCATAAGGCGACAGGAGATCCTGGGATCCAAAGACGTCTGCCATGTGATGTAATTCTATCAAAGATAGAAAATTACCGAATGCGATTGAAAATAACTGATGCATCCAGTTCAGATCGGTCCAGGTGATGGCTTGGCAACGTCGCGGATACAAGATTGCCTCAGGCTCGACGTTCTTCGCCCTACTATATATCAACGGCAACAATTGGAAGATAAAAGTGATAAATAAGACTTGATAGGACCATGTAGCGTGCAATCAACGTGGATTGTGGACCTAGAATGTATATACATCATTTGAGCTGCTGTAGCATTCCTCTACGCAAAATTTCTACAAGGGTAACTGTAATTATTGTCAGTAACAGTGCCATAGCTTTCTTTCCCGGCAAGTACTCACTCTTCGCTATAGGATTGATCTCTCAAGACTTCGTACTTCTTTTCTCCATCTATGGTCACATTCAGACCACTTGGCAAAGGCGGTGCTCCGTCTGGTCCGAGAATGTTTGCGCTCACCGTCTTCTCCTTCTCAAAGAATGCAGCCAGTCCCTTCTCACCTTCCTCCTTTACCGCAACGAGCTCTTTTTGTCCAGCATCTCCGATCAACTCTTGTTTTGGCTGTTGTTGGCTTCCAACGGTCAACAGCCCAACCACATCGGCCTGAGTGACAGAACTGAGTTGCGGATACTGCCGCCTCACATCCCTCTTCCAATACGGGTTGTCCGCCAAGTCTGCTGCTGGAATGGTAACTGGATCGTCATAGCTGTTTGGATCGACCGCGCCTGGCGGTGGGTTGCGGAATTGGGGATTGAGAGGAATACCGGTGGAACGGCTGGGGTCGACGGCAAGCCAACGGTTAATTGTTGCCCATATTCCTGTAGGTTGGACGGTGTACTTCTGCAGCTGCGATTAGGTTTATCAGTCAAAAGTGACATCTGGATAGAGCTTACCTGAAATCGAGCTGCTCCTTTGGTCGCCGATGCGGCCGCTTTTGCGACTGACATTGCGTTCCTGAGAGCTCAATGCCTCTTCAACGGCAAGCACGACAGATCAGACGATATGTGTAATGTTGAATGCGAGGTTGTGGAGTAATCGATGTTGGAAGCGGGAGTCGGGAAGCCCTTTCTTGAGGTGGATCACTTTGCGGCTCAAGCTTACCTTACCGATCTCATCAGACCACACCAATTGCCATACTGCATTTTATTAACAGCAGGAGTGAATTGACCAGAATTACACCAATATCTCTCGTCTCCGATATCAAGAAGCTCTTTATGGCAGCCTATAGCTCCACAGAATCTGCCTTCACCAAATATTCTCCGATGCCGGGCTCTCTTACCCACCGGAGTATGATGTCGCGAAGCTGCACGTGTCGACTAGGTGGGCTTCGACCCGACCAGAAGAGTCTCTCTGCCGGATAGATATTACTCTCAACCGAGCAAAAGAGATACCGTATCCGAATTTTCCTTCTGTAGATCGAATTTATCTGGAAATTCCAAGCATTCGCTTAACGGAATGTCGTCTACTAACTCTAGCGTTGGTGTAGCTCGACCTTTGGAGGGTAAACTCGCGATTGTCACAGGAGCTTCTCGAGGCATGCGAAAACTATCACCTGCGTTTCAAAGCTGGGACTGACACTTGTCAAGGCATTGGCGCGGCAATATGCGAGAATCTCGCTGCAAAGGGTTGCAACCTTATTTTGAACTACACATCCGCCTCATCTGAAGCACGCACCCACAAGCTCGCAGAGACGCTCAACAGAACTCAAAAGATCAAAACACTCGTAGTTCAAGCGGACATGGGCTCGGAATCTGGCCCTGCATATGTCGTTGAAACAGTCAAAGCCCATTTCGCTGAACTTAATTCCGGAAAATTTCAAATCGACATCATAGTCAACAATGCAGGAGTTAGCGTGAACCGCCGGATAGAAGACTGCGACTGCACCGATTTCGCTTTCCAGTACAACATCAACGTGCGTGGACCGCTTCTTCTCATGCAAGCAGCACTCCCATACCTACCGCACGATCGCAGCGGTCGCATCATCAATATGAGCAGCGTGAGCAGCAGCCTCGGGTTCATCGAACAATCCGTGTATGGAGGGACCAAAGCCGCACTCGAAGCCATGACGAGAACATGGGCAAGGGAACTCGCCGAACGAGCAACCGTCAATGCGGTTAATCCAGGCCCAGTTGCAACGGACATGTACAGCGGTACGACTCCTGAGTTTCAGACTCGAATGGCAAACTTCATCAGGACAGCTCCGCTCATGAAAGAACGCGCCGGGTTAGACCCACAAGAGTTCGTTGATGACGCACCAAACTCTGGTGGTAGACCTGGCTACGATTATGAAGTTGCAGGATGCGTTGGTATGCTTTGTACAGCGGAGAGCGCATGGTGTACCGGCAGCGTAGTATGTGCGAACGGAGGAATGAGATTTAGTCCCTAAATAAGAATTTATTGTCTCGTATGGTATACTTCATTTTCAATAAACAATATGCAGCGACAGGCCGGTAGCAATTTCCGGTATGGCAAGTTCGTTCATGCTGTACTTTAGAACGCGTTTAGATGGCTGAAAGCATTCAAACCTGAGGACCCAAGATGAACGCCATCCAACCACGCTTTTGATCAGACGCGACGTCAGGACAGCTTCAACTCCAAAAGAATATTGTGCTTCGAGTCGCGACCATGGCATTTCAGGCGCTCAATCACTCCGCACCCATCATACCGCAGGAAATCTTGGATGCCTTCTCTGAGCAGCCCAAACTCAAAGACCAAATTTCAGGCTTCATTTGTAAGTTTGTCGAGCTTAGGGACGACCGCCAATGACGACCGCAAAAAGCTAATTTAAACCAGCGCAAAATCCATACAGTACTCCTATCTTCCAGAACATTAGCGCATACGTTCTCTCTCTCAAACGGAGCTTAACCGCGCCCCAAGATGCCAGCCTCACTATTCAAGCGTCTAAGAAGCGCAAACTCGAGCCTACTACCGGTGCTTCGGCCGCAAATGGTAGCTTTGCGTGGACAGATCAAAGTGTAAGAGCAACACATTCCATCCTGGATATTAGTTTCTCGATACCGGTGCGGAAGAAGATGCGATTGGAATGGGTTGCCGGTGGTCTCCGTGCTGTCAACGCGGAAGGAGAGGTAGAGTTCGGCGTGGCATGGCAGGACATTGACCAGGCATTCTGTCTTCCTGTGCCAGAGAAGGCCAAACGTCAACACAACTTCGTGATCATCCCACACGGCGGCGACGGTCTCTCGGCTCCTGCTCCTGGCGGCGTTGCGCCTGAAGCCATTGTTTGGACGGTCGCGGAGACAGGCCCAAAGGACGAGGTGGCGGAGCCTGAGCCGGCCCTCACCACGCGCCTTCTTAACGAACATCTCTCCGTCCATGGTAAATCCGTCTCTTACCCTTCGGAGTCCGAGTTTGCTTCCGCGATTCCTCCGACCGGACGTCCAGGAGAGCGATCTTACCACGTCAAAGCCCATCGCGGCAGCAAAGATGGCTTCCTCTTCTTCCTTTCCCAAGGGGTTCTCTGGGCATTCAAGAAACCTCTACTGTTTTTACCCTTTTCCGCAATTACGAGTATCTCATACACCAGCGTCTTGCAGCGTACCTTCAACCTTAATGTGGTGGCATCGCCATCCGAAGGTAACGAGTTGGAGATTGAATTCAGCATGATTGATCAGGCCGATTATGCAGGAATAGATGACTATGTCAAAAAGCATGGTTTGCACGATGCCAGTCTTGCAGCGTCCAGGAAAGCCAAAGTTTACAACGTCAATAAGACGGCTGACAACACCAACGGCGCTTCCGAGCTTGCCGAAGCAGCTTGTGAGGTGGACCATGAACAGGAGGAGGAAGAGGGAAGTGAAGAAGGAGAAACGGAGTTGCAGAGGGCGGAACGGATGCTGCAAGACGAGGAAGATGAGTTGGAGGAGGACTATGTAGAAGATGAAGAGGGGAGTGAGGAGGGTCGCAGTGAAGACGAAGGGTGGGAAGGCGACAACATTCATGGCAATAACGCAGTGGGCGAGGAAGAGGAAGAGGAGTACGACGAGGAGTAGACTATTGAGAAGTTAACCGTCGGTGAATTACGTGTGG
>Ga0335073_10015237_pt1 | contig 10751 bp, 9 predicted proteins | sample Lox_Sample_22_FD_207093 | JGI IMG/M metagenome (GOLD analysis project Ga0335073, IMG submission 207093) | Soil microbial communities from Loxahatchee National Wildlife Refuge, Florida, United States - Lox_Sample_2.2 | ecosystem: Environmental > Terrestrial > Soil > Wetlands | place: USA: Florida...
CGAGGCCGCAGCGTCCCGATGATCGTCAGTGAGATGACCACCTGGCGGCTCCAGCCGGCCCACTGTCCGCGTGCCGGTGCATACCGAGCCGGCAGGTACACGAACTCCGGGGCCGGGACGCGGACCTCCGCCCATCCGATGAGCCCGAACATGGCCAGCCAGCACCGAGCGACAAGCCCGGCCGCCTCGATGCCGCCGGCGTCCCTGATCCAGCCGGCCGCAACCGCCAGATGGTAAGCATCGGGCGAATCGCCGGCCAGCCGCAGCGCTAGATAGGCAAGTGTGGACGCGGACAGATCGCCGGTTCCGTCCGGCTCGGGACCGCCTATCCAGCTCCCGTCCGGCTGCTGGACGGACCTGATCTGCTGCGCAGCCGCGCTAGTGGCCTCGGCGGTGCGAACGCCGAGAAACTCCCTGACGAGCAGCGCTTCGGCGTCCAGGCTTACGTCGCCAGCGCTCCGGCCTGACCACCTCCCCCGGCTGTCCTGACGCGCCAGCAAGATCCGGGTCGCGCGCTGGACTGCCGCGCTGGCTTGCTCACCCCCGCTCGGCTCCGCCGGCCTGCCGGTCATATTGCGCGCGCCATGCTCGTCACCGGCGGGGCCGGCTCGATCGCCGCAGCGCTCGCTATCTGGTTGCCTGACGTTAGTTCGCTCAGCACCTTTAGTGCTGCGCTGTGTCCGCTCCGGACCGCTCCTTCCATGCTGTCCGGCCAGCCGGTGCTGGTCCATGCCCCTGCAAGCGCGAGTCCACGCAGGCCAGGCGGTTGACTAGCCCGCAGCTGCTGTGATCCTGGCACCTGTCGGACGAGGGCGCGTCGTTCCCTGGTAATGAAGAAGTCCTGGATCTCGGCATCGGTGGCCGCCGGGAACAGCCGCTCCAGTTCGGGGAGCAACTCGGCACGCAGCCGAGATGCGGGCAAGTCCACGTAGCTGTCGGCAGCCGGCACGGAAGCAGCAAGGTACTGGCCGGTGTGAAGCCCGGCGGGACCGCTCTTGTCGATGACCCAGCGCACCGGCGAGTCGACCACCGCCGCGTACGGCAGGCGCGTGACCGGGCTGCCGTAGATCACGTGCAGGCTGAGAACTGGCAGGGCCTCCAGCCGGGTCCATCGCTCCGCCTCGCGGCCAAGCTCGGCCGGCGCAAGCACTGCCGCCTCCCAGGCCGGCACGGCCAGCACCAAGCCAGCCGCATGCAAAGCGCTCGGACCGCCGCTGAGCACGCCGTCCGGGCCGCCAGGCCCGGACGGGTCCAGCCAGACGTCGTAACCACCCCGGCTGCTGAGCTGGATCGCAGCAGCCCGCACCCCAAGCAGCACACGCGCCCCGAGGCGGCCGAGCAGCGCGGCCGCCGGAGCGGAATGCAGCTTGCTGAGCGGAACGGCGGGGACACCGATGTCAGCGCTCCGCCGGCCGGAGAACACCGCGGTCCGGATCGTGCTTGCCGCTAGCGAGAGGTCAGCCTGGTCCGCTGGGAGACCGAGCGCGGCGGTCGAGAGCAGGTCCCACAGCAGCCGCCGAGCGTTCTCATCCTGGCCCCGGTCGGCCAGCCATTCGGAGAAGGTCAGGTCGTCATCCTCAGGGCCGAGACCCGCGATTCGGAGCGCGGCCATCGCGGCCGCCGCCTTCAGACGATCGGCTTTCGGCAGCGGCCCGTATCCAGCCAGTGCCCTGACCAGGTGTAACGGCGCCGGGAGGCTGGACCGGCGCAGCGCCGCCGTCCCGTCGGGCGAGCCGAGCACGGTGAGCTCCAGCCGCTTCTGGATAGCCACCGAGCTGGCGACGCCGAGCTTCGCCAGCAGCTCCCGGTACGCCCCGCAGCAGCGCAGGAACGCGTGCTGTCCGTTATCGATAATCAGGCCGCGCCTGGCGAAGGAGCACGTCGCGCCTCCCAGCCATGGCCGCGCCTCGAGCAATGTGACGGACAAGCCCGCTTCGGCCAGATCGACCGCCGCGCTGATCCCGGCCAGGCCCCCGCCGGCTACGACGACATCGGTCCGGCTTTCCGCCGACGTCATGTAAGGTCCCCCGCCATGCCCGACCCCCATCGGTTGAACCGCCTGCGCTGCCCCCGATACAGCTGCAGGCACGCGGATTCTAGCGAACCTGAGCGTGGCCCAGATCGTCGTTCGGGCAACTACTACGCGCTGTCGGTAACGCCGTTCCGCCCGCGCTACGAAATGCACTTAGTCAGTACGCTTAGCGGCTCACCGGGCGGAATTCGCGGTGCTCAACCGGTTTCATGTCAGCGAAGACCAATCGGATGTTACGCTCCGATATCGTCTGCCAGCAGTTTTGCGAGCGGGCAAGATCGCGAATACTTCTCTGACTGGGGCCTCAGCCATGGGATTGCGTCACCGGTCCATCCGACTGAGGGTCGGCCTTCTCATCGCCGTGCCCATCCTCTGCCTGCTGGCGCTGTACGCCTTCGTCCTCAGCCTCACTTTGGGCAGCGCCGTCAGCGAACAGCACGCAAGCACGCTCAGGAATAGCATCGCCAATCCGGTCACTGCCTTCCAGACACAAATCGCGCAGGAACGGGCCTTCGCGCTGCTCAGCCTGGCGGACCCGACAAACACCGCTGTGGCAGCGGGGCTCGGCCAGCAGGAGAGCGGCACACAGAAGGCGCTTAGCAATCTCACCTTGGCGCTGCGATCGCCCGTCGTCACTAGCTACGCGGCCAAGCCTGAGCAGGCGGCGATCGCGAACCTCATCGCTGCCAGCCGCAGCCTCACCGGCATCCGCGGCGACGTCGCCGACGGCGCGATCAGCTTGCGGACGGCGCTTGCCGACTACGACGCGATCATCAACGCCGGCTACCCGGTGCTAGTTGATGCGGTGGATCAGCAGACACCCGTTTCGCTGGTGACCCAGGCACTCGGCCTCATCGACCTTAACCGGGCAGCCCAGGCGACGCAGGCAGAGTGGGACCTGCTGTCGGCCGACATCGCGCAGCGCAGATTCCCCACACCCGACCGGCTAGTGTTCGCGGCCCTGGCGAATCAGCGACAGACACTGGTCAGCAACGCGGTGCCGACGCTCGACTCGCAGTACCGCGCGATGCTGGCGACGAGTCTCCCTCCGGCTACCGCCAATGGGATGACGGCAATCGAAGCCGCGGTCACCGGTACGCCATGGCGGCACGGCGCACCCCCGGTTGCCCTTGCCGGCTCCAAGATGACGTTCCTGGACTACAGCAGCGGGCTCGGGAAGGCGCTCAACGAGGCCGCAGCGGTGCTGCAGACTCAGGCGCAGCACAACGCCAACACCCAGGTTCTGGAGCTGATCCTGGCTGCTGGGCTCGGCCTCGTCGGCACGATCGTGTCGATCGTCCTCTCTCTGGTGATAGGCCGGGATCTCGTCGGACAGCTGCGCGAGCTCCGGGAATCGGCGCTCAGGCTCGCCCGCGAGAGGCTCCCGGACGTTATCGGCCGACTGCGCGCTGGCGAGTCGGTCGACATCTCCGACTATGCGCCGACCGAGGTCTCGAGTACCAGCGAGATTGACCAGGTGCAGCACGCGTTCAACCTCGTACAGCAGAGTGCGGTCCAGTCGGCAGTCGACGAAGCGCGGCTACGGCGCGGCGTCAGCGACGTGTTCAGGAACCTGGCTGGCCGCAGCCAGTCGCTGCTGCACCGCCAGCTGACGCTGCTGGACGGCATGGAGCGGCGGGCCACCGAGCCAGACGAGCTCGAGGACTTGTTCCGCATCGACCACCTGACCACCCGAATGCGGCGGCACGCGGAAGGCCTGATCATTCTGTCGGGCGAAGCACCCGCGCGAGGCTGGCGACAGCCAGTCCCGCTGGTGGACGTCCTCCGCGCGGCGGTCGCCGAGGTCGAGGACTACACCCGCATCCGGGTACTGTGCCGGACGAATGGAGCGGTCGCCGGTCACGCCGTTGCCGACATCATTCACCTGATCGCCGAGCTGGCCGAGAACGCAACCGTGTTCTCGCCGCCGAACACCCCGGTCCGGATCCAGGGTGAGGTCGTCGGCCGCGGCTTTGCGGTCGAGATCGAAGACCGCGGTCTGGGGATCTCGGCGGCCAGGCTCGAGGAGATCAACGCGAACCTGGCTAACCCCCCGCAGTTCGACCTGTCCGGCAGTGACCGACTCGGCCTGTTCATCGCCGGCCAGCTAGCGCAGCGCCACGACATCAAGATCACCTTGCGGCCCTCGGTGTACGGCGGCACCACTGCTATCGTGCTCATCCCCACCGCTCTTGTGGTGGACGAGGACGCCCTCGGCCGGGAGCCAGGGCTGTCCAGCAGCCACGATGACCTTGCGCCGGGCGAGGGACTGTCTGGCCGCCACGCCGCGCTGGGTTACGGGGCCGGCCGCGCCGCCGCTGCCCTGGCCGGTACCGGCCTCGCGGGCAGCTCAATTGAAGGCACGGTCGTGGCAGGCCCGGCCGGTAGCAGCGCGCTGAGCGGCAACGGGCACCTGGCGCTTGAGCTAGCCGCCGAGCGGCTCGCGGCCGAGCGGCTCGCGGCCGCCGACCTAGCCAGCAGCGAGCTGGCTGGCCAGGGCATGGCGGGTTACGGGATCGCTGGCGCCGAGGCTGGCCCGGCCCACACTAGCCTGGCCGGCACCGGCCAAGATGACGACGCTCTCGTCGGCCGCACGCTTGGTGCTCGTGGCTTCGCCCGTCCGGAGTCCGACCAGGACGGCGCCGACTACATCGGACGCGGCTTTTCACTCGGCGGCCGCACCACGCCGTCCACCGGGCTTCCACGGCGCGGCGGCGCCGAGCAAACCGAGCCTGCCCGAGCGGCGATCGACGAGGACGAATCTCAAATCAGCACCCCTGCGGTCACCGAGCTCGGACTGCCGGTGCGCATCCGCCAGGCAAGCCTCGCGCCCCAGTTGCGCCAGTCGCCGGACACAGCAGGCACTCAGACCGGCTTCGCGGGCGGATTCTCCATCCCAGGCGCGCTCGCGCCTGGCGCGACCGGACCTGACGTAACGGGGGCGGGTTCTCACGGACCGAGCGTCACCGGGTCGGCGGCCGTGCCGCCCGCCATTCCGGCTAGCGGGCCGACCGGAACGGGCCCGGCTCCCAGCCCGATCCCCCCCACGCCTGAGGCCGCGCGGGACACCATGAGCGCCCTCCAGCGAGGCTGGCAGCTCGGCAGGTCCGAGGCGGACGAAGGAACCGAGGCGTCCATCTCTGTCTTCACACCACGGAAGTCACCAAGTGGCCAGGCGTTTGACCCGCACGACCCAGACGCCGAAGCGACGGACGCCGAGCCGGGCGACAGCGGTGATGACCGCGGCGGCGAATAAAGCACGAATAACACGGCAAGGGGAGGGCCGATATGAGCCGTACTGGGGCACTCGACTGGCTACTTGATGACCTCGTAACACGTGTCGCGCAGATCGACAAGGCGGTCATCCTGTCGCGAGATGGACTTACCATCGGGGCGTCCGCTGAACTGAGTCGCGAAGACGCAGAGCACCTGTCGGCTGTCGCGTCTGGCTTCCAGAGCCTGGCCAGGGGGGTCGGCCAGCATTTCGGGTGCGGCCTGCCGCGGCAGACGATCGTCGAAATGGAGTCGGCATTCCTGTTCGTGACCGCGGCCGGTGAAGGCAGTTGCCTGGCCGTGCTGGCAGCCGCGGACGCGGATGCGGCTGGCCACATTGCATACGAGATGGCCGTGCTTGTCCGGAGAGTCGGCGAGCATATGGCAGTGAACGCGCGCCCGCCTGCCGAGGCGGTGTGACCTACAGTGCGCGACGATCAGTGGCTAGACCGCGACGCGGGTCCCGTCGTCCGGCCTTATGCGCTGACTGGTGGCCGCACACGTCCGACCGGCGAGACTATCGACCTGCTCGCCCTGGTGTCGTCATGCGATCTCACTATGGTCGATGACCTGCTTCTCGAACCCGAGTACCTGGAAGTCATGCGCCAGTGCCGCGAGCCCAAGCCCGTCGCCGACCTAGCGTCGGACCTGGATCTACCGCTCGGCGTCGTCCGCATCCTGCTATCCGACATGCGCGAGCGCGGACTGATCGTCGTTCGTCCACCGGCCCGGAACCGGCTGACCGACCCGCAAGTTCTCAAGGATGTCGCTGATGCCCTCCGCCGGCTATAACACGGAGTCCGATGCCGATAGCCCGGTGTCTATCAAGATCCTCGTTGCCGGAGGTTTCGGCGCGGGCAAGACCACGCTCGTCAGCTCGGTCAGCGAGATCAAGCCGCTACGGACCGAGGAAGTCCTCAGCGAGCCGGGCATGCTCGTCGACGCGCTGGATGGCGTGGAGCAGAAGACGACCACTACCGTCGCAATGGACTTCGGCCGGATCACTGTCCGCGACGACCTAGTCGTCTATCTCTTTGGTACGCCGGGTCAGCACCGGTTCTGGTTCATGTGGGACGAGCTCGCCCTTGGCGCACTTGGCGCTGTCGTCATGGCCGATACTCGCCGGCTCGCGGACAGCTTCCCATCCGTTGACTACTTCGAGCGCCGTGGCCTGCCGTTCGTGGTCGCAGTGAACTGCTTCGAGGGAGCGAAGCGCTTTCAGCCGGAAGCCGTGCGAAGGGCACTGGACCTGAACCCCGGCGTTCCCGTCGTGCTCTGCGATGCCCGCCAGCGATCGTCCAGCAGGGACGTGCTTGTGACGCTGGTGGAGTACGCGATCCGGCTGATCAGTGACAGCGAGGCCATCCTCCGCCGTTAGCGCAACAGGCAGGCGGTCAAGTTAAGCCGGCAGCCCAGTGACGTCGGGCCGGGTTGTGGTGGCGCGGTTCTGGTGCTGGCCGGCAACGGCTGACAGCCCGCTTGGCGGGCTGTCAGGGAAAGCCGGAGCCAGCTGGTCCATCTACAGGCCGCCGAGCAAGTCGCGCAGAGCTTGGGTGTAGGCGTCGAGTGCCGTGCGGCCGTGGCTGGTCAGAGCCACCGTGGTTTTGGACGCAGATCCATTGCCGGTCTTTTCGCTGCTGATGTAATCGGCTTCTTCGAGCTTGCGCAGGTGGATGATCAGGTTGCCGGGGGTTAGCCCGATCATGTCCTGCAGACGGGTGAAGGACAGTGCGTCGCCGTCGGGCAGTGCCGCCAGCGTCGCGACGATCTTCAGCCGGGTAGGGACGTGGATCAGCGGGTCAAGGGTGTCATCGGTCATGGCGCACCCTCATGACCGCTGCCGCCGGGCACCGATGGCGGCGTTGCCAAGGAGCACGGCACAGACGCCCACAGCGTCGACTCCCCAGGCCCCGGCCGGTCCCGCGAGCAGGCCCACGGCGCCGACGACCGCGACTGCGACCGCGGTGCCGAACTCGCGCCGGTTTGCCCGGGCCGTCATGATGCCCGCCCAGGCCAGTCCGCCGGCGATCAGCGGTGCCGCGGCCGGGTACAGGCCGTACACGATCCGGTCACTCACTCCGTTGTGGGCCAGCACCCCCATGACCACGATCACGGCGATCAATATCACCGTCACGATGGCAATGTCTGCCCGGCGCAGCTTGGTTCTCCCGCTCACCCCTGCCATCGCGCGCTTGGCAACCGCGACCGTCGCAACAGTGTTCGCGGTGCCAAACGCGACCCCGCCGGGAATGGCCCAGGCAGTCGGGTACGCATAGGGATGCTGACCGCGCACGGACAGCCAGATCCCGCCGAAGACGACGAGGGCGCCGAGGCCCCTGACCACCAGGAGCCACGGTGGCCAGGGCTCAAACTGGCGCCGCGCGCGGAGCGTGGTCCGGTCCAGCAGTGCAGCGGCCTGCTGGGGGTCGAAGTAACTGCCGTTGCCGGCGCTGACGGGTTCAGGTGCCTGGTTCATGGCGTCTCCCTCCATTGACTCTATGCGATAAAGTAAATTCTGCTTTATGGCGCAAAGTCAATGGCTCGAGCTCGGAAACTTTATGACGTAAAGCAGGGCGGGCCCGGCAGGACCCAAGAACATGGCGACGCAGTCGGCAGCACGGAACTGGGCATCAGCCGCTCCGAAGGCGGCCGGGCCAGTCAGGCGCGAGCCGTCAGGACCGCCAGATCAGCGCCAGCGCGCAGTCGTCGGAGCCTCGGCTGCCGCCCTGCATGGTCTGAACCAACCGGCCCGCGCCCTCGCTGAAGCCGCTCGCGACGAGTCGGTCGGCCTCACCGAGCAGCCGGTCGATGCCGGCGTCGATGTCCCTGCCCGGTACCTCGACCAAGCCGTCCGTGTACAGCATCAGCGCGTCTCCCGGCCGCAGGTTGCCGGACTCGGGCACGCAGCGAAAGTCCGGCACGACGCCGAGCACGATCCCGCGAGCGTCAGTGAGGCGCCAGCGCCCGGTGCCAGCCTCGAAGTGCGCAGCCGGCGGGTGCCCGGCGGATGAGATCAGGTAGTCGCCAGTAACCAGGTCAAGGGTTAGGTGAACAGCCGTCACGAACCCTTCCGGCGGCCCGCCTCGCTGCAGATAAGCGTTACAGGCAGACAGGTACTCCTCGTGCGGGACGGACCCGAGCAGGCCGCCGAACGCCCCGGACAGCATCAGCGCCCTGGTGCCCGCCTCGATGCCCTTGCCCGCGACGTCGACTAGCGCCAACTCGAGGACTTTCCCGTCGAACGCCGAGACCAGGAAGTCGCCGCCGAACGACGAGCCGCCCGCGGGACGCAGGACCGAGATCGCCCGCCAGTTATCCGGCAGTTCCGGCATCTTGCCCTGAGCCCGGATGCGGTCCCGCAACTCGATGAGCATCTGGTCGCCCCGGAGACCTTGCACGCCGAGCTTGGCTCTCGTGCGGGCGAGCACGAACGCGAACAAGGCAGTAAGGACTATCGTCGCGCCGATGCCCAGACCGGCTTTCCGGTCGTTCAGCCAGTCGAAAGCCAGCATGACAGCCACGACGCCGAACAGGATCCCCAGCGCCCGCGGCCCGATCAGCAGCCCGCCGGCCAGGATGGGCAGGATCATCACGCCGGGCGACATCCAGTCGCCTGGGCTCTTGACCACGGCAATGCCGATCACGATGACAACCAGCGCCAGGCCAAGGGCCATCCTGCGGTTCCGCGTGATGAACTCGCGGCTGATCTTGCCACGCTGCCGAGCCGCAGCCGCCCTGGCCGCAGCCCACAACTGACCGCAGAGCTGTGCAAGCATCTTGCCCGGCACCCTATCGGTCAACGGCCCGGCGCGGAAATGCGCTGGCCAGCCGGCGTCACAGGCCGGTAGAAAGGCGATCATGACGGACAGCTATCCGATCAGGCCAGTCTCGGCCGAGGAGTATCCGGCCTTCACTGCGGTGCTGGGCGAAGCGTTCCTGGAGCCATGGCCGCCGGAGGCAGCGGCCGTCGAGCGCGGAGTTCTGGAATTCGACCGCACGATCGCGGCTGTCGACGGCGCTGAGATCGTCGGCACCGCTACCAGCTACTCGTTCGCCATGACCGTGCCCGGAGCGAGCGCGCGGGCCGCCGGGATCTCCGAGGTCAGCGTCCGGCCCAGCTACCGGCGGCGGGGCATACTCACCGCGATGATGCGGCACCAGATGCGCGACGCCCGCAGCCGCGGCGAAGCAATCGCCATCCTGTTTGCGTCTGAGTCGGGTATTTACGCCCGGTATGGCTTCGGCCTGGCGTCCTGGTACCTCCGGCTGCAGATCGGGCGCGGGGACGGCGCAATGCGGACCGGGGCCGCGCTAGGGCAGGCCGACAGCCCGAGCCTGCGGGCTGTCCAGCCAGCGCAGGCCAGGGAAAGGCTGGCGCAGGTGTACGCGACCGCACTGCCCGGCAGGCCGGGCATGCTGGCCAGGGACGACCACTGGTGGGAGGCCATGCTCGCCGATCCGCCAGCGCTGCGCGACGGCATGTCGCCGCTGCGCGGCCTGCTCGCCGAGAACGCGACCGGCCCGGTCGGGTATGCGCTGTACCGGACTAAGCCCTCGTGGCAAGACGGCGTCGCGACCGGAACGCTCCGGCTGCGTGAGCTTGTCGCGACCGACCCCGCGGCCATCGCCTCACTGTGGTCGGACCTGCTGGACCGAGACCTGGTAAGCGAGGTGGTCGCGCCGAGCCGCCCGATCGATGATCCGCTGCTGGCATTGCTGGCCGACCCCCGGCGCACACACGCGCTGGTGAGCGACGCGCTCTGGGTCCGGCTGATTGATCTTCCTGGCGCGCTGTGCCAGCGCCGGTACGCGACCGCGGTTGACATCGTGCTCGATGTCATTGATCCCGTCTTGCCCGATAATGCCGGCCGCTGGCGCCTGCACTCAGGCGAGCCAGCCAATGGCGGGGAAGCTGTCTGCGAGCGGACCAGCCGCCCGGCGGACGTCGTGCTTACGGTGCAGGCAGCCGGCGCTGCTTACCTGGGTGGCGCCAGCTTCGGCCAGCTAGTCGGCGCCGGTCACGTCCGGGAACTAACACCCGGCGCGGCTGGCAGGCTGGCCGCCGCGATGTCATTCGACCTGGCACCGTGGACGTGCCAGATTTTCTGAGCGTCGCCCGTCCGCTCGCTTCGGGGCCAGCCAGGCCGCAGACTACTGATGACGGCAACTGGAGACGCAAGGGGCGGCCGAATGTCCGGGATGAAGATCTCGCTGGATGCCGCGATGCGGGCGCGGGACGTTTCGCAGCCACGCGAGGCCGACGAGGCAGCCGCGCAAGTAGCCGAGGATTCTCGTCCCGGCAGCCGGCCAGCGATCGCAACGGGTAGCAGAGCACAGCCTGATGAGTCACCGCTGGTTCATGCTCGCCAGCCTCGCGGCGCGGGGGTTCAAGCCACCGGGCCGTCCAGCACCCGGCCCTCCAGCACCGGGCTTCCCGACGCCAGGC
>Ga0335073_10015239_pt1 | contig 10751 bp, 9 predicted proteins | sample Lox_Sample_22_FD_207093 | JGI IMG/M metagenome (GOLD analysis project Ga0335073, IMG submission 207093) | Soil microbial communities from Loxahatchee National Wildlife Refuge, Florida, United States - Lox_Sample_2.2 | ecosystem: Environmental > Terrestrial > Soil > Wetlands | place: USA: Florida...
CTGGCCGTGCTCGAGGCGACCGAGGCCGAGCCGCCGGGCGAAGACACGGAGCTGATCGCGCGCTTGAATGCGGTCGCCGAGGGCACCGATCCGGAGGCCGCCGCCGCGGCTACGGCACCGACCGCGGCGCCGCCGCCGGCCGAGTCCGCCCCGGCGCCGCCGGCAGCCGAGGCGCCCGCTCAGCCTCCTCAACCCACCAAGCCGGCCGAGACCGTCCCCGCGGTGACCGCGAGCGCCCCCGCCGAGCCGAAGAGCACCGAGGTGGCGCGGGTCGAGCCGGCGGCCCCGCCGGCCGAAGCGGCGCCGGCCCAGCCGGCCCACGCGGAGGCACCGGCGCCCGCGGCGGCGGGCGGCGAGTCGGCGGTCGCCAACCAGACCATCCGGGTCACCGTCGACCTCCTGGAGAACCTGATGACGATGGTCTCCGAGCTGGTGCTGACGCGGAACCAGCTGCTGCAGATCATGCGGCGCCACAAGGACAAGGACAGCGAGTTCTCGGTGCCGCTGCAGCGGCTCAGCCACGTCACCTCGGAGCTGCAGGAAGGCGTCATGAAGACGCGCATGCAGCCGATCGGCAACGCCTGGGCCAAGCTGCCCCGGCTGGTGCGCGACCTCTCGCTCGAGCTCAAGAAGAAGATCGAGCTGCAGATGATCGGCGCCGACACCGAGCTCGACCGCCAGGTGCTCGAGCTGATCAAGGATCCGCTGACCCACATGGTCCGCAACTCGGCCGACCACGGCGTCGAGCTGCCGGCCGAGCGCGTGGCGGCGGGCAAGAACGAGACCGGCCGCATCACGCTCAACGCCTATCACGAGGGCGGCCACATCATCATCGAGATCTCCGACGACGGCAAAGGCCTCGACGTCAATCGCATCCGCGCCAAGGCGCTGCAGAACGGGCTCGCGACCGAGAGCGAGCTCGACCAGATGTCCGATCAGCAGATCAACCAGTTCATCTTCCGCGCCGGCTTCTCGACCGCCCAGAAGGTCACGTCGGTGTCGGGCCGCGGCGTCGGTATGGACGTCGTGCGCACCAACATCGAGAAGATCGGCGGTACGGTCGAGCTCAAGTCGATCTTCGGGCGCGGCTCCACCTTCGTCATCAAGATCCCGCTCACGCTCGCGATCGTGTCGGCGCTGATCGTCGAGTCGTGCGGCGAGCGGTTCGCGGTGCCGCAGATCAGCGTCGTCGAGCTGGTGCGCGCGTCCGACGAGTCGGAGCACCGCATCGAGCGGATCAAGGGCGCGCCGGTGCTACGCCTGCGCGACCGGCTCCTGCCGCTGATCAGCCTCGAGCGGCTGCTGCGGCTCGATCGCGCCGACGGCGAACGGGGCGAGGAGCGTTTCATCGTCGTCACTCAGGTCGGTACCTACAGCTTCGGCATCATGGTCGACCGCGTGTTCGACACCGAGGAGATCGTCGTCAAGCCGGTGGCGCCGATCCTGCGCCACCTCACGCTGTTCTCGGGCAACACGATCCTCGGCGACGGCAGCGTCATCATGATCCTCGATCCCAACGGCATCGCGGCGTCCTCGGGTGAGATCGCGGTCACCGACGGGGCGGCCGCCGAGAAGCTCGCGGCGCGCGAGGCGCGTACCAACGAGACCACGACCCTCCTGGTGTTCCGCGCCGGCGACGGCGCGCCCATGGCCGTGCCGCTGTCGCTGGTGGCGCGCCTCGAGGAGATCGACCTCGCCAAGGTCGAGTATTCGCACGGCCGTCCGATGGTGCAGTATCGCGAGAAGCTGATGCCGCTGATTCCGATCGACGCAAACGCGAAGCTCTCGGACAGCGGCAATCGCCCCGTGCTCGTGTTCGCCGACGGCGACCACACGATGGGGCTGCTGGTCGACGAGATCGTCGATATCGTCGAGGATCGCCTCAACGTCGAGCTGACCTCGACTCGTCCGGGCTTCATGGGCAGCGCGATCATCGCCGGGCGCGCCACCGACCTGCTCGATGCGGGCCACTTCCTGACCCAGGCCTATGGCGACTGGTTCGGACCGACGTCGAGCCAGCTGATCCAGGGGCCGCGCGTGCATGCCAAGCGGGTTCTGCTGGTCGACGACAGCGCGTTCTTCCGCAACCTCCTGAGCCCGCTGCTCTCGGTCGCCGGCTACGACGTTCTGACCGCCGAGAACGCGCAGGACGCGCTGTCGCTGTGCGAAGCCGGCGAGACCTTCGACATGATCGTCAGCGACATCGAGATGCCGGGAATGAACGGCTTCGAGTTCGCGCGCGCCGTGCGCGCCAATCCGCGCTGGCAGGGGACGCCGATGGTCGCGCTGTCCTCGCACGCCAGCCAGGAGGACTTCGATCGCGGGCGCGAAGCCGGTTTCAGCGACTACGTCGCGAAGTTCGATCGTGATACGCTGCTCCAGGTGTTGAACGAGACTCTGGCCGTGAAAGGTGTCGCATGAGCGATCTGGTTCCCGCCGGGCGGCGCGCCGTCTCGAAGGCGGCGTCAGACCAGCAGCGGCAATACGTGTCGATCGTGATCGACGGGCAGGCGTTCGGCATCCCCGTCCTGATCGTGCATGACGTGCTCGGGCCGCAGCGGATCACCCGTATCCCGTTGGCTCCTCCGGAGGTCGCCGGCTCGCTCAACCTGCGCGGGCGCATCGTCACCGCGATCGACGTGCGCCTGTGCCTCGGCCTCGAGAGACGCCCGGCCGAGATGTCCGGCATGAGCGTGGTGGTCGAGCATGGCGGGGAGTTCTATAGCCTGATCGTCGACAACGTCGGCGAGGTTCTGACGTTGTCGGCCGCGTCGATGGAGCGCAATCCCGCCACTCTCGATCCGCGATGGCGCGAGATCTCGAGCGGCATATACCGGCTCGACGATCAGCTGCTCGTCGTGCTCGACGCCGATCGCCTGCTCGATTTCGCGCATACCGAGGCGGCGTAATCGCGCGCGAGGGCGCGCAGGGCGTCCGAGCAGAATGACAACGAACCCGGTCGGGCCGAAACGGCGACGGCGGGTTGGTGGCCCGGTCGCGGCGAGGAGCGTGCGATGAAGTCCTGTCTGATCGTCGACGACTCGCGGGTGGTGCGCATGGTGGCGCGCAAGATCCTGCAGGATCTTGCGTTCGAGTGCCTGGAGGCCGAGGACGGCCAGAAGGCGCGCGAAGTCTGCGAAAAGCGGATGCCCGACGCGGTTCTCCTCGATTGGAACATGCCGGTCATGAACGGCATGGAATTCCTCGTCTGGCTGCGCGCAGCACCCGGCGGCGGGCATCCGAAGGTGGTGTTCTGCACCACCGAGAACGATCTCGCCCACATCCAGCAGGCGATGACCGCCGGTGCCGACGAATACATCATGAAGCCGTTCGACGCGGCGATCATCGAGAGCAAATTCAGCCAGGTGGGCCTGCTTTGAGCGGCGCCGACGCGCCCGGGAAGCCGCCGGCAGATCCGCCAGCCGACGGCGTCATCCGTGTCATGGTGGTCGACGACAGCGCGGTGATCCGCGGCCTGTTCACGCGGGCGCTCGAGCAGGATCGCGAGATCAAGGTGGTGGCGTCCGTCGGCGACGGACGCATGGCGGTCGACACCATCAAGCGCACCGACGTCGACGTCGTCGTGCTCGACATCGAGATGCCGGTGATGGACGGCCTGACCGCGGTGCCGCTGCTGATCGAGGCCAAGCCGGGCCTGCCGATCATCATGGCGTCGACGCTGACCCGCAAGAACGCCGAGGTCAGCCTGCGCGCGCTGGCGCTCGGTGCCAAGGACTACGTCACCAAGCCGAGCACGACCAGCCAACTCACGTCGGCCACGTCCTTCCAGCAGGAGCTGATCGCCAAGATCAAGGCGCTCGCCGGCCGCCGGCGCGGCGTCCGACCGGCGGTACCGCGTCCCGCGCCGGGCGCGCCTCCCGGATCCGCGCCCGCAACCCCGCCGACGACCGCGCCGGGGGCGGCGCCGGTGCCGGCACGGCCCGCGCGCGGCGCCAACATCAGCTTGCGCGGCGCCGCCGTCGAGACGCCCGAGGTGATCGCGATCGGCTCGTCGACCGGCGGACCGCAGGCGCTCTTTCAGGTTTTCGAAAAGCTCTCCAAGGATGTGCGCCAGCCGATCCTGATCACGCAACACATGCCGGCGACCTTCACGACGATCCTTGCCGAGCACTTGGCGCGGATCGCCAACCGTGCCTGCGCCGAGGCCAAGGACGGCGAAACGCTCGAGCCGGGCCGCATCTACGTGGCACCCGGCGATTTCCACTTGGTGGTCGAGGGACACGGACCGGGCAAGCGCGTCCTCAAGCTGCTCAAGACGCCGCCGGAGAACTTCTGCCGGCCCGCCGTCGATCCGATGTTGCGGAGCCTGGCCGACAGCTTCGGCCGCCGCGTCCTGGTCGCGATCCTGACCGGCATGGGCTATGACGGCCAGAAGGGCGCCGAGAAGATCGTGCAGGCGGGCGGCACGGTGATCGCGCAGGACGAGGCGTCGAGCGTGGTATGGGGCATGCCGGGCGCGGTCGCGCTCGCCGGTTTGTGCAGCGCGGTGCTGCCGATCGGCGAGATCGGGGCCTATCTCCAGCGCGCGGCGACGAGGTCGGCGTCGTGAAGGCCGAGGATTTCGATTTCCTCTGCCGCGTCGTGCGCGAACGCTCGGGGCTCCAGCTGACCCGCGACAAGGCGTATCTGCTCGAGAGCCGTTTGCTGCCGGTGGCGCGGCGCTTGGGCGCCAAATCGCTCGAGGAGTTCATCGACTCGGTGCGCCGACAGGGCGATCCGGAGCGGCTGCGCATCATCACCGAGGCGATGACGACGAACGAGACCCTGTTCTTCCGCGACACCAAGCCGTTCGAGCAATTCAAGCGGGTCGTGCTGCCCGCCCTTCTGGAGGGTCGCGCCGCGCAGCGTACGATCCGGATCTGGTGCGCCGCGTCGTCGAGCGGGCAGGAGCCCTATTCGCTCGCCATGACGATCAAGGAGGAGGGGGCCCGGCTGGCCGGCTGGCGTTTCGAGGTGCTGGCGACCGACCTCAGCCAGGAGATGGTCGATCGGGCGCGCGCAGGCACCTACTCGCAGTTCGAGGTGCAGCGCGGCCTGCCGATTCAGCTGCTGATGAAATATTTCCGCCAGGTCGACGAGCGTTGGCAGCTCGACGACGCGATCCGCGGCATGGTCCAATATCGCGTCTTCAACCTGCTCGACGATCCGCGTCCGCTCGGCACGTTCGACATCGTGTTCTGCCGCAACGTGCTGATCTATTTCGATCAGCCTACCAAGGCGCAGGTTCTCGAGCGCATCGCCAAGCTGATGCCGCGCGACGGCATCCTCTATCTCGGCGGGGCGGAGACGGTATTGGGAATCACCGATCGGTTCGAGCCGATGCCGAACGAGCGCGGCATCTACCGCCCGGCACAGAAAGTCGCCTCGGCACTCGGGGCGGCGTCGTAGCGCTCAGGCGAGGACCGAGATCGTCGCGCCGTTCGGCAGCGTGCTGCTCCAGAGATTGTTGAGCGTGGTCAACGCCTGCTGGAATTGTGAGTTCGTCAGCGGTTTGAGCGACAGCGCCGCGATGTCCGTGGTCAGCTGGGACAGGCTCACGGTGTCGTTCGCCGCCGTGATGAGATCGTTGATCTGCAGGTTGAAGATGTTCGACATCTGCTCCGACGGCGTGTAGGGCGCGGCCGTCGGGAACAGCTGTACCGTGTCGGCGACCTGTTGGCTGCCGCCCATGTCCAAGTTGGCCGCGGACGGCAGCGGCTGCGCCAGGGTGACCTGCAGTGTGGTGGTGTCGATGTTGTTGATCTGGGTCGTGAACGTCGACCCGCTGTCGAGCTGGATCTGCAGCGTGTCGCCCACCGACATCCCGCCCACGGTGTTCAGCGTGATGACGCTCGTCCCGGCATTGGCGGGCGGCGTGATGGTCGCGTAGTAGGTGACCGTGTTCGAGGTGCTGCCCAGGTTGGTGTTCTGGTTGATGGTCTGATACGGGTTGGTCTCGTCGGCGACGTTGTTGCCGGCGGTCGCGGTGCCAGGCACGTTCTCCGCGAGACTCACGATGTTGCCGTTGACGCCGGTGACCTGGGTCGTGAACAGCACGCCGGTGTCGAGCTCGATCTGGATCGAGTCGCCCGTGCTGATTCCCGCGGCGGTCATCAGGGTGACGGTGCTGTCGCCGGCGTTTGCGGTGTTCTGCAGCATCGTCTGATTGGTCAGGATGCCGGCCAGGTCGGACACCGAATTGCCGTTCGACGCCTGGCTCGGCAGGGCGGATGACAGCGTGATGACGTTGTTCGCGATGCTGGCGATCGATGTGTAGAACACCTGGCCCGTGTCGAGCGTGACCTGGAGCGAATCGCCGGCGGTCATTCCCGACGCCGACGTGAGCGTCAGGGAGGTGGCGCCGGTCAGTGCGGTTGTCGCGATCTGTCCGCTGACCGGCGGCGGCGGGGTTGCGTCGGGGGTCGAACTCGACGAGGCCTGCACCCGTAACAGGTTGGCGATCGAGTTGATCGTGTTGGTCAGATTGGCCGCGCCGACGGTCGGCTGGACCATCCGGATCAGCGCATTGAGGTCGTTGGTGATCTGCGTGCTGCTCGACGCACCGTCGAGGTCGTCGGCGACCACCGCGATCGTGCCCTGGTTGGCCGACGGATTGGCGGCTGAGATCTCCTTGACGAGCTGCTGCTCGAGGGTGCCCTCGGTCTGGAGCGACACGCCGCCCGTGACGTCGAGCTGCGCCACGGTGTTCTTGATGTTCTGGATCGCCGTCGCGGGCGGCACCAGACTGACCTGGGGGCCGGACGTCGTCAGGAAGACCGAAGAGACCGAGGAGACGCCCATCGTTCGTTCCCCTTTTTGGGACGGTAGCGCCGTACTAATCGTTGCGTCAGACCGAACTTACGCTACTACAAGACGGGTTAATATTCGATGACTATTGGCCCGGCTTTGAGGCAAAGCCTTGGTTTGCGGCGGCCATCGCCGGGGCGTGGCGCCGGCGCCTCGGACCTGTCGGGTCAGGAGACGCGCAGGGCGGCTTCGGTCGTCTCGGGGGCCGCCGGCGCGACGGCACCGGCCTCGCCCGCAGGGTCGCGCAGCACGTAACCGCGGCCCCACACCGTCTCGATGTAGTTCTCGCCACGCGTCGCCTGGGTCAGCTTCTTGCGCAGCTTGCACACGAAGACGTCGATGATCTTGAGCTCGGGCTCGTCCATGCCGCCGTAGAGATGGTTGAGGAACATCTCCTTGGTGAGCGTCGTGCCCTTGCGCAGGGACAGGAGCTCGAGGATGCCGTACTCCTTGCCGGTCAGGTGCAGCGGCGCGCCGTCGACGTCGACCATCCTGGTATCGAGGTTCACGGTCAGGCGGCCGGTGCGGATGATCGATTCGGAATGGCCCTTGGAGCGGCGGACGATCGCCTGGATGCGGGCGATCAGCTCGCGCTTGTCGAACGGCTTGGTCAGGTAGTCGTCGGCGCCGACTCCGAGGCCTTTGACCTTGTGGTCGAGCTCGGACAGGCCGGACAGGATCAGGATCGGGGTACGGACCCGGGCCGCACGGAACCGACGCAATACCTCGTAGCCATCGATGTCGGGTAATACTAGATCAAGTATAATGATGTCATAATCATAAAGTTTACCGATCTCCAGCCCATCCTCACCAAGATCCGTGACGTCAACCACGTAGCCTGCGGAGGTCAGCATCAGGGCGATGCTTTTGGCTGTTGCGCTGTCATCTTCGACGAGGAGCACGCGCATGGGCGACCTATAAGAGATGGATTAAGATTTTAACCAGTTAACCATTGGACACTAATACTGATCACTCAGAACACGCAAGCCGATTCTGTAATCGAAGTTAACCGAAGTTTAAGCCGATCACCGCACCGTTGCGGGGCGGACAGCGTTTCCATCCTGAGCCGCGGCTTCGGATGACACCATGCGCCTGCGCCGCCCGGAGCGCCGCGCAAGGAGAGGCGCGGCATGCTGATCGACCACCTGATTTCGGACGTCGACCGCGTCCCCGATCACTACTTGCACGGCCGCGTCACCAGCGTGCTCGGCATGATGGCGGAGATCGGCGGCGTGCAGCGCGCGCTGTCGATCGGCGACCGGGTGACCATCCTCGCGCGCGGCGACCGGCCGGTGCCGGCCGAAGTCGTCGGGTTCCGCGACGAACGCGCGCTCGTCATGCCCTATGGCACCCTCGACGGCGTCGGGCTCGGCTGCCGCGCCGAGGTCGCCCAGACCGCGCCGGTGATCTACCCGGACGACAGCTGGCTCGGTCGCGTGGTGAGCGCGTTGGGCGAACCGCTCGACGACAAGGGCCCGCTGCTCAGCGGCAGCCGCGGCTATCCGATCCGCAATCAACCGCCGCCGGCGCATCGTCGCCAGCGCGTCGCCGGCAAGGTCGATCTCGGCGTGCGCGCGCTCAACACCTTCCTCACCGTGTGCCGCGGCCAGCGCATGGGCATCTTCTCCGGCTCCGGTCTCGGCAAGTCGACGCTCATGTCGATGATCGCGCGCTACACCTCCGCCGACGTCACGGTGATCGGCCTGGTCGGCGAGCGCGGCCGCGAGGTTCAGGAGTTTCTGCAGGACGATCTCGGCGTCGAGGGCCTGAAGCGCAGCGTGGTGGTGGTCGCGACATCCGACCAGCCGCCCTTGCTGCGGCGCCAATCGGCGCTCGTCACGCTGACGATCGCCGAATATTTCCGCGACCAGGGCAAGAACGTGCTGTGCCTCATCGACTCGATCACGCGCTTCGCCATGGCGCAACGCGAGATCGGACTGTCGGCCGGCGAGCCGCCCGCCAGCAAGGGCTACACGCCGACCGTGTTCGCCGAGCTCCCCAAGCTGCTCGAGCGCGCAGGGCCCGGCGGCCCGGGGCAGGGCAGCATCACGGGTCTGTTCACCGTGCTGGTCGAAGGCGACGACATGAACGAGCCGGTCGCCGACGCGTCGCGCGCGATCCTCGACGGCCACGTCGTGCTCGATCGCGCGATCTTCGAGCGCGGCCGCTATCCGGCGGTCAACGTGCTGCGCTCGATCTCGCGCTCGATGCCGGGCTGCAACAACGAGGACGAGAATCGTATCGTCAACCGTGCGCGTCAGCTGATCGCGGCCTACGAGGACATGGCGGAGATGATCCGGCTCGGCGCGTATCGCGCTGGCTCCGACCCGCGCACCGACGAGGCGATAGCGTACTATCCGGCGCTCGAGGCATTTCTCGGGCAGCTCAAGGTCGAGTCGGCCACGCTCGAGGCCGGCTATACGCGGCTCGCGCAGATCGTCCAGCCCAGGACCGGCGAATGAAGGGCCTGCCGACGCTGATCCGCGTGCGCCAGTGGGAGCTCGAGGAGAAGCGGCGCAAGCTGGCAGATCTGGAGGGGCTCGCGGTCCAGCTCGAGGAGGCGATCGCGCGGCTGGACGACGAGGTCAAGATGGAGCAGGGCGTCGCCACCGCGAGCACGGAGGTGAGCTTCGCCTATGCGCCCTACGCTCAGGCGGCGATCGAGCGCCGGCGTACGCTCAAGGCGTCGCTCGAGGACGTACGGCTGCAGATCGAGGCCGCCGCCCAGGAGGTGACCGCGGCCTATCAGGAGCTCAAGAAGTACGAGGTCGCGAACGACGCCCGGCGCCGGCGCGCCCGCGTCGAGGCCAGCCGGCGCGAGCAGATCGTGCTCGACGAGATCGCCATCGAGGGCTTCCGCCGCACCACCCACTGACAGAAGACTGACGACAGGGGGCGGAAGACGAGACATTCTGTCGCCCGCATCCGTTGTCTGTTCTCCGAGCCACCATGAACGCCGACACGAAAACCAGCTGGCAGGACGCGCTCTACGACCTGCTGCGCCGCCACGACGTCAGCCAGTTCGCTTACGTACCCGACGCCGGGCATCGCGTGCTGATCGACCGCTCGCTCGCCGATCCGGCGGTCCACTCGGTCGCGCTCACCACCGAGGAGGAAGGCGTTGCGCTGCTCGCCGGGGCCGATCTCGGCGGCGCGCGCGGCGTGCTCCTGATGCAGTCGAGCGGCGTCGGCAACTGCATCAACATGCTGTCGCTGGTCAAGGGCGGACGCTTTCCGTTCTTGACCCTGGTCAGCATGCGGGGCGACTTCGGCGAGGGCAATCCGTGGCAGTACCCGATGGGTCAGGCGGTGCAGCCGGTGCTCGAGGCGATGGGCGTGATCGTGCTGCGCGTCGAGCAACCCGACGACGTGATCCCGACGGTGAGCGCCGCGCTCACCATGGTGTTCCAGAGCGGCATGGCGGTCGCCGTGCTGTTGACCCAGAGGCTGATCGGCGCCAAGGCCTTTTAGCAGGAGAGCGCGTCATGCCGCCGCCGTCCGTCGTGCTTGCCGCCGCGCCCGATCTCGTGCTCGACCGGCGCGAGGCGGTGCCCAGGCTGATCGGCCGACATGAGGATTTCCTGATCGTGTGCGGGCTCGCCGGCACGTCGCGCGACATCGCCGCGTTGACCAAGGACGGCGCGCACATCTACGCGATGGCAGGCGCGATGGGGGCCGCGGTCTCGGCCGGTCTTGGCCTCGCTCTCGCGCGGCCCGACAAGCTCGTGCTGGTGGCGACCGGCGACGGCGAGCTCTTGATGAACCTGGGCGCGCTCGCCACCGTCGCGGTGCTCAACCCGCCCAACCTGAAGATCCTATGCGTCGACAACGGCCACTACGGCGAGACCGGCTGGCAGAAGAGCCATACCAGCCTCGGCGTCGATCTCGAGCGCATCGCCGTCGGCTCGGGCATCAAGCTGACCCGCACGGTGGCGCACGAGGCC